>Ga0079224_100006245_pt1 | contig 15769 bp, 16 predicted proteins | sample Stecom2015_FD_80414 | JGI IMG/M metagenome (GOLD analysis project Ga0079224, IMG submission 80414) | Agricultural soil microbial communities from Utah to study Nitrogen management - Steer compost 2015 | ecosystem: Environmental > Terrestrial > Soil > Agricultural land | place: USA: Utah...
GAAGTGCCTTCGATGGAAGGATTGGAGCTGTCTTCTGTCGTATCAACCAAAGAACCCTATTTTTACGGAGAAGAAGGTGCGCCTACTCGTATAGCCGTTCTGGATTTAGGTATCAAAAAGAATATTTTACGTAACTTCGATGCGCGTCAAGTCTATGCAAAAGTATTTCCGGCAAAGACGACATTTAAAGAAATGGAGGAATGGAATCCCGATGGATATTTTATATCCAATGGTCCCGGTGATCCGGCGGCAATAGACTATGCGATACAAACTATCAAAGAAATAGTGGAAGTGGACAAACCGATGTTTGGTATATGTCTGGGCCATCAGATGCTAGCGTTAGCACATGGAATCCGTACAGAAAAAATGCATAACGGACATCGTGGTATAAATCATCCAGTGAAAAATATAATCGCCAATCGTTGTGAAATTACCTCACAAAATCACGGTTTTAGCGTCGTGGCGGAAGATGTCGAGAAGTCCGATAAAGTAGAAGTGACCCATATCAACTTAAACGATAATTCGATCGAGGGAATCCGTTTGAAGGGAAAGAAAGCTTTCTCGGTACAATACCACCCTGAATCATCGCCAGGACCTCACGACTCGCGTTATCTGTTTGACGATTTTATTGCCATGGTTAAAGGGTGATATAAATAGAAGTGCATAAATTTCCTCTATATTCCTTTTATATCATGTGCCATTAACTTGTATATAAAAATGAATTTATTTAGGTTTGATTATGCTAATTATAAATGGTATCTTAGTGTTGATTATACACTAAGATTGGAAAAGAAATTAATATAAGACAATAGAAAAATGAGTTTAATAATTGATGTTCATGCGCGTCAGATTCTTGATTCGCGCGGAAACCCGACAGTTGAAGTAGACGTAACTACACAAAATGGTTTTGTTGGCCGTGCAGCGGTACCGTCCGGTGCTTCTACAGGTGTACACGAAGCGGTTGAATTGCGTGATGGCGATAAAACCAGATATCTGGGTAAAGGTGTTTTGAAGGCGGTAGAAAATGTAAATACAAAAATCGCCGAAGCACTTAAAGGCCTTGATGTATTCGAACAGAATACGATTGACAAAATCATGATTGACTTGGATGGTTTGGAGAATAAAGGAAGCTTGGGTGCCAACGCTATACTTGGTGTATCGTTGGCGGTTGCTAAAGCTGCTGCCCAAGAATCTCACCAACCGTTATATCGTTATATTGGAGGCGTAAACGCGAACACATTGCCTATTCCGATGATGAATATCGTGAATGGTGGGTCGCATTCCGATGCGCCGATTGCTTTTCAGGAATTTATGGTTATGCCTGTTGGTGCACCTTCCTTCTCAGAAGCTCTACGTTGGGGAACGGAAGTTTTCCATAACTTAAAGAAAATATTACATGACCGTAATCTATCTACCGCGGTAGGAGACGAGGGCGGTTTTGCACCAACATTTGACGGTACGGAGGATGCAATTGAAACCATTTTAAAGGCGATCGAAACAGCAGGTTATAAACCAGGTGCTGATATTTGTTTAGCCTTGGATTGTGCTTCTTCAGAATTTTATGTAGATGGCAAATACGACTATACTAAATTTGAAGGTGCAAACGGTGCAGTTCGTACTTCAGAAGAACAAGCGGCATATTTGGAAGAATTAACACAGAAATATCCGATTATCTCTATCGAGGATGGTATGCAGGAAGACGATTGGGCGGGGTGGAAATTATTAACAGAAAAAATAGGTAACCGTGTACAATTGGTAGGTGACGATTTATTTGTGACGAATACCAAACGCTTGCAACAAGGTATCGACAACCATACTGCAAACTCTATTTTGGTTAAGGTTAATCAAATCGGTTCGTTAACAGAAACAATTAATGCCGTTTCGTTGGCACAAAACTCTGGTTATACTTCGGTGATGTCTCACCGTTCGGGAGAAACAGAAGATTCAACTATTGCTGATTTGGCTGTTGCATTAAATTGTGGACAGATCAAAACGGGATCTGCATCACGTTCTGACCGTATGGCGAAATATAATCAATTATTGCGCATCGAAGAAGAATTGGGTGGTAATGCACGTTTTATCGGTAAAAACTTCAAATACGCGATTAAATAATAAAAAGAAAGGGAGGTACGCCTCTCTTTCTTTTTATTATTTATTTTATGTTACCTTTACCTTGGGATTTTTAATTTTGCCATTATGGAACGGTTCCTTGCATTGATTCAGAACAAATACCTTATCGCAGGTGTCGCGTTTTTTATTTGGATGTGTTTTTTCGATAGATACGATTTGAGCACACAGTTCTCCTATCAACAAGAAAAAAATAAATTGGAACACGAAAAGCAATTTTACGAATCTGAAATCACGAGGATAGAAAAAGCTATAAAAGACGTTCAATATAATCCTAGTGAAATTCAACGCATAGCAAGAGAGCGTTATAAAATGAAAAAGGATAACGAAGACATTTACGTTATCCAAGAGGTAGAATCTACCAAATAAAGTCAGCTTAAAACTTCAAATGTTTAACGGTTAATCCATTATTGATAAGTTGCTTTAACGCATCAATACCGATTTTCAGATGGGTTTCCACATATTACTCTGTTACGGTAAGATCACTTTCCGCCGTTTTCACACCGTCTGGTACCATAGGCTGATCCGAGACCAACAGGAGTGCCCCGGTTGGAATTTTATTGGCAAAACCAACGCTAAATATCGTTGCTGTTTCCATGTCGACAGCCATAGCACGTATACTCTTTAGGTATTTTTTAAACACTTTGTCATGTTCCCACACGCGCCTATTGGTCGTGTAAACGGTACCCGTCCAATAATCAAGCGAATAATCCCGGATTGTTGTAGAGATCGCTTTTTGCAATGCAAACGCGGGGAGTGACGGAACTTCGGGCGGAAAATAATCGTTGGATGTACCCTCGCCTCTTACGGCAGCGATAGGTAATATAAGCTCCCCGACAGGCACTTTGGTTTTTAATCCACCTGTTTTGGCCAGAAATAGCACAGCTTTTGGAGCAATGGCAGATAGAAGGTCCATTATGGTAGCAGCCATTGGGCTTCCTATACCAAAGTTGATAATCGTTATACCGCTAGCTGTACAAGCCTGCATGGCTTTATCTTCGCCATAAATAGGTGCATTGTCGTGCATCTCGGAAAACATCTTGACATATTTTGAAAAATTTGTCAACAATACATATGGTTCAAATTCTTCCAGTGGACATCCTGTATAACGAGGGAGCCAATTTGTAACAATATCTGCTTTCGTACTTAATCCCGGTGTAACCGGTGTTTCTATTGTTTTCTTCTTTTTCTTCATAAGCGCTTCTCTATTGGTAAAACAATGGTTTTCAAAAGATCACCGTAGGTGTTCAAACGCGTTATATAATATACAAAAAATCCCTCAACATTGTCGAGGGATTTGAGCATTTTAAGCGACATGCAATTTTTTTATGTCTGATTTTGCAAACTTCTGCTTCGCATAATCGAGTGTGATGTGCAGGACTTTTGCATTATCGACCTCCTTACTTGTCGGCAGTTCAAACATCGCGTCAAGCATAATGGCCTCGCAAATGCTGCGCAGCCCTCGGGCACCCAACTTGAATTCCCATGCTTTATCCACAATGAATTCATATACATCTTTGTCAAAGATCAATTCAATATCTTCATATTGGAACAGCTTCACATATTGCTTGATTAAGGAGTTTTTAGGTTCTGTTAAGATACTTAACAATGTCTCCTTATCCAGTGGATTTAAATACGTCAATACAGGTAAACGACCAATCAACTCCGGAATAAGTCCAAAGTTCTTTAAGTCCAGTGGAGTGATATATTTATATAGGTTGTTAAGATCCACATCCTGCTCTTCCTCTTTCATTTTATAACCCACGGTCTGTGTGCGCAAGCGATTGGCTATTTTTTTCTGTATCCCGTCAAACGCGCCTCCACAAAGGAAGAGAATGTTACTGGTATTAACAGAGATCATTTTCTGATCGGGGTGTTTACGACCTCCTTGAGGAGGAACATTGACATTCGTGCCCTCTAGGATTTTCAATAACGCTTGTTGGACGCCCTCGCCCGATACATCCCGTGTAATCGATGGGTTGTCACTCTTACGCGCGATTTTGTCAATTTCATCGATATAGATGATACCTCTTTCAGCAGATGCCACATCATAATCTGCGGCCTGCAATAGACGGGTCAAAATACTTTCGACATCCTCTCCAACATAACCTGCCTCTGTCAAAACGGTTGCATCAACGATACAAAAAGGAACATTCAATATTTTCGCAACTGTTTTTGCCAGTAATGTTTTTCCTGTTCCCGTTTCTCCTACTATAATAAGGTTTGATTTTTCGATCTCTATCTCATCTTTATCCACCTTTTGGTTCAGCCGTTTGTAATGGTTATATACGGCAACGGAAATTACTTTTTTTGCATCGTCCTGACCGATTACGTACTGGTCAAGATGTTGTTTTATTTCCGTAGGACGGACTAGTTTTAAGGCCGTTTGCAACGATTTGCTTCTTCGTTGTTTAAGCTCTTCTGCCAAAATTTCACCGGCCTGCGTCACACAGCGATCACAAATGTGAGCTCCATCACCCGCAATAAGCATCTGCGCATCATTTTTACTGATACCACAAAAGGAGCAACGGACATCTCTGTTATTAATCTTACTCATTGATTAATGCTTATTTAACTTCTTTTTTGGGTAATAATACCTCATCAATCATACCACACTCTTTCGCTTCCAATGCTTTCATCCAATAGTCACGATCAGATGACTTTTCTACCCATTCGTAAGATTGGCCGGAATGGTCGGAAATGATGGTGTACAATTCTTCTTTTAACTTTAACATTTCGCGCAGATTGATTTCCATATCCGCTGCCACACCCTGTGCTCCACCAGATGGTTGGTGAATCATGACACGGGCGTGTCTTAACGCAGCACGTTTACCCTTCGCTCCAGCGACCAGCAGTACAGCTCCCATAGAAGCTGCCATTCCGGTACAGATGGTAGCTACATCCGGCGCAATGTATTGCATGGTGTCGTAAATACCTAATCCGGCGTATACACTACCACCCGGCGAGTTAATATAAATCTGAATATCGCGTTGGGCATCAGTGGACTGTAAAAATAGCAATTGTGCCTGTACGATATTCGCCACCTGATCGTTGATCGGATCACCTAGAAAAATAATTCGGTCCATCATCAAACGTGAAAACACGTCCATCTGCGCAACATTTAACTGGCGTTCCTCAATAATATAGGGTGTGAGGTTTGTCGGTATATTCTGCACGCGGGAAATAAAACCATCTACATGCTGACTTCCGATTCGATGATGCTTGATAGCATATTTTCTAAATTCGTTTTTATCTATATTCATGCTGTTCTGTTTTTTCTAATTTCCAAAAGACTAATATAAAATTATAATTTCAATATGCTCTACAAATTTAGAACCGAATTGTAATTTGGCAGTTCGGGTAAGAACTCAAACCTATTTTCTTCAAAATGTATTCTACAATAATAATGCTTTATGCCGTTGCTAACCACGAGTAGGGGTATTTTATGGACGCTGTTATAGTTGGCAATCTGTTGAAATACCTTTTCGGTAATTTTGACAGTAGGTGACTTAAATTCTGCCAAAAGTATTTTTTCCCCTTTATTGTTAAAAACCAACAAGTCGCTTCGCTTTCGCAACGTGTTCAACTTCAATCCCACCTCAATGTGCATCAATGACTTCGGATAGCCCTTGTGTTTATGCAGGTAATGCACCCAATGCTGCCTTACCCATTCTTCCGGTGTGAGTACCAGATCCTTTTTTCGAAGCTCATCAAAAATAAAAAGCTTATCGAGCTTTTGTGTTATTTTAGAAGAGTAAGAGGGTAAATTCAACGGAATCGGCTCAAACATACACAAAAGTAAAAATTTAAAATCGTATTTTCGCAAGGTATGAATGCAAATACAGTTCTCGCAGATATCAAAAAAAGAAAATTTAGTCCCGTGTATCTTCTTCATGGTGACGAATCTTATTATATTGATTTGATTAGTGACGCATTGGAAGAACAGGTATTGAATGAGGCACAAAAAGGTTTCGACCAGACCATATTGTATGGAAAAGACACGAGCATTGTGCATGTGGTAAATGCTGCAAAGCGCTACCCGATGATGAGTGACTATCAGTTAATCCTTATAAAGGAAGCGCAGGATCTGAAATGGAAGACGGAGGAAGACCTATTATTGAAGTACTTAGAGCATCTGACACCAACCACGATATTGGTATTTGCGTACAAGTACAATAAATTCGATAAGCGGAAGAAGATTTACAAAGCTTTTGAGAAGGCGGGGATTATTGTGGAGTCGGCCAAGCTTTATGAGAATAAGGTGGGGGAATGGGTTACTGAGCAATTCCGGAATGCCCAACGACAAATCCACCCGCAGGCGGCTGCCATGATGGCGGAATACTTGGGGACAGATTTATCGAAAATAGCAAATGAAATCAATAAGCTGATTTTAAACGTTTCCAAAGAGCAGGAGATTCAACCGCTACATATCGAACAGAATATCGGCATCAGTAAAGATTTTAATGTGTTCGAACTGCAATCAGCCTTGGCCAAAAGGAATACGGTAAAAGCGATGCAAATTGTCGACTATTTCACTGCGAATCCTAAATCGAACCCATTGCCTGTCGTAATCGGAAATTTGGGCAATTACTTTACAAAAATCTTAAAGTATCATTATCTCCCCGATAAATCACCGCAAGTCGCTGCAAAGCAATTGGGTGTTCACACCTTTTTTTTAAAGGAATATGAAATGGCGGCCCGAAATTTCAATCGGAAAAAGACATTTGAAGTCATCCACCAATTGAGTATTTACGATTTAAAAACCAAAGGGTTGGATGTAGGGCCATTTACCGAAAACGGAGAAATTATCCGTGAGCTTGTGTTTAAGATTTTGAATTAGCGTCAACATCATCGCCATCTTTCATTGACTCTTCCGATTCGTGGATATCTTTATATTCCATCGTCGTTGTTTCGGGAATCGTATCGGTATCTACCTGTATATCGACCTCCACCTTTTTAGAAGTTTTAGGTTTTCTGACAATGCCCCATTTCATGAGCAAAACTTGCGTAGAATTTCTTTTGAGATGTTCTTTTTCCGGTTCCCCTATTAAGAAACCGAAGGCCTCCATTGAAGGAATAGCGTCAAAGATAACTTTAATGGTTGCCGTTAAAGGGAGTGCGAGAATCAAACCGGAAAGTCCGAATAACATACCGCCTAATAATATGGCAATAATCGCCATCAGCGGGTTAATACTGACTTTACTGCCTACGATATTTGGCGTTATAATATTCCCTTCCAAAAATTGTACGACTTGAAACCATGCTACGACACCAACAGCATACCAAACGCTATCTTTTACGGCTAATGCAAATAGAGCCGGCAAAATAGAACCGATAGCGATTCCGATATAGGGGAGGAGCATCAACAATGAAGCCAGTGTTCCAAAAAACCAGGCATAGTCGATACCCATAGCCATCAAGCCAACAGTATTCAACACGGCAACAATACCCATCACCGTTATCAAACCCAATAGGTAACTTTGTACCACATCATATATCTTGTTTAAAGTCGTGTCAACCTTCGTGTGTGGAACACTTTTAAACGCTCTAAAAAAGAATTCCCGAAAGAAATCGCGATAATACAACAAGAAAAAACTAAACAAGGGTACCAAAACAACACCCGCAACCATATTTCCAATGGAACCAAATGTTGCTGTAACAACACTTCCGGCATTGGAAGCCATTTTATTACCTTGCTCCCGCAGCTGATCCATTATCTCGGTACGCTCGATACCGAAACTTTGTTCAACCCAGGCCTGTGCCCGTTCCAATACGGACATTACCTTGGCTGTTATCGCGGAAGCATCTTTACCGATGATGATACTTTGGTGAACAATGAACCAACCAATAGTCCAGATGATCGCAATGGCGATAAGTACAGAAAGTATAGCTGCCAATGCTTTGCCCAAACGGAGGCGTTCCAAAAAACGAGCTAAAGGAAACAGTGAAATGGAGATGAGAATAGAAAACAGCAAAGGAACAAGAACACCTTGCGTAACATACATGAAAGCGAGCAAAAGTGCCATAGCTACGAAGCTCGATGCCAAATCTAGCGAATACGGGTATTTTTTAGGATTGTTGTCCATGTTAAGGTTTTTTTTAACTGTTATACAAAACGATTAATGGCTTCTTTTGTTTTTTATATCCCAATGCAGCACATAAAAAAATGCTAAAAATATAATGATGCTATTGAGTATAAATATAATAGGAATTTTGCTAATCTCATCACGATAAATATATCCTGCTAAAAGCGCACCTCCGCCGATACCTATTTCCAAGGCAATATACATCGTTGCCATTGCTTTTCCTCTATGTTGCGGCAAGCTGAGATCTATCGTCCAGGCATTGACAGCAGGTGACAGAATACCGCTTCCTATGCCGTACACAATGGCGCCCAAAATCAAGCCGTTTACGGAGTTGCCCCATCCTAAGAGCAACAACGAAATGGAAATAATGACAATCCCGACATACATGACGCGTATCCGACCATAGCGGTCTGACACCTTTCCCGAGATAAAGCGGATGCTAATAGACGCCAAGGTATAGGCAGTGAAAAATAAGCCTTTATTGCCGATGCCTAAATGGTCGCTCCAATCAGGAATCAATGTAAGGATAACACCATATCCCGAATAAGAGAGCAGTGTTACGACGCCGGCAGGAACGGCACGCCATTCAATAATTTCCCCTCTGTTGATCCGCAACATGCTTAGCGAGAATTTTCGTTTGTCAGCCAACGTTTCTTTCATGCGTATGACGATCAGAATGGAGAGTAACGCAAAAGCGGATGAACAGTAAAACATAAAGTCGATGCCATAATCCTTAGCGATGTAGCTACCAATAGCAGGGCCAATGGCACTACCTATCGCAAATGCGAGCCCATGCATACCCAAGGCTTCACCCCAACGGTTTTGTGGAATGATATCGGCAATGTAGGCGGCAGTTGCAGTTGGCTTGAAGCCTGTCGAAAAACCGTGAACAAGCCGAAGAAAGAAAAAACCGGCTACAGAACTGAGAATAGGATAGAGAAAGCCACAGACGAAACACACAATAGAACCAATGGCCATTACTGGAACTCGACCCCATCGATCTGTCAGCTTACCGCTGAAAGGGCGGGATATGCCGGCTGTCAACGTAAAAAGCGCTATAATCAATCCCTTATGTTCGGCGCCGCCCATCCTGCTAAGGTGGTTCGGTAATTCGGGGATAATCATGTTGAAGCTCGCACAAAACAGGAGCGAGCTCAGACATAGTAAAATAAAAGGTAAAGTGTATATCGACTTGGTGTCTTCCACGTGATTATCCATTTCCTAATTTTTGTCTTGCAATTTCAGAACAGAAAACTGTCGTAGCGACAGCTACATTCAGGGATTCTGCATTTCCAATTCGTGGAATGGTCACTGCGTGATTCACTTTTTCTACGATTTCATGGCTGATACCATTTCCCTCATTACCCATAATGATAAGCGCGGCATTTCCAAAGTCTGTTTTATATATGGATTTACCCATTAGGAGTGCGCCAAAAGTGGGCATTTCCGATTGTTTTATGAAATCTGCCAAAGGGGTATAATATATTTTAACACGGGCCAACGAACCCATTGTTGCTTGTACAACCTTGGGGTTGAAAGCATCAACGGTGCCAATGGAGCAAATTATATGGTTTATACCGAACCACTCCGCTGTCCGGATAATGGTTCCTAAATTTCCTGGATCTTGTATATCATCCAAAAGCAAATTGTGCTGTTGCCTTAAAAGAGCCCAATCAAAGCTTTCAACTGTCGGAAGATGAACAAGTGCCAATACCCCCTGTGGATTGGTCAAACCGGAAATTTTTTGAAATTCAGCCGTAGTAATCTCTATACATTTTAATTTTTGCGGTAAATTACCCATTTTTGTTCGAGCTTCCGCCGTGGTATATAAGCTGTGAACTTGGTAATCGGAAGATAGAAATTCGAGCACTGACTTCACACCTTCGACGATAAAAAGTCCATGCTGTTTGCGAAACTTTTTATGTTGCAATGACGTAATTAAACTAATTTGCGCTTTTGATAACATTGCTTAATGATTAAGTAGTACAGTTTTTTTGTTTGTGCAAGTATAATGCTTTTGTTGCTATTTTTTGCATCCTGTCGTTCGGCAAGATACTTAGAAGAAGGACAAGCGTTGGTGACAGACGTGGATATCACGGGTGTTCCTCCGGATATAAAAGAAAGTGCAACGGCATATATATCGAATGAAATTAAGCCAAATTCAAGGCTAAACCTCACGATATATAATTTGTTCAATACGCGGAAGGGACGTTACAAAGAGGAAAGAAGACGGAATGTTGGAGAACCACCCCATTTGCTCGATTCATCCTTGGTAGAATTGTCTGCGCAACAAATTAATCGATATCTCCAGACGAAGGGATATTTTAATGCATTTGTGGCACCTCAGGTCGACGTGAAAAAAAAGAAAGCCCATATTGATTTCCATGTTTCGCTGGGACAGCCATTTCTGTTTGGCGATATCCGCTATCGTGCCGACGATCCTGCGATTGAAGAGATATACACACAAGAGGTAAGACCGAAATCACCTGCTAAAACAGGAAAGCAGTTCGACAGTGCTGATTTGCTGGAGGAGCGGGAGAAACTTTATGAAAAATTGAAAGAACGCGGATACTACGATTATCTTCGGCAATATATGCGGGTCGGAATTGACACGAATGCTGTGTCGAAACAAGCTAACCTACAGGTGGAAATACAAGACCCAACGGATAGTACACAGCATACCATTTATCATATTGATAGTGTCTTTGTGCGGATAATATTGCCTTACGGACAGACCAGCACAAGGAGTCCTCATTTGGCTGTAGATACCAATCTGCATATGACCTATAACGATGAAACCGGGCGCTTTCGACTAAAGCCTTTATCCAGATACATGTATTTGCGACCAGGCATGCACTATGATCTTAAAAAAGAAAATCAGTCTTACGACCGCCTTTACGAAATGAACGGCTTTAGGAATATCAAGATCAATCATCAAAAAACAGGAAATGATCGTTTGAATACATTTTACGAATTGACGCCCCGTCCGGTCATGGCCAACCAAGTGGAAGGAGAGTTTACGTTTAGTTCGGGTATGAGCGGTTTCAATGTCGGAAATACATTTTCACATCGCAACGTATTTGGTGGTGCGGAACAACTCGAAGTAAAGATGCGGTATGGTGTGCTGTTTGACCCTCGTTTGGAAGGAAACCTAGCCAATAAGATTTTTAACAATGACTTTCAAATAGGAGTCAATCTTATTATTCCACGTTTGATGACACCGTTTGAAAATTCCAGTACTGGAACCTACGGCTTGCCGAGAACCACCTTTTCAAGTACGCTGCAATTTTTTCAACAAGATCAAACCTACTCCAATCGATATTTTACCAATTCGCTAAATTATATATGGTATACTAGCTCACGTTCGCAGCATAGCCTAACGCCTATTTCCGTTGAATACCGGGTCGGAAGGTTGGACGAGGCATTTCAACGGCAATTAGAGGATGAAGGCTACTTGTTATACATTAGGAGCAACAATCGGGAGTATTTTGGATTGAGCGCCCAATATAACTATACCTATAATGCCGCGAAATTGCTAACCAGGGAGAATTTCAATTATTTCCGCGTCGGATTGGAGAGTAGCGGAAATGTATTAGGCGTGTTAAGCGATGTATTGAAATTGGAGACATCGGCGGAGGGCGAGCGTCTGTTGTTCGGTGTACCTTATTTACAGTTTGCCAAAACGGAAATTGATTACAGATGGTATCGCCATTTGGGCGGCAATAAACAGTTTGTATTACGATTCAACGGTGGAGTTGCCGTGCCATATGGCAATAATTCCCGGTTATTGATATTTGAAAAGAGCTTTTTTGGGGGTGGTATGAATGGAATTCGGGCTTGGCAAGCACGTACTTTAGGTCCGGGTAATTATAATCGGGCAGATCTGCCAGAACGTCTACGGTTAAATTTACGGAACCTCGATCAGCTGGGCGAACTTAAATTAGAAGCAAATGCGGAATATCGCTTTCGGATGTTGAATAATTTTTTAGGAGCGAAGTTGAATGGTGCGACATTTCTTGATGCCGGAAATATCTGGTTGCTAAGAGATAACGAAATAACGACCAACGGTACATTTAAAGCCAATGAATTTCTTTCGCAGATCGCGCTCGGTACAGGGTTTGGCTTGCGACTGGATATGGACTACTTTATTATCCGTTTGGATGCAGGATTAAAACTAAAAGACCCGCAATTTGCAAAAGGTGAACAGTGGGTGATTAAGGAGTTCTTTAATAGCCGTGAATTCAAACAGCAATTTTATGAGACACACCGCCCGGACCGTTATAATTTTATCCAATACAATTTTAGTGTGGGACTGCCGTTTTAGATCAAATTCTTCAATGCATCCAATATACTTTCCATAATATTAGAAAAATCCAGTCCTTTGGAAAAGTGAAAATAGGCATATAGGAGTGCTAGAATAACGAATGTTAAGAGAAATCGTCGGAACATATAGGCTATCAATAAGATAGCTAACGGAATCACTAATAGAAGTAATCCGTTAATTTTAAATGGTTTGAGCTCATTGTCTTTTTTATGGATGTAGTATAACTTGCTTACTGTCTTCTCTTGGTTTTTGTGTTTAAAGAAAACAAATGTCGAAGATTCTACTGACTGTTGTACAACAGCGACCCCATCGTGAAATCGAAGGTCTTGCTGAAAGCCATTTAGATTGAAAACAAATGTGCCATTGATCCTTTCCAGAGGCTGCTCGACACTGTCAAGAGCGATGATGGCAAGTTTGCTGTTTTGAGTAAGGTTTTCTTTGACGATAAAATTATCGATGCGTAGTTGTTGTGCCTGTGCTGATGCAATGGACAAAAAAACGAAAACCAGTATGCGAATGATTTGCTTCACGTTAGATTAAAATCTCCTCTGCAATAATAAGAAAAAAGTGATATATTTGTCGAAATAAAAAAGATATAGACTGATATGGAAAATACAGTATCTCAAAGACCCGCAAAAAAGACGGACAACAACGCAAATCGCACGGAATATTATGTGCAGCTGACGGTCGCTATTGTTATTGGTATGGTAGGTGTATTCATCCGGTTTGTTCCTGATGTTTTACCTTCGTTGGATCAAATGACCTTTATGTTTTCTTTGATAGCAAACATATTGATGGTTGTGGCGTCGATCATTGCATTTAAAGTGGTATTCGATATTTTGGGATTTGGTAAAAACAAAAACTAAGTTTCCTTTTTCATAAATTACATTAAAAAAATAAGAGCCTGAATTTTTTTCAGGCTCTTATTTTTTTAATGTGCTATGCCAATATAGACCATGTACTCCATGGAATACGGGACAAAAAGAAAATCAAACCGATGATATAAAAAATCAGAACCGTTTTATTGGCTTTTTGGCTATCGATTTGCCTTTTAGCCTTGGAATAACCAATAGTGATTAAAATAATGCCAAGAAGCATCATAAGCGGATGCTCCAAAAAGTAAAGCCGCGATAAGCTATTTTTCATATTCTCGCCGGAAAATGCCTGTATCCCTAATGGTGATACAAAATAAATGATTAATCCTACAACGAATTGTAAATGTGCTGAAATAAGACCAAGCAAAGCAATCTTGCGGTTATACGGTTTTTTCCCTAGATAATTTGCCAAGGTAATCGCAATGGCAACGACTAATGCCAGCAGCAGTATGATAGCCAGCGTCGAATGTAGATGTTTCATTCCTGTTAACATGTTTGTTTGTATTTAATTGTTCTCTCTCTAATAATTTATAATCCCAAGCGTTTATCTCCCACTTCCTTAAACTCTGACTTTGCCTTAAAGTTAGGGAACGTACGTTCCATGCTCATCGTATAGCCAATGTCGAAAAATAAACGTATATCTTCAATAATACCACCAAAATCCCAATTTTCGTCTACTTCGTCCGTTACGGTATGGTACCTGCCAGCAAGAGCTTCTCTTCTGCGTTCAATATCAGCCGTATCGGTAGATAGAAGTTCGCTTCCTGCGCCCATGAAAAGTCCAGGAACACCTACCTTGACAAAGTTGAAGTGGTCTGAACGATAGAAACCTCCAGAAGTCGGGTCACTTTCTCCTTTCATTACACGGCCAAATTTGGCTGCTGATTTTTCTACGTAATCCTCAATTTCTGTTTGTCCGATGCCCACCACAGAAACATCTTTGGTAGCCCCTAACGCGCTGAAAGCGTCCATATTGAGGTTAGCGACGGTTTTGTTCAACGGATAAATAGGGTGTTGAGCATAATAGGCTGACCCAAGTAGGCCCTCCTCTTCTGCTGTTACGGCTAGAAAAACGATAGAGCGCTCTGGTTTTATTTGTGCTGCTTGGAACGCTTTTGCTATTTCAAATAATGCTGACACACCGGCTGCGTTGTCAATCGCACCGTTATAAATAGCATCCCCGTCGACGGACTCACCTACACCTAAATGATCCCAATGTGCAGTATAAATAATGACTTCATACGGTCTCTTCGAACCTTCCAATTTCGCAATAACATTATTGGAAGTTGATTTTCGAAAGGTATTACGAATGCCCACTGACGTGGTTACGTTTAACGGTATAGCCTTAAATCCGGGTTTCTTAGCTTCTTCCATAACATCTGGCGATATGCCCGCCAACTGGAAGAGTTTTTTTGATGTTTCATTGGAAATCCATCCTTCAAACTCGGCGAATGAAGCGCCGTCATCTTCTGATACTAATTCAAGCTGGGGTCCGGACCATCCCGATCGCACGACATTCCAACCGTAACTCGCCGCCTCCGTTTCGTGGATCAACAGAATACCGGTCGCGCCTTGCCGGGCAGCTTCTTCGTACTTATATTTCCAACGACCATAATAGGTCATGGTATCCGCTTTAAATAAGCTTTTATCGTATCTGCCAGGATCACTGACCATTGCTACTACCGTTTTGCCTTTTACATCCAGACCTTCGTAGTCGTTCCAATTGAACTCCGGAGCGACGATGCCAAACCCTACGAAAACCAACGCTGACTCGGGTATATCGATATCGTCTTGTAGACGTCGGCTTCCAATAACATAATCATCAAGATGATTTGCTGAAACAGTGCCTGATGCCCCTTTGAACGTTAGCACTTTATTCTTAGGTTCCGACGCGATCTCGACCAAAGGCACCTCTTGGAAAAAAGATTCACCATTGCCCGGTTGTAATCCTAAATCTTTAAACTGCTGCTCGATATATTGTACAGTCAGCGTATCTCCCTTCGTAAATGGTTTCCGACCGAGAAACTCATCAGACGAGAGTTTAACCACATGCGTTTTATAGGTGTCTTCTGTGATAGCAGATAAAGCTGCAGAATCAAGCCCATCTGTATTATGGCTTTCTGGCGTGCCCTCTTGGCAGGAGAATAGTATACTCGCGAGAGCAGGAATCAATAGTAAATTTTGTTTCATCATTATATTGAAAGATTATGCGCGTTTAAAAATACGAGATTATTTTTTAATACCGTCTGCTTCCGTAATCAAAATGACCTCGGCAATAGGATGAATGAGATAGGTGCGATCTGTACTAAGCTCTACACATTTATATCGCTTTCTAAGTTTTTCCCTTTTTTGGAACA
>Ga0079224_100006246_pt1 | contig 15769 bp, 13 predicted proteins | sample Stecom2015_FD_80414 | JGI IMG/M metagenome (GOLD analysis project Ga0079224, IMG submission 80414) | Agricultural soil microbial communities from Utah to study Nitrogen management - Steer compost 2015 | ecosystem: Environmental > Terrestrial > Soil > Agricultural land | place: USA: Utah...
CTGCTGTTGGCGCAACTCGGGCTCCGGGTGGTGGACGCACTGCCGCTGCTGCTGCCGCTGTCGCTGTTCCTTGCCGTGCTGCTCACCTTCGGGCGCCTGTACCGCGATTCGGAAATGGCGGTGCTGGCAGCGGCCGGGGTCGGCCCGGCGCGCCTGTTCCGGCCGGTGGCGCTGGTGGCGCTGCCGCTGGCGCTGCTGGTGGGGCTGTGCTCGCTCTGGTTCGCGCCCGAGGCGCTGTCGGCCTCCAAGGCGATGATCGACGCGGCCAACCGCTCGCTGCTGGTGGCCGGGCTCGAGCCCGGCCGCTTCGTCGAGCTGCCGGGGCGCCACAGCGTGGTCTACCTGGCCGAGATGACGCCCGACGGCAGCCGCTTCGAGCGGCTGTTCGTGCACGCCGAGCGCGACGGCCGCATGGACGTGGTCACCGCGCGCGCCGGCGAGCTGTTCCGCGAAAGCCAGGGCGAGGAGCGCTACCTCAGCCTGGCCGACGGCTTCCGCGTCGAGGGCAGCATCGGCCAGGACGACTGGCGGATGATGCGCTTCGCCCGCAACGACATCCGCGTGCCCGACGCCGAGCCAGACGACGGCGGCAGCGAGGCCCAGCGCGCGCCGACCAGCGCCCTGCTCGGCAGCCTCGATCCGGAAGCGCGCGCGGAACTGCATTGGCGCCTGGGCTCGCCGCTGGCGGCGCTGGTGCTGGTGCTGCTGGCCCTGCCGCTGGCGCGGACCCCGCCCCGGGCCTCGCGCCACGGCCAGCTGCTGGTGGCGCTGCTCTCCTACATCCTCTACCTCAACCTGCTGGCGCTGGGCCGCGCCTGGATCGCCGGAGGCTGGATCCCACCCTGGCTCGGGCTGTGGTGGGTGCACGGGCCGGCGCTGGCCGCGGGTGCCTGGATGCTGTGGCGGCACCAGCGGCTGCCGCGACCGAAGGAGGCCGCGTGAACCTGGCGCCGCGGCTGCATGACCGGCTGGTGGCGCGCGCCGTGCTGCTGGCGTTGGCGCCGGTATGGCTGGTGCTGCTCGGCTTCGACGCCATCACCGCCTTCGCCGGCGAGCTGGACGAGATCGGCGAGGGCGCCTACACGGCCGGCGCGGCGATGCTGTACGTGCTGTACACGCTGCCCAGGCGGGCCTACGAGCTGTTCCCCACCGCCGCGGTGATCGGCGCCTTGCTGGGGCTGGGTGGCATGGCCGCGAGCTCGGAGCTGACGGCGCTCCGCGCCGCCGGCCTGTCGCGGGCGCGGATCGTCGCCGGCGTGTTGCTGCTGCTGGGCGCGATGACCGCGGGCATGGTGGTGCTGGGCGAGACGGTCGGGCCCGCCGGCGAATCGCGCGCGCAGGCACTGGTGGTGGCGGCCAAGTCCGAGGACCTGGCGGTGGCGCGCTGGTCCGGGCTCTGGGCGCGCGAAGGCGACACCATCGTCAACGCCCGCCAGGGCTTCGTCCGCGGCGAGGCGCCGGCGACCTGGGTCGAACTGCTCGACGTGCGCGTGTTCGCCTTCGATGCCGAGGGCCGGCTCGACTCGCTGGCGCACGCCGACCGGGCCGAGCACCGCGACGGGCGCTGGACGCTGTTCGACCTCAGGCGGACGCGCTTCGGCGAGCGCACGGTGCAGAGCGAGGAACTCGCGCGCGAGGAGTGGGAATCGACGCTCTCGCCCGAAGTGCTGAGCCTGGGCTCGACCCGGCCACGCTACCTCGCCGCCGCCGAGCTTTCCGACCGCATCGCCTACATGCGCCGCAACAACATCGACCCCGGCGCATTCGAGACCGCGTACTGGAACCGCTGGTTCTATCCGGTCGACGTGCTGGTGCTGACGCTCGCGGCGCTGCCCTTCGCCTTCGGCACGCTGCGTTCGGGCGGGTTCGGCAAGCGGCTGTTCCTGGGCGTGGTGTTCGGCGTCGGCTATTTCCTGGTGCAGACGCTGTCCGGCAACCTCGCCGAGGTCTATTCCATCGACCGCCGCCTCGCCAGCGCCATCACGCCGCTGACGGTCGCGCTCGCCTCCTGGCTCTACTTCCGCCGCCGCGTCTAGACGCGCCCCCGGGCCGCCACCCACCGCACAGGGCGGGCCCTGGCCCGCCGGCCCGGCTTAGCGCCGGGGCAGGCGCAGCATGCGGGTGCCCGAAGCGAGGTCGTGCCAGCTGCGGCCCTGCGGATCGGCCAGCGACCACAGGAAGCCGAGCCCCAGGCAGCCCAGCGACGCGATCGCCACCAGCGCGCGGAGCGCGAGCTGCCGCCACGACGGCACGGCGCCGCGCGTGCCCACCAGCCGCAGGCGCCAGGCCCGCATGCCGATGGTCTGGCCGCCGCGACGCCAGGAGACGGCGAAGTAGAGGAAGCTCGCCGCCAGCAGCGCGGCCAGCTGCAGCCAGGCACCGACCGTGCCGGGCGTGATCGGCTCCCAGCCGTGCAGCGCCATGCCCAGCGCGGAGGTGGCGAACCAGATCGCCACCAGCGGGAACAGGTCGTAGAGCAGCGCCAGCAGGCGCCAGTGCAGGGCGGCGGGCCTGGATTCGTCCATGGCCGCGCACTGTACACGCCGGCTAAGCTTGCCCCCATGGCAGACGACGGAGCGACGCGCCGGCGGCTGGCGGCGCGTGCCGCCGGGCCGGCGCCGGAGGGCGAGCGGGCGCTGATCGCGCGCTACCTGGAGCGCGCCTGGGCGGAGCAGGGGCTCTCGCCGCTGACGCAGGCGAGCTACCGGCGCGACCTGGAAGCCGCGGCGCGCTGGCTGGCGGGGCAGGGCAGCAGCCTGCTCGCGGCCGATCGCGGCCGGCTGTACGCGCTGCTCGCTGCCCGCAGCCAGCAGGGCTATTCGGCGCGCAGCAGCGCGCGGATGCTGTCGGCACTGCGCAGCTTCTATGCCCAGCAGGTCCGGACCGGAGCGCTGTCGGCCGACCCGGCGGCGCTGCTGGAAACGCCGAAGCTGCCGCGGCCGCTGCCCAAGGCGCTCACCGAATCGCAGGTCGAGGCGCTGCTGGCCGCCCCTGGCGTGGACGCGCCGATCGGCCTTCGCGACCGCGCCATGCTCGAGCTGATGTACGCCACCGGCCTGCGCGTCAGCGAGCTGGTGGGGCTGCCGGGCACGGCGCTCAACCTGCGCCAGGGCGTGCTGCGGGTCAGCGGCAAGGGTGGCAAGGAGCGGCTGGTACCGCTCGGGGAGGAGGCACAGCGCTGGCTGGAGCGTTACCTGGCGGAGGCGCGCCCGGCGCTGCTCGGCAAGGCGTCGGGCCCGCTGCTGTTCGTCGGCGCCCGGGGCGGCCCGCTCAGCCGGCAGCTGTTCTGGCGCGCGGTGAAGCGCCACGCGCTGGCGGCCGGCATCGACCCGGCACGGGTAACGCCGCACGGCCTGCGCCATGCCTTCGCCACCCACCTGCTGAACCGCGGCGCCGACCTGCGGGTGCTGCAGCTGCTGCTCGGCCATCGCAGCCTGTCCACCACCCAGATCTACACCCTGGTGGCGAAGGAAGGCCTGAAGCGCCTGCATGCGAAGCACCATCCGCGCGGCTGAGGCCGGCAGGACCGGCCCCGGTGCAGCGGACGGTCGACATGGGAGCGGGCACCAGCCGCGCGGTCCGCTTAGAATCGCCGGACAGGGCACGGAACTTCGGCGTCCCGCCGGGGTCCGTGCCAGGACCCGATCCATTTCCTCGACGAGGACCGCACCCATGACCCGACTTCTGGCCGGTGCCCTGCTGGGCATCGTTTCCTGTGCGGCCCTCGCCGCCGACAAGAGCGAGGACGCGGTCCGTACCGCCATCCAGTCGCTGGTGCCCGGCGCCAGCATCGACAGCATCTCCGAATCGGTCCTGCCCGGCTTCTACGAGGTGGTGATCGGCGGCCAGATCGCCTACGTCAGTGGCGACGGCAAGTACCTGGTCCAGGGCTCGATCTACGACATCCAGGGCAAGACCGACCTCACCGAGGCCAGCCGCGCCGTGCTGCGCCGCGAAGCGCTGTCCGCGGTGCCGGATGCAAAGCGCATCGTGTTCTCGCCGGCCAAGCCCAAGCACACCATCAGCGTGTTCACCGACATCGACTGCGGCTACTGCCGGCGCATGCACCAGCAGATCGCCGAGTACAACCAGCTGGGGATCGCGGTGGAGTACCTGTTCTTCCCCCGCGCCGGCATCGGCTCCGAGTCCTACGACAAGGCCGTGAACGTCTGGTGCGCCGCCGACCGCAAGGATGCGCTGACCGCCGCCAAGGCGGGCCGCGCGGTGGAGGCGAAGACCTGCGACAACCCGGTCGAGGAGGAGTACGCCCTCGGCCAGAAGATCGGCATCAGCGGCACCCCGGCGGTGATCGCACCGGACGGCACCCAGCTCGGCGGTTACGTGCCGCCAGAGCAGCTGCTGCAGCGGCTGGACCAGCTGGCCGCCAAGCCGAAGGGCTGAGCCCGAACCACGGGGTCGCGGGGCGCACGCGCGCCTGCAGGGCGCAGGCCGGCGCCCGATTGGCTATCATTCGCGGCCCGTTCCGTCGCATCCCCGTGATGATCGTCCTCCCGGGCCGCGAGGCCCTGTCGAAGTTCCGACGCGAGCGCCTGGAGCAGCGGCTGGCTCGCGTCCAGGCCGGCGTCCGCCTGGCCGGCGCCCGCTTCCTCTACTTCGTCGAGGCCGAACCCGGCGCGGCGCCGGACCGCGGCCGCCTGGCCGCGATGCTGGAGGCGGAGACCGACGAGCCGTCGTTGCCACCGGGCAGCGTGCTGGCGGTCCCGCGGCTCGGCACCATCTCGCCCTGGTCCAGCAAGGCCACCGAAATCCTCCGCGGCGCCGGCCTGCCGGTGGCGCGGGTAGAGCGCGGCATCGCCTACGCGCTGGAAGGCGCGGACGGCGCCAGGGAGCGGCTGGCACCGTTGCTGCACGACCCGATGACGCAGTCCCTGCTGGAGCGCCTGGACCAGGCCGACGGCCTGTTCCGCCACGGCGCGCCGGGCCCGCTGCAACGCATTCCGCTGGCCACCCTCGATGCCGCCAATGCCGACCTCGGCCTGGCGCTGTCGGAGGACGAGATCGCCTACCTGCGCGAGCGCTACGCTGCGCTCGGCCGCGATCCCAGCGACGCCGAGCTGATGATGTTCGCGCAGGCCAATTCCGAACACTGCCGGCACAAGATCTTCAACGCCCGCTGGACCATCGGCGGCGTCGCCCAGACGCATTCGCTGTTCCAGATGATCCGCCACACCCAGGCGGAATCGCCGCAGCTCACGCTGTCGGCCTACAGCGACAACGCCGCCGTGGTCGAAGGCCACCCGTTCCGCCGCTTCGCGCCCGACGGCGCCGGCAGCTGGCGGCACCGCGCCGAGGAGCCGGGTGCGTTCCAGATCAAGGTCGAGACCCACAACCACCCGACCGCGATCGCGCCCTTCCCGGGCGCGGCCACCGGCAGCGGCGGCGAGATCCGCGACGAGGGCGCCACCGGTCGCGGCGCCCGTCCCAAGGCCGGCCTGACCGGATTCACCGTCTCGCACCTGCGCATCCCGGGCCTGCCGCGGCCGTGGGAGCAGGAGCGACCGCTCAACCCGCGCATGGCCTCGGCGCTCGAGATCATGCTCGATGGCCCGATCGGCGGCGCCGCCTTCAACAACGAGTTCGGCCGCCCGGCCCTGGCCGGCTACTTCCGCAGTTTCGAGCTCGCCACCGCCGAGCCCGGCCTGGTGCGCGGCTACGACAAGCCGATCATGCTGGCCGGTGGCCTGGGCAGCATCGACCGCGACCAGGTCGCCAAGCTGCCGCTGCGCCCGGGCGACGCGGTGGTGGTGCTCGGCGGCCCCGCGATGCTGATCGGCCTCGGCGGCGGCGCGGCATCCTCGGTCGCCTCGGGCCAGAGCAGCGAGGAACTGGACTTCGCCTCGGTGCAGCGCGACAACCCGGAGATGCAGCGGCGCTGCCACGAGGTCATCGTCCGTTGCGCCGACCAGGGCGAGGACAATCCGCTGCGCTCGATCCACGACGTCGGTGCCGGCGGCCTGTCGAACGCCATTCCGGAGCTGCTGCACGATTCGAAGGTCGGTGGCGTGATCGACCTCCGCGCCATCCCAAGCGACGATTCCTCGCTGTCGCCGATGCAGCTATGGAGCAACGAATCGCAGGAGCGCTACGTGCTCGGCGTCGCCGCCGAGGCGCTGCAGCGCTTCGAGGCGATCGCCGCGCGCGAGCGCTGCCCCTACGCCGTGGTCGGCCGCGCCACCGCCGAGGAACGGCTGGTGCTGGAGGACGGCCCCGGCGGCGAACGCGCCATCGACATCCCGATGGACCTGCTGTTCGGCAAGGCGCCCAGGATGGAGCGCGACACGCGCCGCCCGCCCGAGCCCGACTGGCCGGTTCTGGACCCGCGCACGCTCGAGCTGCAGGCGGTGGCACCGCAGGTGCTGGCGCATCCCAGCGTCGCCGCCAAGCAGTTCCTGGTGACCATCGGCGACCGCAGCGTCGGCGGCCTGTCGGCGCGCGACCAGATGGTCGGCCCCTGGCAGCTGCCGCTGGCGGACTGCGCCATCACCCTGGCCGACTTCACCGGCTACGCCGGCGAGGCCATGGCGATCGGCGAACGCACGCCACTGGCCCTGCTCGACGCCGCCGCCAGCGCGCGCATGGCGGTGGGCGAGGCCATCACCAACCTCGCCGCGGCGCCGGTGGCGGCGCTGGCCGAGGTCAAGCTGTCGGCCAACTGGATGGCGGCCGCGGGCCATCCCGGCGAGGACGCGCTGCTGTTCGACGCCGTGCGCGCGGTCGGCATGGAACTCTGCCCGGCACTCGGCATCGGCATCCCGGTCGGCAAGGACTCGCTGTCCATGCAGTCGCGCTGGGTGGCCGGGGGCGTCGAACAGCGCTGCGTGTCGCCGGTGTCGCTGGTGGTCTCGGCCTTCGCCCGCGTCGCCGACGTCCGCCAGCAACTGACGCCGGTGCTGGCGCGCGACACCAACACCGAGCTCTGGCTGATCGGCCTCGGCGCCGGCAAGCAGCGCCTCGGCGGTTCGGTGCTGGCGCAGGTGACCGGCCGCTTCGGCGGCCCCTGCCCGGACCTCGACGTCCCGCTCCGGCTGCGCGCCTTCTTCGAACTCGCTCGCGACGCCCGCGCCGATGGCCTGCTGCTGGCCTACCACGACCGCAGCGACGGCGGCGCCTTCGCCACCCTCTGCGAGATGGCCTTCGCCGCCCACATGGGCGTGGACATCAACCTCGACGGCTGGGGCGAGCAACCACTGCCGACGCTGTTCGCCGAGGAGCTCGGCGCGGTGGTGCAGGTCCCGGTCGACGACCGCGTCGCCTTCGCCGACCTGGTCAATCGCCACGGCCTCACCCATTGCGCCCAGCGCATCGGCCGGCCGGTGGCGGCGCCGCGCATCCGCGTGCAACGCAACGGCAAGACGCTGGCGGAATGGTCCTGGCAGGAGCTGTTCCAGGCCTGGTGGTCGACCAGCCACGCCTTGCAGGCGCTGCGCGACGATCCCGACTGTGCCGCCGAGGAGCGCGAGGCCGCCGCGCGCTTCGAGGCGCCGGGCCTCACCGCCCGCCTGGCATTCGATCCCGCCGAGGACATCGCCGCGCCCTACATTGCCACCGGCGCGCGGCCGCGCGTCGCCATCCTGCGCGAGCAGGGCGTCAATGGCCAGGTGGAAATGGCGGCCGCCTTCGACCGCGCCGGCTTCGAGGCGGTGGACGTGCACATGAGCGACCTGGCGGCCGGCCGCCAGCGCCTGGACGGCTTCCAGGGCCTGGCCGCCTGCGGCGGCTTCAGCTACGGCGACGTGCTGGGCGCCGGCCGCGGCTGGGCCCTGTCGATCCTGGAACACGCGGACCTGCGCGACCAGTTCGCGGCCTTCTTCGCCCGCCCCGACAGCTTCAGCCTGGGCGTGTGCAACGGTTGCCAGATGATGAGCCTGCTGCGCGAGCTGGTCCCCGGCGCAGGGCACTGGCCGCGCTTCCTGCGCAACCGCTCCGAGCAGTTCGAGGCAAGGCTGTCGCTGCTCAGGATCGAGCCCTCGCCGTCGGTGCTGCTGGCGGGCATGGAAGGCTCGCTGATCCCGGTGGTGGTTTCGCACGGCGAGGGCCGCGCCCGCTTCGCCAGCGCCGCCGACGCCGCTGCCGCCAGGGTCTGCGCGGTCTACGCCGAACCCGACGGCGGTATCGCCGAGGCCTATCCCGCCAACCCCAACGGCTGCGACAAGGGCGTCGCCGCGCTCACCAGCGACGATGGCCGAGCCACCATCCTGATGCCGCACCCGGAGCGCGTGTTCCGCAGCGTGCAGATGAGCTGGCACCCGGAACAGTGGGGCGAGGATTCGCCGTGGATGCGGCTGTTCCGCAACGCCCGGGCCTTCGTCGCATGAGCTCCGCGCGCAGCCCGCTCAAGCCCTTCGTGCTGACCGCGGCCTTCTGGCTGCCGGCGATGTTCTTCCTCTGGTTCACCCTGAGCAGCCCGGTGGCCTTCCCGGTGGTGCGCCTGCTGTCCGCTCTGTTCGCCGGCTGGATGCCGGAGCTGGTGCGGGACGTGCACCAGGAGTTCCACAACCTGGTGTTCGCCTACCAGGTGCAGGTGCAGGTGCCGGGCATGGGCAGCGCGGCGCTGATGATCGAGGAACAGCGCGTCAACGTGCTGATCTACGCCTACGGGCTGCCCTTGTTCCTGGGCCTGGTGATGGCCACGCCCATGTCCTGGGCGCGCACCTTCACCCAGGCCGGCGTGGGCCTGGTGGCGTTGACCCTGGCGGAGTCCTTCGGGGTCGGCACGCGGATGCTGTTCGACATCGCCTTCGGCGCCGGCCCGGCGGTGCAGGCCGGCCTGGCCGAGCAGGGCATTCCGGCCGCCGGGTCCATCGCCGCGTCCGCCGAGGCCTACGTGCGCACGGCGCTTGCCGGGCACGGCCTGCCGCTGGACCTGGTCGCGCTGCTCTACCAGTTCGGTTACCTGGTGGTCCCGGCGGTGGTGCCCGTGGTGCTGTGGATCGCCCTCAACCGGCGCTTCCTCGAGACGCTGGTAGGCTGGCGGCAGGAACCCGGACCCGGGGCCGATGGTCCCAGTCCCGACCTACCCGCTGCGGCCGAACGCCGCGCCCCCATGCCCGAGGAGGGATCCACGCGGTGACCGCCGCCACTGACGACCACACCAGTCCGGAACCGTCCGGCCCGCAGTCGGCGGTCGCGCCGCTCCCGCCGGCACACCCGGAGGGCAGCCCGGAGGCGCTGGAAGCGCGGATCAGCGACGAGCTCCTCGCCCGCGGCCGGCTGAAGGAAGCCGACCTCGGCCGCGCCCGCCGCCTGCGCGAGGAATCCGGCGGCAGCCTGGTGGCGCTGATGACGCGCATCGGGCTGGTGTCCGAGCGCGACGTCGCCGAGGCCGCCGCCGACGTCCTCGGCCTGCCGCTGCTGGCCGCGCGCGACTGCCCGGAGGCGCCGCCACCCAGCATCCAGCTCTCGGTGCGCTTCATGAAGCAGCACCACGTCTGCCCGATCGCCGAAGGCGAGGGCACCGTGGACCTGCTGGTGGCCGCACCGCAGGACCCGTATCCGGCGCAGGCGGTGGCGCTCGCCACCGGCCGCAGCGTGCGCGCCAGCATCGGCCTCGCCTCCGAGATCGACGACCTGATCGAGCGCTACTACGGCGCCGGCCGCTCGGCCATGGGCACCATCGTCGAAAACCTGTCGGAGGGCGATTCGCGTTCCGAGGACGACGTCGAGCACCTGCGCGACCTGGCCTCCGAGGCCCCGGTCATCCGCCTGGTCAACCTGATCATCCAGCGCGCGGTCGAGCAGCGTGCCTCCGACATCCACATCGAGCCGTTCGAGAACCGGCTCAAGGTGCGCTACCGCGTCGACGGCGTGCTGCAGGAAGTGGAGTCGCCGCCGGCCAGCTCCACCGCCGCGGTGATCAGCCGCGTCAAGATCATGGCCAAGCTCAACATCGCCGAGCGCCGCTTGCCGCAGGACGGCCGCATCATGATCCGGGTGCAGGGCAAGGAACTGGACCTGCGCGTGTCCACCGTGCCGACCGCGCACGGCGAGAGCGTGGTGATGCGCATCCTCGACCGCGAGTCGGTGGTGTTCGACTTCCACAAGCTCGGTTTCACCGACCAGTTCCTGCCGCAGTTCATCGAGGTGCTGGAGCAGCCGCACGGCATCCTGCTGGTCACCGGCCCCACCGGCTCGGGCAAGACCACCACGCTGTACACGGCGCTGTCCAAGCTCAACACGCCGGACGTCAAGATCATCACCGTCGAGGACCCGGTCGAGTACCAGATCGAGGGCATCAACCAGATCCAGGCCAAGCCGCAGATCGGACTCGACTTCGCCGCGGCGCTGCGCAGCATCGTGCGCCAGGACCCGGACATCATCATGATCGGCGAGATGCGCGACCTCGAGACCGCGCGCATCGCCATCCAGTCGGCGCTGACCGGCCACATGGTGCTGTCCACCCTGCACACCAACAACGCCGCCGGCGGCGTCACCCGCCTGCTCGACATGGGCGTGGAGGACTACCTGCTCACCTCGACGGTGAACGGCATCCTCGCCCAGCGCCTGGTGCGCCGGCTCGATCCCGCCACCGCCGAACAGTACGAGGCGATGCCGGAGGTGATCGAGGAATTCGGCCTCGACCGCTATACCGACGAGCGTCCGATCAAGCTCTGGCGCCCGGTGCCGAGCGCCGCCAATCCCACCGGCTACCACGGCCGCACCACCATCATGGAATTCCTGGTGATGAGCGAGCCGATCCGCCGCCTGGTGATGCAGCACGCCGACATGGGCAAGATCGAGGCCCAGGCCCGCGAGGAAGGCATGCGCACCATGTACGAGGACGGGCTGGTAAAGGCGCTGTCGGGGGTGACGACGATCGAGGAGGTCCTGCGTGTTACGCAGGAGGCTTGAGGTGGTCCCTGGGGCGCGGCTCGATGTGCCGGGGCGGGTGGCCGGTGGGAAGCGGGAATGGGGAATGGGGAATGGGGAGGGGTGGGCCTGCGGAGATCCTGCACGCGATTGCCCTGAGCCGGCGTTTCTTGCTTCATTCTGGCGGGGTGGCCGCGGGCTTGAGGCGGCACCTACCCCGCCCCGATGCTCACCTCCCCATTCCCCATTCCCCATTCCCTGCTTTTTCCCCTGATGCCCCTCTACCGCTACAAGGCCCTCAGCCCCTCCGGCGAAACCCTCGACGGCCAGATGGAGGCCCCGAGCGCCGAGGACGTGATCGCGCGGCTGCAGGACGCGGGCAACATCCCGATGGACGCGCGGCCGTTCGACGAGGCAGAAGGGCGGGCCTTCGGCAACCTGTTCAAGCGCGCCACGCTGACCCAGGCGCAGGTGCTGCAGTTCACCCAGCAGCTGGCGACGCTGCTCGGCGCCGGGCAGCCGCTGGACCGGGCCCTGCAGATCCTGCTCGACCTGCCGGAGTCGGAAGCCGCGCGCAAGGTGATCGAGCGCATCCGCGACGCCGTGCGCGGCGGCGCGCCGCTGTCGCAGGGCCTGGAGGCCGAGCACGGCATCTTCTCCCGGCTCTACATCAACATGGTGCGCGCCGGCGAGATCGGCGGCTCGCTGGACGACACGCTGCGGCGCCTGGCCGACTACCTCGAGCGCAGCAAGGCGCTGCGCGAGAGCGTCATCAACGCGCTGATCTACCCGGCCATCCTGGTGGCCATGGTGCTGGCCTCGCTGGTGCTGCTGCTGGGCTACGTGGTGCCGCAGTTCATGCCGCTGTTCCAGGACCTGGGCGCGGAGCTGCCCATGCTGACCCGCATCGTGCTGGCGCTCGGCGACTTCGTGCGCGGCTGGTGGTGGCTGCTGATCGTGGTGATCGGCGGCGGCACGTGGTGGGTGCGGCGGCAGCTGCGCGACCCCGAGCGGCGCCGCGGCCTCGACGCCTGGCTGCTGCGCCGCGGCAAGATCGGCGACCTGGTCGCCAAGCTCGAAACGGCCCGGCTGACCCGCACCCTGGGAACTCTGGCCAAGAATGGCGTTCCATTGTTGACCTCCCTCACCATCTCGAAGAACGTGATGGGAAACACGGCGCTCGCGGACGCCGTCGAGGAGGCGACCAAGGACGTGAAGACCGGTGGCGGCCTGGCCGTGTCGCTGGCGCGCAGCAAGCTGTTCCCGCGCCTGGCCCTGCAGATGGTGCAGGTGGGCGAGGAGTCCGGCGAGCTGGACACCATGCTGCTCAAGGTCGCGGACACCTTCGACGTCGAAGTCCGCAACGCGCTGGAACGGGTGCTGTCGGCGCTGGTACCGTTGGTCACCATCATCATGGCCGGCGTGATTGCCCTGATCGTGCTCGCCATCCTCCTCCCGATCCTGGATCTCAGCACCGTCGTAGGATGACTCCCATGAAGACCCATGCTCCCCGCCGCGCGCGCAGCGCCGGCTTCACGCTGATGGAAATCCTGATCGTGGTGGCGATCATCGCCATCATCGGCGGCATCGTCGCCAACCGCATCTTCGGCGGCGCCGACCGCGCCAAGTGGAACCTGGCCAAGTCGCAGGTGCAGACGGTGGCGCAGAAGATCGAGAACTACGAGCTCGACAACGGATCGGTGCCGCAGTCGCTGCAGGACCTGGTCAGCCAGCCCTCCGGCGCCAACAGCTGGCTCGGGCCCTACGCCCGCGAGGCCGAGCTCAAGGATCCCTGGGGCCGCGCCTTCGAGTACCGCGTGCCGGGCGAGAACGGCAAGTTCGACCTGATCAGCCTGGGCGCCGACGGCAAGCCCGGCGGCGACAGCTGGAACCGCGACATCAGCAGCTCCGAGTAATGCCGCGCCGCCGCACCCGCGGCTTCACGCTGGTCGAGGTCATTGCCGTCGTCGCGCTGATCGCGCTGGCGGCGACGGTGGTCGCGGTGTCGGTCGGCGGCGGGCTTTCCGGCGCGCGGGTGCGCGCCGCCAGCAAGGACCTCGCCGCGGCACTGCGCTACACCCGCGGCCAGGCCATCGTCGAACGCGAGCAGAAGACCCTGCTGCTCGACCTCGAGAACCGCAGTTACACGGCCCCCGACCGCGAGCCGGTGGAGTTGCCCCAGGGCATGGAGATCCGCCTGGTCACCGCCCGCCAGGAACTGGAGGGCGAGGGCGCCGGCCGCATCCGCTTCTTCCCCGACGGATCCTCCAGCGGCGGCCGAATTACCCTGGTCCGCGGCGAGGCCGAGTGGCAGATCGAAGTCGAATGGCTGACCGGAAAGGTGGTGTTGCGGGATCCGGCGGGTGAGCAGTAGTTGGGGCGGTGGCGGGTAGGGGTGGAAAAGCGGGAATGGGGAATGGGGAATGGGGATGTGGAGCGTTGCTGCAGGGAGGAGCGGGCAGCAAGTTCAAGCGGCAAAAGGGCTGGGTCGAGCGCACTAGGCCGAGGATCGCTTCGAACGCTCACCTCCCCATTCCCCATTCCCCATTCCCCGCTCCTGATTTAACCCCCATTGAACTCCGCCCCACCGCTCCGGTCACAATGCCCGGCCATGACGCTGCCTGCCCGCCAGCACGGATTCACCCTGATCGAGATCGTCGCCGCGTTCTCCATCCTTGCGCTCGGCCTCGGGCTCAGCATGGGCATCGCCAGCGGCGCCATCGGCCAGGCGCGCCGCGCGGCCACGTTCACCGAAGCGGCGCTCAACGCACGCTCGCTGCTCGACACCGCGGGCGTCGGCGCGCGGCTGGAAGAGGGCAGCTTCCAGGGCGAGTTCGGCGACCGTTACCAGTGGACGCTGGACGTCATGCCCTGGGAACCGGAGCCGGTGGAAGGCCAGCCTGCCCCGGCGCTGCAGGCGGTGTCGCCGGTCGAGCTGTACCAGCTGGTGCTGGTGGTGCGCTGGGACGAGAACGGCGGCGAACGCCAGGCCCGCTTCACCACGCTGCGGGCGCTGACGCCCGACCCGGGCCGTTGAGATGCTGCGCGGACGGCGCGACGGCGGATTCACCCTGCTCGAGGTGCTGCTCGCCACCTCCCTGCTGGCGCTGGCGCTGGCGCTCGCCTACGGCGCGATCCGCGCGGCGGTGGGTTCGGTACGCAGCGGCGAGGGCCTGATCGACCGCACCGACCAGGTGCGCGTGGTGCAGGAGTTCCTGCGCCGGCAACTGGCGCATGCCATGCCGCTGGCGTTCGAGGACCTGGAGGACAATGGCGAGCGCAAGCTGTTCGAAGCCGACGGCGAGACGGTCCGCTTCGTCGCACCGATGCCCGGCTACCTGTCGCGCGGCGGCCCGCACGTGCAGTGGCTCGCCATCGAGCGCGGCCGCGCCGGCCGGCGCATCGTGTTCGACCATGCCCAGCTCAACGGCTACGACCCCGAGGAGCCGAAGGCGGATGACGCCCGCCCGCCGGTGGTGCTGCTCGACGGCCTGGCGGACGCCCGCTTCGAGTACCGCACCATCGACCCGGCTACCGGCGAGCTGGAAGACTGGAGCGACGAGTGGGAGGACCCGCAGCAGTTGCCGGCGATGGTGCGCCTGCTGGTCGAGTTCGACCGCGACGACCAGCGCAGCTGGCCCAGCCTGGAGGTCCCGATGAAGCTGGCGCACGGTGTCGCCACGCCGCGCCGCGCCACCGGCCGCTACGGCCCGCGCAACCGGGGCGGGAGGCCCAACCGGCGATGAGGCGCCAGTCCGGCATTGCCTTCGTGGTCGTGCTCTGGGTGCTGGCCCTGCTGGCCATCCTGCTCGGCTCGTTCGCGCTGCTGTCGCGCACCGAGCACCTGCAGGCGCGCCACCTGTTCGATTCCACCCAGGCGCTGTACGCCGCCGAGGCCGGGGTCAACCGCGCCATCTACGAGCTGATGCAGCCGGACCCGGAGACGCGCTGGCTGCCGGATGGCCGCGCCTACGTCTTCGATTTCGAGGCTGCCGAGGTGGAGGTGAAGATCACCGACGAGAGCGGCAAGATCGACCTCAATGCCGCCGACCAGCAGACCCTGGACTTGCTGTTCCAGAGCCTTGGCGTGGACCCGGTGGATTCCGCCCGCTTGGCCGACGCCATCCTCGATTGGCGCGACCCGGACGACCTGGTGATGCCGAACGGCGCCGAGGACGACGACTACGAGGCGGCCGGCCTCGGCTACGGCGCCGCCGACGCGCCCTTCACCACGGTGAGCGAGTTGCAGCAGGTGCTGGGGATGGACTACGAGCTGTTCAAGCAGGTCGAGCCGGGGGTCACCGTGTACACCGGCCAGGGGACGCCGAACGCCTCGTTCGCCCCGCTGCAGTCGCTGCGTGCCATCCCCGGCATGACCGAGGACCTCGCCCGGCTGCTGATCGAGCAACGCCATGCCTGGCACCCGGCGCTGGGCGGTGCGCCGCCGCTGCTGCCCGACGGCACCCCGCTGATGGTGCAGGGCGGAACCGGCACGTATAGTATTGAAAGCCGTGCCACGCTCGCGAATGGCGCCTGGACCCGGTTGACCGCCACGGTCCGCATCGGCGGCGCCGGCACTTCCGGTCTTGCCTACACCGTCCTCCGCTGGGACGACGGGGAACCCCTCTGACAACCGTGGCCACGACCCTTCCCGACGTCATCGCCGCGCCGCTGCGGCGGCTATCCAACCGGTACGCGGAAAGCCCCTTGCCGCGCTTCCTGGCGTGGTGGGGTGGCGAGCTCCGCGGGTTGCTGCCGGCGCGCGTGCGCGAGCTGATGGCGGGCGAGCCGCGACAGGTCCTGCTCGGCCTGCACGAGGACGGCGTCCGCGTGGCGCTCGCCCACGGCGAGCCGGTCCGCGAGCTGGAACGGCTGCCCGCGGGCGGTCCGGCCGGCTTGCCGAGGGCCTCGTCCGCCGCGCTGGCCGACCGCCAGCACGCGC
>Ga0079224_100006247_pt1 | contig 15767 bp, 7 predicted proteins | sample Stecom2015_FD_80414 | JGI IMG/M metagenome (GOLD analysis project Ga0079224, IMG submission 80414) | Agricultural soil microbial communities from Utah to study Nitrogen management - Steer compost 2015 | ecosystem: Environmental > Terrestrial > Soil > Agricultural land | place: USA: Utah...
CCGGAGCCACCCGCACCACCTCGGCGCCCAACTTCGCGAGGGTGTCGGCGGCCCGCTGCAGGGAGGGGTGTTCGATGGCCGAGAGGACCACCCGCCGGCGTGTCGGACCGGCCCCCAGGAAGGCGCCCATCAGGGCCAGCGCGTTGCCCTCGGTCCCCGAGGCGGTGAAGGCCACCTCCCGGGGAATCGCGCCCAGGACCCGCGCCACGCGCTCCCGGGCCTGCTCCAGCCGCCGGCGCATGCTGCGACCCTCCGCGTGCACGCTCGAGGGGTTTCCCTCCATGGGGCGGCCGAGCGCGTTCTCGAGCAGGGCCCGGACGCCGGGACGCATGGGCGTGGTGGCGTTGTGATCGAAGTGGATCCGGGAGGCGCTCATCGCTCCACCTCGAGCAGCGGCACCGGACGCTGATCCGCCGCGCCGAAGGCCTCGACGAACTTGCGCAGGAGGAGCGCCTTGAGCTCGGCCCGCTTCTCCCGTGTGCCCGAGAGCGGCAGGCGTGCACCTGCCATGCTGCCGTGGCCGCCGCTCGAGCCGCCGTGGTCCTCACAGACCTCGCGGATGAGCCGTCCCGCATTCATGCGCCGGTCCTTCACCCGGAGGCTGAAGTAGAGCTGGTTGTGCCAGGCACCGCAGGCGAGCGACCACTTCATGCCCTCGATGTAGAGATGCCGTTCGGCCACCTCGGCCACCATGTCCGGGGTGTAGACGTCCCCCAGATCGGTCACCACCGCGGTCCCATAGACCCGCGCCTCCTCGATGGCCCGGTGGAAGAGGCGGAAATAGCGCACCGGCAGGGTGGGGTGCTCGATGCGGCTGAGCAGGGCCTTGTCACAGCGGGGGAAGAGCCAGAGGTAGGCCTCGATGTCCCGGGGGGTGGTCTGTCGCCCGAGATCGCGGGTGTCTGCCTTCAGTCCGTAGAAGAGCGCGGTGGCGATCTCCGGCGAGGGCTCGATGCCGGCGGCCTGCAGGTACTCGACGAGCATGGTGCTGGTCGCACCGAAGTCTCCCCCGACGTCCGCGAACGGTGCGCCGAGCGACGCGTCCCGCAGGGGGTGGTGATCGATGACCACCTGCACCTCGGCCTTGGGCGGCAGGCTGTGGTTGCGGATCACCGGCTGGGTGTCCACCACGCCCAGCAGATCGAAATCGGCGGGTTCCAGCTCCGAGAGGTGCACCACCGGCAGCCGGAGCACCTTCACGAACGCCGCGTTCTCCGCCCGCCCGATGACCCCGCCATACCCCACGGTGGTCTTCACGCCCGCGCGGGCCTCGAGCAGCACGCCCAACGCCACCGCCGCCGCCATGGCGTCCGGGTCCGGGTTGTCGTGGGTGACGATGAGCGCCCGGCGGTGACCTGCGGCCACCTCATCGAGGCGCTGGAGCTTCTCGGCGACCGGGCGCCGTCCGAGGAGGATCGGTTCGGAGGGGGCAGAGCGGGCGGGGGGGACGTCGGAGCTCACGGCATCCTCCAGGAGCGATCCCGCCGCGGCCCATGAGACGGGCGATGCGGCGGGAAACGGGCGCTGAGGCAGGGACGGCCCGCCACCTGGGGCTCCGCAGAAACTCCGGAGCCCCGGCGACGGGCCGCGCGGGATGCCTCAGGCGCGCATGCGGGCCTTCCGCTCGGCCTCGCGGAAGAACTTGATGCCGTTGTCCAGCGAGTTGTCCATCGCGTCCAGCAGCAGGTTGCGGAAGCTCCCCGCCGAGCTGCGGAAGGACTCGTAATACCGCTGCCGATCGATGGAGTGGATGATCACCGGCTCAAAGCCGTTGCGCAGCAGCACGAGATTGCTCAGCAGCCGCCCCACCTTCCCGCTGTTCTCGGTGAAGGGGAAGATCTGCAGGAACATGTGCTGGAGGGTTCCGGCCTGACGCAGCGGGTGGTCCTCGCGGAACTCGGCCGAGCCGGTGTAGTCCACCAGCTTCTCCAGCATGGGCTGGATCTTCGGCGGCTGCGCAATCTCGTGGAAGTAGGTCCGGTGCAGCGGCATGTCCTTGCGGTAGCCGACCCGATCCCGCTCCTTGGCGAGCTCCTTCTCGGTCTTCTCCCGGCGCTCGATCGCGGCACGCGCGGCCTGGGCCTCCGGGGTGTTTCCGGTGGTCAGGTCGTGGATGCGCTTGATGGTGGTGAGGGTGATCTGCGCGTGCTTGCGGCCGGTGCGCTCCGCCTCCTCACGCACGAAGCGGATCGCCTCGCGCTGGTTCCGGATGTCCAGCAGCACCGGCATCATCTGCGCCTCGCCGGGAACCTTCTTCACCCGCCCGAGCGCCGCGTCCAGCTCGGGCGGCAGGTACACCACGCCCTCCAAAGCGGCGTCGTGGTAAATCCAGGACATCTCGAACATGTCCTGAAACTCCTTGGCCAGCTTGGGCATGCGCTCCATCAACTCTCGGAGCGTCGCGGTGTTCTGTTCAATGTCCTGGTAGCGTTCCTTCACGGACGGGGATTCTCCAATGGCCTGCTCAACGGGGCGCCCTCCACGACCGCCACAGGCTGATTCCGGGCGGAAGAGAGGGGCGTCAAGACGCCGTGGTGGGAGTCGATGGACTGCTCTAACGGGGAAGAAAATCTAGATATTCCGCAGGCTTGTAGCAACAGCAAAGCGGTGGCTCAGACGACCACCATGTAGTTGAGCACCGCCTGATCCAGCAGCTCCTTGGAGAGCGCCGGCGGCACCTGTCGATAGCGCGCGGTGTCCAGGATGAGCTGGATGAGATCGCGGGGGTGGCAGGCGCGCAGGGGCAGGTTGCGGGCCTTGTAGTAGTGCTCGAAGAGGTAGTTGACCGCCTGGTTCACGTAGGGGATGCCGGCTGCCTCGCACACCCGCTGGAAGATCCTGCGGTAGGCGACCTCGTCGGGATCCGGGACCTCGATCTTGTACTTGATCCGGCGCAGGAAGGCCTCGTCCACGAGCTGGGCGGGGTCCAGGTTGGTGGAGAAGCAGATGAGCTGCTCGAAGGGGATCTCGAACTTCTTGCCGGTGTGCAGGGTGAGGTAATCCACCCGCTTCTCGAGGGGGACGATCCAGCGGTTGAGCAGGTCGGTGGGGTGGACCTTCTGACGGCCGAAGTCGTCGATGAGGAGCATCCCGCCGTTGGCCTTCACCTGGAAGGGCGCCTCGTAGAACCGGCTGGTGTCCGAGTAGAGGAGGTCCAGCGATTCGAGGGTGAGCTCACCGCCGACCACCACGCTCGGCCGCTTGCAGAGGACCCAGCGGTTGTCCATCTCGAAGGTCTGCCGGCGGCCCGCCGCATCCCGACCGAGCTCCAGCTCCACCGGGGTGTGCAGCAGGGAGTCGAAGACCTTGATGATGTGGCCGTCGACCTCGAGGCAGTGGGGGACGAAGGCCTCACCTCCGGTCAGCCGGCTGAGCGCCTCGGCCAACGCGGTCTTCCCGTTACCGGGGTTGCCGTAGAGGAAGAGGGAGCGGCCTCCGTTCACCGCCGGGCCCAGCCGCTCGGCGAGTCCCGCGGGGGTCACCAGGTGGCTGATGGCCTCGTTGAGCTGATCCCGGCCGACGACCGGAAGCTCGTCGGACTGGGCGTTCATGAGCTGGTTGTACTGCGCGAGCGGGACCGGGGCGGGACCGACGTAGGTGCTTCGGGAGAGCGCGTCCTTGGCGTACTCGCGACCCTTCTCGGTGAGGGCGAACTCGACCGACGCCCGCCCGAACCCCTTTCCGCCGCGCATGTCGACCAGCTTCTCGTGCGTGGCGAAGTCGATGCAGCGCTCGACCAGGTTGTTCCAGGGCAGGCGCAGCTCCGAGGCGATCTCCACCCCGGTGGCGCTGCCCCGGTAGTAGAGCATCTTGAGCACCAGGTCGGAGACGGTGTTCAACCGCAGGCCGGCTTCCTCGAGCGAGCGCGGCTCGGGGGGCGCGATGTCCAGGATTCCGGGCGCCTCGAGACCGAAGGCGTTGGGGACGTCAACCGGGGTGGGGCTGTCGAGCATGGGCACAGTCGGCGGGTGGCGCGCGCGGCGCCAGGGTCAGTTGGAGCAAACCTGGTCGCGCCCTGCCGGGGGGCGCTGACGTGTCGGCGGGAGAATAGCGGAGTTCGACCGACTTGCGGGCGCCGGGTTGCGTTCCCTGGCCGTTGTGGGCCTGCATGCTCAGGCGGCGAGTTCTCCGGGCCAGAGCTGGGCGCGGGAGGGGAGCGGCCGCAACAGCTCGAGCACCAGCGGGCGCAGCCGCTCGAACTGGCGGGCGCCGAGCTCCATGGCGTGCAGGAGCTGCTCGACCCCGGGCACCACGTCCACCGGAGAGAGGGTCCGGTGGAAGTCGCAGATCAGGTGGGCCGCATCCCGCTGGGGCCGGACGGTGAGCTCGGCGATCTGCTGCAGGGGATACCAGTGGGGCGTGGTGAGCCGCGGGGCGAAGCCGTTGAGCCCCAGCACCAGGGCATTGCGCGTCCCCACCGCCCCCCGCTGCACTGCGCGGGAGGCGACCTCCACCGGCAGGTTGTCCACGAGTCCTCCATCCACCAGCCGGCTCACCCCGTGCTGTTCGAGCAGCGCACCGAGGATGGAGTGGCTGCGTGGATCGTCGCGGGTGACGTCGTAGTGGATGACGCCCGGGAGCGCCGAGGAGAAACCCGCGGCGTCGGCCGCCTCGAGCTCGGCGCTCAGGTCGTCCTCTCCGAGCACCAGGCGCTTGAGGGTCCCGGGTTGGGTCACCAGCTCGGCGATGGGACCGGTGGCCTGAAGCATGCGGCGCAGGAGGTGGGGACGGTGGGCCCGCACGCGCCCCCCGGCGGCATAGGACTCCGGGGGCCGGGGCAGCCGACCCCGCCGGACGCCGCCCACAATCATCAGGGTGGGAAGCGCCAGCTCCTTCAGCCGCAGCTGGCGTCCGGAGCCCGGCTCCTCGAAGGTGTGACCGAAGCCGGCACGCAAGGACAGGCGCAGGGCTCCCGGCAGGCCGTAGCGGCTGGTCGTCGAGAGGCCGCGGAAGAGGCGGCGCCAGGAGAGCCCGCGGACGAAGTTGATCGTCTCGGCCTGATCGAAGCCGACGCGGCGGGCGCGGAAGAGGGCGAGGATTGCCCCCATGCTGGTGCCCACCAACAGCGATGGCCGGATGCCCGCGGCCTCGAGCTGCGCGAGCACGCCCACGTAGACGAAGGCCGTCCCGCCCCCTCCGCCGAGCACCAGGACCAGCTCCTTCTGTCGGACCTCCCGCTCGAGAACCTCGGTGGGCAGCCAGCTGCGGGTCCGCGCGGTGAGGGCGGCCCAGGCGCGCTGGGTGGCTCCGGGAAGGTGTCCCAGCAACGAGCTGATCGCGCCACGGGTGGGGTGGGCCCCCTTGAGGGTCGCGGAGACCTGTCTGAGGACGTCCTCGCGGAACGCACCCAACAGCGGGCCCATGGAGAAGGGCTCGCCCCGGTGCTGCACGCGATCCATCCGGGCCAGCGCGATGCCCCAACGCAGCTGCGCCGTCTCGTGCGCCGAGAGCAGATGCGGCGAGGACAGGTGCAGGGCGACCACCTGATGCTCCAGCCGATCCAGGGGGCGCTGATGCGCGCGCTGATCGCCCAGGCTCAATCGATCATCGGGCAGCAGCGGGTGGTGCATCACGGCAGCGTCTCGTCGGAAGGCCAGGCGGGGGCCGTCAGGCGAGCCCCATCAGGCGAGCATAGACCGCCCGGACCTCGGAGGCGCAGTCGCGGTACTGGGTGAGGAGCTGCGCACCCGCATCCGGGCCCAGCAGTCCGAGCCGGCGCGCGAGCAGCTCGAGGGCGCGTCCGTGCGTCGGCAGCCGGGACATGGAGGTCCCGTGCACCAGCCGCAGCCGGGTCTCCACCCGCCGCAGGAACAGGTAGCCGTTGTAGAGGGTCTCCGCGTCGTCCCAGGACAGGATGCGCTGGGCCTGCAGCATCCGCAGGGCTTCCAGGGTGTTCGTCCGGCGAAGCTCGGGGATGCGTCCACCGTGCAGCAGCTGCAGGGTCTGGGTGGCGAACTCCACGTCGGCCAGGCCCCCTTCGCCGAGCTTCACATCGAGGACGTCCGCAGTCTCTCGGGCGAGCTCGGTCTCCATGCGGCGTCGCAGGCGCGCAATCTCGTGCTGCGCGTTTTCCGGGAGGGGGCGCTCGTAGACCAGCGGGACCAGGGACTCGGCATAGAGCCGCTCCCAGAGGTCCGCCTCTCCCGCCGCCATCCGGGCCCGTACCAACGCCTGCCGCTCCCACAGCTGTGCCCGATCGCGGTGGTGGGTGTGGAAGGCCTGCTGGCTGACCACCAACGTCCCCTGATTGCCGCTGGGTCGCAGCCCGGCATCGACGCGGTAGAGGCTGCCCTCGCTCAGCGACATCTGCAGCAGCGCCACCAGTCGCTGGACGAGACGCGCGAAGTACTCGTGCAGCGTGATGCGCCCGCGCTCGCCGCCGGTGGTCTCGCTCAGTCCATCGCCCTCGTAGACGAAGATCAGATCGAGATCGGAGTGGTATCCGAGCTCCCGTCCGCCGAGCTTGCCGAGGGCCACCACCACGAAGCCGGCGGACTGGCCGTTCCACAGTGCCTCACCGAAACGCTCCCGCAGTTCGGCGGTCGCCAGGAAGAGGCAGTGATCCAGCGTTGCATCCGCGATGGCGGTCAGCTGCTCGGCGACGCTCTGCACGCTCAGCTCGCCGCCGATGTCGGCCAGTCCGATGCGCAGCGTCTCCTCGTTCTTGAACCGCCGCAGGAGCACCTGAGCCTCCTCGGCATCGTTGGTGCGGGCCATGCGCTGCGCGAGCTCTTCGTGGATGCGCGCGACCGGCTTGTCGGGATTCTCCGGCGCATCCTGCATGAGGGTGTCCAGCAGCTGCGGCAGGCGCATGAGCGAACGGGCCAGAAAGCCGCTGCTGCCCAGGACGTGGAAGAGCCTCCGCCCGGCGCGGGGGGAGCGGGTGAGGAGTGCCAGGTAGCCCTCGGGCGAGCGCAGGCGCTGCAGGAACTCGCCGAAGAGCATCAGGGCCTGGTCGGGGTCCGGCGTGTCCGCGAGGGCGGAGAGCATGCCCAGCGCCTCGTGTGACGGCCCCGGGCCGGCCTCCACGAACGGGGAACCGGGGATGCGGGCGAGCCGCGCCAGGGCCTCCAGCGCGCGTTCGGGCTCGGCGAAGCCCCGGTCCGCGAGCGCCCGACGCCGCTCCTCTTCAGGTGTCTCGGAGTCCAGCGCCCGGACCAGGTGGGCGTCGTAGGGAACGTCCTCGCGCGCGGCGTGCCCCAGCAGCCGATCGAAGGCGTCCTTCACGAAGCGGCGGTGCCCCTCCAGCGCGCCCTCGAAGTGGGCGGTGTCGCGGAAGCCCAGGCCCCGGGCGATGCGGTTGAGCTCGAACGTCTCGCTGGGCAGGGTGTGGGTCTGACGCTCCTCGCGCATCTGGAGGCGGTTCTCCACGTGCCGCAGGAACACGTAGGCGTCCGCCAGCCGTTCGGCGTCCGAGTCGGACACCAGCCCGCTGCGCACGATGCGCTGCAGGGCCTTGAGCGCATTGGGCTCACGCAGGGCGGGATCCTTCCCGCCGTGCACCAGCTGCAGGGCGTTTACGAAGAACTCCACCTCGCGGATGCCCCCGGGCCCGAGCTTCACGTCCCGGATCAGCGGCTGCCCCCGCAGGTCGATCCGTCCCTTCAGCCGGCGCAGGGCCTCCACCGCTCCCAGATCGAGGCTCCGGGGATAGACGAAGGGGCGGAGCGACTCGAGGAGGGACTCTCCGAGCGCGATGTCGCCGGCGACCGGGCGCGCCTTCACCAGCGCCGCGCGCTCCCAGGTCCTCCCGCTCACCTCGTAGTAGCTCAGCATGCTCGAGAGGGAGCGGACCAGGGGCCCCACGCGGCCGTGCGGACGGAGGTTGAGATCCACGCGGAAGCAGAAGCCTTCGGGGGTGACCTCGGAGAGCACGCGCGTGAGCCGCTCGCCCAGCCGCCGGTAGAGCTCGGCGTTGCTCATCCCCGAGGGCGTCTGACCCTCCTCGCGATAGAGGTAGATGAGATCGATGTCGGAGCTGAAGTTGAGATCGCCGCCGCCGAGCTTGCCGAGGCCGAGCACGCAGAAGCCGGCCGGGGAGGGGACGCCATGGCGTGCCGCACTCCAGGCATCGAGCACCCCGAGCGCGGACTCCACGATGGCCTGGGCCAGGGCCGCCATCTCCCGGCCGCACTCCACCAGGGGGGCGTGCTGCCACACGTCGCGGGCCACCAGCCGCAGCTGCTCGCGGGACTTGTAGCGCCGCAGGGCGCGCTTGAGCCCCTCCTCATCCCCCTCGGCCACGCGGCGGAGGGCTGCGCGCGCCTCCGCCCGATAGACGTCGAGGGTCTTCGGGGTTCCGAGCGCCGAGAGCTGGGTGCGCTCGAGCCAGGGCAGGAGGGCGGGGCGGGAGACCAGGGTCCTCGTCAAAAACGCGCTGGTCTCCAGCAGCCGCGCTGCACGGTCCACCGCGTTCACCCCGCGGCTCGCCCGCAGCGCCGGACCGATCCGCTCGAAGGCGAGCATCAGCCCATCCGGATCCACGCTGCGGGAGGCCCGCGAGAGCAGCCGCCCCGCCTGCTCCGTGCCGTGTTGCGCGACCAGCGCCTCATGGAGGCGGCGGGCCAGCGCGGGATCACGGAAGGGGTCGAGGAGGGCCGGGGGCGGGGACATGTGGCCCCAAAGATGCCGGGAAGGGGAGGAACGTCAAAGGGCCGCGTCGCGCATCCATCCGCGAGCGGCCCTTCGACACCTGGAGGCCGGCTTCCGGCTACTGGTCAGGCTCGAGGTTGTCGAGCAGCTTGCTCCACTCGTCGTCACCCTCCTCCACCTGAACCATCACCGTGCGGTCGGGATCGTCCTCAGCCGGCGGGGCCGGCGGCGGTGTGGGCGCGGGCTTCGGCTTCGCGGGCGCTGCGGCCGCGGGTCTGGCGACTGCGGGGCGGGCACCGGTGCCCTTGGTCTTGTAGCGCTGCAGCTCGAGCTCGACGACCTTGAGCTGCTTGCTCTTCTCCTGGAGTGCGGCCTGAAGGCGCCCGAGCTCCTGGGCCTTGATGGCGTCGCGGCGATCGAGCTCCGCCTTGTGCTTGGCGGTGAGCTCCTCGGCCTCCTTGTGCTGGCGGGCGTCCGCGTCGCGCCGCTCCTTCTGCAGCGCCTGCAGCCGGGCCACGGCGTCGTTGGCGCGGGCCTCGGCGGCGGCGGCCTTCTGTGCCTGCTCGCGCTCGGCGCGCTGACGGGCACCCTGGGCCTTCTCCACCGCGGACTCGAGCTCCTGGATCTTCCGTGCCCGGGCGGCGAGCTGCCCCTGCACCTCCTTGAGCTTCGCCTCTCCCTCCTCGGTGCGCGCCTGCACCTCGCGGGAGAGCTGCTGGCCCCGCTGCTCGGCCTTCTGCAGCCGCGCCTGGAGCTCCTGCAGCTGCTTCTCCAGCGACTGGCGCTCGGTGTCCGCGGAACGCTGGAGCTCGTTGAGGCGGGCGGAAAGCTGCGCGTTGGTCTGCTGATGCGCCTTCTCGGCCTCGCTGTGGGCGCGGGTGGCTGCGGAGAGCTGCTCCTCCTGGGCCGCGACCTGCGACTGCGCGGACTCGAGCTGCTCCTCGAGACGCGCAGCGCGCTGGCCCAGCTCGTCGAGCCGCTTGCGCGCGTCGTCCACCGTCGCCTTCAGGCGGGCCTCGCCCTGACGGATGGTCTCGTTCTTGGTGTTGATCTCGCGGGTGAGGACCTCCACCTGCTGCGAGCGCTCCGCGGCCAGGGCGTTGAGCCGCGCCTGGGTGTCGGAGAGCTCCTGCGAGCGCGCGGCGATGTCGGCCTGGAGCAGCTCGTCCCGACGACGGGCGTCCGCCTCGGTGGCGATGAGCCGCTCCTCGAGATCCTGGCGCTCGTCCTCGCTGGTCGCGAGCTTGGCCGACATCTGGGTGAGGGCGGAGACCCGCTCCCCGATCTCGCTCTTGGCCGCACTGAGCTGCTCGCCGAGTTCCTGCTCCCGGACCTGGGCATCCGCGAGCTGGGCCTCGAGCGCCTCACGCGCGGCCTCGCTGTTCTGCCACTGGGCGGTGGTCGCCTCCAGGTTGCCGCGGGTCTCGCTCAGCTCGACCTCGAGACCCTGCTTGTCCTCGGTGGTCTGCGCCAGCGAAGCCTCGGTCTCCCGCAGCTGCGCCTGCGCCGCCTGGAGCTGCTCCTCGAGCCCGGAGGCCTGCGCCTCGCTCGACTCGAGCCTGGCCCGGGTGTCGGTGAGGGCGTCCTGGGTGGCCGCGAGCTGGCCGCGGGTGTCGGCGAGCTCGGCTTCGCGGGTGGAGAGCGTCTCGCGCGTCTCCTCGAGCGAGGCCTGCGCCTGTCCCAGCTCCTCCTCGGTGTGGGCCAGCGTCTGCTGGGTGGCCTCGAGCTCTCCGCGCACGGAGGAGAGCTCCTGCTGGGTGTCGGCCAGGGTCTGGCCGGTGCTCTCCAGTCGGGCCTCGGTCTCGGCCAGCCTGGCCTGCGCTTCGGCGAGCGTGGTCTGCGAGAGGCTCAGGTTGTCCTGGGCATCGGTCAGCGCGCCCTGGGTGAACTCGAGCTCGCCCTGGACCTGTCCCAGGGACTGGCGGGTCGCCTCCAGCTCTCCGTTGAGCTCGGCGATGGTGTTCTCGTGGCCGACGATGGTCGAGGCGCGCGCCTCGAGTTCGGCGTCCCGCGAGGCCACGTCGGACTCGAGTCCGGCGACGCGCGCGTTGAGGCCCTCCTCGCGCTCACGTCCCGACTGCAGCTCGGCGTTGAGACCGGAGATGGTCTCCTCGTTCGCCTGGATCGTCGCCGCGCGTCCCTCGAGCTCCTTGTCGCGCTCTGCAGCGGCCTGCAGGAGGGTGGCGACCTCCGACTCGAAGCTGCCGATGCGCTCGGTGCTCTCCGCAAGCCGCGCGTTGAGATCCAGCTCCAGGCTGTCCTTGGCGTGGGTCAGCTCGGCGAGCTGCTCCTCCAGCCGCTGCTGGGTGGCTTCCTTCTCGGCCTGCAGCTCCGCGTGACGCTGCTGCCACTCCGCCTCGCTCTGGGCACGGGCCTCGTTGAGGGCCTCGATCTCCTCGAGCAGCTCCTGCTCGCGATCGGCGAGCTGCGCGCGGGTCGCCTCGACCTCGCCCTCGAGCTCTCCGACCCGCTCCAGGTGCTGCTGGATGGTGGTGTTGAGTTCGGCCTCGCTGCGCTCGTTGCGATCCAGCGTCTCGGCCAGCTCACGCTCGAGCCCGGCAATCTTCTGCGAGAGCTCCTCGGTCCGCTCCTCGAGGGTGGCGGTGGTCTGGTCCAGATCGAGCCGGAGCCCGTCGCGCTCCTGGGTCGTCGCCGAGAGCATCGACTCGAGCTCGGAGAGCTGCTCGTTGAGCTGCTGCTCGGACTGCGCGCGATCCTGGGTGAGCCGCTCGTAGGCCTCGGCGGCCTCGGCCTCACGCTGCGCTGCTTCGGCGAGACGGTTCTCGAGATCGCTGACGGTCTGCTCGCGCTCGTTGCGTGCGCTCTCCAGCGCCTCCTGCAGGGCCTCGCGCTCCCCGTTCAGCTCGCTGAGACGCTGATCGCGGTCAGCGACGGTGCGGTCGAGTTCCTGCTGCAGCTCCTCGATCGCCTGCGCGTTGGCGGCCAGCTCCTGCTCACGCGCCTCGATGGTCTCCTGGAGGTTCTTCTCCCGGACCTCTCCTTCAAGGGTCAGGACGTTGAGCTGCTTCTCGAGCTCCTCGTACTCGCGGGCGCGGGTGTCGAGCGCCTGGGTCTGCTGGGCGATCTCCTCCTCGCGCGCGGTGAGCTCGCGGCGCAGGACGTAGAGCTCCTTCTCCTTGGCGGAGACGGTCTCGATGACCTCCTTCTCGCCGACGAACTTCTGCTCGAGCAGCTCCTGGACGGCCGCGCCGTGTTCACGTTCACGCTGCTCGAAGCCGGCCTTCGCCTCCATGAGGCGCCGTTGAAGCTCCTCGAGCTGCATCTTGACGCTCTGGACCTCGACGTCCTTGTCGTGCAGCCGGTCCTCGACGGTGAGCAGCTCGCGTTCGCGAACGCTCCAGATCTCCCCGATGCGCGCGACCTGGGCCTCGCGGTGTTTGAGCTCCTCGCGGAGCATCTGGATCTTCCCCTCCGGGGTGCCCTTCAGCTCGGGGCGGACGGTGGGGCGCTTGAGCTGGCGCGACTCGGCAAGCAGCTCGGCCTTGCGCTCGGCCAGGGACTGGAAGGCGCGATCGAGGAAGGCCCGATCCTCTTCGGTGATGGCGCTGCGGCGTTCACGGCGCGGCAGCTTCGGCGGGGCACCCGCGGGCGGGGTGCTCGTCGGCGGAAGGGGCGGCGGCGAATACGAGGGACCGGTTCCGGTGAGCGCGTTCTCGAGCTCATTGTCCAGGCCTTCTGCGTGCTGCTCCGGCGCGGCCGCCGACTCGGGGGGCAGCACCTCCTGCGCCATCTGCGCGAGCTCCCCCATATCGAAGGGGATCACCAGGTAGCCGTCGGCCGCGTTCTGGGAGTGCGCGTGCTGCGTCAGCCCTTCGCGGTTGGTGTCCGACGAGAGCAGCAGCACCCGCAGGTTCTGGCCGAACTGCCCGCGCCGGATCTGCGCGCAGACATTGAAGCCGTTCTGATCAGGGAGCTCGGCGCGGAGGACCACCAGGTCCGGGCGGCGCTTCTCGAGCTCGCGTTGGGCCTCTGCGGCACTCTGCGCCATCGCGGTCTGATAACCGGCCTGGCGCAGGACCGAGGCCATGCTGAGTGCGAAATCCTGCTCACTCTCGACGATGAGGACGCGTCGCTCCATGGACTCTCTTGTTCCGTCTTGTCGGGTCTTGGGGCCATGAGCGCGATGGTGGGCGACGCTGCAGGTGCGCAGGTCGCCGCCGGCTCACGGCGTGTCGGGGGAACCCATCCTAGGCAGGCCCACCCGCGAAGCAAAGCCAACGACCGACGCTAGCCAACCTTCTGGCCGGCTGCTGAACGGGGGGCCGACCCTGCGCGTCCCGGAAATGTCGTGGGGGGCGCATGCCGGGAAAAGGACTTGGCGTTGCCGGGCGGGCAGTAACCCTGCAGGACCTGCAGCAGCCATGGATCCTTCTGCCCGGGAAGGAAACAGGCATCGGCCAGGGCGTCCTGGGCGCGCACGCCGGGATCGGTGGGAAGGAGCCCGGCGTCGGCAGGGGCCGGATCGGAACCGGCCGGCACCGGCGCGCCGGCGGATGGCAGGCCCGGATCGGTGGGCATCAGGCCGGCGTCCTCGGGGAGCTGGATCGCTTCGGTGGGGGCTTCGCGGGCCTGGGCGGTGATCCGCGGGAGGTCTGCATCCAACTCGGCGGAAACCTCGGACACTTCCGAGACCTCCGGGATCTCATCATCCTCGGGAGCGGAGCGGGGCGGCGCACCCGCCCCGGAGATGCGGGGGGCGCGCAAGGTGCCGTTGAGCTCGGGCGGCAGCGTCTCCCTCCGGGGGCGGCTGTGGCCCGGCGGGAGGGGCGGGGGGACCGCCGGTTGCGCTTCGGTCCGGACCCGTCCCTGCGCTTCCCGCGGGAGGGGAGGGGGCTGGACGCTCTGCACGCTCCCCGTCGGGGGCGGAAGAGGAGGCGGCGCGAGCGGACCGGAGGCCTCGACACGGGGCTGGGGCGTCGGGCGTCGGGGAGCCGCGGCGCTCAGGGTGCGGGTGTCGGGCCGAGATGGAAGCGCGCGGGGGGGCGGTGCCGTGACCGCCGGCCGCTCGCCGCTGGGACGTGAGACCGCCGGCCGCTCGCCGCTGGGACGCGAGACCGCCGGACGCTCGCGATCCGTCCGGACCGGCGCCGGTCGGCCCGGATCGGAGCGTTCGGGAACGTGCAGGGCCTCCGACCCATCCCGGGAAGCGCCTCCACCGATTCGCGGGAAGGCGCCGCTGACGGTCCGCGCCGGGGGCGGGGAAGGCGCGACCCGTGGTGGTTCCGCACTCTTCGCGCGCCGCAGATGGGCCTGTTCCAGCTCCGACGGTGGCGGCAGGGCGGAGCCGATCTCCTCTTCCAGCAGCGCACCCGGTCCGCGGGGGGGCCCCTCCCTTCCGGACGGCGCGGGTCGCTCGAGGGGATGGGGTGTCGGGGCGGGCGCCGGCCGCTGCTCCGGAATCCGGGCGACCCGCGTGACCTGCTTGGAGTCGGCCGTGGGGGAGCGCAGTCGCGAGCGCGGAAGGACCTGGGGACGGACCTCCAGGGACTCGAGTTGAGGGCCCGCAAACCCGGAGTCGGTCTGCTCTTCGGCGGCCGCCGGCGCGTGGCGATCGGTGGTCGAGGAGCCACTGCCCGCGTCCTGACCGCGACCACCTCCCCCGGGGGGACGGGTGCCGCTGCCGAGCAGCTCGCCGTAGAGGCGAAGCAGACGCGCCCGATACGGGAGGCGATCCAGGCTCCGGGCGGCTTCGGTCCGGGCCCGGCGCCCCATTTCCTCCCGCTTCCGCGGATGCCGCGCGAGCTCGAGGATGGCGGCGCTGAGCGCTGCGGCGTCACCGGGGCGATGGAAGAGGGCGCAGCCGCCGGGGAGGCGCTCGCGGGTCAGGGGGAGGTCCGAGGCCACCAGCGGCTTTCCACTCGCAAGGAGCGGCGCGATGCGATCCAGCGGTCCGCCCTGGAGGCGATTGCGCTCGCAATCCGCGAGCGGAAGCAGCGCCACGTCCGCGGGTGCGATCATGTCCGCGAGGATGTGGTTCTGCACCGGACCGTGAAACTGGAGCAGGTGAGCGATGCCGAGCTCCCGGACCAGCGCATCCAGGGGGTCACCGGCAGTCGGGGGCGGGACACCCACCAGATCGAGCGCCACGTCGATCTCCGCCGACGCGAGCGCGATGCCGCGCAAGAGGGTGTCGAGGCCCTGCCACCCGGCGCCGTCTCCCAGATAGAGACATCGCAGCACGTCGCGCTGGACGGTGGGGCTGACGGGATAGGCGTCCACCTCCACCGGGGTGGGCAGCACGGCGACCTGCTCGCCTCCGACCCCCAGGGATTGCACGAAGTTGCGCGTGACGTGGGAGCCGGTGATCACCCGGTCTGCGCGCATCAGACAGAAGAGCTCCCGGCGCCGCACCCGCGAGAGGAATTTGCGGTCGGTCTCCAATTCCGGGACCCGCTCGCGCAGCTCGTGCGACGGGAAGCGGAGGGCTTCGTACACGAGCTTGTAGGTCCGCGATCCCCGGGCTTCGCAGAGCACGTAGCCGCCGAAGGGATCGGAGAAGTGGACCGCCGCGTAATCGTCACTCTCGAGCTGACGTCGGACCGCGCGCTCGAAGGCCTCGGCCCGCTGGGGGAGGCTCCCCTGGCCAACGGGAACGCGAAGGACCCGGGCCTCGCCCATCCGCTCCAGATGCGGCTGATCCGGTCCTTTCACCGCGAGGACCTCGGGCTCGAAATGGGGCGAGAGCGCCTCGAGCGTCTCCACGAGCCTCCGGGAAGCACCACCGGGCCCCGGAATCACGTCGAACGTGCAGATCAGCAGGCGCTGGGACTCGCTCACGGCCGGCCGAACATACCCGGGCCTGTCCGCTGACGCCATGGGGCTGGGGTGGTGAAGGTCCGACACCCGGCTTCCTCTTGCGTTGACCCTGTGGAGGTCGCGGTCTAAGCGCGCCGCCTTGAACCTGAGGAGACCGCAGTGACCGAATGGCGAGGGCGCGCACGAAGCATCCTGGGGCAGGGCGTGGAGCGCCTGAGGGACGGGGCGCTGCAATGGGTGACGCGGATCAGCCGTGAGGCGGCCGGATCCGCGCAGGCTCAGGACCCATCCGCGCCCTCACGGAATCCGCGCCTGCAGCGGGCGCTCGGATGGATCCGTCTTGGCGTCGGCGTCGGTCGGAGCGGCGCGCGAAGGGTCCGTGGTCGGCTCAGCCGCAC
>Ga0079224_100006248_pt1 | contig 15766 bp, 16 predicted proteins | sample Stecom2015_FD_80414 | JGI IMG/M metagenome (GOLD analysis project Ga0079224, IMG submission 80414) | Agricultural soil microbial communities from Utah to study Nitrogen management - Steer compost 2015 | ecosystem: Environmental > Terrestrial > Soil > Agricultural land | place: USA: Utah...
CCCCGGAAGCGCGGTGTCGGTTCCGGTTACGGGTTCGCCAGCCAGTCGCGTGGGAGCAGGTAATCCTGCAGGCGGGCCTCGGCGCTGCCCGGCTCGGGCTGGTAGCCATATTCCCAGCGCACCCGCGGCGGCAGGCTCATCAGGATCGACTCGGCGCGGCCGCCGCTCTGCAGCCCGAACAGGGTGCCGCGGTCGTAGACCAGGTTGAACTCGACATAGCGCCCGCGGCGGTAGAGCTGGAACTCGCGCTCGCGCTCGCCCCAGGGCGTGTCCCTGCGGCGCTCGACGATCGGCAGGTAGGCATCGAGGAAGCCGTCGCCCACCGCGCGCAGGTAGGCGAAGTCGCGCTCGAAATCCTCGTGCAGGTCGTCGAAGAACAGCCCGCCCACGCCGCGCGTCTCGTTGCGGTGCCTGAGGAAGAAGTACTCGTCGCACCAGCGCTTGTGCTCGGCATAGCGCTGCGTGCCGAACGGCGCACACAGGCTGGCGGCAGTGCGGTGCCAGTGGGTCACGTCCTCGTCGAATGGATAGAACGGCGTGAGGTCGAAGCCGCCACCGAACCACCAGGCCACCGTCCGGCCCTCGCGCTCGGCGCGGAAGTGGCGCACGTTGGCATGGGTGGTGGGCAGGTAGGGATTGCGCGGGTGGAACACCAGCGAGACCCCGGTGGCCCGCCACGAGGCGCCGGCCAGTTCCGGCCGTGCCGCGCTGGCCGAGGGCGGCAGGCGGTTTCCGGATACGTCGGAGAAGCCGATCCCGGCCTGCTCGAACACCGCGCCATCGCGCAGCACCCGGGTGCGACCGCCGCCGGCATGGGCGCCGTCGAGTTCGGGCGCCCGGTTCCAGGCGTCCTCGATGAAGCGGGCCTGGCCGTCGGCCGCCTCGATGGCGGCGCAGATGCGGTCCTGGAGCCCGGTCAGGTAATGGCGTACGGCATCGAAATTGGCGTCCATGCGCGCATTCTAGCCGTGCACCCGCACCCGCCCTTGATCGCGATCAAGCCGGATCAACGGCCCGGCTGGCGGAATTCGTCGCGCGCCGGCGCGATGCACAGCTTCCACACGATCCATCCGTGCAGCACGGCCAGGGTCAGCGCCCCGATCCCGCCGGTCACCCAGGAGACCAGGCGGGTGCTCTGCATCTGCGCCACGAACTCCCGGCCCTCGCGGGTATCGAGGAACTCGACCGGGAATATCCCGATGAGCCCATCGAACACGGGGTCGATGACCGCCAGGCCGGCGAAATTGAGTGCCGCCCCGCCCACCAGGAACGCAATGAACACCCAGCGTGCCCACGGGTGGCGGCGCAGCAGGCCCCAGGCCGAGGCCAGGAACAGCACCGACAGCAGCAGGCACAGCCACGACAACCACACGCGCCACTCCAGCATCCACGCCAGTCCGGCCGGAAACTCCGGACGCCGCACCATTGCCGCCACGGCCGCATCCGACATCAGCAACGCCCCCAGCAGCTGCAGCAGCGCCACGGCCACGCCCACCGCGCCGAGCAGCAGCGAGATCTTGGCCATCACCGTGACCATTCCGGTGCGCGGCAGGGATGGCGGTGCGTTCATCGGCGTTCCTGGCGGTGGAGTGCATCGCATTGTGCCGGGCCGCGGCGGTCACGGGTATCCATCGCCAGGGGATTGCCGCAGCGCAGGTGCGTGGGGCGACGGCAGCGTGGCCCCGGGACGCCGTTGCGCCCGCACGGGCTTGCCGGCAGCGGTCCATGCCGCCAAGCTTGCGCCATTGCAGGCAGCCATCGCGCCTGTCGCACAGGGGACGAACCACCCGATGTCAGCCGTCACCCAGACCGGGGCCAGGGACTGCGGCCGCTTGCCGCTGGCCAGTGGCGATCCGGAACGCGTGCTGGTGTTTGGTGGCGCCACCGGCAGCGTGCGCCTGGGCCGTTTCCTGGCCCAGGCCCAGGCGTTGGCCGGGGGCTTGCCGGATGCGCGTCACGCGCTCCCGCTGGTCGAGGACCGGCATGGCTTCCTGCTGGCGTTCTGCGCCGCGGCGCTGCGTGGCCAATCGTTGCTGCTGCCGCCCTCGGGCACGCCCGGCACGGTGGCCGAGATCCTGCAGGCGCATGCAGGGACCGATGCCGGTGCCTACTGTCTCGGCGGCACGCCGCCGCCATTGCCGGCCTGGCATGTGCCATTGCCCGAGCCGGTCGATGCCGCGTCCTGCCACGACGTGCCGCAGGTGGACGCCGCGGCGCTGGCGGCGATCGGCTACACCAGCGGCAGCACCGGTCGTCCGCAGGCCCATGCCAAGCAGTGGAGTGCCTTCGCCCGGGGTACGGCGCAGAACGTGATGGCGCTGCGTGACCTGTGGGGCGATGCACAGCCGCAGATCGTGGCGACGGTGCCGCCGCAGCACATGTATGGCATGGAGCTGTCGGTGCTGTTGCCGCTGCTCGGCGGTGCGGCGGTGCATGCCGGGCGCCCTCTGCTGCCGGCCGACGTTGCGCGCGCGCTGGAACAGGCGCAGGGGCCACGGCTGCTGGTGACCACGCCGGTGCACCTGCGGGCGCTGCTGCGCTCGGGCGTCGTGCTGCCGCCGCTGGCCGGGATCGTCTCGGCCACCGCGCCGCTGGCGTCGGACCTGGCGGCGCAGGCCGAGGCACGCTATGGCACCCAGGTACGGGAGATGTTCGGTTCCACCGAAACCTGCATCCTGGCCACCCGCCGCACCGCGCAGGAGGCCATGTGGACGCCGATTCCCGGCGTGCGCCTGCGGCCGCAGCCGGATGGCACCCAGGTGCAGGCACCGCACCTGCCTGCAGCGGTGACCCTGGCCGATCTGGTGGAGGTGGCGCAGGACGGCCGCTTCCGCCTGTGCGGGCGCCAGGCCGACCTGCTGGAAATCGCCGGCAAGCGCGCCTCGCTGGGCGACCTGACCCGCCGCCTGCTGGCGGTGCCCGGGGTCGAGGACGGCGTCGTGGTGCAACTGGAGCCGGAGCGCGAAGGCGAGGTGGGGCGCATCGCTGCGCTGGCGGTGGCGCCGCGGCTGGTGGCCGCGCAGATCGTCGCCGCGCTGCGCGGGTCGGTCGACCCGGTGTTCCTGCCGCGCCGCGTGCGGCTGCTGCCCGCGCTGCCGCGCAACGACACCGGCAAGCTGCGCCGCGACCTGCTGCTGGAACTGCTGGCCGACGCGCCGCCGGTGCATTCATCCGCCGTCGCGGATGGCGATGCCGGCCCGGCCTAGAATTGCGGGGCCGCATCCCGCGGCGCGCCCGGCCTGCCGATCCGTGAAAGCTTCCATCGTTCCGCGCCCGCGCCGCCGGTGGCACGGCACGGCCCCGTTGCTGGCGTGCCTGCTGCTGGGCGCGTGCGGCGGCACCCGGCCCGAGCCTCCTCCGGCCCCGGTGGCAGCGCCCGATCCGGTGCTGGCGCCGCCCCGGATCGGGCTGGCGCTGGGTGGTGGCGCCGCCAAGGGCTTCGCCCATATCGGCGTGATCAAGATGCTGGAGGCCAACGGCTTCAAGCCCGACGTGGTGGCCGGCACCAGCGCCGGCAGCGTGGTCGGCGCGATGTATGCCAGCGGCATGGATCCGTTCCGACTGCAGGAGCATGCGGTGGCGCTGGACGAAGCCAGCATCCGCGACGTGCGCCTGTTCTCCGGCGGCCTGGTGCAGGGCCTGAAGCTGCAGGAATACGTCAACGACCAGGTGCGCGGCCGCCCGATCGAGCGCCTGCGCAAGCCCTTCGCCGCAGTGGCCACGCGCCTGGAAACCGGCGAACGCACGGTGTTCGTGCGCGGCAACACCGGCCAGGCGGTGCGCGCCTCCAGCAGCGTGCCGGGCGTGTTCGAGCCGGTCACCATCGGCGGCTACCAGTACGTGGACGGCGGCGTGGTCAGCCCGGTGCCGGTGGACGCGGCGCGCCAGCTGGGCGCGGAGTTCGTCATTGCCGTGGACATTTCCAGCAAGGCCACCGGGCGGCGCCCGGACGGGATGCTGGGCATCGTCAACCAGTCCATCGCGATCATGGGCCAGCGCCTGGGCGAACAGGAGCTGGCGCGGGCCGACGTGGTGGTGCGGCCGCGGGTGCTGGATATCGGCGGGGCCGATTTCACCCAGCGCAACCGCGCGATCCTGGAAGGCGAAAAGGCCGCACTGGCGGCGCTGCCGCAGATCCGCCAGGCGCTGGATGCATTGCAGGCGCAGCGCCTGCAGGACGTCCGCGAGCGCCAGGCACGCGCGGCGGCGCAACGTGCGGCCGATGCAGCGGCGCAATGCGAGGACGGCGGTTCACGCTGGAATCCGTTCCGCCGCGACGACGAGGCCTGCACCGCAGCCCGGTAGGCCAGCCTTCGCGCTGGCCGGTTACTCGCGCGGTGCGGCGGCCGAAGTGTCGTCGGCATAGACCGCGTCGCGGAACACCTTGTGCAGCGGCACCTTGCCGAACGGCACCCACTGCGCGAACAGCACTGCGGTGATGTCGTTGACCGGGTCCACCCAGAACAGGGTGTTGGCCGCGCCGTCCCAGAAGAATTCGCCCACTTCGCCGGAGGCCTCGTCGGCACGCGCCGGCGGGGCGATGCGCACCGCGAAGTCGATGCCGAAGCCGACCCGGCCCTTGCCCGGCAGCCACGAGGTGTCGGTGATCCCGGCGGGCAGGGAATCGCTGGCCATCAGCCGCACCGTTGCCGGCTGCAGCAGGCGCACGCCATCCAGCTGGCCGCCGTTGGCCAGCATGCGCGCAAAGCGCATGTAGTCGTCCAGGGTCGAGGTCAGGCCCCAGCTGCCGGGCGTGAGCGCGACGCCGCCGCGGTTGAGCGGATAGGCCTTGGCATCGGGGATGCGGGTCATCACCCCGTCGTCGCTGCGCTGGTACAGCGCGGCCACGCGCGGCCAGTCGCCCTCGCCGAGGGTGTAGCCGGTGTCGTCCATGCCCAGCGGGCCGAGCACGTGGTCCTGCAGGTAGCGCGCGAACGGCTTGCCCGACAGCACTTCCACCAGGCGCGCCTGCACGTCCACCGCCGACGAATACAGCCAGCGCGTGCCCGGCTGGTACAGCAGCGGCACCCCGGCCAGGCGGCGGCTCATCTGCTCCAGGGTGTGGCCGAAGTTTTCCGGGTCGGCCTTGCGGTACATGGCGCCCACCGGGCCGGGCTCGTTGCCGCCGCTGGCAAAGCCGGCGGTGTGGCGCAGGATGTCGCGCACCAGGATCGGGCGGTCCGGCGCCACCAGCAGCGGCTTGCCCTTGACGTCGGTGCCGGCGTACACGCGCACCGCCGCGTACTCGGGCAGGTACTGCGCCAGCGGCGCGTCCAGGTCCAGGCGCCCCTGTTCGTACAGCTGCATCAGGGCCACGCCGGTGAGCGGCTTGGTCATCGAGTAGATCTGGACGATGGTGTCGCGCGCCATCGGCCGCCCGGCCTCGCGGTCGGCCAGGCCGAAGCTGCCGAAATAGGCTTCGCGTCCGTCCTGCCAGACCAGTGCCGAGACGCCGACCAGTTCACCCGAATCCACCAGCGTGGACAGCGCCTGGTCGATGCGCGGCGGCGCGATGCGGGCCACATCGGCTGCGCCGGAGGCCAGCCGCATGCCGGGCCCGGAGTTGGCAAGGGCCGGCAGTGCGGACCCGGACAGGAGCAGCAGCCACGGCAGGACGGCAAGACGCATGCGGATCATCGGCATTCCCCAGTCAGTGTGGATCCAGGCCTGCCATGCGCATGGTCGTCGCGCATGGCGGGTGCTTGTGGTGTGGGCCTGGCTGGCACGCGAGGCACTACCGCGCCTCGGCCGCGGGCCCGTGCACGCCGTCGATCTCCACCAGCAGTTCGCGCCGGCAGACCTGGGCGTGCAGCAGCAGGCGCGGCACCGACGCCGGCAGGCGCGCATCCAGCTGCGCGGCAATCGCGGCCGTGTCGGCCGGGTCACGCACATAGACCTTGAGCAGGCTGCCGGCGCCAAGCGCGGGCGGCAGGTCAGGCTGTTGCCGGCGTGCGGCGGCGATCAGGCTGTCGAGGTTGGCCAGGGTCTCGGCCGTCTGCGCCGCAGCCGCGCCGGTGTGCAGCGAGGCGTGGCCGACGATGGCGGCCGTGCCCGACAGCAGCAGCGGCATGTCAATGCCTGCGGGTGGCAGCATCGCCCGGGCGAAGCTGGGCGGCTGCGGCCCGTACTGGCGCGGGTACCGGTAGGCGCTGACTTGCCGGGGGTTCTCCACCGGCGTTCCCGGCTTGCGCGAGGCCAGCCAGTACACCTGCAGGCATCGGCGTCCGTCGCGGCGGCCGATCGCGGTGGCGGCCGGCAATCGCGCCGCATCCAACCCGTCCATCCCGCCCAGGCCGTTGGCGCGGCCCACGCAGAACTGGCGGTAGCGCTCGTCGTCGCTCTCGCCCAGGGTGATCGCGTCCATGTAATTCCATACCCGCAGGATGTGCGGGGTGCCGTGCACGGCCAGCGTCGCGGTCAGGCGCGCATAGGCACTGGCCGCAGCCGCGCCGATGCCGGCATCGCCCTCGTCGATCTCCAGTGCACCGAACAGCAGTTCGCCGTCGCTGGCCCACGCCACGCCGTCGACGCGGCCGGCACGCACCGGCGCGCTGGCGCGCCAGATCTCGATCCAGGGCGCAGTGCCGGGCAGCGGCTGCAGCGGCACCCGCAGCCAGCGCGGATCCTGGCCGCCGTCGGGCGCGTCATCGCCGAAGCCGAACACCGCCAGCACCCGTTCGTCCGCCAACTGCCGCGACAGGCTGTCCGGCGGTGCATATGTCACCTGCAACAGTGGCGCCAGGGCGTGGTCGCCGGTGGTGGGCCCGGCCCGGCTCATCATGCTTTCCCCCGTCCTGCGCCAGCGCCCACCGCCGCGCCCGCCGGCGGTGCGGGTGCGGGCTTGTTCGACGCGGTGCGGATCATGCGGTGGAAACCGGGAAGGCGAAACGGCCCCGGATAATAACGCGGCGTGCGCCGAGGTGGCCGCCGGGCTTGCGCCGCGGCGGCCGATGCCGGATCGTTGCCGGCGTGCACCCTGGAACGGAAGATCAAATGCAGCAACAGACCGACGCCGAACGCGAGTTGGCCCAACTGCTGGTCGAGAGCCTGAACCTGGAGGGCGTGGACCCTGCCGGGATCGACCCGGAGGCCGCGCTGTTCAACGAAGGCCTGGGCCTGGACTCGATCGACGCGCTGGAGCTGTCGCTGGCCATCGGCAAGCGCTACGGGGTGCAACTGCGTTCGGAAGGCGAGGAGGACCGCCGCATCTTCGGGTCCCTGCGCGCGCTGTCGGCGCATGTCCAGTCGCAACGCACCGGCTAGTCCGCCGGCCGCAGGCCAGGCTGCCGCGCCCGATCCGGCCGAGGCGCTGGTGCTGCCGGTCCAGGTCGCGCTGGGCGTGGCGTATCCATTCCTTGCCCACGCCGCCGACAGCCCCGGTTCCAGCAGCTGGGCCGCGCTGGCGCTGGCCGACCTGGTGCTGCTGGTGCTTGCCGGCCCGCTGCTGCATCGCCGGGTATGGGCGCTGGCCCTGCTGGCGGTGCTGCTGGCCGGGCTTGCATGGCTGGTCGGCACGCCCTGGCCGGACCTGATGCTGCTGGCGCCGCCGGTGGTGTTCACCGGCTGGCTGGCCTGGTGGTTCGCGCGCAGCCTGCATGCCGGGCGCACGCCGCTGATCACCCGGATCGTGGCCGCGCTGTATGCGCGCGCCGGCTGGCCTACTTCGCCTGCGCTGTTGGCCTATGCGCGCCGCCTGACCGGGGCCTGGGCCGCCGTGCTGGCGTTCCTGACGGTGGCCAATGCCGGCCTTGCCCTGTGCGCGGTGCCCGGCGGCGTGTTGCATGCGCTGGGCCGCGAGCCGTGGCTGGCGGTGTCGCACACGGCCTGGTCGTGGTTTGCGAACCTGCTCAACTACGGGGTACTGGGTGGCTTCATGGCGGGCGAATTCCTGTACCGCAAACGCCGCTTCCCGCAGCGGCCCTATCGCAGCGCGATCCAGTTCGCGCAGCAGATGGCGGGCCTGGGCCCGGCCTTCTGGCGCGACCTGTTGCGCTGAGCCGTGGCCGTGCCGGGCGGCTATCCTTGGGCCATGCGCTTTTCCATTCCCCACCAGCACCCCTGCCTTGCCGGACACTTTCCCGGGCGCCCGCTGGTGCCTGGCGTGGTGCTCCTGGAGAAGGTGCTGGAGGCGGTGGAGACCGGCGCCGGGTCACTGGAGGCGCTGCGCTTGCCGCAGGTGAAGTTCCTGCGCCCGCTGCTCCCGGGCCACGAGGCAGAGGTCGTGCTGGACGGGGCGTGGCCGCGCTGGCGCTTCGAAATCCGTGGCAGCGAGGGCGTGCTGGCCCGCGGCGAGATCCGGGCCGGCGGACATGACTGAACACCGCGCTGAAGCCGAATCCGCATCCTGGAAGCGTCGGCCCGAGGGCGGCAGCCGGCGCTCGCTGGCGCTGATCGTGTGGATCGCGCTGCACGGCGGCCGCCGCCTGGCACGGCTGTGCCTGTATCCGATCACCCTCTATTTCCTGGTCATGCGCGGGCCGGAGCGGCGCGCGTCGCGTGCGTGGCTGACGCGGGTGCACGGCCGTCGGGCGGGTCTGTGGGCGGTGGCACGGCATATCTACGACTTCGCCGCGACCATCCTGGACCGGGTTTACCTGATCAGCGGGCGCGCCGGCATTTTCGATATCCGGGTGCATGGGCTTGAACCGGTGGATGCGCTTGCCGACACGGGCCGCGGCGCGCTGCTGTTCGGCTCGCACCTGGGCAGCTTCGACGCATTGCGGGTGCTGGCCCGGCGGCGCCCGGAGCAGACGGTGAAGGTCGTGCTCGATCGCGGCCACAACCCGATCCTGACCGGGATCTTCGAATCGCTCGATCCGGTGCTGGCCGCCAGCGTGATCGATGGCGGCCAGCCTGGCGCGGCCATCGCGCTGGAGATCCGCCATGCGCTGGAAGAGGGGGCCCTGGTGGCCTTGCTGGTGGACCGTGCGCTGCCGCACGAGACCACCGTCGCGGTGCCATTCATGGGCCAGCCTGCGTGCCTGCCGCTGACGCCCTGGGCCCTGGCCGCGGCGCTGCAGGCGCCGGTGCTGCTGTGCTTTGGCCTGTATCGCGGTGGCAACCGTTACGACCTGCATTTCGAGCCCTTCCTCGGCCCGGAAGACGCGGCTGCGCGGCCCCCGCGCGGCGAGCGCGCACAGTGGCTGCACGACCGCGTCGCCCGCTACGCCGCACGGCTGGAGCACCACGCCCGCGGCGCGCCCCGCAACTGGTTCAACTTCTATGACTTCTGGAACGACGATGCTCAAGACACCGCGCAAGCCCCTCCGGATCGCGGCGCTGCTGGGGTGCGTGCTGGCGCTGCCGTGCCACGCGGCTGAGCCGGCACCTGGCATCGACGTGGATTGGGTGTTGCAGGCGCTGGCGCGCCCTGCGCCCAGCCATACCCCGTTTGTCGAGCTGCGTGATTCGCCGATGCTCAGGCAGCCGCTGCGGCTGCAGGGCCAGTACCGGCGCCAGGCCGATGGCAGCCTGGTGCGCCAGGTGGACTCGCCTTACCGCGAGACCACCACCCTGACCGCAGGCGACGCGGTGATCGAGCGCGACGGCCGGGCGCCGCGCCGCATCGCGCTGGCAAAGGTGCCGGAACTGGCCGCGGTCCAGGCCGGTTTCGGGGCGCTGCTGGCCGGCGACCGGGAACTGCTGCAACGCACCTATACCGTGCAGGTGCAGGGCAGCCGCACGTCGTGGACCTTGCAACTGGTGCCGCGCGCCCCGCGCCTGGCCGCAGCGCTCGAGCGCATCGACCTGCACGGCCGCGGTGCCGAACTGCGCTGCGTGGAAAGCCATCCGGCCAAGGGGCACGCGCAGCGCACGCTGATGGCGGGAGCCGCGGCTGCGGCGGCCGGGGTGGAGGATCCGTCCGCCCTGGCCACGCTCTGCCGCGACGCCAGTGCCGCGCAATGAAGGTCGCGCAATGACCGCCGCGCCGCGCACCGCCACCCGCGTCGTGCTGGTGCTGTGCTGGCTGGCACTGCTGGCACTGGCCGGGCTGTGGCTCGGCCGCAGCCTGCACATGGAGGAAGACCTGCGCCGTTTCCTGCCCACGCCGCGCACGCCTGCGCAGGTGCTGCTGGTGGACGAACTTGGCGAAGGTCCGGGCTCGCGGCTCCTGCTGCTGGCCATCTCGGGTGCGACGCCGCAGGCGCTGGCGGCACGGTCCCAGGCACTGCGCGCCGCGCTGGCCGAACAGCCCGCGATCGCGGTCATCGCCAACGGTGACGACGGCGGCCTGGACGCCGTACCGCCGCACCTGCGTCCCTACCGTTACCTGCTGTCGGCGACCCTGGATACCCAACCGCTGGATGCGGCGTACCTGCATGCCGAACTGCAGCAGCGGCTGCAGGACCTGGGCTCTCCGGCGGCCGACCTGGTCGAGCCGCTGTTGCCATCCGACCCGACCCTGGAAACCTTGCGCCTGGCCGAGGCCTGGCAACCTGCCGATGCGCCACAGCAGCGCCATGGCGTGTGGTTCGACCGTGCCGGGGAGCGGGCGCTGCTGATGGTGCAGACCCATGCGGCAGGCTTTGATGGCGCCGCCCAGGGGGGCGCCATCTCCACCATCGAGGCGGCCTTTGCTGCCGGCGTACAGCCGGCCGACACGGCGCGGCTGGAGATTTCCGGGCCGGGCGCATTCGCCGTCGCCATCCGCGCACGCACCGAGGCGGAGATGCGCTGGATCGGCACCGCCGACACCATTGGCCTGCTGCTGCTGCTGGCGCTGGCCTACCGGCGCTGGAGCACGCCGCTGCTGGGCGCACTGCCGCTGGCCAGCGGTGGGCTGGCCGGGCTGGGTGCGGTGGCCCTGCTGTTCGATGGCGTGCACGGCATCACCGTCGCATTCGGCTTCACCCTGATCGGCGTGGCCCAGGACTACCCGATCCACTTCTTCAGCCACCTGCGCCCGGGCATGGCACCGCGTGCGAGCGTGCGCGCGCTGTGGCCAACGCTTGCCACCGGCGTGGCGGCCACGTGCATTGCCTACGCCACCTTCCTGCTGTCCGGAGTGGAGGGGCTGCAGCAGCTGGCGGTGCTGACCATGGTCGGGCTGGCCGTGGCGGCCGGCTCCACCCGCTGGCTGCTGCCGTCGCTGGTGACCCCGGCGCGGCATGATCCGGCGCATTCACCGCGCCTGGCCCGGCTCTGGCGCATGGCCGAACGCCTGCCGCGCCCACGCGCGGCGCTGGCCGTGGTGGCGCTGCTGGCCGCCGCAGTGGCGGCGTTTTCGCCGGGGCCGTTCTGGGAGAACGACCTCTCCCGGCTTACCCCGGTGCCGACGGCCGACCTGGAGCGCGATGCCCGCCTGCGCGCCGAACTGGGTGCCCCGGACGTGCGCTACCTGGTCACCGTGGCCGGCGCCGACGCGGACGCCGCGCTGCAGGCCTCCGAGCGCCTGCTGCCGGTGCTGCAGCGCCTGCGCCGGGATGGCGTGCTGGATGGATTCGACCTGGCGGCGCGCTACCTGCCCGCCGCGGCGACCCAGCGCGCGCGCCAGGCGCGCCTGCCCGACGATGTATCGCTGCGCCATGCCCTGCAGGCCGCACTGGCGGACACGCCGTTCCGCGACGATGTCTTCGCCCCGTTCCTCGACGATGTGGCCGCCGCGCGTGCGCTGCCGCCGCTGGGCCCCGACGACCTGGCCGGCACGCCACTGGAGCTGGCCGTGGGCGGCCTGCTGTTGCGCGCCCCGGACCAGGCCACCGCGCTGGTCTCGCTGTCGGGCCTGCACGATCCGCAGGCCCTGGAAGCCGCCCTGGCTCCGCATGGGGCCCAACTGCTGGACCTGAAGCAGGCGTCCGAGTCACTGGTGGCGCAATGGCGCTCGCGCCTGCTCGGCGCGCTGGCGCTGGCCGCGTTGCTGCTTGCCGGCGTGGTGTGGCTGGCGCTGCGTGCGCGGCAGCGGGTGTTGCGGGTGCTGGTGCCGATGGCGCTGGCCACCGTGCTGATCGTGGCGGTGCTGCGCGCCTGTGGCGTGGAGCTGAACCTGTTCCACCTGGTGTCGCTGATCCTGGCCGCCGGTCTGGGCCTGGACTACGCCCTGTTCTTCGAACATGCCGGCGACGACCGGGACGCCCAGTTGCGCACCCTGCATGCGGTGATCGTGTGCAGCTTGACCACGTTGCTGGTGTTCAGCCTGCTGGCGCTTTCCTCGATCCCGGTGCTGCGTGCCATCGGCAGCACCGTCGCGATGGGCGTGGCCTTCAATTTCGTGCTGGCCCTGCTGGTGGCACGTGCACCGGCGGTGGAGCGGGCAGCATGAGTGCGCCGCTGCTGGACCGCGCAGGCATCCTGGCCCTGGTACCGCACCAGCAGGCCATGTGCCTGTGGGACGAGGTGACCGGCTACGACGCCGGCAGCGTGCGCGTGCGCGCATGGAACCACTGCGCGCCGGACCATCCGTTGCGCGCGCGCGGCCGGCTCTCGGCACTGGCCTTGTGCGAGTACGGCGCCCAAGCGATGGCCGTGCACGGCGGGCTGCTGGCCCGCGAAGGTGGTGGAGGAGCCGGGCCCGGCGTGCTGGTGGCGTTGCGCGAGGTGGAACTGGCGGTGGCACGCATCGACGACCTGCCCGGTGCGCTGGACGGCGAGGCCGAGGTGCTGGCCGCCGGTGCCGGCAGCCAGCAGTATGCGTTCCGTATTTTCCACGGTGGCCGTCTGCTCGCCAGTGGGCGTGCGGCGGCCATGTCCACGCCTGTGTAGGGGCGCATGCACGCAACCACCATGCCCGGCGGATGCGACGCCTGCGCCGGCAGCGGCAGCGGCATTGGCGCTGGCACAATGGCGCGATGAACGAAGACCGTACCCTGCGCCGCGCCCTGGTCACCGGCGGCAGCGGCGACATCGGCGGCGCGATCTGCCATGCCCTGGCCGATGCCGGGCATGAGGTGATCGTGCACGCAGGCAGCAATCTTGCCCGTGCCGAAGAGGTCGCCGCCGCGATCACCCGGCGCGGCCTGCGCGCGCAGGCGGTGGCGTTCGATGTGGCGGACGCCGGCGCCACCGCCGCGGCGATGGCTGCACTGCTGGAGCAGGGCCGCATCGACGTGCTGGTCAACAACGCCGGCATCCATGACGACGCGCCACTGGCCGGCATGAGCGATGCCCAATGGCACAGGGTCATCGACGTCTCGCTGCATGGTTTCCTGCACGTCACCCGGCCGCTGCTGCTGCCGATGGCGCGCGCGCGCTGGGGCCGCATCGTCAGCGTGTCCTCGGTGGCGGCGGTGCTGGGCAACCGTGGCCAGGCCAACTATGCGGCGGCCAAGGCCGGGCTGCATGGTGCCAGCCGCTCGCTGGCCCGGGAGATGGCCAGCCGCGGAATCACCGTCAACGTGGTGGCGCCCGGCGTGATCGAAGGGGCGATGACTGCCGGCCGCTTCCCGCCCGAGGCGCTCAAGCAGATGGTTCCGGCAGCGCGTGCCGGGCGTCCGGAGGAAGTGGCGGCGCTGGTGGCGTTCCTGTGCTCGGAGGCGGCCGGCTACGTCAACGGCCAGGTGATCGGGGTCAACGGCGGCATGGGCTGACCCGCGGCGCGCGTCACTCGACCATGCGTGCGCCGGCAGCCGGTTCGGTCGTGCCCCGGCGCCAGCCCGTCCATGCCAGCAGCGGCCCGGTCATCAGCGTGGTGATCAGCGCCACCAGCAGCAGCAGGGTGAACATCTCCGGGCCGATCAGGCCGGCGTCCAGGCCGACCTTCATCACGATCAGTTCGATCATCCCGCGTGCATTCATCAGCGAACCGACCGCGACGCTGTCACGCACGCTGTAGCCGGACAGCCACGCGCCCAGGCCACCACCGGACACCTTGCCCACCACCGCCACCGCCAGGACCAGCAGCAGGGCGCCCAGGCCGGCGCCGGTGAATGCTTCGGCGGTGGTGTCCATCCCGGCCAGGGCGAAAAACACCGGCATCAGCAGGACCAGCGCCAGGTGTTCGATGCGTTCCACCAGGCAACGCATCAGGCGGTCGTCGCGCGGCAGGCAGGCGCCGAACAGGAATGCGCCGAACACTGCGTGCACGTTCAGCCACTCGGTGGCCGCCGCGCACGAGAACAGGCCCACCAGCAATGCCGCCAGCACCGTGCCCGAGAGCGTGCCGTCGGCGGCATGGCGGCGCAGCAGCCAGGCGAACAGCGGCTTGAGCCCGGCGAAGATCACCACCAGCAGCAGCGCCAGGCCCGCCAGGGTGCGCATCAGCCCGGAATAGCCACTGCCTGCGGCCAGGGCGACCAGCAGCGCCAGCGCCACCCATGCGGCCACGTCCAGCAGGGCGGCCGCCGACAGCGACACGCGCCCGATCCGGGTCTGCTGCAGTCCGCGGTCCTTGAGGATGCGCGCCAGCACCGGGAATGCAGTGACCGACAGCGCCACGCCCAGGTACAGGGCGAAGGTCCACATGCCCACGCCTTCGGGCACCATCCGCGCGTGCAGCAGCGGCGCGATCGCCACGGCCAGGCCGAACGGCACCACCGCCGACAGCCCCGCCACCCGGGTCGCCGCCAGCACCTGCGCCCGCGCGCCTTCCGGCGCCCGCAGCTCCACGCCGATGACGAACATGAACAGCACCAGCCCCAGGGTGGACAGGGCCGACAGCGCCGGCAGCGAAGCGACCGGGAACAGGGAGGCGTGCAGGTCCGGAAGCGCGGCGCCGAACACGATCGGGCCGAGCAGGATGCCCGCGGCCATCTCGCCGATCACCGGCGGCTGGCCGAAGCGCGCAAGCAGCAGCCCGCACAACCGCGCCACGATCAGGATCACGGCCACCTGGACCAGCAACAGCCCCGCCATTTCGCGGCTCCTCCCCGTGGATAACCGGACACTTATACCAGCACGGCGGGTGCGGCCACAGCGCAGGCGCCAGGTGGAGGGGGGCGGCCGGGGTCAGGCCTCGCGGTCGATCACCGGCGCCTGCGCCCGGACCCGCGCGTACTCGTTCCACACATCGCCGTGGGCGAGCACCTGGCGCACCACGTGCGAGGTGATCCGGTACAGGTCGCGCAGCGGCCGGAAGTGGCTGCAGCGCATCGGGTAGTCGGCGCCGCGGTAGCGGGTTTCCACCGGGATCGACACGCAGCGCACGCCGAGCCGGCGCGCAGCCGAGATCAGCAATTGCGCCTCGAACACGAAGTCCTCGCCGGGCACCTCGCCCAGCGCAAGCACTTCGGCCGGGTAGTAGCGCTGTCCGCTCTGCGTGTCGGCGATGCGGTGGCCGGCCGCCCAGGCCACGCCCCAGTCGCCGAAGGCATTGGCCATTCGCCGGTGGGTGGGTGCCGCGGCACGATGGCGCAGCCGCGCGCCGATCACGATCCGCTGCGGGTGCCGCGCGGCGGCGGCCAGCAGCCGTGGCAGGTCGGCCGGGTCATGCTGGCCGTCCCCATCGAGGGTAAGCACGCCGCAGGCCCCGCGAGCATGCGCTTCGGCAAAGCCGGTGCGCAGCGCCGCACCCTTGCCGCGGCGCTGCGGATGGCGCAACACCGTGACCGGCAGGCCTTCCAGGCATTGCGCGGTACCGTCATCGGAACCGTCGTCGACCACGATCACCCAGGGGCAGTGGCGCAGGGTCTGTTCGACCACCTCGCGGATGCGCAGCGATTCGTTCAATGCGGGGATCACCACGGCCGGGTTGCGCAGCTCAGCCATGGGCAATCCCGATCCGCAACGCCTGGTTGTCGCCCGCCGGCAGCACCGCCCCGGCGGCCTGGTCGGCCAGCGCCGCCATCAGGGCCAGCATCGGCGCCATCGCATTGCCCGGCGCCACCTGCACCGG
>Ga0079224_100006249_pt1 | contig 15764 bp, 17 predicted proteins | sample Stecom2015_FD_80414 | JGI IMG/M metagenome (GOLD analysis project Ga0079224, IMG submission 80414) | Agricultural soil microbial communities from Utah to study Nitrogen management - Steer compost 2015 | ecosystem: Environmental > Terrestrial > Soil > Agricultural land | place: USA: Utah...
CTAGCGATTGAGGCTAGTTTTGGCCGGGTTCGAAATGGTAATGGATACGAAGCTAGAACTATAGATTTAGATATATTATTTGCAGGTAAATTAGTATATGAATCGAGGTCTGTTTTGTTGCCTCATCCACGTATGCATTTACGAAAATTTGCTCTTTTGCCTTGTTTGGAGTATAATGCACAATACATGCATCCTAAATTTATGAAGACTTTAGAAGAGTTGTCTTATTCCTGTGAAGATGTTTCTTCAGTAATTAAGCTTTGATCTTCTTTCACTTTTAACCATACACTTATAGGGTAATGGTCGGATAATTTCTTTGATGAAACTTTGAAATTTTTTGCGTCAATTTTATCGTTGTGTAGAATATAATCTATACGTAAGAATGGAATTTTACCAGCATAAGTAAATCCAAAACCTCCACCTTCATTCAAAAATGCATCCTGTAAATTTTCCGTAAGTTTTTTATAAGTATACGAAATTGGCATATCGTTAAAGTCGCCTGAAACTATTACTGGATATGGACTCATACTAATTGCAGATGCAACAGTATCAACTTGTCCAGCTCTTTTAATATACCCTTTTTTTAGAGCTTTGAGCATATCAAATGCAAGAACTTTAGCAGTACTATCACCTTGAATAATCTTTTCTATACTTTCAGTATGAAGGTGATTTGACTGGAAATGCACATTAAAAACTCTTACGGTATCTTTCCCAATTTTAATATCGGTAAAAATGCAAATATTGCCTTTAGATTTAGAGAATTTGATTTCGCCCTTGTTTATGATAGGAAATTTAGAATAAGTTGCAATGCCCCAATGTTGTGTGTTTTTAAGACTAGAAGCTACTCCAAAATGCACATTTTTGGCATTTATAATTTGACGTAAAGTATCGGTGGTTTTAAAGCGTTTTAAATCATCTTCATAGTATTCTTGGAAAGTGATAATATCTGGATCTTCCTTCTTCAAATATCTAAAGATTTCGTCTCTATGTTGTTTGTTTTCTTTCCAATTATAAAGTCCAAATAATTGTACGTTATAACTCATAAACTTAAAATACCCATCTGGTGGGTTTAAATTGATAGAGAAATGCGTTGCAAATTGTTTTTTATGAAGCGTAAATCCAACTGCAATAACTATGATAGAAAGCAAACTATATCTAACTTTTAGGAAAAACCAAATTAAGATAAAAAACACATTAATTGCTAGCCAAATATAGTATGTAAGTCCGAAGAATGCTGGAATATACGAGGTGTTTGGATTTACAAAATAGGCTGAATACGCCAAAAGAAGGCATACTGCAAAAATGAAATTTATATAGAAAAGTATCTTACGCAAAGCGGGGGCTTATTTATACAAATATACGAAGCCTTTAAAAGCTTAAATAATTTAGATGCATTTTAAGTAAATTTTTATCAATTTTGATGTAGAATGAATTCAATTCCAACATTTATAAAAGCTGCTGAAGTAATCTTACCTATTGGAGAAGATTTACATCAAGCATTCACCCAAATTTTGGCCAAAAAAAGAAAGTTTGGATTTAAGAAACTTCCAACAGGAGAAGAATTTCCGTGTATGATATTTGAACAGCCAATAGGAATATTGGAAGGAAGTTTAAAGGTGGCAAATAAACTGAAAGATAAGCTTGGACTCAGAGAGTTTAATCCAGATACTCAATTAATATTTACCACCACAAAAGGAGATATAGAGGCTAAAGATTTTAAAAATAAAAAATTGTGGGTTACTGCACAAGACCTAGCTAAAGCCCTTAATCTAACTAAAGAGCCTATAGTAGTTTCATGCGCATGTATAAGTGGAGTATCGGGAGTTGGATTAGCCTCGCAATTAATTTCAATAGGAACTATTGAATCGGCTTTAGTTGTGGGTGCCGATTTAGTGAGTGAATTTATTTACTCAGGATTTTATTCGTTTAAGGCTATAAGTACTAAGCCATGTAAGCCATATCATCAAGAACGGGATGGGTTAAATTTAGGGGAAGGATTTGCTGCCATTTATTTGGATAGTAAATCGGATAGGGCATGTGCGAAAGTTTGTGGTTTTGCAGAAAGCAATGATGCTAATCATATTTCAGGGCCAAGCAGAGATGGAGAAGGTTTGCGTATAGCGATGGAAAAAGCGCTGAGAAAAGCGGGGGTTAAGGTATCAGAAATTGATGCGGTTTCGTCGCATGGTACGGCCACTGTATATAACGATGAGATGGAAAGTATAGCCTATAGTCGTATGGAGATAAACGCGCCGGTTACAAGTTTCAAGGCTTATACAGGACATACATTAGGAGCCGCCGGACTAATTGAAATAGCCCTTTGTACTGAGGCAATGCAAACCAATATTTGGCCTTCGCATATAGATGCCGATAATTTGGGTGTTAGTGGAAAAATTCACATTTTAAAAGAAAATTCACCTATAGACTTAAATTGTATATTGAAGACTGCATCTGGCTTTGGGGGATGTAATGCAGCGCTTGTCCTAAAAAAATGTAGTTAAATTATTTTAAATAACATAAAATTTTGTAGCTTACATTCGTTAGAACTTAAATACTAAATTTATGCCAACTCAAAGAAACGAGCTCCATAGGATTTATACCGTAATGGATTTCTCCCCAAGCGCTTGGAATGCTATTGAACAAGCAAGTAAAATAGCTAAATACTTTCGCCATCCATTAACAGCACTTTGTTCTAAAGAAGATTTTGTAGAAAAGCAATTATTGACTCAAGGCTTAAAATTTGGAACTAATGAAGATTTAACTAAAACTATTCAAAATAAAATATTTAATTCCGATTTCAATGTAATTAGCTCAGCTAATAAATGGAATAAATTTGTATCTGAACATTTGGATTCAGAAAAAGGAGCAACTGAAATTTTTGTGGGCATTCAAACTCATAAAGGAGCACCTCAACATATTAGTCAAAATGCCGCCTATAAACTGGCTAAAACAACTATTTTGCCTGTATTCGCTTGGCCTGAAAAGACTGAAAGAATTAAAGAAGTTCTACTACCTTTCGACAATAACAAACATTCTCGCGAAAAACTTTATTACGGAGTTCTATTTGCTCAAGTATATAATGCAAGGTTACATCTGCTTATGTTGAATACGAACTCTACTCGTGATGATATAATTGCACTTAGAAATGCTGGTAAACAAGTAGAAGATTATACTATTAAACATGGTGTCCCGTATTGGTTAGAAGAAAGAGAATCTCCCAACTCTGTAAAAGTTATTAATCAATATATCGAAGAAAAAAATATTGATGTTCTTATCTGTTCTATTGAAATGGAACATAATTTTTCTGATATTTTCAAAGGAACTGTTCCTGCTCGATTGTCAGAAACTCTTACTATCCCTACATTCTGGATACCTGAACGTGTAAGTTGGGGAATGATTGATGTTAGTATTTAATCAGTTTGCCTGTACTATTAGTTTTGTTTTGTAAAATCACTGGATTGCCTTTGTAATATACATTCCCTACATGGTTTATGATTACATCTAATGTATCGACCTGACCAATATAAATGTGCGTAGCACCATGATTAATAATTTGTGCTTTACGGCAATTTAAATTCTTGAAGTCTTTTTGTGCATTGCTTCTTGATTCCATTATCAAATGCTCTGTATAGCCTTCAATTTTGCTTTTACAAATACCGCTATAGTCAGAATATGCAAGAATATCATTGTTTATTTTAAGATTCAAACTTCCACTGGCAGTCTCTAAATATATTCTGAAATATGAACTCTTTATAGTATCTAATCCATTAATATTATTGGCTCCGTATATTTCTAAATTATGGATATTCGGCATGTTAGCAACAATTTTAAAGCTCTTGTCGTATTTGCCTAACCAACGACACGAGTTTTTATTCGTAATGTGTAATTGATTTGAATCGACAGATGTATATACTAAATCTATCAAGTGTTCTGGACCTATTATTTCTATGGAATTTTGTTTTTGTGTATGAAAATCTAAATCTACTATGTCTTGAACTCTTATAGCTTGAAAGAAGGAACTCGTATCTCTAAGTTCAGAAATATCATTCCCACTTTTCTGAAGGCAATTGTTTTCCTTTTTGCATGCGCTAATAAAGACGAAGCATACGATTAATTTACTAAAACGTCTTATCATTTCTTTTTCTTTGAAGATTTAATCTATATCCCAATCCAAATTCCACACAATCGGCTGTAAACATGTGCGATTTTAGAGACGTGTTTAAAAATATATTTGGATGTACTCTGTATTTCAATCCAATTCTTTGGTATAAAGGTCCAGTTAAATTATCGAATCTTAAATAATATACTCCAAAATGTGCGTAAATAGATAAGTGATTTATGCAAAATTCATAACCAAGATGTAATCCCGACCTTATATACATTTTGTTCCCATTAATAGGCTTTGCTAAGTATCTACTTTTATCCATAATACTAGCATCATAGAATAAGTCGTTACCAAAAGTAATAGTCGATTTAAATGTAAGTTGTTTAGCTACTTCAATTCCCAAGTGAGCAACAGGATAAATTTTACCTTTGGGAGGGTCAATTTCTTTAATTCCCGTGTTTGCCATTATGTTTAAGGTGAATGGATATTTCACTCTAAAAGTTTTATATCTATGTGTATTGAATAAGCCCCATCCTCCTTTAAGTCCAAAATAAAACGCAGGCACATTTATACCTAAGTTTGGCATTTTTAAAGCTCCATTACTCCAATGTCCAAAACTTAGTCCTGCGTAGGCAAATAGATGTTTTTGTAGTCTAAATTCGGCTTCGAATGCAAAGCGAACATGAAAATTAATGAGTGAACCAATAGCTGGATTTTCTTCGTGTTTATGCACTTGGAAATGTTTAGGGAAAAATCCTATTCCGAAGGTTGCGAGGTGACTAAACTGAAAGTGTTTACTTCTAAAAATTGGGAAATTGAATGCCCCTGCAAAAGTGTATGCAGAACCTAAACTAGGATTACCTAAATGCGTGTACATTGCAATTGCACGCCATGAAGGGAGGGCGTGACTGTGTTGCCAGGTTTTCTTTCCTTTTAATTGACGTTCGTAAAACAGCTCTAATTGTTCAATTGGACCTTGAGGCATGTTTAACATAACCTTGGAATGTGGCACCATAAAGCCTCTTGAGTAAAAGGCTCCAATTCTATTCGCAGCGTAATTTTCCACGTTTCTTATGGCCGTATATTGAGCCAATACGCTCGTGGTAATCGCACACATAAATATCATTAAAACGGTGGATTTTCTCATTCGGCTTGCAAAGTATGGGTATATTTACGCTATAAATTTAAAAATTATGGACAATCGTTTAGTTGCTTTTGAAAGGTTGTTAAATATAATGGATGATTTGCGTGAAAAATGCCCGTGGGATAAAAAACAAACCATGGAAACTTTACGTCCTCTTACAATTGAAGAAACCTATGAATTAGCAGATGCTATATTAGATAATAATTTGGAAGAAGTCAAGAAGGAATTGGGAGATTTATTGTTGCACATGGTTTTTTATGCAAAAATTGGAAGCGAAAAAGGTGCATTTGATATTGCAGATGTATTGAATGGAATTTGTGAAAAACTGATTCATCGTCATCCGCATATTTACGGAGATATACAGGCTGAAACGGCTGAGCAAGTAAAACAAAATTGGGAATCTATTAAATTAAAAGAAGGTAAGAAATCGGTTTTAGAAGGTGTTCCTAAATCTTTGCCAGCTGTTGTAAAAGCTTCGCGTGTACAAGAAAAAGTGGCTGGAGTTGGGTTCGATTGGGAGAATAAAAATCAAGTTTGGGACAAGGTTCAAGAAGAGCTCCTGGAATTACAAGAAGAAGTAGCAGCTGGAAATAAAGATAAAATTGAAGCTGAATTTGGAGATGTTATGTTCGCCTTAATTAATTATGCTCGATTTATTGGTGTTGAAGCAGAAAATGCTTTAGCTCGAACCAATTCTAAGTTTATTTCTCGTTTCCAATTTATGGAAGAAGCTATTCAAAAGGAAGGCAAGAAAATGCAAGAAATGAAATTAGCTGAATTGGATGTATATTGGGATAAATCTAAAGAAGTTTTTAAGTAATGGAAAAACATCGTTGTGCCTGGTGTGGTTCAGAACCTGTGTATGTGGAATACCATGATAAGGAGTGGGGTGTTCCTGTGCATGATGATAAGTTATTATTTGAATTTTTAGTTTTAGAAAGTTTTCAGGCTGGCTTAAGTTGGATTACCATTTTACGTCGTAGGGCCCATTTTAAAAAGGCATTCTTAAATTTTGATTTAAAAAAAGTTGCAGAATTAACAGAGAATGATGTAGATATTTTGCTTCAAAACGAAAGTATAATTCGGCATAGAGGTAAGATTGAGGCAAGTATTGCAAATGCGAAAGCATTTATGAAAGTTCAAGATGAATTTGGATCTTTTGATGCCTATTTATGGGCTTTTGTAGATGGAAATCCTATTCAAAATAAAGTCAAATCCTTAAAAGATATTGCTTCTAAAACTGCAATTTCTGATAAGATATCAAAAGACTTAAAAAAGCGTGGATTTAAGTTCGTGGGCTCTACTACCATATATGCATATATGCAAGCTATAGGCATGGTAAACGACCATATAATAGAGTGTTTTAGATATAAAGAATTAGGTGGAAAATAATTTCTGAATAATTATTCAGAAAAAGTGGAGAATACCGGATTCGAACCGGTGGCCTCTACACTGCCAGTGTAGCGCTCTAGCCAACTGAGCTAATTCCCCTGATTAACTTACAATTGAGTGTTAATTTCTTTAATAACTATTGTTATTAAATGTGCGCAAAAATACATTTTTTTGTAATAGAAGAAATATAACAACTAAAAATCATGGTACAAGTTGATGTGCAAGATGCATTAGAAAATATGTTGCGCCAAACCTTTGGTTCGGGTGCTGGAATTTTATCTATAGATTCTAAAGGTGGTGGCTCCATAAATGAAGCAGTTATCTTGCGCACTACTGTTGGTAATTTCTTTGCGAAATACAATGAACTAGGCCAAAATAGAGGTATGTTTAAGCAAGAGAAAAAAGGCTTACAACTTCTAGCAGATGCAAAATGTATTCGTGTTCCTAAAGCATATTTCGCATACGAAGAAGGTACTCATGGTTATTTACTTCTAGAACTTTTAGAACCAGGTGATCCTGAGTTCGGTTTTTGGGAAGATTTTGGAACTCGTATCGCTCGTCTTCATAAAAACACTAATGGTCAATTTGGTTTAGATGAAGATAATTTCTGCGGGTCTTTAAAACAGAAAAATACTTTCAAAGACAATTGGGCTGAATTCTTTATAGAAAACCGTTTAGAGCCCATGTTAAAGTTGGCAGTTGATAACAAAAAAGCGGATGAAAATGTGGTGAAAAAGATGGAAAGTTTATATACTAAACTTCCTGAAATCTTCCCAAATGAAAAGCCCGCTTTATTGCATGGCGACTTATGGGGTGGAAATTTTATGTGCAGCATAGATGGTGAGCCTATTATTTATGATCCTGCAGTTTATTATGGTCACCGCGAAATGGATCTTGGTATGAGCCGTTTATTTGGGGGCTTTGACCTTGAATTTTACGAAGCCTACGATGCTGAATATCCACTTGAACCTGGATGGCAAAAACGTTTAGATATTTGTAATATCTATCCTCTTTTGGTGCATGTAAATCTTTTCCCTGGATCTTATATCCAATCGGTGAAAAATATTCTTAGCCGTTTTTAATTAACCAAGTACAACAGATAATATTTCTGGGCTTTTCAACTGAAAACTGCCTTGAAAGTGTACTTTGAAATAGTTCGAAAGCTTCTCAAGTACTTCGTTTCTTATTCCTTTGGAATAAAGGGTATCGATCTCGTCTTTCATTATTAATTTGGCCAGTAATTCAGCGGCATTACTATCCAAAAAAAGTTCTTTCATTTTCATATGATGCCTTGGTACAAACCGACTTTCACTTATGTCGAATCCATAGCCAAATTCATAGCTTTCTGGGTCTATTCCAATACCTGAAAATTGCGCTAAATCTAAGAGGAAAATGATAGGTAGATAAGGCGAAACTTGTTCAGCGGAACTTAATTCTTCTTTCTTTTCAATTATGTAATTATAAAGTAATTTATAATCGTTCTGAAAATCTTGCTTTAGTAATTGCTGTAAGACTTCAGCGTAAAAGAAAAGTATAGCTTGTTTTATAGGATTTTGATAAATAGAATTTGGATTTTCAGCAAAGGATGCAGATTTTAAGTTGTGCATAGCATCCGGGTTTCCTTTGTGACTAAGCTCTACGTTTAGTAAACCTAATGGTTGAAATACGGCAGCCGGAGTAGCCGAATTTTTTCTACTTGTGCTTTTTGCTATGCAAGTAGTAATCACACCATCTTCTCTTAGTAATTTAACAATTAAACTGCTTTCACCGTATTTAGTAGCTTGAATTAATAAGGCGTAACAAGCACTTTCCATTACTGCATGATTAAAATTTTGGTGACGTGTTTAGACTTTTTCTGTTCGCCATTTGCAAAAACTAAATATACTCCACTCTTAGCTTTTTGTCCATTAAAACTATATAAGTTCCAAGTAGCAGTACCGCCTTTTGCAAAGGTTTCGTAAATAAGTTGACCATTAGAGTCAGTAATTTTTACTTCAGCACCTTCAGCTAAACCAGTAATGGTTACATATCCATTATATCCTGGTCTTACAGGATTTGGGAATGCGTAAACATCTTCGAATTTATCTGTTGCTTCTGTTGCATTAGAACGGAAAATGCTAATTCCATTTTCAGTACTGAAATAAACCATTCCGGTTTTAGGATCTATATCGGCATTAAAGACATTATCACCTAAAAGTGGGCTATTAGATTTCGTGAAAGATTGTTCAATTTTAAATCCATCTTCGCTTAATAATGTTACACCAGCCCCTTGCATGCAGATCCATTTTCTGTTGCCTCCATCTACTGTAATGCTTAATATATTGGCACCTTTTAAAACTGGTTCATTATTCCCATCATCGGCCTTTACAATAGGTTGTGATGCATCAATATTTACCCCAGAAGTGAATACAGATTGTGGATTATAGAAAATAGTAAAGCCATTTATAGTTCCTGCCCAAACTTCACCATCTTTATCTTTTTTGATAGAGGTGACACTCATGCTCGTTAATTTCCCATTACCTACAGCAGTTGTAAGTTGTCTTACGTTAGTAGGAACATAATTTTCGTGTTTAATTGCTATAATTCCTTTTCCATAAGTTGCAAACCAAACTATATCATTGGTAACATGTACTATGTCTAGAATTTTATCACTTGAGTTTACGTATGGAATTGGAAAAGAAATGATACTACCGTCTTGTTTTAATATACTAACGGGGGTAGCCCCATTATGAGCAATAAATAAGTTCCCTTTTTCATCAGGTTGAATTGCGTATACAGATGACTTGCTTGCTGTACCTATTAATCCACCAGTAGATGCATAGTCGTATTTTTGGACACAAATTTGATCTTCAAATTTATATAATCCACCTGTTAAAGCGCCAGCATAAACGGTATTCTTAGATTTTGGGTCATTAGCTAGGCATACAAAGTCGGATGCCCCAATTAATAATGGTTGGTTTAAGAAGTTTTGAAAACTCCAATTATTGTCTTTATTGAAGAATAAACCTTCACCGATATAAGCATCTCCAAAATTAGGACTAAAACCACCAGAAGCAATGTTAATGGTGTTATCTTAGAAGGTAATTTTTCTTGCTCTATTTGAAAATGGACCAGGAACAGAGATTAAATCTACGTGTTCGCTAGCATGTAAAACCACTAAACCAAAGTAGAAATCTGGTATATAAATTTTCCCGTCTTGTGCGTACACACTTGCTGAGGTATTAGAAAAATACGCATTAGTAGTTGAAACATAGTCGGACCAATCTATATTCTTGGCCAAAACGTAGTTTATACCTGACGTTTTATAATTTATAACTAGTTTATTTCTATTTTCTTTTAACCCAGTAATGGTAGCATTAACAACTTCGGTTGAAGGGACAAAATTTGTGCCATTTAAGAAGAAAAGTGTATCGTCGTCGTCGATAGCGTGGGTTGCTAAATTAGAGTAAACGGTATATAATTTATTATTAAAAATTTCAGCGAAAGTGAAGTGTCCATTTGGAAGTCCAGACATTAGATTCCAAGACCCAAAATCTTCGAAAAGATTTAGGTCAGAATATTCATACAAACCTTTAGCAGTTGCTGCGTAGATTTTATGTTCGTCGATTGCGATATCGTAAACCGAGAACTCTGGTTGGCCAGCTGGTTGAAATTTAGCAGTACTTTTGAATTTTCTATTATTTAGATCAACAATAGAAATACCATAACCTGCGCATATATAAGCTAAATTATTTTTAACGGTTATAGAATGAATTACTTTAGTTGAAATAGAGCCAGAATTAACGATTTCTGGAAGGTTATAGAATTCGCCACCAATTAAAACATCAATATTCCCGTTTTTGTAACCAATAATTAAAGATTGAGTGGAATTGCTGTATCCAAGTGCAGCAATGTCGAAGTCGGCCATGCCATCTTCTTTACTAAATCGACGGATAGAATAGTCAGATTTAGCAACACGAACTAAGCCAGTAGAGGTTCCCACATATACGTATTCGTCAGCTTCAGTGACGCATTTAGCTTGGTTATAGGGTAACATACTAGACCATTCGAACATTGGAGTTAATTGAGCAAAACCAATGTTTTGGTATAGGATAAAAAGTACACCTAAGAATAAAAGTTTGTGTTTCATCAAAAGCATTAACGCAAATCTAATGAAATTGGTGTATGTGCAATAAACATTCCACTAAAAATGGTATTTTTGCGGCAAAGCGTCCGTAGTTCAATGGATAGAATAGCAGATTCCGGTTCTGTCGATAGGGGTTCGAATCCTCTCGGATGCGCTAAGCCTTTCATTTGAAAGGCTTTTTTTTTATCGAACCGACATTTTTCTTATTAAAATAGCAAATATATCTGGGAAGAATTTATACATAAACACCCCAAATTTTTCTTTGAATTTGCTAATTATCACTTCCTTTTTCTTTCTTTCAATTGCTTTTCTAGCTTTTTTAGCGAATTGCGCAGGAGTTAAACCATTTGCATTACCAGCATCCATAGAATTTTGGGCAGATCCATCTCCAGTAAGGGCATTAATAGAGATGGCAGTTTGTACAAATCCTGGACTTATAATGGTAACACTTACATTTTTATCATGCAATTCAGCGCGAAGAGAGTTAAAGAAACCGTGCAAAGCGTGTTTAGAGCCGGCATAAGCAGAGCGATAAGGAGTTCCAATTTTACCCATAACACTTGTAATAACTACAATTTGGGCATTTCCACTAGCAAGTAGCATTGGCATAGCGGCTTTGGTAAGTCGAACTTGAGAAATATAATTTACATCAATCAGTTTTTTGTCGACTTCTAAGATAGTATCTAATGCAAGAGAGCGCTGACTAATACCAGCGTTATTAATAAGCAAATTTAATTGGCCTGAGCTTAGGTCTTTTACAGCTTGAACGGCATCGAGGCTAGCTGCTTCGTTGGAAATATCGAAAGGTATGATGTGAACTTGGGCGTATTTAATTTCAGATTTTACGCGTTCAAGTTCTGGTATATTACGTCCAGATAAAAAGAGAACATGCTCTTGATTATCGTATTCTTTAGCTAAAGCTTCTCCGATTCCAGAAGAAGCGCCGGTAATCCAAATAGATTTTTTCATATAAAGTTTAAAGAGAAAATTTACCAACCACCAGAAGCGCCGCCTCCACCAGAGAAGCCGCCACCGCCACCGCTCCAGCCACGGCCGCCAGACCAGCCACCTCCGCCGCTTGACCAACCACCTCCGTAGTAACCGCCACGGTATCCGCCAGAGTACCATCCTCCGCCTCCGCCGCCATTTTTACCGCTAGCTAAAGAGACCAAAACGATGATAATAACTATAAATCCAATCAGAATTAATGCATCAGCAGCATCAAATTCTCCACCCGAACTAGGGTCTGCTTTATATTCGCCTTGGATGGCACTAATAATGGAGTGAACTCCATTTAAAACACCTTTATTATAGTTGCCTTGTTTAAATTCTGGTGAAATATCGTTTCTGATAATGCGACCACATAATGCATCATTTAATGCACCTTCAAGTCCGTAACCAACTTCAATTCTAATTTTTCGGTCTTCGTAACTTACTATCAGTAGAACTCCATTATCTCTACCTTCAGCTCCTAAACGGTATTGCGAATAAGCTCTAACTGCATATTGTTCGATGGTTTCATCGATTAGTTTAGGAATAGTAAGCACCATAATTTGGTTGCTTGTACTATCCTCGTGAGCTTGAATCGTTCGCTCTAAAATGTCTCTAGTTGTTGCATCTAAAATCTGAGCTTGATCAATAATATGTGAGCCTTGTATAGGTGGAATAGGAGTGCCATTCGCCAAAGCATTAACTATGATGCCAAAAATGAAAAATAGTTGTAAAGCGAATTTTCTCATTTCTTAGGTAAAATAATATCGTTTGATAATTCGTTTAAATCGTCAGGGCCAGCTTCAAATCCATATTTCAACAAAAGTTCTCTACAACCTTTTACTGCTTGTTGAATCCCATCTGCTGCTTGATGTTTTTGGAAAGATTTAGCTATAGTTTGAGCAATTTTATCCCATTCTTTGGGTTTTACTTTTGCTTTTATTCCTACATCTGGTAAAATTACTATCTGATGCTCTAACAGACTCATGAAAATTAAAATTCCAGAGCGCTGACGGGTAGCAAATATTTCTTTCTCTAAGAATATAGTTTCCGCTTTTTCATAAGCCGATTTTCGCATATAACTTTTAGAAGTAAATGCTCTTTGAAGATTAGGCGAAAATAAAGTGATTATTGAACCTATACTAAAGCTTACAAATTGCGTTAAAACTAAATAATGATCTTGAAAGTAAGAGATAAATGTATTGGGAAACAAGATATCTTCAATAAATAAAAATATTAAAGTGCTTATAAGTAAGAATACCATTCCTGCAGTTAATGCCGCGCCGGTATAACTATTGCTTTTGTATTCAAAAGCTACTCTTATTTCTCCAGAAATATCTTTTTCGCACTCAACTATAGTATTTTCTATAGATTTAAGTTCGGTTTCGCTAAAATGAAAGTTCTTTCCAATTTGCATAATAGATGCGTTTTTTGAAATTAAACGTAAGCAAATCTAGAACGTTCTTTTATTTCGACAAAATGGAGGGTTTTGAAATATCAATATCGAAAATAGGAACATTAATAACTTTGCTCTATTGCCTTCGAAAGATAACCTTCCTTTTTCAAATAATCTAAATATTTTGGAAGAAGTTCTTGTAGAGTTTGGAAGCATTTTTCACTATCATGAAAAACTACTATACTACCAGGGCGAGTTTGCCGTATTAATTTGCGAAGTAAAACTTCAGACTTTTTATTTCCATAATCTTCGGAAATAATATCCCATAAAACAATGCGCGATTTAAATTTAATTTTCTGAAATGCTTTATTTGTAAGTTTTCCGTAAGGTGGCCTGAATAATTTGGTTTTAATTGCTAATGATTCTAGGGCATTTTGTCCAGCATCTACATCATCTAAATATTCCTGTAAACTGGTTTTGAATGCGTTTTTATGATTTAAAGAATGATTTCCTATTTGATGTTTGTGTGATTGGATATTGCGGACAATTTCAGGAAATTCCAATGCATTTTTCCCGATTAGGAAAAAAGTTGCTTTGAAGTTATAAGATTGGAGCAAATGAAGAACCCATGGTGTAACTAAAGGGTTAGGTCCATCATCGAAGCTTAAAAACACGTGTTTTTCAGAAGTTTTAACTCTGAAAAGGATATTCTTAAATAGAAAGCTAAAAAGAGATGGAGTACGAGGTAAAAGCATTAATAACTACGTTCTATAGAGAAATTCACTAAGTCTATCAACGATTTTTTATAGATAGAATCAGGGTATTTTTCTAATAGTTTAAGCGCATTATTCTTGTATTCGTGCATTTTTTCTTCGGCATATTTAAGTCCGCCTGATTGACGTACAAATTCAAGCACTTCTTCAACTTTTTTAGGGTCGTTATTATTATTTTTTACGGTACTAATGACTTTACTTTTAACTCCAGAATCGGCTTTAGAGAGAGCATTAATAAGAGGTAAAGTCATTTTTTGCTCTTTAATATCTATACCAGTTGGTTTACCTATTAAAGCAGAGTTTTGATAGTCGAATAAATCGTCTTTAATTTGGAAAGCTATACCAACGTATTCTCCAAAAAGCTTCATAGTATTTATATCTTCTTCATTAGCATTTGCAGAAATGGCACCACAAGCGCAGCAAGAAGCGATAAGAGAGGCGGTTTTACGTTGAATAATTTCGAAATATACTTCTTCAGTAATATCTAAACGTCGAGCTTTTTCGATTTGCAGCAATTCACCTTCCGACATAAGACGAACGGCTTCGCTGGTAGTTTTAAGCAATTCGTGATCTTTATTATCAACAGATAATAGGAGTCCGCGAGCTAAAAGGAAATCTCCAACGAGAACGGCAATTTTATTTTTCCAAAGAGCGTTTATAGAGAAGAAGCCACGTCTTTCGTTGCTATCGTCAACCACGTCGTCGTGAACTAAAGTTGCAGTGTGTAAAAGTTCGATAAGAGTAGCAGCGCGGTCGGTAGTAACATTAATATTACCAACAGTTCCGGCAGAAAGGTAAACGAAAAGAGGTCGAACTTGTTTTCCTTTACGTTTAATGATGTATCGTGTAACGGTATCGAGTAAATACACATTGCTTTTCATGCTGTCTTTAAATAGAGCATCAAAGCGTTTCATGTCTTCCTTTACCGGTTCTTGGATTTTGCTTAACGATAACATATGCCGTAAAAGTATATATAATTCGAATAAAATTAGCTGAAATTTGAAATAATAGCACTCTAAATAAAGTGAAAAAATGTAGATGTATATACTAATATTTAGAAAATTAGCGATCTAATTGATTAAAAATGACAGCAAACTGAGCAAGTTATGATAGATTTTAGGCATGTTTTTGTACTTTTGCACAGTTCATGGCAGAAATCAATATAAATAAGGCTTTTCTTGAGGAAATTCGTAGCGTAGTTGATACACGTAATATAGAAGCTCTACGTTCGATTTTTGAAGAGGTGCATCCAACGGATATTGCTGAGATTCTCATGCGTTTACCTAAGGATGATGCCATATTTGTATTCTCTAATTTGGACGAAGAAAGTGCTGCAGAAGCTTTGACTTTTATCGATGAGGATGATCGTCAGATGTTCATGCAGTTACTCACACCTACTGAAATTGCGGAAAAGGTCATCGATAACCTCGATTCTGACGACGCCGCTGATATTATCTCGGCTTTACCGGAAGACCAACAAATGGAGGTCTTATCCAAAATTACCGATTTTGAACAAGCCAAAGACATTGCTGACCTCTTAAATTACGATGAGGACACTGCCGGTGGTTTAATGGCAAAAGAGTTGGTGAAGGTGAATATCTCGAATACTATGATTCAATGTGTTCGTGAAATTCGCAAGCAAGCCGAAGATTTAGATGATTTATATGCTATTTATGTAGTTGACGACAGAGATGTTTTGGTAGGATTATTACCACTAAAACGTTTGTTATTAGCTCCAACTAATAGCGATTTATCGAAGATAATTGATAAAAATGTAGTTTCAGTTCGTACGAATGCTAAGCGCGAGGAAGTATCGAATATCATGGAGAAGTATGATA
>Ga0079224_100006252_pt1 | contig 15759 bp, 15 predicted proteins | sample Stecom2015_FD_80414 | JGI IMG/M metagenome (GOLD analysis project Ga0079224, IMG submission 80414) | Agricultural soil microbial communities from Utah to study Nitrogen management - Steer compost 2015 | ecosystem: Environmental > Terrestrial > Soil > Agricultural land | place: USA: Utah...
ATGTTACAGCATCATTCGCAATTTCAGTTGTCCCAATAACACCTGCGTCAATATTCCATACTGCACCTGAACCGGAAACCGTTATATCACCTTTATCACCGTCCGAAACTCCCGAAGCTGAAAAAGAACCGGATGTGTATAAACCATTCTTAAATACAAGCCCGTTAACAGTGGCTGTAGCTCCTGCCGTTCCATCGTAAGAAATATAGTTTGCGGGTTGAATATCCCCCGTTATACCTACATTCCCCGATATGCTAATAATACCACTGGCTTCACTCCATATATCTACACTTCCCCCCGTTGTATCGTAGAACGTAATACCGTTAAAATCTTTAGTTATTTCTACTCGTCTCCCGCTTGTTGCCGTCTTAAAAGTTGAACCTATCATTTCAGCACTCTTAATTGTCCCGCCAAGTACTTTTAATTCTCCTGCGCTTAAAGACGAATAAAGAGAATAATAGGAAATCAAATCTCCTGAAGCTGCATCAATAGCCGTTCCTGTTGTTTTTACACCAAACAGCACATTGCCTGCTTTGGAAGTATAAGTAACGGCTTGCAATCCGGTAGCAGTTTCAATATAAACCGTACCCGAGTCAGGGAGTTCAGAAGCATCCATTACATCCAGCTCCTCTAAACTATCAGGAGCTACCGGAATTGTTTTGGCATTTGTTACAACCGTTGCAAATCCTGTCTGAAACTCTCCCCCTGTAAATGTTCCACCTGTTATGTTTGGTGCGGAAATAGATACGTTAGCATCAATAGCATCGGCAGTTACAGTGCCGTCTATTAAAGCACTTCCGTTTAATTGAAAAGAACCGTCAATAGAAACGTCTCCATCTAATTTAATTTTCTTCCCTGCTATTCTTATACTTCCGGGTTTTAGGTTAATTATAGAAACTAAACTATCGCCGTTTTGAAACCTTGCAGAGTATAAAAAAATGCTGTCTGCACTTACATCCAATTCTCCTCTGTGTACTACTATCGAATCGTTTACTTTGTCTAATTTCTCATTGTGGATTGCAATAGAATCAACAAACTCAGTCCTTGTTACTCTTAAAGCAATAGCACTTGTGTTTACGTTTATCTCGCTTCTATGCGTCTCCAAACTGTCTAAGAGTAAAGTAACTGATATTACAATACTATCCGCCAATACATTAAGCTCACCTCTATGTACTTCTATTGAATCATCAAACTCTTCAGAAGTTACTCTTAATTGTATTTGAGCAGCATTGGCATTTAATTCCGATCTGTAAACTGTTAAAGTATCATTAACATCTTTTTCAAAATCCTCAAAAACTGATTTGGTTAATTTAATAGCCAAAGAATCTGCTGTTAAATTCAACTCAGCCCTATGCACCGTAATACTGTCTGATAATTTACTTGAAACTATTTCCGTAGAATCAATCCTTATTCCCAGAGAGTCTAAAACGGAATAGGTATCAAGGCTATCAACCATTTTTATAAAAACAGTATCATCGTGTACAGAATAAAAATTACTTGCAATTATAGGAATGTAAGTTGAGTCCAAAGGCTTCTTTGCACTTAAAGCTATACTATCAATCTCTGCCTGAAATAAAGCACTATCTGAATGGGCTAATGTATTACCTATTCTGAAGTATTCTTTTAATGTACCGTCATTATTATTATAATTCTTCCTGTCCTGTGCAAATAAGGCAACCGTAAACATTAAAATAATTAGCAGCTTCATACCATCACCATTGCTATAATTCTTGCCTCTCCCTGTGAAGGTGTACCTGTTAATTCTGCTTCTAAAACAACCGAAGCATCATAACTTTTATAAACGGGTATTTTTGCAGAACCGGGAATTAATAAATCTATCTCTGAAGAATTAGCTATCACCACTCCATTGTATGACAATTCAATCTGCCCTGCATCAAACATATCTTCTTTATCATCTACCAAAACAATTACGTCCGCAAGCGTATGTCCACCCGGTATAGTTAATAACTCAACACTGCCTGCAAAATCCTCATAGGTTATTTTCTTCTCTATTTTATAAAAACTAACGGCCTGTACTGCGCTTGCTGCTATAGCTGCGCTGCCCGAAGGAGTACCAACTGGCGTAAAAGCTAAACCTTGTGTTTCAATCCACCCTTCTTCGGTCTTAAACTTTAACCTGTAATCGTTATGCCCGAATTTAACTAATCGTATATCCGTAGTATTTCCTTCTGAATCTCTCGTTGTTACTTTAGTCGTACCCGGATTAACAGCATTACCTATTCTTTTGACCTCTGCAATTAAATCTCTTATATATCTCGGACAGTCTTTTGGAGCGTGGATATTTTTCATCTCTCACCTACCATTCGTCTAAAGACAATAGCAATATTATCCACCTCTACTGTGGTAGCCCCGCTTACCTGTAATTGTAAAGTCTTTATATAGGAATTAATGTATGAATCAGAAGTAGCGGTATTTGTTGTTACTGTTCCGCCATCAGTTCCGTATTTAATCGTAGGCGTACCCGTTCCATTGGTTATAATCTTATTTAACTGTTTCTTTTGAGAGTTATTCCCAAATCCTATTTCACCGGAAGTCCAGCTCCATCCATATTGTGCATTTGTAGTTCCGTACAACTTTAATAATGCAGACCCGTTAGAGAAATATATCTCTCCATCTTTACCCGCAAAAGCACCGCTTGTCTGTGTAGTAGCAACTTCATCATCAAACGTCCAGTAATCCCATCTGTTCTTGATTATATGAAAAGCCCACGCTCTTAATTTGGAAGATGAACTTGTTAAAAATAAGACATAACTTTTCTTTGCATCATAAATAGCTATTGGATATTGAGTGCCAAAAGCCATCGTCTGCCAGCTTGCATTTCCTGAACTTGATACTCTTATTACTTCGCTTATAATACTTATCTCATTATTAAATAACCTGTAAGCATCATTTGAATTGGCAAAGAACAAACCATAAGGAGTAACACAAACGCTTCTATCTGATCTCGCTCCCGCACCTTCAAATATATCTTCTATAATTAAATTTACCGGATCAATTCTGTAAACCTTATTTTCACTAAAAGCATATAATCTTCCTTCATATCCTATTATTGCTGTTGGTATTTCTGGAAGCCTTACCAAATCATTAGTCCAGTCGAACATATCAAATCTTAATTCTTTCGATCTGAATATGTAATTAGCTGCATCGGGTATTGAAGCGTGATAACATTTAGCTACAAAGTGGTAGCCTTCAATAGCTGTTGATAAAGCATAATTAACTATTGAGGTTGTAAGTGTTTCAGGCATACCTGAATTTGCTTCATAAGAAATTCCTGCACCTATTGCGCTAAAGTCTGCATAGTCATTATAGGTTAATACTTTATTTCCTAAAACAGTAGTTAACATATCATTTATGCCTATTGTCTTTACAAGCCTGTAAGAACTCTTTAACGAAGTATCTACGTCTGTTTCTGCTCTATATAAATTAATGCCCGATATTCTGCTGTTAAAAGAACTTGGTGAACTATTACCGCCATACGCAGTTATTGTAATTGGATAATAGGTTTTGTCAGAAGGAGGCGTAACTCCTGGTGCTGCCTGTAAAGGACTTTCCTGATAACCGTCATAAATAAAACTTAAAGCCCAATAGTATGTTTTTCCGGGAAAGTAATTTCTCGCACCGCCTACCTCTAATACTCCCGTTCCAACTGTAATATTGAATTGTCCGGCAGAAGTACCATAAACAGAAGCGCACTCAGCATTAGCTACTACTATACCTGAAGGGGCTGAATTACCAAACTGTCCGTAATCAATATGCCCTATCCATTTAGGAACATTTGCACTTCCATTTCCTGTACCAACATGAACCGCTCTATTGTGAGCAGTAAAACAAGTAGCAGCCGAAACATTACTTGTAACTAAATTTGAACTTCCAAGTGTACCATAAAAATCTGTTAATGCTACTATGTAATTATTATTTGAATCCTCTCCGATAAAATCATAAGTACTTCCATCTCTCAGGAAAGCACCTTTTCTTATATTCAAACCATAAGAAGCCGAAACAGAGGACACTTTGTCTATCCCTCTTAATTTTCCGGTTTCAACTTCTCCGTCTATATTGGTAGAAGCTACACACGCACCAAGAGCTATATCTTCCTGATCGGGCGCAGCAATAATACCTTTATCAAACGTTGTTATGTTAAGCGTTTCTCTCATATCTGGTGATAGGTAACTTCGTAGCTTGTTTGGTCTTTATCTTCCGTAGAATATCTCTTTGCTTCTCTTACCTTCTTTTCATATTTCATTTCGTAAAATTCAGCACCCCTAAAATCCCTGTCTAATCTTACACTGCCATCGGGAAGTCTTACTTGAATAGAAGGTATCTCTGCAAGAAATTCAGCTAAAACTCCGTCTATAATCGCTCTGTGAAATTGTTCGGGAATCTCCGGCTCATCTGTATCGTTCTTTAATTCTTCGGGTACTTTTATAACATCGTAAACTATTTCATTTATCTGATCGGGTATTGTGGTTATAGGCTCGCTGTAATAATCAAAAAAAGTAATCTTCCCGTCTCTTATTCTGTATCTTAAAGTATCTTCTCCGTATAACTCAACCCCTTCTGATGTATAAAATCTTACATTTGTAATTGAATCCACTTCTTCATCAATTTCATATTCCACCGTATCAGAACTTAAAGCCTCGTACTCAATATCTTTTAAAATCTTGGTCTTATTGCAGAACTCTTTTAATTTCCTATTTAAATGAAGAAGTAACTCCGTATCGGTTAAACTTGGGAATATTCTCTTAATAGTTTCTAACATTTGCCTCGTTGTCATGATCCACCTATGAGAATTTCAGTATTCGCTACTGTTGTAGAGCCTGAACTTTTAATAAGCATCTCCTGTCCGCCTATACCAAATAACTGTAATACAACAAAATCACCCACGCCTTCCAATTTAATTGGGTAACTTGATCCACTATCAAGCGAAACCTGTACATCGGGAGTGGAACTACTTGCTGCACTTAAAATAGTTATAACCACCGTGCCAAAACCTTGTGGTGCAGAACTGGAATAGTCTTCTGAATCAGCACCAGTAGTTGTGGTCGTATAAAGGCTTCTTACCACATTAGTCGAAGCTTCTCCAAAGCTCTTCTCGATTTGTCCGCCAACAGTCTTATCAATACTTGAATGTATTGCCCTGATAGTCTGGTTTGTGTCTGTTAATGCAGTTTCTTCAATAGGAACTGCTTGCGCTGAATAATTTATTTTAAATAACGCCATTATATACTCGCTATAAAATCGTTGTACTCTTTCTTAATAGCTTCTAAACTTTGTATTAACATATTATGCCCCTGTGTAATCTGCCCTATTTGTGCCTGAAATTTCGATACTGCCTGCCCTACTGCAATTCCGTATTCATTTAACTCTGCATTATATTTTCCCAAGTCACCCTGATAGTCAGCTATTAACGCCTGTAAACCTTGAATTTTATTTTGTAAGGCTATGTCATTCGTTGCTCTCGCATCTTCTAAAGCCTTCTGTATGTCTAATCTTGATTGCTCAACCTTATGATTAAATTCAGTCTGATAAACAACCAGTTCTTTATTGAACTCATTTAATTCGTTCTGAATATCCAAACTATACTGCTGTAACTCACTCGTTCTTTTTGTATTCCATATACCTAATTCTTTGTCTAAGTTTGCTCTAAACTGCTGTACAGATGAATTGATCTGCTGTGCATAAGCATCAACTTGACCTAAATACCTTCTTAATTCTAATTCGTAATCTGAAATTAAAGCCTGTAATGTCTGAATCTCATTTTGAAGGGCTATATTATTGGCTTCCCTTGCATCCTCTAAAGCCTCTTGAAGCGTTATTCTTGCCTGTTCAACTTTATGGTTAAAGTCGGTCTGATATTCTACTACTTCTTTATTAAATTTATTTAACTCGTTTTGAATATCTAACGAATACTGTTGTAACTCATTGGCTCTTTTAGTTGTCCATAATTCAATTTCTTTTTCAAGATTAGCTCTGTATTCATTTACTTCAGATGTAACTAAAATAGAATATACGTTTACTTCACTTGCATACTTCGCAAGTTTAGCTTGGTATTCCTGAATTTGTTTCTGTAAAGCCTGTATCTTGTTTTGCTTCTGTACGTCAGTAGTTAATCTCGCTTCTTCAAATAACTTTTCCTGAGTTAACCTTGCCTGTTCAAGCAATTTCTGTACATCTGCATTAAACTTGTCTCTGTTAGAGTTAAATGTATTTACACTATCCCCTATCTTTGTCTGATATTCATTTAATTGAGCTTGTACTTTATTTAAATGTGCATTAGCTAATTCAATATCAGTATTGGATAAAGCAGTGTCTGTATTTGTATAAGCTCCGCCAAATGTAGGGGGAGTATATACAGGTGCATTTGGTACAGTTCCAATCGAAGTACTATCTATCGCAACATCATCTACATCTGTATAAGTAAATGAAGGCGCAGTTAATTGTGCAGGCGGAACTGCTTTAATTGTTAAATCATTGATTGTTGGTGCGCTTGTTAAACTAATAGTTGGCTTCGTGTAAGCAGGCGCAGTACCCAAAGCACTTACAGTCGTAACCGCTGTTGCAACAGCCGCAGCATCTGAATAAGTAATACTTGGCGCATCAGGAACTGAAGGAGCACTTATCCCCGATAAATCTAAATCTGTAATTGTAGGCGCAGCCGTTAAACTAACTGTTGGTTTGGTATAAGTCGGTGCAGTTCCCAAAGCTCCCAAAGTAACAGCATCTACTAAAGCAGCTGAAGCATCAGAATAAGTAATAGCAGGCGCACTTGGCGCACTTGGCGCAGTAACCGTATCTAAAGTTATTCCTTCAAGCGAAACTAACTTATCGGCTATTTGTCTTATCTTTTGTTGAATAGCTGCATATAAAATAACTCCATATTCATACTCAGGCGGAAATCCTGTAATTGAATTATCACTATAAGAAGGGTTTGGGTAAGTCATTCCTACTCCCGTTCCCCCGCTTGGCTTTATATATAACTTCGTTAACTCAACATAAGATATAGGCGATTTTTCCGTAGCATAGTATATTGAACCTGTATCAGCAAATTGCGCTTTCATAGCTGCCGAAAACAAAGGGGCTGGTCTGCCTGATTTATGGGTTCTGTCATACAACATCCTTCTCCCCGTTATGTCAATACCCGAACCCGTATCAGTTACCTCCGAAGCATATAACTCCACCTTTTCCACAGGCATTATATCAGTAATTATCCTTGCACCTGCCTTTAACCAATCTGTCTGTGCGGATGTATCAGCAGAACCTAAAGCCCCCGCTATATCGTCTATCTTGGTTGCCAAACTCATTTTAATCTCATATATGAATACTTGCCGTTACTTTTATATGCACTTCCACCGCTTCTCGATACAAATACAGTATCTTCTTTTGATTGATAACTATATGTTACGGTATCTATATCGGGATCATAATCAGGTGTATATTCGGCAAAAACGAAAATATCCCCTGCCTCTACTCCTGAAATTGGAATAGTATCTACTGCTGAAGTAGTATAAAATGAATCTATCCCCGCTATATCTACAAAATTAAATTTATCCGTCTGCCACCAAAGTATTTCGTTATTGTTTGCCTCTGCTGAAACGTCTCTTGGAAGAAATTGATCTGTTAAATTTATTCTCGCCCACTGCTTTCCGCTTGATGGATGGTCAAATGCGTGTACCCCTTCTGCATAAGTAGAATCTATTCTTCTAAAGAATCCACCGCCATTCAAATTACCCCCTCCAAACTGTTCCAGTAAAACAACTCCTGAACCATGAGTATTTTTTAAATCAGTAGTATCTCCCACTACTGTTATTTGTGCAAAACCAACACTATAAAGCAAAATCAAAAAAACTATAATCTTCATCTCTTTTCCTTTAAATAAAGGCGGGTTTCCCCGCCCCTTTTTTATGCGTGCTGAATAATGTAAAAGTCCACATTAGTTGCATTTAAAGTAGAACCGCCGTCCAAATTAAATGCGTAATACGGAAAGATCGGTGGTTTTACTCTTAGCCCGCCAGTAGCAACCGCTACTACATCAGCCTGAGTTGCGTTTGGATCCATTAAAACGAGCCTTGCTGTTGCAGCAGAAGCATCATCTATAATGGTCTTAAACTCAAAACCGCTTGTTGCAGCTACTGTTGTACTGTCACCGCTAAGTGCAAAATCACTTTTATATCCGCACCACATATCAACTGGCAATGCCTGTCCGTCTGCTGTTGCAGCAGGAACTACCGCCAATGCCCATGCTTTTGTGGTATCTAATGTGTCAGGTGTTTTTAAAGTATAAGCATCGTTTTCAGCCGTGGTAAACGCAACATTACATTTCCACACCTGATATTTACCTGTACCTACTACCTGTTGTGTCCATGCACCTTGTGTTAAAGCCATGATTTTCCTCCTTCCTTATACTGTTAATCTTATCATGTGATGAGTTGGAAGCAGGGTCATGTAGAAACCTGCATCATAATTGAATACATCCTTAACACCATTGTAATCGTTATCAGTTTTGATGTTGGTTTTGTATTCAAAAGATTCATATTCCCTTATTCCCACAGCTTGATCGTTTGGTAACAAACAGTAATAATTGTATTCGTTATCCAACGCTTTCATAGGGGTAAGCTGAATGGTTCCAAATGGAGTGAATAGGTTTCTTACATTAAATCCTAATGAATTAACTTCTTGATCTCCCAGCTGAACTTTACCCTTAAATCCGAACTTCTTATCATCAACACATTTCTTTGCTATCTCTGCAATGAACCCTGATCCGCAGAATGCCGGAATAAGGTTGGTTTCTCTCTTGTCAAAAATAACTTTGGTCATGTCGGTGAACATATCAAAGTCAAGGGAAGCTATCGGAACTTTGAAGTCGTTTGTGTTTGAATTAATAGCACCTGTTCCAAGCCACTCTGTTCCATAATCTTCAAGAATAGAAATAAATCCGTAAGTAGTTCTTACTACGGATGAATTGGATTCTGAGTCTGTAAGGGTTCTGAGATTTGCTTCGGTAAACGTATCTATACCTGTAAGGTTTGTTCCTACGGTAGAAGATGATTTTAGAAAAGCGTTCTGGATTTGATATTTCATTTCCTTAGTCTTTTTCTCTCTCAATCTTCCAAGTTCGTCTGAAGCACCTTTCAGTTTGGTTTCTTTATACAGTTTTCCGGTAATCTCTATCGGTAAAGAGAAATAGTGTGTAGAGTTCCAAACTACACTTAGTTCGTTGTAGTAAGATTCTCCCGCAACACTTCTTTCACCTCTTACTGTACCTATTACTCTGAAAATGTCATTATCAACGGTCTCTATCGCTGTAGCTTTTAATGTCTTTAATTTTAGAGAAGTAGTAGATGCAACACTGGAAATTACCGCCTGTCCTCTTTTAGTTGTTCCGGTTGAATCCCATACTTCAACTATAAGATTTACAAGCGAAGCATCCGCTGTTCCTGCACGTGTAAGACCTGTAATATTATCTACTGTTACCGCATCTGATTCTGAACCGTCTGCGGCTATTGTTACTGTTGAACCGTTATTGTAAAAATATTGGTTCTGGAATGTTGGTCTGTCCTCAAACATTTTGAATAAAGGATCGGGAACAGATTTAACATCTAACTGATTTAACCATGTGAGCCACGGGGTTATGTCTGTCCAATATTCATATACCTCGTTTCTCTCCGGGTAAAACTCTCTTCGATCAGTGAACAAGATGTTGCTCGCTCCACCTTCGAATAAGATTTTTCCTGCAACTGCCATCGTTTATCTCCGATTATTTCTTGGTTTTATAAAGTTTGCTGTAATCCGTTGATCTTGAAAAATCTTTCGGATTTGTATTTTCTATTTCTGCACCTCCACCTAACGGCGGATAATGGAATTTTGTTTTTTCAGCAGGAACTTTCGGCTGCAAAGGCTGTCCTTTTCTAAACCTTCCAAAATCAGCTATGATTTTTTTAGATTGCTCAAAGGGTTGGCTCATAACTAATAGAAGTTCATCCAGTGTAGTATTAGCTTCTTCTACTGTTAAACCTTCTTCTTGTAATGAACTCAACATTTCAGCTCTTGCTCTTTGATTTTGAGCCTGCCGTTCCTTCAGCTCTTGTTCCCTTTTATAATCCTCATTAAGTCTCTTAAACTCCTCCTGCTGCTGCATAAAGAGTTTTTGATTGTACTTTGCAAGGTCTTTGTTATATTTTAAAACAGCAGCCGAATAATTAATATCATTCAACGCTTCTTCTTCGCTTTGATAACCAAATACCCTGTAATCAGGTTCATTAGGTTCCACAAGAACTTCAGGTGGTTTTGGCGGGTTTTTGATTGTTTCAAATTCCTGCCTTAATTGTGCAAGTTGACTGTTGTATTCTTCAAGCCGTTGTTTATATTCGGCTTCCTTTTGAGTCCAAGCGTGTTCTCTTTGCTCAACTTGCTTTACTAACTTGTCATACCGTGACTGTTCGTTTTCCGGTGTTCCCGGTATGTCTTTCTTTCTTGGCGCACCCTGCGATGTAGATTGAGTCGAAACCTGTTCTGATTCCGGCTGAAACTCACCCTGCGATGTTCCTGCTTGGTTCTCTATTACTTCTGGCATATTATCCCTTTCACCACCTTACGATTTCTTTGAACCCTTTGATGGTTTATTGTTATTGGATTGTTGTTTAGTAATTTCTTTCTTCTTTTGATTTTCCATATCCCTTAGTCTATACTGCGCTAAGAGTTGTGATTGTTCAAGTTTCGCAGCTATTCCGGCTAACTTTGCATCAAATTTTGCTTTCGATACCTGCCTGTCTGCGTTCTCTAATTCCCTGTCACTGGTCTGCTTATCTCCCCGTAATTGATCTACTGCATCTGTTAATTCTTGTATAATCTGTTGCGCCTGCTTTAATGCGTTTTCTGATTCTATTACTTCTTCTATATCCGGGAGATCGGTTAATCTTAATATTGGTTCAGGATTTCTTATAGCTCCTAATTCAAACAACTGCATATAGGCTTCAAACCTTGCCTGTCTGTTTGTGGGTAAGGTTGAACCTGAAACCATTCTAAAGTCATATTTATTGGCGGTGAGATCGTTTACTATCTTTGATTCCCCATTCTCCTCAATCCGCTCGTTAAAGAATAATTCCTTAACCTTGTTATTCGGAGTGACTATTCGTATTACTTTTCTCCTGTCATATACATGAGGAACTAACTCTGCTACTACTGAACCTAAATCGTTTAAAGCACTTTCTATAAGCTGTAACTTTGAGTTTGTTCTGTTTAACCCAGCTTCGTAAATCGCTAACGTACCGCCTCTTGTCTGCGGTGGTGCGCTAATCAATCCATCCTGAAATTCATAAGCCCCGTATAATCTCTGAATATGTATCTTTGCCCTGTCTAACTGTTCGTAAAAAGCATTGCTCATTTGCTGAAGCTGTACAAATAAGGGAACTCCCCCTTCGGCTTCATATTCAAATACAGCCGTTCCCGATTTTCCAAATTCCTTTTTAACCTCTTCTTTTTTTATTCCGCTTCCCTTTGGAAGAAAAACTTTTACATTGGCTATATTTGTGTTATAAGCAATGATTAAAGAGTTGATTTTATTAATCTGCTCCTGAATTGGTTTTGCTAATCTTGCATCTCCATAACAATAAGGGCTTCCTGTGTGATGAAGCATTGTAATTGCAAATGGATATTTGGAAATTGGAAGTATCTGCTCGTAGTAAAGTTTCTCGCCTATAATTAAAGTTCTCTTTATTCTGTTAACTTTAACTGGCTCTACTTTTAAAAATCCCTGATTGATTAAATCAAAAACCGTGTATTGTGTTACTCTTAAAGTTGAGTTTGGAACAGGAAATATTATAGTCCCGTCCTGACTCACCTCTGTTCCCGCTTCTACTCCGCTTCTAATAGTCCCATCACTCATGTAATGGAATATTGAACCGTAAATATTTTTTAACCTTATCGCTTTCTTAACTTCTTCTTCTTCATATATCGGCTTTTCTTCACCAAGTTTGCTTAATATAACCGCAGGTTGTGAAGCAAATTCCTGATAGCCTCTTTCATCAACTACTTTCTCAAAAATTGTGTTCGGATCGTATATTCTTAAATGGTCAACTTTTATTTTCTCGTATCTGTCAAGTATTCTGTAATATTTCTGGCTTCCTAAAAACTTTCCTTCAAATACCTGGTTCTGCTGTTTTGCCCTTACGCCTGTTTTCTTGGCAGCTTTATGTTCTACTGCATCTGTAAAATCAAAATCCGGATAATGTATCTTGATATTATGCTCACTCATAACATCCATTAAAAAGATATTATCTGAATCCTGAGCGTTTCTATAAGTGCATCTTGGGTCTATGTAAACCTTCTGTGGGTCTAATCTGCAAATCCTGATCTCACCCTTTCCCATATCCCCATTGGGATCAACATAAACCATCTCTGCAAATAAACCCGTATCAATAAAATCCTCTACCGCCGCCCTGAAGTGCATATTTCCATTTGAAGAATCCCAAATCCAAGCCATTAAATCAGAAACATCACCTGCTAATTTTACATCACTGTTCTCAACTGCTACCGCTAACCATCTTGGATTATTTTTTGTAATCTGCCCTACAACCTGATCTCTTGCGGGCTTCATTTCATTTATAGGAAGTGCAGGCTGATTCTTGCTTTGTAAATATCTTTTTTCAGTTTCATCCCACTGAGCGTTATTTACAAACTCCCTGTCCTCGGCAACTTCTTCTTCCCATGTTTTTCTGTCTCCGCTTGAATATTGCTCAAACAAGTAAACAGTTTGTCTTACTTTTTCTTCCATCAGGCTGTTTTCCAACTTTCTGCAAACTCGTTCTTCTTCTTTGCATTTCTGTAAAACTGCATTAACTCATCATCTGTATATTGCTTTTCTTTTGGTACTTCGTGGTAAGGTGGGTATAGTTTTCTCGTAGCGTAAAAAAATCCGTCTATCAAGTCGTCATGTTTACTGCGCGGGTACATGGTCAATTCATCTTCAAACTCACTCATACCTTCTTTTAAGAAAACCTTATGGCTCGCAAAAAAAGGCTGAAGCGTCTCTAACCTTGCGCTTTTTTCGGTTCTTGGATTGAATTTCGTTTCTAATCCTGCTAAGTAAATTCCTTCCTCTTCTAATCTTTGTTTTACGTACTGCCTCAACATTTCTTGATATGCGACTGATTCAATGTGTCCTCTTTTGGGTTTCTCGGTTTTTATACTGGAAATCATTTCTTCCCCAAAGTCCATCGGCTGAACTCTTTTTCTAAAGTAGGGTAAACAGTAAATGTTTCTATCTGTATCAAAGGCAATGGAAAACCTTACAGAGTAATCTGCGCTTTGTTTTGTAGAAGAAGCAGGATCATATCCCTGAAATACATTTACTGGTTTTAATATCGGTTCCGGTAATTTTACTTTATGCAATGAAGTTATTTTAAGAAATGTCTCCCCCCCTATTATTTCAAGTTCCCCATCCCAATATCTGAAGTCAGCAGGTTTGAATATCTGATCTTCGCCGGGGATTAATGTACATCTGTACTCAGCGTAAAATATCCTTCTCTGCCCCGCACTCGATAATGATTCGTATTGGTCTTTTAACCATTCTGAACTTCTGTAATCAGCCCATAAAAGATTTTCAAAGTTATTATCACACGCCTCATACCACTTAAAAGTCCAATTCTTCATTGTCTTTAAGCGTTCAACAATACATAATTCGTGAACAGGCGTTCCGATTACTATTGCTCGTCCATTTCTTGAATCAAGCCCCGGCAGTCCACCTAAAAACACACGGAAGTTCGCGTTCATGGAATCTTCCGTCTTACAGTTTAATTCATCTTCAGGATCATCAAGTAAGTATAATGTAATACGGGTATCGGATTCCAAAGCTCCTCTTACCTGCATACCCGTTCCAATGGCTTTGATAGTAACCATAAAGCCATTTATGTATAACTTAATCTTATTCTCCCGCCACATAATAGCGGTTTTTTCGTGTATCTCGTTCCCGGTTAGTTGCCAATAAACAGGGCTTGATAAAACTTCTTTTATCTTAGTCAATCTGTTTATCGCCTCACCCGCTGTCTTGGATTGTACTACTACAAATTTATCGCCCTTATCAAAGGTAATGTGGTGGAGTATAAACATGGTGGAAAGAGAACTTTTGGCAAAACCCCTCGGTGCTTCAATACATAATTGCTTAATATCCCTGTTCATTAGATAATCAGCTAATTCATAGTGAAACGGAGGTGATTTTTTATAAAACGTCTGGGGGGAAATAACCTTCCCAAACGTTAATAAATCCTCTGCACAATCTTGTAATATCTGTTCTCTTGTAGCCAAATATCCTCTTTAAATTAAAAAAGCCGATACCTAATAGAGTCTGCTCTATAAAAGTATCGGCTCGCTTAATGCTTGCTAATCGAACAAGGGGGCGTTTATGGAACGCCTTCTCCACCATCAGATTTTTGATTAGAACCTGAAAACTAACATCCTAACGAACACTCGGTTGATTGTTTAAATAAAATCCCTTCTTTTTGGTCGCTTTCTTAAAATAATATACCAAAATCTCACCGTCCTCTTGTACCGTTATCTTCAAAGGTACGTTATCAAATGTCGCTTTTTTGTCTTTTGATTCTATGATTATCAATTTGCCTTCTCTAATCTTAAAATCTGCTTTAACATTTCATCAAATTTCTGCTCACTTACTTCTTTTGGGTGGTCTATCTGATACCAAACAAAGTTAAATCCATTCCTTAATCCCGAAAAATAACTCAATTCTAACATATCGTGAGGGTCTTTACTCCCTTTTTTTACTTTGTCTAAATATTGCCCCTCTATTTGCTTGATCTCTGATAACGCATTTCTGAATTTTCCCGCTAAATTCATTGTATTCTCCCAATTATGTCATTGGGTCTTAATAAATAGTATTCAACATTCTCATATCTTATAGGCTGTACCGCATAAGGACTGTATGTTACCTTATCCCCTACCTTCAAATCCCTGCATCCTGTGTCCTCAGGTATGTAATTCCCCACCGCAGCTACCTCTCCTATGATTGAAATTTCATTCTCCGCATGAGGTATTACTATTCCGGTCTCTGTAATCTTCTTGAAAATCGGTGTTACAAGGATTTTCTCGCCCAAAACTTCTAAATTCATGTTCCTTCCTCTGGTTGGTTGTTATTAAAATTTATTACATCTGCCATGATTTCATGCGTAATTAACTGACAAACCCACAAAACCGTACCGTTATCAATTTGCTCGGCTTCGATATAATCATTTATCAGGTTATATAATTTGTGTGTTTTATCCATTAAGTTCGGTAAAATCTTTTACTTCCTCTATATAACAATCCCCAAAAGGCGTTTTTATAATCTTATAGTAAAACCATCCACATAATACTCCACTTTCTTCCAATATCTCGTTCATTTTACAACCTTAGCATAACCTTTTCAAAATTTTGTTATGTAATTTGTGCGGGTTTCCTGCTCGCACACGCCCCGGCACGTTTCCAAAGGCGGTGGGGTCTGTTTAGGTTGAAAAGTTTCGTCAACTTTTATCACTATCTTATTTTGAGGCATATTTATCATCATTTAGTATATTGCAAAGGATTCGTTTAGCTCATTTCTTGTATTTACTGCGTATATTCTGAACATTCTATCCTCTGCGTTAAGAAGATGTTATTATTCAGCGTCTTTCTTATCCTCTCCTGTATCATTATTAGATTGTGTCACTTCTATTTTTACCTGCTGTTTCTCCTGAAGAGCGTTATTATAATTAG
>Ga0079224_100006253_pt1 | contig 15759 bp, 13 predicted proteins | sample Stecom2015_FD_80414 | JGI IMG/M metagenome (GOLD analysis project Ga0079224, IMG submission 80414) | Agricultural soil microbial communities from Utah to study Nitrogen management - Steer compost 2015 | ecosystem: Environmental > Terrestrial > Soil > Agricultural land | place: USA: Utah...
CGCCGGGCACCCCGACTCCGGCGGCGGGAAGGGCGCCTCGCGGCGTGTTGCGGTGTACCGCGGCCCGACCGGGTGTGTCCTGGTCGTGTCGGAGGCGTGTGCGCAGGGCGGGGGAGCGATGGGCGCGGGCGGAAGAGGCCGGTGCGGCCCGGACGGGCCGCCCCCCGCGGGGGCGTCCCCGGCGCCGGCGGATCGGAGCAGGCCGGGGCGGGCCCGGCGGGCGGCCGCCGGAGCCGGTGGCCGCGGCCCTCCACACCGACCGGGACGCGTCCGCGGTGCCCCAACATGTTCTAAGGTAGGTCCGGCAATCGCTGCCCGGTCCCGTGGCGTGCCGATGCCGCCTCGCGGTCGACGAGCCCGGCGTGATCCCCGTTTCCGGACGTTGCGACGTCCCCGACGCCGAGGTGCGCCGATGCGGCGGCGTCCCCCCGGACGCCTGGCGCCGTCGGACGCGGAGTCGTCACCGGAGGCATGGGCCGCGCCCGTCCGAAACCCCGATCGAGGCGCCGGAAGCGCCCAGGACCGGGCCCGACATGAGGAGTGGATTTGATCGCGCTGACGCTCGATCGGATCGCTGAGATCACCCGAACACGGATGAGCGGATCCGCGCGCCCGACCGACGTCGTGGCCGGGCCGGTCGTCGTCGACTCCCGGGGCGCCGGCCCCGGTTCGCTCTTCGTCGCGCTGCGCGGCGAGCGGGTCGACGGCCATGACTTCGCCGCCGCCGCCGTCGAGGCGGGGGCCGCAGCCGTCCTGGGGTCGCGCCCGGTCGACGCGCCCGCGCTGCTGGTCGACGGCGGCGACGATGAGGTCGTGGCCGCACTCGGCCGCCTCGCGCGCGAGGTCGCCGAGCGCATCTCGGCGGCCGGCGCCGACATCGTCGGCATCACCGGTTCGTCCGGCAAGACCACCACCAAGGACCTGCTCGCCCAGGTGCTGGACCGGCTCGGCCCCACGGTCGCCCCCGCCGGCTCGTTCAACAACGAGATCGGCCACCCGCTGACCGTGCTCCGCGCCGACGAGCGGACCCGCTTCGTGGTGCTGGAGGTCGCCGCGCGCGGCATCGGCCACATCGCGCACCTGTGCCGCATCGCACCTCCGCGGATCGGGGTGGTGCTCAACGTGGGCAGCGCGCACATGGGCGAGTTCGGCGGCAAGGAGGCCATCGCCCAGGCCAAGGGCGAGCTGGTCGAGGCGCTGCCCGACGCGGAGCGGGGCGGCGTCGCGGTGCTCAACGCCGACGACCCCGCGGTGGCCGCGATGGCCGGCCGCACCCGCGCCCGGGTGGTCACCTTCGGCACCGGCCCCGGCGCCGACGTGCGCGCCGCGGGCGTCCGGCTGGACGCCGCCGGCCGGGCCGAGTTCACCCTCGCCGTCGGCGGGGAGACCGCCTCGGTCCGCCTCGCCGTGGTCGGCGAGCACCAGGTGCACAACGCGCTCGCGGTCGCCGCGGTCGCCGCCGAGTTCGGTATGGGCGCCCGGGACATCGCCGCCGCGCTGGCCGAGGCCGGCCCGGTGAGCCGGTGGCGGATGGAGGTCACCGAGCTGGCCGACGGGACCACCGTGGTCAACGACGCCTACAACGCCAACCCCGAGTCCATGGCGGCGGCGCTGCGCACCCTCGGCTCGATCGCCGAGGGCCGGCGGGCCTTCGCGGTGCTCGGCCACATGGCGGAGCTGGGCGAGCGCTCGCGCGAGGAGCACGAGCGGATCGGCCGGCTGGCCGCCGAGGCCGGCGTCGACGGGCTGATCGTGGTCGGAGAGGAGGCCGCCCCCATCGCAGAGGGGGCGGCGGGTGTCGAAGGCCGGCGCGGGGAGACCATCGCGGTCCCCGACGCCGCTGCGGCCGTGGCCGCGCTCACCGAGCGCCTGCGGCCCAAGGACGTCGTCTTGGTGAAGGGATCGCGCGTGGCCGGGCTGGAGCAGGTCGCCGAAGGGCTCTCCGCAGCGGGGCCGCTCGCGGAGCAGGGGGAAGCCCAGTGAGCAACATCCTCATCGCGGCGGGGATCTCCCTCGTCGTCTCGCTGCTCATCATGCCGAGCCTGATCCGGATCCTCTACAAGTTCAAGTTCGGCCAGGAGATCCGGGACGACGGCCCCGAGGGGCACAAGACCAAGCAGGGCACGCCCACCATGGGCGGCATCGTCATCATCCTCGGCGCGGTGCTCGGCTACTTCGGCTCGCACCTGGCGATGATGTCCCGGCCGACCGTCTCCGGCCTGCTGGTGATCTTCCTGTTCGTCGGGATGGGCTGCGTCGGCTTCCTCGACGACTTCATCAAGATCTACAAGCGCCGCAGCCTGGGCCTGCGCTCGGGCGCGAAGATGCTCGGCCAGACCATCGTGGGCGTCGGCTTCGCCGTCGGCGTGACGATGTTCCCCAACGGCTACGGCTACACGCCGGCCTCCCCTCAGCTGTCCTTCCTGCGCGACTTCGGCCCGCCGCTGATGCTGGGCGTCTTCGTGCTCTGGGCGCTCTTCCTGATCGTCGGGTTCTCCAACGCGGTGAACCTCACCGACGGCCTGGACGGCCTGGCCACCGGCGCGACCATCCTGACCCTGGTCTCCTACGTCATCATCGGCAACTGGCAGCTGCGGCAGAGCTGCAGCGAGGCGCTGCTCTCCCCGAACTGCTACCCGGTGCGCGACCCGCTGGACCTGGCCGTGGTCGCCGCCGCGGCGCTGGGCGGCTGCATCGGCTTCCTCTGGTACAACGCCCCGCCCGCCAAGATCTTCATGGGCGACACCGGTTCGCTGGCGCTGGGCGGCCTCATCGTGGGCCTGGCCATCACCACCCGCACCCAGCTGCTGCTGCTCATCATCGGCGGCCTGTTCGTGCTCATCACCGCCTCGGTGATGCTGCAGGTCAGCTCGTTCCGGCTGACCGGGAAACGGATCTTCCGGATGGCGCCGCTCCAGCACCACTTCGAATTGAAGGGCTGGGCGGAGACCACCATCGTGATCCGCTTCTGGATCATCCAGGGGCTGCTGGTCGGCATCGGCATCGGCCTGTTCTACCTGGAATGGGTGCCGCGCTAGCCGGGGCGGCGCAACCGAGCGGAACGCGGCCGGGGCGGCCCGGCCGGAGCGACGAGTCGAGAAGTGGCGATGACTGAGAAGAACACCGCAGGCCCCGCCGAGGGCGGCGTCCCGGCCGGAAGCAGCGGAACAGCGGTCCCGGCCGGCGGGCACGTGTGCGTCGCGGGGGTCGGGGTCTCCGGCCCGCCGGTGGTCCGCGCGCTGCTCGCCCGCGGCCTCCGGGTCACCGTCGTGAACAGCACCGACGACGAGCGGGCCCGGGCGGCCGCCGAAGGGCTGCGCGCCGCCGGCGCCGAGGTCGTGCTCGGCTCCGACGAGCTGCCCGAGGGCGTCCGGCTGGTCGTCACCTCCCCCGGGTGGCGCCCGGACGCCCCGCTGCTCGCCGCGGCGGCGCGGGCCGGCGTCGAGGTCATCGGCGACGTGGAGCTGGCCTGGCGGCTCAAGCCCGCCGACCAGGTATGGCTCGCGGTCACCGGCACCAACGGCAAGACGACCACGGTGCGGATGCTGGAGGCGATGCTGCGCGCCGACGGCCGCGACGCGCTCGCGGTGGGCAACGTCGGCACCCCGATCGTCGACGCGGTGCTGCCGGACGCCTCCGGCGCGGTCCCCGAGGTGCTGGCCGTGGAGCTGTCCAGCTTCCAGCTGCACTGGTCGGAGTCGCTGCGCCCGCACGCCGCCGCGGTGCTCAACGTCGCCCCGGACCACCTGGACTGGCACGGCGGGTTCGACGCCTACGCCGAGGCCAAGGGCAAGGTGTACGCCCCGGGCACGATCCGGGTGGCCAACACCGCCGACGAGGTGTCGGTGCGGCTCGCCGCCGGCGGCGACGCCGCGGCCCCGCTGGTCGGCTTCGGCCTGGGCACGCCGCGCCCCGGCGAACTCGGCGTGGTGGAGGACCTGCTGGTCGACCGGGCCTTCGTCGCCGACCAGCGGAGCACCGCCGAGGAACTGGCGTCGCTGTCCGACGTCCGCCCGGCCGCCCCGCACCAGGTCGCCAACGCGCTGGCCGCGGCCGCGCTGGCCCGCGCCGCGGGCGCCGCCCCCGGCGCGGTCCGCGCAGGCCTGGCGGCCTTCGGCCCCGAACCGCACCGCATCGCGCCGGTCGCCGAGGTCGGCGGGGTGCTCTACGTCGACGACTCCAAGGCGACCAACACGCACGCCGCCGCCGCGTCGCTGTCCGCCTACGACCCGGTGGTGTGGATCGCCGGCGGCCTGCTCAAGGGCGCCGAGGTCGACGACCTGGTCCGGGCGGCGGCGCCGCGGCTGCGCGCCGCGGTCCTCCTCGGCCGCGACCGGGACCGGCTGCGCAAGGCCCTGGACGAGCACGCGCCGGACGTCGCCGTGGTGGAGGTCGCCTCCACCGGGGCCGAGGCGATGACCGAGGTGGTGGCCGCCGCCGCCCGCCTGGCCGAGCCGGGCGACACCGTGCTCCTCGCCCCCTCCGCCGCCTCCATGGACATGTTCCCCGACTACAACGTCCGCGGGGAGCGGTTCGCCGAGGCCGTGCTGGCCCTCCCGCGCTGACCCGGGCCCGCCCCGGCCCCACCGCACCCGGCGGGCCGGGGCGCGGCGCCGGGGGCGGCGGATCCCCGGCCCGCCGGCCGTGAGAAAAACGGGAAAGCGGTCCGACACGCGCGATATGTCCGCCGCCGCCGGTCCCGTTCCCGCCAGACTTGGTCGACGCTGGAGAACCGTGTCGCGGCGGAGGTGGGGAATGGCTGCGGTGCCCCGAGGGGGAGCGCCCAAGACACTCGGGGCGGCCAGGGGCGGACCCGCGCGGCCCGCGACCGCGGCGGAGCCGCGCGGCGGAGGGGGACCGCCCGGCCGCGGTGCGGCCGAGAGCCGGATGCAGCGCATCCCGCAGCTCCTGGACCGGCCGCTGACCTCCTACTACCTGCTCTTCAGCAGCTGCGCGCTGCTCATGGCCTTCGGCCTGACCATGGTGCTCTCCTCCTCCATGGTCGACTCCTACACCGACACCGGCTCGGTCTACAGCCTGTTCCAGAAGCAGCTGGTGGCCGCCGCGATCGGGCTGCCGCTGATGCTGCTCGCCTCGCACCTGCCGCTCAAGGTGTTCCGGGCGATCGGCTACCCGGCGATGCTGGTCTCGGTGGCGCTGCTGGTGCTCACCGTGTTCAAGGGCGAGGCCTACAACTCCGGCGCGGTGCGCTGGCTGGAGATCGGCGGGCTGACCGTCCAGGCATCGGAGCCGGCCAAGCTGGCCTTCGGACTCTGGGGCGCCTCGGTGCTGGCCCGCAAGGAGGAGCTCAAGGAGCTCAAGGAGTGGCGCCAGCTGCTCTTCCCGCTGCTGCCCGGGTGCGGGGCGCTGGTGCTGCTGGTGCTGCTCGGCACCGACCTGGGCACCAGCCTGGTGCTGCTGGCCATCTTCCTGGCCCTGGTCTGGGTGGTCGGGGCCCCGGGCAAGCTGTTCGTCGGCATGTTCGGGCTGGTCGCCACCCTGGTGGCGATCATGATCGCGGTGGAGCCGTTCCGCATCGCCCGGGTGACCTCCTTCCTGGACCCCGAGGCCGACCCGACGGGGTCGGGCTTCCAGGTGCTGCACGGGCTGTACGCGCTGGGCACCGGCGGCCTGTTCGGGGTGGGCATCGGCGGCAGCCGGGAGAAGTGGGGTTTCCTGCCCCACCCGGAGAGCGACTTCATCTTCGCGATCATCGGGGAGGAGTTCGGGCTCGTCGGGACCCTCGTCGTCGTCGGACTGTTCGGCGTCCTCGGATACGCTGGTCTGCGCGTCGCGCTGCGCACCCGCGATCCGTTCGCGCGTCTGGCCGCCACCTCGGTCACCGTCTGGATCGTGCTGCAGGCCCTGGTCAACATCGGTACCGTGATCGGCCTGCTGCCGGTCACCGGCATCCCGCTGCCGCTGGTGTCGGCGGGAGGCTCGTCGCTGATCCCGACGCTGTTCGGGATCGGGCTGCTGCTGGCGCTGGCCAAGACCGAGCCGAAGGCCCGCCGGGCGCTGGCCGCCCGCGGTCCGGGCCGGGTGCAAAGGGCTCTAAGCTGGCTTGGCCTGGACGCCGCGCAGGGCGGGACCCGACCGGCGGGTGCGTCGCAGGCGCACACGTCGGCCGCGGGCGAGCCGCGGCGCACGAAGGAACACGCGCAGGTCCAAGCGAGGAGGAATCGGCGACGATGAGGGTAGCCCTCGCCGGAGGCGGCACGGCCGGGCATATCGAGCCCGCGCTCTCCCTGGCAGATGCGCTGCGGCGCATTGACCCCGACACGCAGATCGTCTGCCTGGGGACCGAGCGGGGACTGGAGACCCGCCTGGTGCCCATGCGGGGGTACGATCTCGGGCTGATCCCGGCCGTCCCCCTGCCCCGCAAGCTCACCCCGAAGCTGCTCCAGGTGCCCGGCAAGCTGGCGAACGCGATCAGCGCCGCCGGGGACCGGCTGGACGAGATCCAGGCCGACGTGCTGGTCGGCTTCGGCGGCTACGTCGCGACCCCCGGCTACCTGGCGGCCCGGCGCCGCCGCCTGCCCATCGTGGTGCACGAGGCCAACCCGCTGCCCGCGCTGGCCAACCGGCTCGGCGCGCGGCTCACCCCGCACGTCTTCACCGGCCACCCGCACACCGAGATCCGCAACGGCCGCTACGTCGGCATCCCGCTGCGGCGGCAGATCTCCACGCTGGACCGGCTCGCCATGGGAGACAAGGCGCGCGCGCACTTCGGGCTCCGCTCCGACCTGCCCACCCTGCTGATCTTCGGCGGCTCCCAGGGCGCCCAGGCGGTCAACGAGGCCGCCTTCCAGGCCCAGCCGGCCTTCACCGCCGCCGGTGTGCAGGTGCTGCACGTCGTCGGCCCGAAGAACGCCGAGGAGCCGGAGGACCGCACCGTCGACGGGGTGCCCTACGTCGCGGTGCCCTACGTCGACCGGATGGACATCGCCTACGCCGCCGCCGACATGGCGATGTGCCGCTCCGGCGCGATGACCTGCGCCGAACTCACCGCGGTCGGGCTGCCCGGATGCTTCGTGCCGCTGCCCATCGGCAACGGCGAGCAGCGGCTCAACGCCGAACCGGTGGTCGAGGCCGGCGGCGGCCTGATCGTCGACAACGCCGAGCTGAGCGCGCAGTGGATCGCCGAGCACCTCATCCCGGTGCTCACCGACACCGACCGGGTCGTCGCCATGTCGGAGGCGGCCGCCTCGATGGGCCGCCGCGACGCCGACATGGAGCTCGCCCGCGAGGTCATGGCGATCGCCCGCGGCGAGCGCCAGAGCGAGATGCCTGCCGTCCCGGACTCCGACGACGAGGACGGCGCCTACCTCGACGACGGGAAGGACGCCCGATGAGCCTGGTCCCCCCCACGGAGCCGCCGGCCGTGGAGAAGCTCGGCCGGGTGCACTTCGTCGGAATGGGCGGCGTGGGCATGTCCGGCATCGCCCGGATCCTGCTGCAGCGCGGCACCGAGGTCTCCGGCAGCGACGCCAAGGACGGCCCGGTCCTGCGCGAGCTGGAAGAGCTCGGCGCGCGGGTGCACGTGGGCCACGCCGCCGAGCACGTCGGCTCCGCCGACACCGTGGTGGTCACATCCGCCGCCCGGGAGGACAACCCCGAGCTGGCCGAGGCCCGCGTCCGCGGGCTGCGGGTGCTGCCCCGCGCCGCGGCGCTGGGCTCGCTGCTGCTCGGCCGGACCGGGGTCGCGGTCGCCGGCACGCACGGCAAGACCACCACCACCTCCATGCTCACCGTGGTCCTGCAGCACCTGGGGGTCGACCCCGGCTACGTCATCGGCGGCAAGCTGGTCACCACCGGCCTGGGCGCCGACGCCGGCTCCGACGACGTGATCGTGGCCGAGGCCGACGAGAGCGACGGCTCCTTCCTGATGCTCTCCCCGCAGGTCGCGGTGGTCACCAACGTCGAGGCCGACCACCTGGACAACTACGGCGGCCTGGAGGAGATCCAGGCCGAGTTCGCCTCCTTCACCGAGCGGGTGGGCCGCGCGGTCGTCGCCGGCATCGACGACCCGGGCGCCCGCGCGCTCGCCGAGACCGCGCGCGCCCGCGGGCTGCGGGTGCGCACCTACGGCGAGTCGCCCGACGCGGAGTTCCGGGTATCCGGCATCACCGCGGACGGGTTCGCCACCCGGTTCACCCTCACCCCGCCCGGCGGCGACCCGCTGGAGTGCGCCCTGGCCGTGCCCGGCCGGCACAACGTGCTGAACGCGGCCGCGGCGATCGCGGTCGCCGACGAGCTCGGCCACGACCCGGAGGTCGCGGTCGGCGGCCTCGGCGACTTCACCGGGGCGGCCCGCCGCTTCGAGCTCAAGGGCGAGGCGGCCGGCGTCGCCGTCTACGACAGCTACGCCCACCACCCCACCGAGATCGCCGCGGACCTGAAGGCGGCCCGCGCCGCCCTGGACTCCCGGGCCGAGGGGGCGGGCGGCGGCCGGGTGGTCGCGGTGTTCCAGCCGCACCTGTACAGCCGCACCCGGATCTTCGCCAAGGAGTTCGGCGAGGCGCTGACCCTCGCCGACGAGGCCGTGGTGATGGAGATCTACGGCGCCCGGGAGGACCCCGAGCCCGGGGTCACCGCGGAGCTGATCACCGGTGCCGTCGGCCACGAGCGGGTGCACCCCGCCCCGAGCCGGCAGCAGGCCGTGGTCACCGCGGCCGCCCTGGCCGGACCGGGCGACATCGTGCTCACCATGGGCGCGGGCGACGTCACCGAGCTGGGCCCGCTGATCGTGGGCGCGCTGGAGGCGAAGGCGGCGGGCTGACCCGCTGAGGAGACGGCGGACCGAGGGGGAGGGCCGCGGTGGCAGGCGGCACGGCGAAAGGGACCGCGGGCGGAGCGCCGCCCCGCAAGGCGGACCCGTGGAAGGTCGCCTTCATCGTGCTGCTCATCGTGGCCCTCCTCGCGGCCGCCGGGTACCTGCTGCTCGGCTCCCGGCTGCTGGTGGTCCGCGAGGTCGCCGTCTCCGGCCTGCACCGGCTCGACCGGGACGAGGTGGTGCGGGCGCTGGCGGTGCCCACCGGCACCCCGCTGGCCCGGGTGGACACCGAGGCGGCCGCCGAGCGGGTGGCGGGCCTGCGCCTGGCCGAGTCGGCCCGGGTGGAGCGGGGCTGGCCGGCCGAGCTGCGGGTCCGGGTCGAGGAGCGGACGCCCAAGCTGGCCGTCGGGGCCGGCGACGGCTACCGCCTGGTCGACCAGGACGGGGTACGGATCTCCGACACCGAGGCGCTCCCGGAGGAGTATCCGCTCGCATCGGTCCGGGGCGAGGTGGAGGGCAACGGGGGGATCGCCGCGGCCGCCGGGATCGCCGAGGCGCTGGACGGCGCGCTGCCGGTCCGCCTGGTGCGGATCGACGCCCGGGACCCCGCCGCCATCACCCTGGAGCTGGCCGGCGGCGCCGAGGTCTCCTGGGGCGACGGCGAGGCCGCCGAGCACAAGGCCCGGGTGCTGGAGGCGCTGGCGAAGGAGCACCCGCCGGCCCAGGGGCGGCGCTACGACGTGAGCGCGCAGGACATGGCGGTGGTCGGCACCGCCGCGCCCACCCCGCGGCAGAGCCCTTCGGAGGAGCCGTCGGAGGCGCCGGCGGAGGAGCCGCAGGAGCAGCCGGCGGACCTGGGCTGACCGGTTCCGCCCCGGGAGAGCGGCCGGGCGGGCCGCGCCGAGCGGGGCCGCCCGGAATCCGCCCGGCTTTCCAGATGCGACGCGCCGAGCGCTGCATCGCTTCCGGACGCGACACGCCGTTAGGCTGATCTCCAGGTTGGTTGCCCGTTGGCTGGCCTCAGCCTACTGTCGGGAGTCGAACCTTTGGTTGACATAACTATCGACTCGAAGCGTTAGGGGAGACGGATCCGAAGTCCCCCCGGACTCGGAAATCCAGCCCCAAGGTGGCCGGACCGGCGGCGGTCGGCGGGGCGGCCACCTGAAGTAAGACTGTAGAACCGGACAGCCGGTCCGCCCGACCGCCGCCGGGGAGCGGCCCAAGCCGTGGCCGCGGCGGTTTCGGAGCGGTCGGCGGATGCGAGCGGAAAGGCCCCTCGTCGTGGCAGCACCGCAGAATTACCTCGCGGTCATCAAGGTCGTCGGTATCGGCGGCGGCGGCGTCAACGCCGTGAACAGGATGATCGAAGAGGGACTCAAGGGCGTCGAGTTCATCGCCATCAACACCGACGCTCAGGCGCTGCTCATGAGCGATGCCGACGTCAAACTGGACGTGGGCCGCGAGCTCACCCGGGGGCTGGGCGCCGGGGCCGACCCCGACGTCGGCCGGAAGGCGGCGGAGGACCACCGGGAGGAGATCGAGGAGGTCCTCAAGGGCGCCGACATGGTCTTCGTCACCGCTGGTGAAGGGGGCGGCACCGGCACCGGCGGCGCCCCCGTCGTCGCCAACATCGCACGCTCCCTGGGCGCCCTGACGATCGGTGTCGTGACCCGCCCCTTCGGATTCGAGGGCAAGCGGCGCGCCACCCAGGCCGAATCGGGGATAGCGATGCTCCGCGAGGAGGTGGACACCCTCATCGTGATCCCGAACGACCGGCTGCTGTCCATCTCGGATCGGCAGGTCAGCGTCTTGGACGCGTTCAAGGCCGCCGACCAGGTGCTGCTCTCCGGTGTCCAGGGCATCACCGACCTGATCACCACCCCGGGCCTGATCAACCTGGACTTCGCCGACGTGAAGTCGGTGATGCAGGGAGCGGGGTCGGCCCTGATGGGCATCGGCTCGGCCCGCGGCGACGATCGCGCCGTCGCGGCGGCCGAGATGGCGATCTCCTCGCCGCTGCTGGAGGCCAGCATCGACGGCGCCCACGGCGTGCTGCTGTCCATCCAGGGCGGCTCCGACCTGGGCCTCTTCGAGATCAACGAGGCGGCCCAGCTGGTCGCCAACTCCGCGGCGCCCGAGGCCAACATCATCTTCGGCGCGGTCATCGACGACGCCCTCGGCGACGAGGTGCGGGTGACCGTCATCGCCGCCGGGTTCGACGAGCCGCGGACCGAGGCGCCCAGGCCGCCGGCCGCGGCGGTGCGCCCGCCGGCGCCGGTCGAGGCGCCGCCGCGCGCCCCGGAGCCGCAGCGGGAGCAGGCCGAGCCGGCCCCCGCCCCGGCGCCCGAGGCGGCCCGCCCGGTGCAGGCCGAGCCCCGGCCCGAGCCGGAGGCGGCCCGCCCGGCCGAGCCCGCGCCGGTGCACGAGGAGCCGCCGGCCCCGGCTCCGGCCCCGGAGGCCGCCGAGCCGGAGCCGCCCGCGCCCGCCCCGGAGCCGCCGGCCCCGGCCGAGCCGGAGGTCCGCGAGGCCCGCGGCGCCCAGCCCGCCCAGCAGCCGGCCGAGGAGGAGGACGAGGCCGCGCAGCGGCCCCGCCCGGTCCACCCGATCGGCGAGAACGGCTACGGCCAGGGCCGCCGCACCGGAACCGACGGGGCCTTCTCCCGGGCCTCCGACGTGCCGACCCCGCGGCGCCGGGTCATCTTCGACGACCCCGACGACCTGGACGTGCCGGACTTCCTCAAGTAGCACCCGGGCGGCACGGCCCGGCCGAGGGCCGGCCGCACAGGCGTACCGGCGGCGGGACACCCCGCCGCCGGTACGCTTTTTCGCGTCGCCACCCGCCCCGAACGCTGGAGATGCCCCGAAGATGAGTGCCGCTTTCGAACTGGTTCCGGGAGTGCTCGCCGGGTTCACCGGACGCTACGACGGCGGCGTCAGCGCCGCACCGTTCGACACCCTCAACCTGGGCAAGGGCGTGCCCGACGACCCGGAGGCGGTGGAGCGCAACCGGGCGGTCGCCGCGGAGCGGTTCGGCTTCGACCACCGCCGGGTGGTCTGGATGGACCAGGTGCACAGCGCCGACGTCGCCGTCGCCACCGGACCGGGCACCGTCGGCCGGGTGGACGCGGTGCTCACCCGCGAGGAGGACCTGGTGCTGGCCGTGCTCGCCGCGGACTGCCTGCCGATCCTCGCCGCCGACCCGCAGGCCGGGGTGGTCGGCGCCGCGCACTCCGGGCGGGCCGGCACGCTGAGCGGGGTCGCCCCGGCGCTGGTCGCCGAGATGGTGCGCAACGGCGCCGAGCCGGGCCGGATCGCGGTCGCGCTGGGCCCCTCCATCTGCGGCTCCTGCTACGAGGTGCCCGCCGAGATGCGCGACGAGCTGGCCGCGCACACCCCGGAAGGGGCCGCCACCACCCGGCAGGGCACCCCGGGCATCGACATCCGCGCCGCGGTCACCGCGCAGCTGCGCGCGGCCGGTGTCGGCCAGATCACCGCGGACGGCCGGTGCACCTACGAGACCGAAGGGCTCTTCTCACACCGCCGCGGCGCGCCCACCGGGCGGCTGGCCGGCTACGTGTGGCGGGTCCGGTGAACCGCGGGCTCGGACGAGGACGAGAGCGCGCGGCGGAAGGAGAAGAGGAGCAGATGAGCGGGGGAGCCCCGGAGGGGGACCGGCAGCGGCGCGAGCGCATCGCGGAGAACCTGCGCGCGGTGCGCGAGCGGGTGGCCACGGCCTGCGAGAAGGCCGGGCGGTCGGCGCAGGATGTGACCATCATCGCGGTCACCAAGACCTACCCCGCCTCGGACGTGCGGATCCTCGCCGGACTCGGCGTCACCGACGTGGGCGAGAACCGGGACCAGGAGGCCGCGCCCAAGGCGGCCGCCACCGCCGACCTCCCGCTCACCCGGCACTTCATCGGCCAGCTGCAGACCAACAAGGCCAAGTCGGTGGCGCGCTACGCCGACATGGTCCACTCGGTGGACCGGGAGCGCCTGGCGGCGGCGCTGGGCGCGCGCGCCCGGATCGAGGGCCGGGAACTGTGCTGCCTGGTCCAGGTGAACCTGGACCCGGACTCCGCCGCCGGGGTGATCGGCCCGCGGGGCGGCGCCGACCCGCGCGACGTGCCCGGGCTCGCCGACCGGATCGCCGGGGAGGAGGGCCTGGTGTTGGGAGGCGTCATGGCCGTCGCGCCGCTCGGCGGCGACCCCGCGGAGGCCTTCGCCCGGCTCCGCGCGGTCGCGGAGGACATCCGGGCTCGCTACCCTCAGGCGAGGGTGGTGTCCGCGGGGATGAGCGGAGACATGGAAGCCGCCATCGAGAACGGCGCGACACACCTGCGGGTGGGTACGGCGTTGCTCGGTGATCGGGGTCCGAACGTGGGGTAATGTCCCCACATGGACCTTGGCGCCCATCTGTCGAATTCGCCCACCACGCGGGCATCGGCGGATCCAGGCGGACTCAATGAAGTCTTCTGCGGTGCCGCACCACAGGGACGACGGAGGACATGAGATGGCCGGCGCGATGCGCAAGATGGCGGTCTACCTCGGCCTCGTGGAGGACGACCGCTACGATCACCGCTATGCGGACGAATATGATGACTTCGACGACCTCGACGAGGCCGTCGAGGACAGGCGGGACCGGGATTCCGACCCGCATGGCGGCGACCCTCGCGCCGACGCCGTGAGCGACGGCGGCGACCAGACCGCGCCCGGCGGCGAGCGCCGGGCCCCGGCGCCGTCGGCAAAGGCGGACCTGGCCCGGATCACCACACTCCACCCGCGCACCTACAACGAGGCGCGTACTATCGGAGAGCACTTCCGGGAAGGCATACCGGTGATCATGAACCTCACCGAGATGGTCGACAGCGACGCCAAGCGGCTGGTCGACTTCGCGGCGGGGCTCATCTTCGGCCTGCACGGTGACATCGAGCGGGTGACGAACAAGGTGTTCCTCCTGTCCCCGGCTAATGTTGAGGTGACCGCTGAAGACAAGGCACGGATCGCTGAACGAGGGTTCTTCAATCAGAGTTAGACCGCAGCCGTACACAGATTGGGTCGGGGAACGACCGTGACCATCGTCCTGAACACGCTCATCATCATCCTGCAACTGTTCATGCTGGTGCTGATCGGGCGGCTGGTGTTCGAGCTGGTCCAGTCCTTCTCGCGGTCGTGGCGTCCGTCGGGTTTCTCACTGGTGCTCGCCGAGACCGTCTACACGATCACGGACCCGCCGCTGAAGTTCCTTCGGCGGTTCATCAAGCCGGTCAGGCTGGGCAGCGTGGCCCTGGATCTGAGCTTCACCGTGCTCTTCATCATCGTGGTGATCCTGGTCCAGGTCGCGCGTTCGGCCGCAGTGACCATGGCCTAGCCACTACTTCATATCGGACGGGTAAGCTCCGGATCCGATATGTGGTCTTGGTCATGATCCGGATTGCCGTAAGGTCACGATCAGGTAGCGTCCCTACGGATAAAGTCCAAGCGCGCCAAGGAGACGAACATGCCGCTGACACCCGCGGATGTGCGGAACAAGCAGTTCAGTACGACCCGGCTACGACCGGGCTATGACGAAGAAGAGGTCGACGCCTTCCTCGACGAGGTCGAGTCCGAGCTGGACCGGCTGATCCAGGAGAACGAGGAGCTGCGCGGCAAGCTCGCCGAATGCCTCCGCGGCAAGGTGCCCAACGCCGGCATGCAGGAGTTCCAGCAGCCGCAGGAGCAGATGCAGCCCGAGCCGCCGCAGCCCGAGCCCGCTCCGGCGCCGGCCCCGCCGCAGGTCGAGCAGCCGATGCCGGCGATGGCCGCCAACATGGGCCTGCCCGGTTCCGAGGAGAACATGGACACCGCCGCGCGGGTCCTGGCCCTCGCCCAGCAGACCGCCGACCAGGCCATCTCCGACGCCCGCCGCGAGGCCGACGAGACCCTGGGCCGCGCCCGGCACGAGGCCGACGACATCCTCGGCAAGGCCCGCCGCCAGGCCGAGCAGATCGTCAACGAGGCCCGCGCCCGCTCGGAGAACCTGGACCGGGACGCCCAGGAGCGCCACCGCCAGGTGATGGGCTCCCTCGTGCAGCAGCGCGAGGAGCTGGAGCACAAGGTCGAGGTCCTCAAGGACTTCGAGCGCGAGTACCGCGCCCGCCTGAAGGACTACTTCGAGCGCCAGCTCCGCGAGCTCGCCGAGGGCGGCAACGAGCCGGCCGCGCCGCCGAACCTGAACACCACCGGCGGGTTCCAGACGATGGCCGCGCCCACCGGCGGTGCTCCGGCCATGCAGCACGGCCCCGCGGGCGGTCCGGGCACCAACCCGTTCGCCCAGCAGCAGCCCGAGCCGGCCCCGCACGGCGGTTTCCACCCGGGTGAGGCCCCGCACGAGCGCCGCTAGAGCACGTGCCGCATTCGGATTCCCTGTGTAGGTAAGGCCCTCTCGACCCGTGTTGATCCTGTGCAGTCTCGCCGCTCTCGCAGCGGCGCTGCTTCTCATCGTGATCGCCGTCGTGCTCGCCGAAGTGAGCCTGGTGTACATCGCCATCGGCCTCGGCTGCGCGAGCGCGGTGCTGCTCGTCGCCGAGGCGGTCCGCAGCCGCAAGGCGCTGCTGGAACCCTCCGGGACCGGTGGAGGGATCGGCGCGGAGGCGCGCAGCGCGCCTGCGGGCATGACCGCGCGTACGGACGGTTTGGGGAAGGCGTCCGTACTCGCAGCCGGCCAGGTGCCGGCCGCTGTGCCCGGGGCGGAGGGCCCCAGGGGATCCGTCCCGTCCGCGGAGCCGTCACCCGCGTCGGTCGATGCACCGGTGCGGGTGGCGACGCCCCCGGAGGCGCCGGCGGACCAGCGCGTGCCGGCGCCCCGCGAGACGGGAGAGGCCCCGCCCGACCGGCCGGACTCCGGCCCGGCCGGTCGCGCGGACGAGGACGAGTCCGCCGAGCCCGGGACCGCCGAACCGGTCCCGGCCGCCCCCCAAGCTTCTCCCGCCCACGGTGCCGCCGGC
>Ga0079224_100006254_pt1 | contig 15756 bp, 20 predicted proteins | sample Stecom2015_FD_80414 | JGI IMG/M metagenome (GOLD analysis project Ga0079224, IMG submission 80414) | Agricultural soil microbial communities from Utah to study Nitrogen management - Steer compost 2015 | ecosystem: Environmental > Terrestrial > Soil > Agricultural land | place: USA: Utah...
GACCATGGATTAGAGATTGATGCGGCCGATGTTGAGCGTGTTGAAGTTGTTAAAGGTCCTACAGCCCTACTCTACGGCCCCGATGCAATTACAGGTGCCATTAACATACGCCCTGGTTTACCTCCTGCTTTAAATAGTTATCAAATTTCAAATACAGGTAAATTTAATTCAGTGAACAATTTGTGGGGCCAGAGCACTGCATTTGCTTTAAATAAAAGTAATTTTTGGGTTAAAGCACGCTTTTCTTCACAAGATTATGCCGATTATAAAGTGCCTTCAGACACCTTTGTTTACAACGGATTTGTACTTCCTTTGATTAATAAAAGAACCAAAAATACTGCCGGAAAAGAAAGAAATGCCTCGGCTACTATAGGTTATAGCTTTAAATCGGGATATACTTCCGTTCGATTCAGTTATTACGATCTTAAAACAGGAATGTTTTCTGGGGCGCATGGAGTGCCTCAGGCTTATTCTTTACAAGATGATGGCTTACCTAGAAATATTGAAAATCCTTACCAAAGAGTTCGTCACTATAAAATTATTTCTAACTCCAATTTTCAGATCGGAAAGAAAAATTGGATGGAGCTAGATGCTGGTGTGCAATATAATGGTAGAGAGGAATATAGTAACCCCGATAATCATGGCTTTGGCCCAACTATTACAAGTAATAAAGAACTTGAATTTAGGTTGTTTACCGCTAGTATAACCGGACGTTTTCATCACGAAATTTCGGAACGTTTAAGTTTGATTTATGGGTTGACTGGCCAATACCAACAAAATAGAATCGGTGGATACGGTTATTTGATTCCAAATTATGATTCAAAACAAGTTGGTGGCTTTGCATATGCCAAATGGTCGAAGAATAATTTTACGGTAAATGGAGGTTTGCGTTATGATTTTATGCAGTTAAATTCGGAACAAAATAATACTCCTTTTTATACAAATGGCTCTCAAATTACGGGTTATTTGTATAGTCCGGCAATAAATAGATTATTCCAAAATACTAGTGGTTCGCTGGGTTTTAGTTGGATAAAAAATAAAAAACATAATATAAAACTGAATTTAGGTTCAGGATTTAGAATGCCAAGTATTCCTGAATTAACTGCTAATGGAGTACATCATGGAATGTTTAGACATGAATTGGGAGATAGTAGCTTAGTCCCTGAAAGAAGTTTTCAGGTTGACCTAAATTACGCATTTCATAACGATAAATGGGAGTTAAGTCTATCCCCTTTCTTCTCTTACTATTTGAATTTTATTTTCTTAGATCCATCATCTCAGTTTAGTGAGTTGCCAGAAGGTGGATTAAAATACATTTATAACCAAGCTGACGGAATTCATACTGGAATAGATTTCTTATTTGATTATCATATCATTTCGAACCTTCACCTTTGTACCCAAGCGCAATGGGTTTATACTTATAATTTAGAATCAGGTTATAATTTTCCTTTTATTCCACCTGCAACAGGAAATATTGAATTAGAGTATAATCCCAAAGTTAAAACGAAAGGTATAAGCATAGATTTAGGACTTAAAATGCGTTGGGCAGCTCCTCAAGTATTTGTTGCACGTAATGAATTAACTACTCCAGGTTATGCATTATTAGATGCACGATTTTCTCTTGAATATAGAGATAAAAAGCATAGAGCTATACTATCAGTAAGTGGCAATAACTTAACGAATTCGGTTTATTTTAATCATGTAAATCGTTGGCGTTATATAGGATTACCAGAACCAGGTGTTAATTTTTCAGTAGGTATAAGTTATTTCTTGCAGGGTAAATTATAATTATTATATTTGCAACAATGTTGCATTTAATATGAATAAGAAAGTTAGTTTACTAGGCATACTTGTTGTATTTTTAATTTCGTGTACTAAAGCAGATAAGAGTAAACCTTTGTTAGAGGTATTTACTCCGGCAGATAATGACATTATTGTAGCAGGAACGACGGCCAAAGTAAAGTTTTATGCGTCGGATAATAATGAATTATCGCAGGTTTATTTAAATATTCATGATTCATTTGATGGTCATGGTCATACCAAATCAACCATCACGCCATTTAAAATTACCATAATAGAGAATTTAGTTGGCGCTGAGGTGGACAAAGAGATAGAAGTATTTATTCCAGATACGGCGGCTGCAGGTCCATATCATCTTGAGATGTCGGTAGTTGACACGAAAGCAAATTTAAGTTCTACTGTTTACAGAAGCTTTTTTATAAAGAATTTAGGTGATACGGTATCCCCTATCCTAAGCATTATAAATCCGATAGATGGATCATCATTTAATTCAGGAGCTCAAATAAATTTAAAAGGAGATGCGAATGACGATCAAACGCTTTTAAAATTGGACTATACCATAACTCGAGTTGGAAGTGATAATAAATTAATAAGTGGGACTATACCATTTAGTACATCTTCAGAAGTAATAGATGAAAATATAACACTAACAACAACCTTATTTACATCTGGAAATTATGAGTTGTTATGTGTGTTATATGATAAGACGTATAACACAACCTACAAAAAAATTAATTTCAAAATCAATTAGTATGAAAAAGTTATTCCTTGGCTTTATAGCCCTAAGTTTAGGGTTTACTTCTTGTAATAAGCGCGTAGAAATTGATGTCTCTATCTATAGTCCACAAGAAGGAAAAACGTATACAAGTCCAATTCCATTAAAGGTTAAATTTGATTCCTATATGGCGTTATTGCATGATGTAGAAATCGAAATTTATCAAAAATCGAATCCAGACATAAAGATATATGATTTTGATATGCATATAGATGAGGAAGGGTATCTAGTTGAAGATACCATATATGCAAATGTGAGTACTCCTACTGTATTTGTGATGGAGATAGATGCAGGGGAAAAGGTAGAAGTCCACAAAAGAGTAGAATTTACGATTGCCCCATAGAATTGAAACGAAATATTCTTAATTTCGTTAAACTAAGGATACCAAAAAATAGAATATGAAAAAACTACTCGTTATTGGACTTATAGCAGGATTAGCTACGTTGACATCTTGTAAGCGGAATGATGGAACCAAAGTTGAGTTCGACAGTCCGAAGGAAGGCATGGAATATAAAAGTCCTATTAATATGGTTGTTAGGTTCAGTAATAATGCATCCAAAATAGAGTTTATCAAGATTAAGGTGTATAGAAAATCGAATCCAACATCTATTTTATACAACTATGATAAAGAGATAAACACGAAGGAACATGCCATAGGCGAGCAGTTTGAAGTAAATGTAAGCCAGAAGACGGAATTAATATTAGAGTACGAAACAGGTCAGAAAATACAAGTAAAAGGTGCGCATAAATTTTATGTAATTCCATAAAAAAAAGAGGGCTTATCGGCCCTCTTTTTATTTACATGTAAATAAAAAAATTATTTAGCTTGTTCGTTTAATAAACTTGCTGAATCCATGCTAATAGCATCACGACTAATTTCTAAACGAGTATTATCTGCGGTAGCAATAATAGCAGTTTTGTCTTTTAAGTCGATAATGCGTCCATGAATACCGCCAATGGTAACAATTTTGTCGCCATTTTTAAGACCTTCACGGAATTTCTTTTGTTCTTTAGCACGTTTCATTTGTGGGCGGATCATAAAGAAATAGAAAACCACGATAATCATACCCATCATTAGGAATGTCATCATTGGGTTTGAGCCTTCATTACCACCCGCTGGTGGAGCCATCATTACGATTTGATACATATTTATTCGTCTTTAATTTACTACAATATTAGTTTTGATTTTAATCTTTGTTTCGGTTGGAATTGTATTAGCGAGAATGGCAACAGTTTTTTCTACTTGTCCACTTTTTCCAGCTGAATCAAATTTAACCGAAATTTTTCCTTTACTACCGACTTTAACGGGTTCTTTTGGGTAATCAGGCACGGTACAACCGCAAGAAGTTTTAGTATTTGTAATTACTAAATCTGCTTTTCCTGTATTTTTAAATACAAAATCATGTTCTACTACTTCGCCTTGTTTAATGGTACCAAAGTCCCATTCCAATTCTTCAAAAGTCATTTTAGCCGCATTTTCTTCAACATTACCTCCTTCAGCTGAGATAGGATTATGTACTAATTCAGCTAAATTTTGTTGTTTAGTTTCACATGCGGTAAGGAAAACTCCCAAGCTAGCTATTATAAATAGTTTTTTCATAACAATTATTTTTCTATTAAACCTCTACCTGATTTTTTTAGTTTATTTTCAGACTTCAATTTAATAACAATTTTGTCTAATATACCATTTATAAACACATTACTTTTAGCGGTACTGAACATTTTAGATAGTTCTATGTACTCATTTAAAGTAACTTTAACAGGAATTCCGCTTTGAGTTAAAAGTTCGCTAATGGCCATTTTCATTAACAACATATCAACGAAAGCGATACGTTCAGTTTCCCAGTTTTTAGCGAATTCTTTGATATATTCTTCGTAATCTTTTTCGTGTAGAACAGTATCTCTAAAGATATCAATAGCAAATTTCTTATCAGCTTCTTCATCTTTATAAAGGTTGAATACTTTAAGACCGTTTTGACTATTTGATTGTTCTAACGATTTACATAACCAAATAACTACAAAGTCGATATCATCATTCCAGTGTAGATTTTCGTCGTCATAAATATTGATTAAGAATTCTTCTTCTGCAAGAAGCATACGACTAATTTTAGTCAAGAAGTTAATATCATCTACCTCAGATACTTCTTCTTGGTGGATATAGGCTTTATACAGGTCAAGAGTTCTAATTTTCTTAAATAGTTTATCGCCAATATCAGGGAATTTGTCCCAGCTTAATCTTCTTTTACTTAAGGCAATACTAAGATCGTTTGATTGTTCGATCCAAGAGAAAACTTTACTTTCAGTAAAATGAGTAGTTTTCATTTTATCCTCTTCAGTAGGAAGGAATTTTTTATTAGCCTCTTCCCTTTCACGAAGTGCTGCTTGATGCACTTCAGCTAAAAGGGCAAACTGTAACAAATACAGATCGTAAATGCGTTCGAATGATTGTAATAAGGATTTTTCGCCAGCCGCTAAATTATCATCTTCACTTTGGATGAAACCATAAAGCGCTTGCATTATTTTGACACGTATTTGTCTTCTGTTTAACATGTTTATCTGTGAATGTAAAGAGGTTTCTTAAGATTAGCCATATCTTCAATACGTTTTTCGGCTAATTTTTTAGCAGCTTGAAGGGTGGTAATTCCTTTTTCTTCTGCAAGAGCATAAATATTTAGAGTTGTATCGTAAATATTAGTAGCTAAGCCCATAGCTCTTTCTTTATTATAGTTACCAATATACTCTGAATAAACATTTATAACCCCACCCGCATTAATTACGAAGTCTGGAGCATATAAAATGCCTTTATCTTTTAATGCTTGAGCATGCACATCTTCCACTTTTAATTGGTTATTAGCTGCACCCGCAACAATAGCACATTTTAAACGTGGAATAGTTTCGTCGTTGATTGTAGCACCTAATGCACATGGAGCGTAAATGTCCATATCCATATCGTAGAAATTATTAGAATCTACTACTTGTACTTTGTATTTAGAAGCAGTTTCTTGCACTTTATCTTCGTAGATATCAGTGATATAAATTTCTGCACCTTCTTTTTCTATGTAAGAAACAAGAGTTTGTCCAACGTTACCACAACCTTGTACTACAACTTTTTTACCAGCTAAGCTATCGTTTCCATAAAGTTTTTTAGCCGAAGCTTTAATACCCATATAAACACCATAAGCCGTAACTGGAGAAGGATTTCCACTTCCGCCCATATATTCTGGTAAACCAGAAATATAATTAGTTGACATGTGGATGTATTCCATATCTTTTAAAGAAGTACCTACGTCTTCAGCTGTAATATATTTACCTCCTAAATCGTTGACAAATTGGCCAAAACGACGGAACATGGCTTCTGTTTTTTGCGTTCTAGAGTCGCCAATAATAACAGCTTTTCCACCACCTAAATTAAGACCAGATATCGAGTTTTTATAGGTCATACCTCTCGAAAGTCTTAATACATCAATTAAGGCTTCCTCTTCTGATTTATAAGGCCACATACGTGTACCCCCTAAAGCTGGGCCTAATACAGTATTATGTATAGCTATAATAGCCTTTAATCCAGTACTTTTATCTTGGCAGAACAATACTTGTTCATGCTCCATTTCAGTCATGGGAGCCATAATGCCCGTACTAATCGCGTTGGTTTTTAGTTCTTCCACTATCATATAGACAAAAATTAAAAGTGTAACTTTGTAACCGCTTTCTATAGGAAAGCTTGCAAATATACGATTAATTTAGAGTAAGACGTGCATTTTGAAAACGCTTTGGCAACTTAATTTCTACTTAAAACGATACAAAAAGTATCTGGTGTTAGGACTAATATTTATTGTTATTTCTAACTTTTTTTCAGTGTATCAATCGCGCTTTGTTGGTCTAGTAACCGACTTAGCAGCTGGTACTTTTGATGATAATCCGAACCAAATTTTACTTTGGGCTTTTCGCAATCAGTCCCCCGCTTTTGTTGTGGTGGTTAGCGCAGTTTGCATTATTCTTTTTGCATTTATTAAGGGTTTCTTTATGTTCTATATGCGCCAAACTATTATTGTTATGAGCCGCCATGTAGAATTTGACCAGAAAAACGATATATACGAACATTATCAGAAACTTAGTGCTAATTTCTTTAAGAAAAATAGTACGGGCGACTTAATGACTCGTATCAGCGAAGACGTGAGTAAAGTCCGCAACTATACCGGGCCTGCTATTATGTACTTTTTCCAATTAGTTACTATGTACATTATCATTCTGATAATTATGTTAGGAATTAACTGGCAATTAACACTTGTGGTTCTAAGTCCACTCCCAATCTTGGCTATTCTTATTTACTTTGTAAATAAATCGATACTCCAAAAAAGTAATGAAGTACAGTCTAAGCTTTCGCGTTTAAGTTCTTATGCGCAAGAGTCGTTCTCTGGTATTCGGGTCATAAAAAGTTTTGGAATATCTAATGTTTTTACCCAAAACTTTACTGAACAAACCGACGATTATAAAAAAGCTATGCTCGACCTGGTTAAGGTGGAAGCACTCTTCTTCCCTATTATCCTACTTTTAATTGGGTTAAGTACTATACTTACGATTTGGGTTGGAGGTTATGACGTAATTAATGGTACTTTGAGTCCTGGGGTTATTGCTGAATTTATTATGTATGTGAATATGTTAACATGGCCCACGGCAACTTTGGGTTGGTTAACGAGTATTATTCAACAAGCTAAGGCTTCTCAATTACGTATTAATGAATTTTTACATACAGAACCCGAAATTAAAAATCCAGCTCCTAATGTGCCTTATAAACCTCAAGGTAATATAAAATTCGACCATGTAAGTTTCCAATTCGAGCATACAGGAATTATAGCTCTTAATGAAGTAAGTTTTGAAATAAAACAAGGTGAACGTATAGGAATAACCGGCCGAACGGGTTCTGGAAAAACTACGCTCACACATTTATTGTTGAGGCTTTATGACCCTACAAGTGGAGAAATTAGAATTGATGGTAAGTTGTTGAGTGAAGTTAATTTAGATGCTTATCGTCAGGAAGTTGGCTATGTACCTCAAGAAGTATTGTTATTCTCAGATACTATTTCAAATAATATTCGATTTGGAGCACATAGAGAGGTAAGTATGGAAGAAATTCGACATGCTGCTAAATTGGCTGGAATACTTGAATCTATTGATGCATTTCCATTAGGATTTGAAACGAAGATTGGAGAACGTGGGGTAAAATTAAGTGGAGGACAAAAACAACGTATTAGTATAGCGAGAGCTTTGATAAAGAATCCGAATATTTTATTGATGGACGATTGTCTTTCTGCTGTAGATGCGGAGACGGAAGATATAATATTGGCGAATTTAGATTCTATCATGGAAGGCCGCACCTCTATATTCGTTTCACATAGAGTATCAGCTCTTAAAAAGGCCGATTGGATATTAGTTTTAGATCAAGGTAAAGTGGTTCAAAAAGGAAAACCCGACCAACTAATAGAGCAGGACGGGTATTTCAAAGACATTTATCAAAAGCAACTCGGTGTAAAAACTGAATCTTAAAGCTTATTAAGATTTTTGGTCATTTGTATTATTGCCGCTTTAGAAAAATAATTTGTTTGAGTTAATAGATAAAATTGAAGTTCGGAAGCGAAGATTGTGAGATCTTCTTTAAACTCTACAGCAATTTTATGTCTATTATTCTTGATTTCTTTGTTCATTATTTTTTTGCACTTTTCGTAATTAAGTAGTTTTTTCGTTGACTTGGCTCTAACTTTGGCTTCAATACTATTGCCAACTTCTTCAGTCAATTTACTATAAGGCGGAATTTCATTTCCGTTATTTAAAATTACTTCTTGGTAAATAGTGCAATTGCATATTAAATGATGCGAAATTTCATATCCTGTTTCACGACCCCACTGTTGCGCCTTATTAGTCGAATTATATTGAGGGTTTAGTAAAAAGAAGTTGTTAATAGCATCTTTATTTTTATCAAAAACTCTATTGGTAGCATTACCAAGAGTAACATGAAAGCCATCAATATCCTTTTTAACACTAGTTTCTTCTGTTATGATATCGCAAATATCTTTTGCCATATCATGTGCCAAATCACGGGTGTTAATTTGGGCATTGATTGTAAAACTACCTATACACAGGCTGCAAATAGCAAGGATTTTTTTCATTTGAATTATTTTCACAATGGTAAAAATAATTCAGAGATAATCCTAACTTAATTTCTTGTCCTTCAATAGGCCTAAAAAAACAATTAAAAAGCTGCAAATAATGAGCGCAATGCCAACAAGTGTTCTTTGTGGACTTCCGTCGCTAAAGAATTCCAGTTCTACAGTTTGATCAAGTACTGAATTTGAGCTTTTTAATAAGAAAAGGGATGGGTCACTGGCTAAGTTTAGCCCCTTCTCAATTTCTATATTCAACAAATTGCCTAAATGCCCCTCTACAGGTTGTGCATGTAGGGAATTGAATACAGGGGGGATGGAAATTGAGAAGATCATAATTAGAATGATTCTTCTCATAAGTTGATTTTTTAAGTTTAAGTCTAATTTACAAATATTTACAATAAATAAAAATTTTTAAAGCATTTTTTTTCTAAATTTTTTTTACACTTCTGTGCTTAATTAGTTTGTCTCTAAGATTATACAAGGTTTTGACACTTTGCTTGGAAGTTAACCATACTTCTTGATTTTCGAAATCTGTACTTATTGAAAAGGAACCATAGACACTATAAAATTGGAAAATGCTTTTATCTCCTTCATATTTAATGTTATAGCAAATTGGACTTAAATCATTCCAAATGAATAAACAAATTTGAATTATAAAGAATGGCTGGAAGTATGGATTGATAAGTTCAATTCGAATTTGTTCACCACTCTCCCATTCTTTTAGGCAAAAAAGAGCCGACCCAAGTTTTCTTTTTAAACTTCGGGATTCCATCTAACTAAATTTATTTTTAGTTCGTTTACTTGTTCATATCCAAATTCGTAACAATAGCGCCTACTCTGTTCTTCATGTGTAAAAAATGAGAAATTAAAACCATTTTCAGCAAGTAGCCGTTTGGGAATTTCTACATCTTTATGCACATTAAAAAGGATTTCTAATATGCTTCTATTCCTTTTTAATTGGTAATTTACATAGGAAATGCATGGATTTTTAATACGAGCTCTTTCGTTATTAAATTGATTTCTGCATTGGTCGTCGCAGAACTTTTTATCAGAGCGTCCGCGTAATTTTTCGCCGCATTGTAAACAGTTTTGTATCATGGTTAAAGAGTTTTAGTACTCTAAATTTACGTGCAAAAAATAATCTAATAGCCTTTGTTTTAGGCTATAGATATTAACTGTAGCATAATTTGATTGAACGGTATTTATGCTTGAGTAAACTCTAAAACTGTGATTTCTGGTCTTATTCCAATTCGGCCCATATAACCTATACAGCCTAAGCCTCTATTTACATAAAGAACTTGTTCTTTATTTTTATATAAACCAGCCCATTGTTTGTAAGCGTATTGGGAAGGACTCCATCTGAAGCCAGGAATTTCGACCCCAAATTGGAAACCGTGGGTATGTCCGGCCAAAGCTAGGTCTATATCTGTTTTACCATCGTTTACTTCTGCATCCCAATGCGATGGGTCGTGCGACATTAAAATCTTAAATGGTGCATCTCCTGCTTCCTCTAAAGCTTTACTTAAGACTCCATATTTAGGGAAATGTAATTTATTACCCCAGTTTTCTATACCTAAAAGAGCAAATTTTTCTCCATCTTTTTCGAAAATTTGAGCTTCGTTCATCATTAATTTCCAGCCTAATTCGGCATGTAAATCAATCATGTCTTGGAAGTTCTTTGCTTTATTTTCAGGGGTATCCCAAGTTTCATAATCACCATAATCATGATTCCCTAACACGGAATAAACACCCATAGGTGCTTGTAAACGCTTGAAGGATTCTTTATAGGGATATGCTTCATCGGTGCGGTTGTTTACTAAATCTCCCGTAAATAATATTAAATCTGGCTTTTCGGCTAATATTAAATCGATAGCTTTATTTAATTGATTAGCATTCACCAAACTTCCAGTATGTATATCCGAAATTTGAACAATTTTCAAACCATTAAATGCAGCGGGGAAATTATTGAACTTTAGTAATTCTCGATGAATCTTAAATGCAAATGCCGTTTTGAAAATTCCATAATTCATGCTTATGAATGGAATTCCAGCCATCCCTAATGCTAATTTTCCCACAAAATCTCGACGTGACTCACGAATTTGAGGAGTAATATTTTCTTTCTTTTCAAAAAAGAAACGTATAGCTCTTGTTATATCGGCACCAAGAACAGATAAGCCCGCAAATAATTTCATGGAAATAATTATAATGAGCACATTTATGGCAATGTTTCGAGGATGGTTATCCCAAGTTCTTGTAATAAAAAAGAAAGCAAATTCTATCAAAGTTATTGCCCAATAAATAGCTACAACGTATTTTTGTTTTCTATTCGAAAAAAAACGTCGTATAGCCCTGAAACAGAAAATTTCTGAAAATAAGAGCAAGCTTAAAAATATAATGGGTACTATGAAATTCTTCATGTTATTGCTGCACTTTCTCTTTTAAATAATCATCAAGGTTACTAAAAACAAAGGTTGGATATTCTTGTAAAAATTTATAGCTCTTTAAACCACCAAGTAATGGTCTTTTGGCCGGTTGATTTAATTCTGAAGTCTTAATTGCGATTAAATCGTAATGTGCTTCTGGATAATATGATAAAACTTTTTGAGCTAGTTGAACCCTGTTTACATAGTCGGTTGAAGCAATATGATAAACCCCACTCTTTTTATCGTTGATTAATAGATATAATGCTCTAGCAATGTCCTTAGCATTAACAGGGGTTGCAAATTGATCTATAGGTAATTTAAGGCTTAGTTTTTCTCCATTTTTAATTTGAGAAATAATTCTAGCTACAAAATTTTTTCCTCTAATTTCATCTCCATAAACATTGGTTATACGAAGAACTAAATTAAGTGAAGAATGTGCTAGTGTTTCTTGCTCAGCCAATTGTTTATGTTTGCCATAAACACTAAGTGGATTTTGTATATCATCTTCTAAATAAGGTCCGCTCTCACCATCGAAAACATAATCTGTACTTATATAGATAAGTTTCGCATTTAGTTTTTGAGCTAGTTTGATGATATTACGTTGAGCGATTAAGGTTTTTTGTTCGCTTTCATGTGGATTTTCTTCGCAGTAATCTACATGTGTTAAGGCTCAACAGTTTAAAATATAATCGGGTTTAAAGGTTTCGAAATCAGGGTTTTGAGGATTGTCAAGGTCGAGGGTATCAAAGAATGAGGTATGATCGGTTTTGAATCCGAAATGAGTTCCTAAACAATCCCAACCTTTGCTTTTGAAGTAGGTAAGGCAATTACCACCAACTAATCCAGAGGCACCTACAATTAAAATTTTCATATACAAAAATAGCTTGCGAAACGCAATTTCCAAACAATGCAAAAGCTAAAGAAGTCTTAAAAATTAAAAAGCCCTGACTAAAATCAGGGCTTAAAATCCAATACAGAGATGATTATTGTTTTAATCTCAAAGCAATGTAATCTGACATTTGAATCTCTGTAAAGTGTCTCTTCGTGCCGTTTTTGTCCTCATAAACGCGATTTCTGATTTTACCTTCGAGGGCCAATTCGCTACCTTTTGTCAATTTAGTGCTCAAAGTCTCCGCTAGTTTTCCCCACGCCACAATATTGTGCCATGTGGTTTCATTTTCCCATTCGCCCTTGTTATTTCTAAAGCTCTCATTGGTAGCTAAAGAGAATTTAACAAGTTTGCGGTTCTCTCCAATTTCAACTAACTGCGGATCCATGCCTACGTGGCCAATCAGCATCACTTTGTTCTTAAATGTACTCATGTTCTCTAACTAATTTTTAATTTAACAAACTCGTTTTTCCGGTCGATTGAAGTCTAACACAGTACAAATTTGCATTGGAGAACATGAGTTAGTCGGTAACTAAACGCTTATAAACGTTTAACCGCATATTAGCCCAATTTTAAAGGAGTTCAGAGACTAATATTTGTACTATTCCTATCAAAAATCCTAAAATAGCTCCTACCCACTCTATAAATTTAAATTCACTCTTTAAAATATTATTCAATAATTTTTCGAGCATGTCGGAATTTAAATTTTCTACTTTTTCGGTTACAATCGCTTCTATATCTATCTTTTCGTCAATTTGCTCGGCATATGCGTTTAGCAATTCAGGAACAGCATGCTGAACTTCATCTAACAAATCCATCTTTATTTGAGCTTTTCGTTTGGCTCCAAAAAAGATACTGGTAATAGGATATTTTTCAGGAAATACGTTTAGTAAGTAATCATCTATCTTATCCTCTACCATTTCGGTTATATTTCCAACAGTCTCAGCATTAAGTAATTTTTCTTTTAAATCGCTACTATGCAATAATTGTTCTGCTACTAATTTTCCTATTCTTTCTGCTAATATTTTCTGACGTTTAGGAAATATTCCTTGAAATGTTATACCTAGTATTTTAATAGGATTCTTTGGATTAAAAAGCATCCAAACCGCAATGTAGTTTGTAAACCAACCTATAAGTCCCGCAATGAGTGGAAGTAAAACGTATTTCATCTGTAATTTCTTTGTTTTATTCGGTTGGATTGGTAATGGTTCCGCCTTTTTTCTTAAAGTTAATTTGGCCGAAATAATATTGTATTCCAACTTTCACAAAACCATAGTGGTCATTACTTCCACTATAATTTGTAAAGGTTGTAAATGGTTTAAAATGTGTATAGCTTGTAGTAAAATCCCAGAAGTTTAAGATTTTAAATCTTAATCCAATTTCACCCATTATTTGTAAACTGTTTCGCTTATTGGGTGTTACATCAGTTTCGTAAAAATTATCGTTTTCGAGTATGCTTGGATTAGGATCTATTCCGCCCTCAGGAAATTGTCTTAATGTTCCATCAGACCACGGAAAATAGTAGTTCCCATTAATATCTTTTAAATTAGCTTTAGATTGGAAGTGAAGAAATCGTGCTCCAAAATTTAGAAATGGAGCCACCGAGGTTTTCTTCGACATCCAAAATTCGAAATTCAATGCAAATCTTAAATCACCACTCAGCATTGTAGATTTAAAATTCTGAAATTTCGTAGGTGAATGAACAGTTGATATCACGTTGCCATATATGGCATTGATTTGTATACCAAAATGTTTAGCAAACCTTTGTTCTATTCCTAATTTAGAAGCAAAACCAGGTCTGATATATTTATCTATTTGCTTTCTTTCTCGCATTTCACCTGTATAAAAGAATACACCACTTCCTGCTTGAATTATAGGTTTACGGAGTTTTAATTGAGGTGTAGGCAAAGCATATCCTTCTTCTACTAATATAGTTTTCATTATATCGGTAGATTGGGAGTAAATTAGCTTTCCTGAAAGGAAAAACGAGAACAATAGAACCCGAAATTTCATTAGAAGTTCGGTTTCAATTTGTATTTAGAATAGAACTCAGAAATAATGTCAACGGCTTCATCTGCAGTATCGACAACTTTAAAGATGAACATATCTTCTGGACTGATATATTTTTCTTTTTCAAGCATAACTTTTTGGATCCAGTCAATAAGTCCGCTCCAGAAATCCTTTCCTACTAACACAATTGGGAATTTTCCAATTTTATAGGTTTGAATTAAGGTAAGTGCTTCGAATAGTTCGTCCATAGTTCCAAATCCGCCTGGCAATACCACAAAGCCTTGAGCGTATTTAGTAAACATCAGTTTACGAACGAAGAAAAAGTCGAAGGTTAAAAGTTTATCTGGGTCAATATATGGATTGCTAGATTGTTCGAAAGGCAAATCGATATTGAGGCCCACACTTTTCCCTTTACCTAATTTAGCACCTTTATTAGCAGCTTCCATAATACCTGGCCCACCACCGCTAATAATTCCGAAGCCTTCTTGGGTAAGTTTTAGAGCAATATCGACAGCAAGTTTATAGTAAGGACTATCAGGCTTAGTACGTGCACTTCCGAAAATACTTACACAAGGACCAATTCGCGATAGTTTTTCGAAACCACCGACGAATTCCCCCATTATTTTAAAGATAGTCCAACTATCTGATATTTTAATCTCGTTCCAATCCTTTGGCTTAAATGCTTCAAACAATAATTCTTCTTGATTTTCTGACATAGTTCAAATCTAAATCTTAGTTCACGAATATAAAAATAATGGATTTGATATACTTTTATTATATGTATTTACGTTTTTTCTAAAATATTAATGTTAACAACCCAATAAGTATGAAATCGAAAGTAATGATTTTAGGCTTATTTTCATGTTTAAGTTTTATGGCATGCAATAAGAAGAAGTGTAAGGCTTCAGGATCGGCTTCTTGTGCGTGTACTCATGAGTATGTACCAGTATGTGGATGCGATGGCAAAACATACAGTAATTCATGCGAAGCAAGTTGTTATGGTGTGGATATAGAAAAACAAGGACCTTGTTAGGGAATACTTACACAGGACACAAGAGCATTAAAAAAGCCGCCTCTAATTAAAGAGACGGCTTTTTAGTATATAATAAGTAGATTAATATCTGTAGTATTCTGGTTTAAATGGCCCTTCTACTTTAACACCGATGTAGTCTGCTTGTTCTTGAGTTAGAACTTCAAGTTCTACTCCTAATTTAGGTAAGTGTAAAGCAGCAACTTTTTCATCTAAATGTTTAGGTAAAACATACACTTCGTTTTTGTAGTTAGCAGAATTTGTCCATAACTCAATTTGAGCTAAAGTTTGGTTTGAGAAACTGTTACTCATTACGAAGCTTGGGTGCCCCATAGCACAACCTAAGTTAACAAGACGACCTTCAGCAAGAATAATAATTTCTTTACCATTTACGTTGTAAATATCAACTTGAGGTTTTAATTCTTCTTTAGTATTACCAAAGTTTGCATTTAACCAAGCCATATCGATTTCATTATCGAAGTGACCGATATTACAAACGATAGTTTTATCTTTCTTTTTTAAGAAATGCTCAGCACGAACGATAGATTTGTTACCAGTTGCTGTAACAACGATATCAACTTTACCGTTTACGCTTTCTAATTTTGTCCCTTAATACCCATCCATAGGAGCTTGAAGTGCGCAGATAGGGGCAATTTCAGTTACCATCACGC
>Ga0079224_100006255_pt1 | contig 15756 bp, 15 predicted proteins | sample Stecom2015_FD_80414 | JGI IMG/M metagenome (GOLD analysis project Ga0079224, IMG submission 80414) | Agricultural soil microbial communities from Utah to study Nitrogen management - Steer compost 2015 | ecosystem: Environmental > Terrestrial > Soil > Agricultural land | place: USA: Utah...
AAGGCTCAATTCGAACCCATTGATCTTCTCTCAACAGCCTGCGTGCCAAAATTCATAGCCTTTTAATTCAATGAATTGTGGTATTATCATCGAAATCGCTTTAATTGTTAACGCCCCCTAGGGGCACTGCCGTCTTTTACGTGTAACGTTTCACGTTTCACGTTGCACGTGGGTGCCCCTTGCGACTGTGGTGCTCTGGCCTGGCACCGTGGCGCAGATAGATCGCCAGGTTGGCGGCACTGCCGTCTTTTACGTGTAACGTTTCACGTTTCACGTTGCACGTGAGTGCCCCTTGCGACTGTGGTGCTCTGGCCTGGCACCGTGGCGCAGATAGATCGCCGGGTTGGGGGCACTGCCGTCTTTTACGTGTAACGTGTAACGTGTAACGTGAAACGTGCAACGCGCAACGCGCAACGTGCAACTCACAACCTCCCCATCACCTCACCCCGAAACCCGTACACCTCCCGCTTGCCCGCCAGGGCCACCAGCTCCACTTCCCGGGTCTGGCCGGGTTCGAAGCGCACTGCGGTACCCGCGGCGATATTGAGGCGAAAGCCCCGCGCCGCCTCCCGGTCAAAATGCAGCGCCGGGTTGGTTTCGTAAAAATGGTAGTGGGAGCCCACCTGGATGGGCCGGTCGCCACTGTTGCTCACCGCCACAGTGACGGTGTCGCGCCCTTCGTTAAGCTGGATATCGCCGGGCAGGGTTTGCAGTTCACCTGGGATCATTCTGTTCTCCGGTTTTTGAGTTTCACTTTGCAGGCTGAGTTGCACGTTGCACGTTGCACGTGGGTGCCGTTTGCGAAAATGGTGCTCTGGCCTGGCACTGTGGCACAGATGGATCGCCGGGCTGAGGGCACTGCTTTCTTTTACGTGCAACGTGCAACGTGCAACGTGTAACGTGCAACGTGTCCCGTGCAACTCAAACAATCGGATCATGCACCGTCACCAGCTTGGTGCCATCGGGAAAGGTGGCTTCCACCTGCACCTCCGGGATCATCTCCGCGATGCCGTCCATGACGTCGTCCCGGGTCAGCAGGGTGCGGCCGTAACTCATCAGCTCGGCCACGGTTCTGCCGTCCCGCGCGCCCTCGATGATCTCGATCGAAATCAGGGCGATGGCCTCGGGGTAGTTGAGCTTCAGCCCCCGGGCCTTGCGCCGCTCGGCCACCAGGGCCGCGGTAAACAGCAGCAGCTTGTCTTTCTCTCTCGGACTCAGTTCCACGTTTCAATCCCCTTGGGTTGCATCTATTGTCTCCCGTCCACTGTGCGCCGCCAATGCCCGGCCCCTCAGGTGCGCCAGATGCGGGGTTCGATCACCGGGGTGTCGGTGAGCCTGGGCTTTAGCAGCTGCCAGGCGCCGACAAAGTGCTGGCGGCAGTATTCCGCCGAAGGCCCCAGATAGCGGACGACCAGCACACCACCCAGATCGCTGACGGCGATCTGCTCCCCTTCCCGACAGTGGCGCACCAGGCTATCCCTGAGGTCCGCCAGCTCGTCCCCGGACAGGCTGCAGGTTGCCAGCAGGGCGCCGGACACCGGGTTGCCCCCCAGGCCCCAGGGGGCGTTGAGCAGCGCGCTGCCACCGCGGAACAGGTTGCTTTCCATGTACAGGGGCAGGCCCCCGCGGTACACCGCCAGGCGCTGGCGAAGAAAGCCCGCGGTGAACAGCTCGCCACTGGCGGGCCGCCCCAGGCACACCATATCCCACAGACAGCACTGGGCATCCTGGTCCAGCTCCACCCGCAGGGACAACTCCCCCCGGGCGCCAGCGAAGACGATGGTCTCCTGGGGAAGCCACTCCAGGTAACTGTTGCCGCCGAGCCGACACACCACCCGCTGGTGCTGGCTGGCATCGCCGCCGTTGCCCCGGTAGATCTTGCCCGCCGAGGGGGTGGTGAGCAGCGCCCGGGCGCCAGGGTCGAGGCGCACGTCGATATCCAGAGTGTCGCCGCTCACCATGCCCCCGGGGGGATGGAGCAGATACAGATGGCACTCCCCGGCGTCGCCCGGGTAAAAGGGGCGCTGCACCCGCAACGGCCCCCAGTGGCGCATCCCGGCGAGCCGGGTCACCCCCAGGCGCTGATCCAGATGCAGCTCCAGACCGGCCCGCCAGCCCGGTGCCAACCCGGCGCCCACGGACTCGCCACTGGTTGTTGGCCGCCGTACGCCGCCCATGGTCACGCCAGATGCTTCGATACCAGATACTCCCCCGACACTGTTTTCAGATACTACAGCAAAGCCCGCGGCCAATAACCACCGGCACTAGTCGTCAGCAATTTTCATGCCCACCTCCCAAAGTACAACCGCGGGGCGAGTTTGCTACAATCCGTCAAATTCCAGGGGAATACCGCCATGACGCCCAACGACCTGCTCAACAAATTCAGCCAACAGTTCAACACGGTGATCGGCCCGGGCATCGAAAGCCTCGGGGCCGATGTGCGCCGCCAGGTCCGCGCCGCCGCCCAGGCCAGCTTCGAGAAGATGGACTTTGTGTCCCGGGAGGAATTCGAGGCCCAAAAGGCGGTCCTGCTGCGCACCCGCTTGAAGCTGGAGGCCCTGGAGAAGCAACTGGCCGAGCTCGAGGGGCAGGTTGCAGGACAGGGGCAGGCGGCCCCGGCGGCCACGGAGTAGCCCGGGCCGCAAGCCCGAATCACAGGATTCCACGGAGGGAAGCATGTCACTGGCCATTGTCCACTCCCGCAGCAAACAGGGCATCGATGCCCCCCAGGTGTTTATCGAGGTTCACCTGTCCAACGGCCTGCCCAGCCTCAATATCGTCGGCCTGCCGGAAACCGCGGTGCGGGAGAGCAAGGACCGGGTGCGCAGCGCCCTGATCAACGCCCACTTCGAGTTCCCCGCCCGGCGCATCACCATCAATCTGGCTCCCGCTGACATTCCCAAGGAGGGCAGCCGTTTCGATCTGCCCATCGCCATCGGCATTCTCGCCGCCTCCGCTCAGCTGCCGCCGGCAAGCATCAGGGACTACGAATTTATTGGCGAGCTGGCCCTCAATGGCGATCTGCGCCCGGTGGACGGGGTGCTGCCCACCGCCATTGCCTGTGCCGCTGCGGGGCGAAAGTTGCTGGTGGCCAAAGCCAATGCCGCCGAGGCGGTACTGGCCGACGGCGCCCAGGTCTACGGCGCTGGCCACTTGCTGGAGGCCTGCGCGCACCTTCGCGGTGCGGCGCCGCTACCCAAAATGGAGCACCAGCCTCCAACGGGGGGCGCTGTCAGCAACCAGGATCTCTCCGAGGTGATCGGCCAGCACCAGGCCAGGCGCGCCCTGGAGATTGCCGCCAGCGGCGGTCACAATCTGTTGTTCAGCGGCCCGCCGGGGAGTGGCAAAACCCTGCTGGCATCCCGCATCCCGGGCATTATGCCGCCCCTGGACAACGACACCGCACTGAAAGTGTGCAGCGTCTACTCAGTGGCCGGCATGGGCCTGCGAAACGACATCCACTGCCCGCCCTTTCGCAGTCCCCACCACACCTCCTCTGCGGCGGCCCTGGTGGGTGGCGGCAGCCAGCCGGTGCCCGGTGAAATCTCCCTCGCCCACGGCGGCGTGCTATTCCTCGACGAACTGCCGGAATTTCCCCGCCGGGTGCTGGAAGTGTTGCGGGAGCCCCTGGAGTCCGGCGAGATCCATATCTCCAGGGTCAATGGCCGCACGGTGTATCCCGCAAACTTCATGCTGGTGGCGGCGATGAACCCCTGCCCCTGCGGCTACCTGGGCAGCGACCGCTGCCGCTGCACACCGGATATGGTGCGGCGCTACCGCGACCGTATCTCCGGCCCCCTCCTCGACCGCATCGATTTGCAGGTTCAGGTCCAGGCCGTGCCCAGCAGGGCTCTGGTGAGCGGCGTGCGCGGCGGAGAGTGCAGCGCCGCGGTGCGGCAACGGGTGATCGCTGCCCGCCGCCGCCAGCAACAACGGCAGGGGGTGGTAAATGGCCAGTTGGACGCCCGCCAGGTGAAACGTCACTGCACCCTCAACACCGCCCAGCAGGCCTTTATGGCCGCCGCCATCGAGCGCCTCCACCTCTCGGCCCGCGCCTTTCACCGGGTGCTGAAGGTGGCGCGGACCATCGCCGATCTGGCCGGTGCCGATGGCATCGAGACCGCACATTTGGGGGAGGCGCTGGGGTACAGGTTTTCGCGGGAGTAGCTCGGGAGAGCGGCCCCTACCGAAGCTGATTAAACGGCACCCCCTTGTCGGGGCGGTGGTCCTGGGGCAGGCCGAGGATTTTCTCGGCAATGGTGTTGCGCTGAATTTCATCCGTGCCGCCGGCGATTCGCAGCGGGGGTGACAGCAGCCAGGACACCGTGGCGTCGGTGGCGGCATCCCTATCCTCACCGTAGACCAGTGCGTCCGCACCCATCAGGTTCATGCCCATTTCCGCTGTCGCCTGAACCCGGCGGGAGAGCAACAACTTGCGGATGGAGCCCTCGGGGCCGGGCTCCTTGCCTGCGGCGATGGCGATCATTGCCCGGCGGAAGATATTGCGCAGACCCTGGCGCTCGGCCAAGGTTTCGGCGATAAATGCCCGCAGCTCGCCGTCCTCCAGCGCGGATTTTCCATTGCGCCGGGATACTTCCGCGAGTTCCACCAGCTGGTCCACCCCCATGCAACCCAGGGTTTCATCGGAGCCGCTGTAGCGCTCGAACATCAGGGTTTCAATCGCCACCTTGAAGCCACCCCCCACGGGTCCGATCCGGTAGCTGTCGGGGACGAAAACATCGCTGAGGAACACTTCATTGATCTGGCTGACGCCGGCGAGCTTGCGGATTCTGCGAATGTCGATGCCCGGGCTGCGCATATCCAGGTAAAAGTAAGTAAGACCCGCATGTTTGGGCAGCGTCGGGTCCGTGCGCACCAGGACGATGCCCCAGTCGGCGCAATGGGCGAGACTGGTCCAGACTTTCTGGCCGTTGAGACGCCAGCCAGGGCCATCCCGGGTGGCCCGGGTGGCCACCGCGGCGAGGTCGGAGCCGGCCCCCGGCTCGGAGAACAGCTGGCACCAGATCTGTTCGCCGCGAATGGCCTTGGGCACCAGGTCGGCGACGACCTCGGGACTGCCGTACCTCAGCAGCAATGGCACCGGCATCCCCAGGCTGACGGCAAAGTACTCCAGCGGCAGGTTGTACCTGCCCTCCTCGTTGGCAAAGATGATTTTCTGTGCCTCGGTACCGCCGCCACCGCCATGTTCACGGGGGAGATTGATCGCCGCATAGCCGTGGTCGCTCTTCAACCGCTGCCAGGCGCGACCCAGGGCCAGATCCTGGTCCGGGGTCAGCCCCCGGCGCCGCTCTCCGCAATAACTCGGCGCGTTGTCGGCGAGCCAGGCCCTGGCCTCAAGCTGATAGCTGCGCAGCTCGGCCCTCGATTCCAGCTGTGTATTCACTCGGCGACCCTCCATCGACCCACAACAGCGGCCCCCGGCTCCGCTGCCCCCGGGCAGGGAGCCAACGGGTAAAACTAAACGGGGGGCCTGTTGCGCAAAGAGTATACCGATTTGGTGCCGGTCTCCACCTGGAGCCCGGGCAGCTGGGGGTCATCCACCGCGGGCTGTTACTTCTCCACGAAAGCCCGCTCGATGACATAGTGCCCCAGGTCCCCGTGGCGGGTCTCCCGAAAGCCCCTGGCATCCAGCAGGGCGCAGGTATCCTTGAGCATGGCCGGGCTGCCGCAGATCATAAAGCGGTCATCCGCCAGCGAGATAGGGGGCAAACCCAGGTCGGCAAACAGCTTGCCGGAGGCCATCAGGTCGGTGATACGGCCGTTGTTGCGGTAGGGTTCCCGGGTCACCGTGGGGTAGTAGAGCAACTTGTCCGCCACCTCGTCGCCAAAGAACGGGTTGCCGGGCAGCTCCCTGGTAATGATGTCCTGGTAGGCCAGCTCACTGGCGTGGCGGCAGCCGTGGACCAGGATGACCTTGTCGAAATTCTCGTAGATCTCGTGGTCCTTGATGACGCTGAGAAAGGGCGCCAGCCCGGTGCCGGTGCTCAACAGGTAGAGGTGGCGGCCGGGGAGCAGGTGATCCAGGGTCAGGGTGCCGGTGGGCTTGCGGCTGATGAGGATCTGGTCCCCGGTCTTGAGGTGCTGGAGCTTGGAAGTCAGGGGACCGTCGGGGACCTTGATACTGAAGAACTCCAGCTCATCCTCGTAGTTGGCACTGGCTATACTGTAGGCGCGGAGCAGGGGGCGGCCCCCGGCCTCCAGGCCGAGCATGGTGAAGTGGCCGTTACGAAAACGGAAGGAGGAATCCCGGGTGGTGGTGAAGCTAAACAGATTGTCCGTCCAGTGATGGACAGAGGTGACAGTTTCCCGGTTGAGATTGCTCATGGTTGCGGCCTTCCTCTTTGCATAACTGATGGTTGCCACTATAGACGGGGGCCTTTATATAGGTAAAATGGGTAATACGAATATTTGTAATCGACTATGCCGATATGAAATACAGCCTGCGCCAGCTCGAAGTCTTTATCGCCACCGCCCACTCGGAAAATATCAGCCGTGCCGCCGACGAGCTGGCCATGTCCCAGTCCGCCGCCAGCAGCGCCCTCAAGGAGTTCGAAAGCCAGTTCAATATTCAGCTGTTCGACCGGGCGGGGAAAAAACTGCTGCTCAACGAGTTCGGCCGGTTGATACAGCCCAAGGCGGAGGAGCTGCTGGAGCGGGCGCGGGAGCTGGAGAACCTGCTCAATGTTCACGCCCACCCCGACTCCGCCCCCGGCGGCTCCCTCAAGGTGGGGGCCACCCTGAGCATCGGCAACTACCTGGTGTCCGGGTTTATCGCCCGCTACATGGCGGAAAACCCGGGCGCCCACGTCAAACTGGAAGTTGCCAACACCGCCCATATCGTCGAGATGGTCAGCCACTTCGAGCTGGACGTGGGCCTTATCGAGGGGGAGGTCCACCACCCGGACCTGGATATCACCCGCTGGCGGGAGGACGACCTGGTGGTGTTTTGTGCCCCAACTCACCCCTACGCCGGGCTGTCGAGCTTGGCGGAACAACACCTGCTGGACGCGGTGTGGATTCTCCGGGAGGAGGGTTCCGGCACCCGCCAGGCCTTCGACCGGGCGATGTACGGATTGCTGCCGCGAATGAAGGTGCTGATGGAACTGCAACACACCGAGGCCATCAAACGCAGCGTGGAGGCCGGATTGGGCATCGGCTGTCTGTCGGAGATCACCTTGCTGGACTCCTTCCGCCGCGGCTCCCTGGTACCCCTGAAAACCCCGGGCAGGAACTTCCACCGCTTCTTCTACTTTATTGTCCACAAGCAAAAGTACCGCAGCACGGGGCTGGAACGCTGGCTCACAATCTGCCGCGAAGAAAAGGGGCCGCGCCCCTGAGCGGTGCCGCCGGAACCGCCAAAAATCTATATACTTCACCGGGAACACCCGAGCCGAGACGAGCACCCCCGCCATGACCAGAATGTACTCCAGCCTGCTGATTCTCTTGCTTTACAGCCAGACGCTGCACGCCGGGCTGATCCAGTATTTCAAGGAAGCGGACGGCAGCACCAACTGGCAGTATGTGGCCAACTTCTCCAGCAGCGTGCTGATCCTTATTCTGTCCTCGGTGGTGATCAAACTCTATTTCACCCACCGCCGCCTGCGCCGCACCAACCGCGCCCTGCAGGACATCCGCGAGGCGCTGGAAGTGCGGGTCCAGGAGCGCACCGCCACCCTCAAGGAAGCCAACCGCCTGCTCAAGGAAACCAACACCCTGCTGGAAAAGGAAGTGGCCCACCACCAGCAAACCACCGCCAGGCTCAAGCAGTCCGAGACCTATATCAAGAACATCCTCGAATCCATGCCCCTGATGCTGATCGGCATCACCGGCGACGGCAGAGTGACCCAGTGGAACCGCAAGGCGGAGGAAATCACCGGCATCAAGACCGACAAGGCCCTCGACGGCAATCTGTGGCACATCTATCCGGCGATCACGGTGTCGCCCCAGCAAATCAACCAGGCCATCGGCCAGAACAGGCCCATCACCATCAAGCACAGCCAGCGGGGCCGCTACCACTTCGACATCATCATCTACCCCCTTCACGACAACGGGGATACCAGCGTGGTGATTCTGGTGGAGGATGTGTCCCAGCGCATCACCGCCGAGAACATGCTGATCCAGCGGGACAAGATGTCCGCCATGGGAGAGTTGGCGTCCACCATGGCCCAGGACATCAATGTGCCCCTGCAAGCCATTCTCGGCGACGTGAAAAACATCCAGGACTTTCTCGCCGGCCAGGCCCCCGCTGCCGCGGACCCGGCCCTGCAGGCCAGCATCGACAATCTCAAGACCCTGCTCGCCGACGCCAGTGAGAAGGGCAAGAATGCCTCCGCCATCATTGACAACCTGCTGGAGTTCTCCCGCGCCCAGGGTGGCGAGAAACACCCGGCGGACATGGTGGAAATCATGGAGACCGCCATCCGCCTGGCGAAAAATGTCATTTCCGTACCCGGCCGCCTCAGCTTTCGGGATATCGAGATCCGCCGCGACTACGAAGAGGGGCTGCCGCAGATCCCCTGCTACCCGGCGGAATTGCAGCAGGTGTTCCTCAACCTGTTCCGCCACAGCTGCCACGCCCTGGGCAAGGTGGAGCTGCCCAACCACAAGCCGGTGATCAGCATCCAGCTGATGGAGTGCTACGACGCCCTGTGGATCAAGATCCAGCACAACGGCCTGGGGCTCACCCTGGAGGAGCAGAAGTACATTTTCGAGCCCTTCTTCAACAACCCCACCGACCTGGATGACCCGGGCAAGCGGCTATCGTTTTCCTACTTCATCATCACCGAGCACCACAAGGGCCAGATGGCGGTCACCTCGGATGTCAACGTGGGCAGCACCTTTCATATGCAGATTCAGTTGGATTGATTTCACCGCTGACGCCGGGATGGGACTTTTAGGCACGAGGACAATGGATTTCACCCCAACCTCCGGGTGTCGGGTTACGCTACGCTAACCCGACCTACGCACTGCAACGCTCCCACGAGGGGCCAGGACAGCAGATTCCGCCTTGGCTTCTGGGTGTCGGGTTACGCTATGCTAACCCGACCTACACACTGACAGCTCAATCATGCACCCCGCCCGCCTTCTCGCCGACACCGTTCTGGTCCTCCACCTGGCCATCGTGGTGTTTGTGGTGGGGGGACTGGTGCTGGTGGTGCTGGGCAATCTGCAGGGCTGGCGCTGGGTCAACAGCTATTGGTTTCGCATCGCCCACCTGGCCGCCATTGCCATCGTGGTGGGTGAAAGCTGGCTGGGTATCACCTGCCCCCTCACCACCCTGGAAAACTGGCTCCGCGCCCAGGCGGGCGCCGAAACCTACAGCCAGGGCTTTATCGAATACTGGTTTCAGCGGGTGCTGTTCCACCAGGCCCCGTCCTGGGTGTTCACCGCCGCCTACACCACCTTCGGGCTGCTGGTGGCGGCGGCCTGGTGGCGCTTTCCCCCCGGGCGCTGAAAGCGGGGCCGCATCCCGCCTCAAGCCGCTTGGGACGGATCCGCCCCAGCCGCCGGCCCCTGCTCAGATGATACGACCGACCCGGCTGGCGCTGTACTGGCCGTTGCTGACCAGGGTTTCGCCATTGACGATCACCCGGTCGATACCCACGGCGTGGCGCACATAGCGGCCGCTGCCGCCGGGGACATCCTCGACCCAGTACTCTTCGCCGCGGGCGATGGTCTCCGGGTCAAAAATCACCAGGTCGGCAAACTTGCCGGTGGCGATCTGGCCGCGATCCGCGATCTTCCAGGCACTGGCCAGCTCCGAGGTAAGGCGCTGCACCGCCCGCTCCAGGGTCATGTCACCGCGCTCGCGGACAAATTTCTCGAACAGGTAGCAGGTGTCCCCGGCCCCGGAAAACTGGGTGATATGGGCGCCGGCATCGGCGGACCCGATATGGACCCCCGGGTGATTGAGGAGCTTGCTGACCACCTCCAGATCGGTGTGGGCAATGCCGGCCTGGGTAAACTCGGTTTCCAGGTTGTCGGCGAGGGCGATGTCGAGCAGGGTGTCGACAAAGTTGGCGCCCCGCTCTCCGGCGATGTCCATCACGTTGCGACCCTCGTACTGCTTGTTTTCCCCACTGATGGCCCGCTTGACCACAAAGGAGTGCACCGAGGGTCCGATGATGGGCAGGTCTGCAGCCAGGGCCTCCCGGGTTGCCGGGTCGCTGAAGGCAGTGATGCGGTCAGCGGTGTCCTTGTCGAGAATGCGCCGCCACGCCGGCATCTTGGAGAGGGTGGCTGAGCCGTCTGTGAGCTTGACGATAAAGTCCAGGGGCCGCACCTGGGTCTGGGCGTAAATGGGCGCCCCCTTGGCCTGCCAGTGCTCAAAGCGGTCCAGCAGGGAGCGCCACATGTCCGGCCGGGATTTGCTTTGCAACACCGGCGACAGGGTGCAGGTGACGCCGGTCTCCAGGGCGAGGGCGCCGAACTCATCGACGTGGCCCAGGCCTTTTTCAATGGCCAGCAGGTTGGGGGCCACTTCCACCATGCCCCGGCCCTCCTCCGCCATCACCTGCAACAGCGCCCGTTTTTCCCGGTGATCGGCGTAGAAACAGGGCAGTTCATTGCCGATCTCGTCGAGGTGGGCAAAGGAGAAGGAGAGGCCAAAGGCACCGGCCCGCAGGGCGTCCCGCAGCGCCGAGCACATCCGCTCGAGCTCCTCGTCGGTGGCGGCGCGCTGCTGGGCGGCGGCGCCCATCACGTAATACCTCAGTACCGAATGGCCGACAAAGACCCCCACATTGGGGCCGAGATTCTGGCCGAGCACCGCCAGGTACTCGGGAAAGGTCTGCCAGCTGAAGGGCACGGTGGCCTCCAGCAGGCGGCCCTCCATATCCTCCACCGAGCCGAACATATGGATCACCTTGTGGCGGTGATCTTCCAGCACCGGCGCCAGGGAGATGGAGCAGTTGCCCATGATCAGGGAGGTGACGCCGTGCTCCGGCGTCGGGGTGGCCAGTTTGTCCCAGCACAACTGGGGATCGTAGTGGGTGTGGATGTCGATAAAGCCCGGCGCCAGCACCTTGCCCCCGGCGTCTACCTCGATGGCGCCAGTGCCCTCGACCGCGCCCACGGCGACGATGCGGTCGCCGGCAATGCCCACATCGCCGCGGAAAGCGGGAGAGCCTGTGCCGTCGACAATGTTGGCGTTGCGGATTACCAATGAAAGTGCAGTCATGTCGTTATCCCTGATTATTGCTGAAGTGTTGGACGAAAAGTCGGCGGCTTCCGCCGCCTAAAAATAATTCACCGTGCCACCATCCACGTTGAGGGTCACCCCGGTGACATAGGAGGCGGCCTCAGAGGCCAGGAAGAGGGCGGGGCCGGCGATTTCCCCAGGCTCACCCACCCGCCCCAGGGGGGTGCGCGCGGCAATGCGCGCCCGGTTTTCCGGGGTCAGGGTGGGCAGGTTGTACTCGGTGGCGAAGCCACCGGGGGCCAGGGCGTTGCAGGTAATGCCAAACTGGCCATATTCGGCGGCCAGGGCCCGGGTCATCCCGTCCATCCCGCCCTTGGCGGTGGCGTAGGGCAGGTTGCCCCGCCCTGCAATCTGGCCCGCCATGGAGGACATCATGATAATTCGCCCCCAGCGATTCCTGCCCATCAGGGCTGCGGCCCGCCGCGACAGGTCGAAGGCTGCCAGCACGTCCACCTGAAACAAATGGTTGAATTCGTCCAGGTCGATGGTCTCCACCCCCTGGCGCAGTCTGATGCCCACATTGTTGACCAGAATATCCAGGCGCCCGTGCTCGCCGTCGATAGCGGCCATGGCAGCGGCGACCCCCTGCCGATCGGCGACATCGAAGGCCAGGACCTCCGCCCTGCCCCCCTGGGCGCGGATGGCATCCACCACGTTCCGGCAGCGCTCGGCACTGCGGCTGTTGACCAGAACAAGGGCGCCAACGGCGGCGAAGGTCTCCGCCATCACCCGGCCCAGGCCCTGGGAGGCCCCCGTTACCAGAGCAACCCTGCCCTCGAGATTGAAGAGGTGGTTCACAGGTATTTTCCTTATCTCTATCTGCTGTCGAAACCCCGGGGTAGACAGCCGCTCCCCGGGTGGAGTTATGGTATTGTGGCGCTGCCGCTTACGGATGACACGGCGGCTGTCCAAGTATAGACCGCCCACCCGGAGGCTGTATTCCGTATAGTCCGCACAGGAAAAAGCGGCTCAAGCCTCTATTTTTATTGTTGTTTCAAAAGTCACTCCGACGTGCCCGGGAAATCACTCCGGATTTTCTGCCACCACCCTGGGGTGTTGTGACGCCTTTTACCGCACAATCCCGCGGACAGACAGGCCTGCATTAGGAAACCCCATGACCGAACCCAAAACCACGCCACTGAGCCCCAGGAAAGTACCCAAACAACAGCGCTCCATCGCCCTGGTGGCTGCCCTCAAGGAGACCTGCCTGCGCATTCTGCGCAGCGAGGGTGCCGATGGCCTGACGGTGGCGCGCCTCGGAGAGGAGTCCGGGGTTGCCATCACCTCCATCTATGAATATTTCCCCACCATCGAGGCGGTGGTGGGTGCGGTGCTGCGCAGCATCCGCCAGCAGATCATCGACGAGCACCTGGTGGACCTGAAAAACCCCGACGCCTTTGCCAGCCTCCACGACTATTTGCTCCACGCGGTGCGCAGCTCCATCCATATTCGCCTGGCCCTGGCGGAACTGCACCGGGAGATCTACCGCCGCCATGTGGACGAGTTCGACACTCCCAACTTGCTGTTGCTGGAGAGCTGGGAAGACTTTAACGCCGCCAGCCCGGGGGTGCGGCTGGTGATGGAGAGGTTTCGCAGCGATGTGACCTTTGCCGAGCTGGACAACGCCACCTACATGACCGTGCGCATGCTTCAGGTGGCCACCCGGGCCGCGGTGCTGGAGCGGGATGGCCTGCTGGGCGTCGAGCCGGACATGGACCGGCGCATCGCCGCCACCCTCCACCGCCTGCTCACGGCGTGAACTCGCTGTTGATCTCGTCCCTCAACTTGAGCCAGGACTTGCCCCTGACCATATGGTAGGGGGCGGGGAAATGCGCCTTTTCTCCCAGCATATCGGCGGCCCGCCAGCCCCAGCGGGGGTCGTCGAGAAAGGCTCGCGCCAACGCGATCTGATCCGCCTCGCCGCGGGCCAGAATGCCCTCCGCCTGGCGGGGGTCGGCGATCAAGCCCACCGCCCGGGTGACCACCCCGGTGGCCTTGCGGATTTGCGCGGCAAAGGGCACCTGAAAGCCGGGCTTGATCACGATGGGTGAACGGGCGGCGATACCGGCGCTGGAGACACAGCAGTAATGGATACTGTCCCGGGCGGCATTGACAAAGGCAATGGAGTCGTCGATATCCCAACCGCCGTCGAGCCAATCGGTGGCGGAGACCCGAATCCCCAGGGCGACGTCCCCCGGCAAGGCCTGACGCACCCCGCGGATCACCGCCAGGGGGAAGGCCATGCGCTGATGGAGAGGGCCACCGAATTCATCGTCCCTGGTGTTGCACAGGGGCGACAAAAACTGGTGGAGCAAATACCCGTGGGCGCAGTGGATCTCCAGCACCCGAAAGCCGATGCGCACCGCCCGCAGCGCCGCCTGTACATAGGCGTCCACCAGTGCCGGGAGCTCCTCCCGGCCCAGGGCCAGGGGGCTGTGCCAACCCTCGTCGAAGGGGTCGGCCACCGCGGACACCGTCTGCCAGGGATCCTCCCCGTCCGCCAGCGGCTTGCCCCCCAGCCACGGGGGATGGCAGGAGCCCTTGCGCCCGGCGTGGGCGAGCTGGACACCGAACACCGTGTCCCCCGCAACACGCTGCACCCGGGCCAGCACCTGGGCCATGGCCGCCTCGTTGTCGTCCGAGTACAGCCCCAGGCAGCCGTGGCTGATACGCCCCCGGCGCTCCACCGCCGAGGCCTCCACCATCACCAGGCCGGCGCCGGAATATCCCAACTGTCCCAGATGCTGGAGATGCCAGTCCGTGGCACAACCATCCACCCCCGAGTACATGCACATGGGGGCCACGGCGAGCCGGTTGCCAATCTCGACCGGACCGAGGTTGATGGGTGAAAACAGCTGGCTGGGCATGGCGCCCTCCTGGGAGTAAGACACGGTGACGGGTGGGCCACCATGTTAACCCGGCCAAAATTCATCTGAAAGGATGCCGGGCTGATGGCAGCGGGGCGATGTTCATCCTCCCCCTGGCGGGCAGAGTGGCTTGGCGGTTTCTGGGTATGGCGCGATAATCAGCCTTGCGCCCGATACCAGTTGGCCCCTGGAGCCCCTCCCACCATGCCTATGCTTTTCAGCCCACCCCCCTGGCTCGCCAGCCTCAACGCCACCGCCAAGCGCTTTCGCGACGACCGTCAAGCCATGGCCTTTGCCATCGCCGCCGGCGCCGCCAATATCCGCCACGGCGGCGGCCCCTTCGGGGCTGTGGTGGTGGACGCGGGGATGAACCTGGTGGCGACGGGGGTCAATCTGGTGATCCCCCTGCACTGCTCCGTTCTCCACGCCGAAATGGTGGCCATCATTCTCGCCCAGCAGCGCCTGGGCACCCACAATCTGGCCGCCGCCGGCGCTGTGACCCTGTACACCAGCTGTGAACCCTGCGCCATGTGCTTTGGCGCCCTGCCCTTCGCCGGCATCAAGCGCCTGGTGTGCGCCGCCAGCACCGCGGACGCCGAAGCCCTTGGCTTCGATGAGGGGGCCAAGCCCAGCCGCTGGCGACAGGCCCTCCAGCAGCGGGGGATCGCCGTGGCGCACAATATTTGCCGCGCCGAGGCGCGCACTCTGTTTGCCGACTACGGCGCCCGCAACGGCGAAATGTACTGAACGTCGCCGATATTTTGTCCAACTCCCAACGGCCGTCGTGGAAAGCGGGGAGAAAACCCTAGCCCAAGTTGAGCAATGCCTCATTTCCCTTTGACTTATAAAGCTATTTTTACCAATTTTTTGTCACCTGGGCCTTGCCAAAGATTGAAAAAAGGCTACTCTACTAGGGTCGAGGGGAAAACAACGCCAACCTGGAATAACATGACAACGATGATCAGAAAATCACTTATCGGCTTGGCGCTCAGTGCCTGTTGCATCGGCTTTGCCTCTGCCGATGTGCATACCGTGGCCCGCGGCGATACCCTGTTTGGCATTGCCGGCAAGTACAATATGAGTGTCCGGGAACTGCAATCCCTCAATAATTTGCGGTCCGCCAACATCCGGCCCGGGCAGAAACTGAAGATTTCCGCTGACCTGCTGGACACCGAAATCGAAACCTCCGACCTGAGCTATACCGTCCGTCGCGGCGACTCTCTGTCTGCCATTGCCTCCCGCCACGGGGTCTCCCTCAGCGCTCTCCAAAGTCACAACCGCATCAAGGGCAGCCTGCTGCAACCGGGCCAGGTGCTGTTTATCCCCAGCGGCAAGGGCGCCAATCCCTATACCGCCCCCGCCACCCAGCAGGCGGCAACGGTTTACCGGGTGCGCAAGGGAGACACCCTGTGGGAAATATCCAAACGCCATCGGGTATCCATGACCTCCCTCAGCCGCTACAACGGGATCGCCAAAAACGCCCCCTTGATGCCGGGCCAGGAGATACGGATTCCCGCCAGCGCCACCCTGGCTCCCCATGGGGTGGCGGGCAGAAGCACCAGCGCCCCCCATTCCAGCGATCCCTTTTTGGCCTCCCAGAGCGTGATCGTGGTGGACGCCATCTCCGGCAAGCTGCTGTACCAGAAAGATGCCGACCAGCAGAAGTCC
>Ga0079224_100006256_pt1 | contig 15755 bp, 12 predicted proteins | sample Stecom2015_FD_80414 | JGI IMG/M metagenome (GOLD analysis project Ga0079224, IMG submission 80414) | Agricultural soil microbial communities from Utah to study Nitrogen management - Steer compost 2015 | ecosystem: Environmental > Terrestrial > Soil > Agricultural land | place: USA: Utah...
CAGCGGCGGGTGAGGGCGCGGGCTTAGAGTCGCGCGGTTGCCGTCAGGGGCGGGGCGTACGCGTGTGGTCGTCGTCGGGGCCGGCACCGTGGGCTCCCGGGTCGTCGGGCTGCTGCGCGCCGTCGCCGGGGTGGAGCCGACCGCGGTGGTGGCGCGCGACGCCGGCAAGGAGCGCCCGTTCGCGGGCTGGCGCGACCTGGTCACGACGGACGCCGCGGCCGCCGACGAGGCCGACCTCCTGGTGGAGGTGGCGGGCGGCACCGGATCCGCCGCCGACGTGGCGCTGCGGGCGCTGTCGCGCGGGGTGCCGGTCGTCACGGCGAACAAGGCCGCCCTGGCCGAGCGCTGGGGCGAGTTCGCCCCGCACCTGCGCGCGGGCCGGGTGTGGTGCGAGGCCGCGGTCATGGGCGGCGCGCCGGTGGTGGGCGCGCTGACGGGCGCGCTCCGCGGCTGCCGGCCGGTGGCGCTTCACGCGGTGCTCAACGGCACGTGCAACGTGATCCTCAGCGACATGGAGTCCGGCTCCACCTACGAGGCGGCGCTGAGCCGCGCGCAGGAGGCCGGCTTCGCCGAGGCCGACCCGACCCTCGACGTCGAGGGCATCGACGCCGCTCACAAGGTCGCCGTGTTGGCGCGGCTCGCCTTCGACCCCGACCTGAGCCTGGAGGGCGTGAAGGCCGCGACCCGCGGGGTGGCCGGCCTGGCGCGCGAGGTCGTGGTCGCCCACGCCGCCCGCGGACGCGGGGTGCGGCTCGTGGCCAGCGTGTTCGCCAGCGAGGACGGCTGGCGCGCGACCGTACGGCCCGTGTCGCTGCCCGCGGCCCACCCGCTCGTGGTGTCCGGCCCCACGAACGCGCTGCTCTTCGCGGCCGACCCGCTCGGCGAGGCGCTGGTGCGCGGGCCGGGGGCCGGCGGCGGGGCCACGGCCGCCGCCGTCGTGTCCGACGTCATGGCGGCCCTCTCCGGCGGTCGCGGCCACACGCCCGTGCCGGCCGTCGCCGACGTGGGCCCGGCCCTCGCCGTCGGTGGCGGCGCGGCCGTGCCTGCCGGGGCGGAGGTCGTGTCGGCGTGAGCGCCCCCGGCTCCTCGGTGCGCTACCGGTCGACGCGCGGTAGCGCCCCGGAGGTGACGTTCGAGGAGGCGCTCCTGCAGGGGCTCGCGCCCGACGGGGGCCTCTACCTGCCCACCGCTCTGCCGCCGGCCGACGCCTCGTGGCGGCGGGCCACGCACCCCGCCGAGGTGGCGGCCGCGGTCCTGCCGCCCCTGCTCGGGACGGCGGCGTCCGACGTCGAGGCCGTGTTCCGCGACGCGCTCGGCTTCCCGCTCCCGGTGGTCGCGGTGGACGAGGACCTGTACGTGCTGGAGCTGTTCCACGGCCCCACGGCGGCGTTCAAGGACGTGGGCGCACGCGCCATGGCCCGCCTGATGGACGCGGCCCTGGCGCGCCGAGGCCGGACCGCGACGGTGCTCGTGGCCACGTCGGGGGACACCGGAGGCGCCGTCGCCGACGCGTTCGCCGGCCTGAGGGCGGTGCGGGTCGCGGTGCTGTTCCCGCGCGGGCAGGTCTCGGGCGTACAGGAGGCGCAGCTCACCGCCGTGCGGCCCGGGGTCACCGCCTTCGCCGTGGAGGGCAACTTCGACGACTGCCAGCGGATGGTGAAGGCCGCGCTCGCCGACCCGGAGCTGGCCGGGCTGGGCCTGTCGACGGCGAACTCCATCAACGTGGGCAGGCTGCTGCCGCAGGTCGTCTACTACCTCTGGGCCGTGGTCCAGCTCGAGAGCACCGGTGAGGGGCGCACGCCCTGGTTCGTGGTGCCCAGCGGCAACCTCGGCAACCTCACGGCGGGCCTGTTGGCCGCGGAGCTCGGCGGGGTCGCCCCCGGCTTCGTGGCGGCGCACAACGCCAACGACTACTTCGTGCGCTTCCTGGAGGGGGAGGCGGAGCCCTACGGGTTCGCCGGCAGCGTGCGGACGCTCTCCAGCGCGATGGACGTGGGCGGCCCGTCGAACTTCGAGCGCCTGTACGCGCTGTTCGGGGACGGCCTGAGGGACCGCGTCGCAGGTCAGGTCGTCGACGACGCCACCACCCTGGCGAGGATGCGCGACCTTCACGCGCGTCGCGGCTACCTCGCCTGCCCCCACACGGCCGTCGCGATCGAGGCGGCCTACCGCGAACGCGCGCGGGGGAGGGCCGGCCCGGCGGTGGCGCTGGCGACCGCGCACCCGGCCAAGTTCCCCGACACCGTGGCCCGCGCCGTGGGCGCCGCACCGCCGCCGCACGCGGGTTCGGAACGCTTCCAGCGGGCCGAGAAGCGGGCGCGGCCCTTGGCGCCCGACGAGAGCGCGCTGAAGTCCGAGCTGCTCGCGATGGCGGGCGGCTGAGCGGCTGGTTCCGCGCCCGGGGCTCAGGTCAACGCGAACGGCGCGTCGTCGCCGTCGCCCAGGCGCTTGACGCGCCTCTCGGCGGCGAGCTTGTCGAGGTGCGCCAGCACCGACAGGCGGGCGAGGTCGCGAAGCTGGCCATCCGCGCCCGGGTAGATCGTGCGCGTGATGCCGGTGGCGTCGAGCGGCCCGGCCTTCAGCGCCTCCAGCACCTGCCCCTCGCGCTCGAGCCGGTGCGCGCGCTGCTCCCTCAGGCGGCCCACGGGGTCGGCCACGACGGGGCCGTGGCCCGCGCCGAGCGCCTGCGGAGCGATGGCGATGAGGCGCTCCAGGCTCGCGAGGTAGTCGCCCACGTCCCCCTCGGGCTTGCCCACCCAGACGGACCCGGTGGCGGCCACCAGGTCGCCGGCCAGCGCCGCCTCGGGCGGGCCGGACGGCGGGCGCACGACCACCGAGAGGTGCCCGGGGCTGTGGCCGGGGGTGTGCACCAGCTCCACGGCCAGGTCGCCCACCGTGACCACCACGTCCTGGGAGACGAGGACCTTGTGGGCGTCCACCGCCACGCGCTCGGCCTCGGTCACGTGCACGAAGACCGCCGGCCGGTCGAAGCGCTCGAGCGCGTTCGCCAGGCCCTCCCAGTGGTCCGGGTGGCCGTGCGTGACCACGATGCCCTTCACGAGCCGCGCCCCGGCCTCCTCGAGCACCGCCGCCAGGGCGTCGGTGGCCGCGGCCAGAGGCGAGCCCGGGTCGACGACCACGCCCACGCCGCCGTCGGCGATCACGTAGGCGTTCGTGTGGTCGTAGGGCGGCAGCGTGGCCACCGGCACGGGCACGCGCCAGACGTGCTCGCTGACCTTCTCGACCTGGTTCGTCATCGTCCCTCCCCCAGCAGGGCCAGCGCCTCCTCGAGGGCCCGCGCCCCTTCGACGGGCACGTCCGGCTCCACGCCGCGCCCCTCCCAGGTGGCGCCCAACAGCGGTGCCAGCACCCCCGTGGCGATCCACGCCTGCGAGCCGTCCCTCAGGCAGAAGGGCAACACGGCCTCGACGTTGCCGGCCGTGCGCTCGCCCACCACCGTGGCGCGGCCGGAGTCCTGCAGGGCGCCCGCGAGCCCCTCGGCGGCGCTGTGGACGTCGCCGTCCACGAGCACGTAGAGCGGCAGGTCGGTGGCCGGCTCGCCGATGGCCGGGTACGGGACCGGCAGCGACCAGCTGAGAACGGCGCGCCACAGGAAGCCGCGGGTGAAGACACCCGCCACCTGCATCATCGTCACCAGGCGCCCGCCGGGGTTGCCGCGCAGGTCGAGGACCAGCGCTTCGGCGCCGGCGCGCTCGAGCCGCACGGTGGCCTGCCGCACGCCCTCGGCCACCCCGTCGCTGGCGAGGTCGGGCACGCGTACGTAGCCCACGGGGTGGCCGTCGGCCTCGGTCATGCCGAAGCCGACGGGCCCGGCCTCGTCGGTGACGAGCCCGCCAGCCGCCTGGGCGAGGCCCGCGGCGGGGTACGTGAGCGCGAGCGTCGCGCCCGGCATGGCAGCCGCGGCGCCGAACACCGCCAGGCAGGGCAGGTCGCCGTAGGTGCGCCGCACCTCGGCGACGCGCTGGGGTCGCACGAACACGGAGTGCTGGTCCCCGATCTCCTCGTACATCGCCTCGAGGAGGTCGTAGAGGTCGTCGTCGCTCTCCACCTCGTCCAAGCGGGCGCGGTAGCGCTCGCCCACCTCGTCCCAGTCGACGCCCAGGCCCCCGAGGTCCCAGTAGCGCTCGGCGACGAGCCGCCAGGCGCCCTCGAAGCGCTCCGCGAACGTGGGCGCCTGGACGTGGACGGCCTCCGGCTCCTCCGCGGCGCCGCTCACGGCGGGCGGGCAGCAGGCGGCCAGGGCCGCCGCCAGGACGGCGAGGAGCGCCACCTGGCGCCACCGCGCCGCACAACCTGCGGGGCGGGTCCTCGTGGCCGCGCGGCCGCCGGCGCTCACGCGGGCGCCGTGGCCAGCGCGGCGCCGGCCTCCTCGAGGCGGGCGGCGTCGAACACCACCGACTGCGCGCCCACCATCGTGGTGTTCAGGGCACCGGCGACGTTCGCCATGCGCGCGGCCGTCAGGAGGTCGTAGCCGCTCATGACGGCGTGCGCGAACGCGGCGGTGTAGTAGTCGCCCGCGCCGGTGCTGTCCACCACCCCGTCGACGTCGTGGGCCTCCACCAGCTCGGAGAACTCCTTCGTGAACAGGATCGAGCCGTTCTCGCCCACCTTCACGACGAGGTTCTCGATGCCTGCGTCGCGCAGCTCGGAGACGGCCCCCGTGATCGTGGACTGGCCGGTGATGGCGTACAGCTCGTACTCGTTCATGAGCAGGTAGTCGGCGTCGACGACGTGGTCGAGGAGCCGCGCCCCCAGGGCGTTCACCGCCGAGGTGCCTAGGTCGACGAAGACGGCGAGCCGGTGCTCGTGCGCCAGCTCCAGGGCCCGCAGCGCGTACTCCTTCTGCCGGCCGCCTATCAGCGAGTAGGCGCTCAGCACCAGCGCGTCGCGGTCGGCGACGTCCTCGACCCGCAGCGCGGCGGAGTCGAGGTAGCGGCTGGCGCCGGCGGCGCTGATCATCGTGCGCTGCGCGTCGGGGGTGACGATGAGCGTGACGCTGCTCGTCTGCCTGTCGGCGTCGCGCTGCACGAGCCTCAGGTCCACGCCGGCCTGCACCGCGTTGCGCAGCGCCAGCTCGGCGAACGGGCCGGTGCCGACCCGCGTGGCGATGCGCGTGTCGTTGCCCAGGCGCGCGAGGACGGTGGCCACGGTGCCGCCGGAACCGCCGGGCTCGAGCACGGCGCGGACGGCGCTCACCTCGGCGCCCGGCTCGGGGAACTCGTTGACGAAGTACATCTGGTCGACTGTGGCGTCGCCGACCACGAGGAACTTGGGCATCTAGGCTCCGCTCCTAGGGCCGCCGGGCGGCATGCGCGGGCGGCGGACCGGGCCTCCGGCCGCCGAGCCAGGCGCGTTCGGTTGCGCGGCCATTCTAATCCCCGCCGGCGGGCGCCTTACCCCGACGGGGTACAGGCCCGAGCACGCGCAGGAGGGCGTCGAACTCCGGTAGGCCGAGCCGCTCGGCCCGCACCCTGGGGTCGAGCCCGGCGCCGGCTACGGCGGCGTCCACGCGCGCTTCGTCGTAGCCGGCCATCACGAGGTTGCGCTTCAGGGTCTTGCGCCTATGCGCGAAGGCGGCGTGCACCAGCGCGAATAGGTCGGGCCGCGGCCGCGCCTCGGGGTCGACCTCGAGCGCCACCACGGCGCTGCGCACCTTCGGCGCCGGCACGAACGCCCCCGGCGGCACGGTGCGAACCAGGCGCGCGCGGGCGAAGTGCGCCACCAGCAGCGACAGGGCGCCGAACGCCTCCTCGCCGGGGGCCGCCACGAGCCGCTCGCCCACCTCGAGCTGCACGAGGCAGGAGAGGCGCGCGAAGCGGCCGGACTCGAGGACGCGGGCGATCAGCGGCGTGGCCACGTTGTAGGGGAGGTTCGAAGCCAGCACCGCGCCCTGGGGCAGCCCGTGCAGGTCGAACGCGAGCGCGTCGGCGTTCACGACCTCGACGTTGCGAAGGTCTGCGAGCGTCTCGGCCAGCACCGGGAGGAGGCGTCTGTCGAGCTCGACGGCCACCACGCGCGCGGCGCGCTGTGCCAGCTCGCGCGTCAGCGTGCCGAGGCCCGGGCCGACCTCGAGCACCGTGTCACCCGGGCCGAGGCGCGCGGCGGCCACGACGGCCTGCAGGACCGTGGGGTCCACCAGGAAGTTCTGGCCGAAGGACCTGTCGGCCGCCAGCCCGTGCCGCTCCAGCAGGTCGCGGACGACGGAGCGGTTCGTCAGCGCCTTCACCAGGCGCCGCCGGTCAGGTCCCGTGGAAGGCGATGGCCTCGTCGAGCTGCTTCTCGGCCTCTTCGAGGGCGATGTCCTGCACCACCGCCAGCTCGCTGGCCAGCATCGTCTTGGCGTTCTCGAGGACCTCGCGCTCGGTGGCGGCCAGGCCCTTCTCGACGTCGCGCTTGGCCAGCACGCCGATGAGCCTGGCCAGGTCGTAGGCGCTGCCCGTGGAGAGGATCTCCTGCTCAGCGCGGAAGCGGGGTGGCCACTGGTTCGGGAGCGTGAGGTCGGCCTGACGGATGGCTTCGAGCAGGCGCCCGATCTCGTCGGCGTCGACGGTGTGCCTGAGGCCCACCTCCTCGCCCTTCTTGAGCGGCACCAGGACCTCCATGTCGCCCCTCACGAAGACGACCTTGAGGTACTCGTGCGTCTCGCCCAACACGACGCGGGTGGTGCGCTCCTGAACGACCCCGGCCCCCTGGGACGGGTAGACGACGTGGTCACCCACCTTGAAAGTCACAGTGCGTTACAGCGTAACACGCCCTCGGGGCGACCCGCGGTAGCCCTCAGAGACCCACGAACGGGGCCCAGGTGCGGTAGTAGGCGAACGACCACAGGGTGAGGCCAACGACCACCGTGACGGCGGAGGAGACGAGCACGTGGACCTGCGCCTCGCGGTCGCCGCGACGCGTGGCCAGGTACCCCACGACGGCGCCCACGGCCAGCGTGGCGAGCAGGCCCAGCAGCGAGCCGGCCCTGAGGTCGAAGCCGAGGACGCGCGACGCGAGCACGGCCACGACCACGGGCGGCAGCACCAGGCCGAGCACGGCACCGGCGGCCACCTCTCGTCCCCTCACGCCGGGGAGGCGCGCGAGGAGGAGGCTCGCCACGAACAGCAGGGGCGCCACCGCCAGCGCGGCCACGAACCCCACGATCACCGCGGTGAGCGCTTGGCCGGCCGCCTCCTCCCACACGTTCCACGGGCTCCAGCCCATCCGCGCGGCCAGCCTGTCCAGGAAGCCGGGCTCGAAGGGCGCGCTGTCGTCGCTGGCGTACACCCGCACCTCGCCGCCCTGCTCGCGCCCGTACCAGGCGAGCGTGACCACGCCGGCGTCGGACACGGCCAGGTCGGCCTCGGCCAGGAGCACCGGCGACCAGGCGACGCTCGTGGCCCCCTCGCCGGCGAACGGGGCGCCGCGTCTCAGGTACGGGCCCGTGAGCCAGTAGGCGTGCTCGCCCGTCCAGGCGACGGGTCGCCCCACCTCGCCTACGTCCACCCGCGCGGTGACGGCGAGCCCGTCGGCGGCGCGCTCCACGCGGCTGGCTTGCAGGGTCGCCTCCTGCGCCAGCCACAGGGCCAGCACGGCCCCGTCGTCCGCGAGCCCCAGGGCCACGGTCTGGCGCTCGTCGAGCACGTCGGCCAGGCCGAGGTCCGCCACCGGCGCTCCCGGGGCAGCCGGCATGACGTAGGCGTTCCACTCGGACAGGAGGCCGAGTGGCGTCATCTGCGTCTCGCCCTCGAGCCAGGCGACCCAGGCCGGCCCGGGCGCCGCGGGGTCGGGGTCGTCGACAGCGTAGGCGCCGCGCAGCGAGCGCGCGGTGGCGTACAGGGCGTCGCCCCGGACGGGCGCCCCGTCGCGCCACGTGAACAGTGTCAAGCGCGCCTCGCCCTGCTCGCGCAGCGCGGCGAGCACCCAGGGGCCCTCGGCGCCGGGGCCCACGAGCAGGGGCGTCTCCTGCGTGTGGGAGAAGAGCAGGTGGTCCTCGCCGCGGTAGCTCAGCCAGTGGCGCGTCTGACCCGTGGCGCGGTCGCGCTCGGTCCAGGCCACGGCCAGCTCGCCGCCGGCGACCGTAGCCCTCACGCCGCGCACCGACCGCGCCTCGGCCACGCGCGTGGGTTCCGCCCCCTCGAACGGCGACGCGTAGGCGACCACGCCCTCGGCGTCGGCGGTCACCACGTAGGCGGCACCCTCGCCGGCGGCGGCGGCCACGACCGGCTGCGCGCCCCCCGCCAGCCGCACCGGCTCGCCGAAGCCGCCGTCGGCGGCGAACGGCTGCGCCGCGGCCGCCGGGGCGAGGAGCAGGCAGGCGAGGGCGAGCGCGCGCCGGTCTAGCGACGCGCGCCAGCGTGCGCGCGGCCTCACGCCGAGGCCTTCCTCGCCGCCACCGCCGAGCTCCTGGCCTGCTTGCCGGGGATCGTGGCGACCTTCACGTCCTTGCCCTGCAGCCTGGCCTCGATCTCGCGGATGCGGTCGCGGATGGCCGCGGCGCGCTCGAAGTCCAGCGACTCGGAGGCGGACCACATCTCGTTCTCCAGCAGCGCCAGCTCCTGGCGCAGGTCGTCGAACGCGAGCTCGCGCTCCCACGGGTCGAGCTGCGGCGGCGGGCCCTCGGCCTCCGCCTCGGCCTCGCCGCGGATGACGTCGTGGACGCGCTTGCGCACGGACTCGGGCGTGATGCCGTGCTTCTCGTTGTAGGCCAGCTGCTTGGTGCGGCGGCGCTCGGTCTCGGCGATGGCCGCCGCCATGGCGTCGGAGACCTCGTCGGCGTACAGGTAGACCTCGCCGTTGACGTTGCGGGCGGCACGGCCGATCGTCTGGATCAGCGCGCGCTCGCTGCGCAGGAAGCCGGTCTTGTCGGCGTCGAGGATCGCCACCAGGCTGACCTCGGGGAGGTCGAGGCCCTCGCGCAGCAGGTTGATGCCCACCAGCACGTCGAAGTGCCCGAGCCTGAGGTCCCTGATGATCACCTGACGCTCCACGGCGTCGATGTCCGAGTGCATGTAGCGCACCCGCACGCCTTGGGCGGCGAGGTACTCGGTCAGGTCCTCGGCCATCTTCTTCGTCAGCGTCGTCACCAGCACGCGCTCGCCCTTCTGGGCGCGCTCGCGGGCGGCGAAGAGCAGGTCGTCGATCTGCCCGCGGCTGGGCTTGACGTGCACGGCGGGGTCGATGAGGCCGGTGGGTCTGATCACCTGCTCGACCACCTGGTCGGACAGCTTCAGCTCCTCCTCGTTGGGCGTGGCCGAGACGAACACGACCTGGCCGACGCGCTGGAGGAACTCGTCCATCTTCAGCGGCCTGTTGTCGAGCGCCGCGGGCAGCCTGAAGCCGTAGTCGACGAGCGTCTGCTTGCGCGCCCTGTCGCCGTTGTACATGCCCCTCAGCTGCGGGAGCATGACGTGCGACTCGTCGAGGAACACGACGAAGTCGTCGGGGAAGTAGTCGAGCAGCGTGTTCGGCGCCGAGCCGGGCGGCCGGTTCTCCAGGTAGCGCGAGTAGTTCTCGATGCCGTTGCAGTAACCCAGCGTCCTCAGCATCTCCAGGTCGTACATGGTGCGCTCGCGCAGGCGCTGCTTCTCGATGAGCTTGCCCACGCTCTCGAAGTGGTCGAGCTGCTTCGCCAGGTCGCGCTCGATGGCCTCGATGGCCGGCTGCAGCTTGTCGTGGGGCGTCACGTAGTGCCTGGCGGGGAAGACCGTCGTGCTCTGCAGTTCGGCGGTCTCGTCGCCGGTGAGCGGGTCGATGAGCGTGATCCTGTCGATCTCGTCGCCCCACAGCTCGATGCGCAGCGGCTGCTCCTCGTACGCCGCCCACACCTCGATCACGTCGCCGCGGGCGCGGAAGCGGCCCGGCTGCAGCTCGATGTCGTTGCGCTCGTACTGTTGCGTCACCAACGTGCCGAGTATCTCGTCGCGGGGCAGGACGCGCCCGACGTCGAGGAGCAGGTGCAGCTTCTCGTACTCCTCGGGAGAGCCGAGGCCGTAGATCGCCGACACCGACGCGACCACGATGACGTCCTTGCGGGTGAGCAGGCTGCGCGTCGTCGAGTGCCGCAGCCGCTCGAGCTCCATGTTGATGTTGGCGTCCTTCTCGATGAAGAGGTCGCGCGCCGGGACGTAGGCCTCGGGCTGGTAGTAGTCGTAGTAGGAGATGAAGAACTCCACCGCCGCGTCGGGGAAGAACTCCTTGAACTCGGACGCCAGCTGGGCGGTGAGGATCTTGTTGGGGGCCAGCACCAGGGCCGGCCGCTGCACGGCCTCGATGACCTTGGCCATGGTGTAGGTCTTGCCGGTGCCGGTGGCGCCCAGCAGCGTCTGGAACCGCAGCCCGTCGCTGAGGCCCTCTACGAGGCCGGCGATGGCCTCGGGTTGGTCCCCCTTGGGCTCGTAAGGCGACCTGACCTCGAGAGGCATGACCCCTAATCATATAAGGTCGGACCCGGACAGGGGTCGTCCGGGTTGCCGTGGGCCGGCGGGGCTCCCCGCCTTCAGCCCGGCGTCGGTCGGGCCTGTGCCAGCGCCTGCGAGGCGAAGAGGTCGCGGTAGAGGCCGCCGCGTGCCATGAGCTCGGCGTGCGTGCCCGCGTCCACCACGCGGCCGGCGTGCAGGACGTAGATGCGGTCGGCGTTGACCACGGTGGCGAGCCGGTGGGCCACCACCACCGTCGTGCGGCCCGCCATCAGGCGCGCGAGCGCGCGCTGCACCGCCGCCTCGGACTCGCCGTCGAGGGAGCTCGTAGCCTCGTCGAGCAGGAGCACCCGCGGGTCCCTCAGCACCGCCCTGGCGATCGCGAGACGCTGTCTCTGGCCGCCCGAGAGCCTCACGCCGCGCTCGCCCACCGGCGTGTCGTAGCCCTGCGGCAGCTCGGTGATGAAGCCGTGCGCGTCGGCGGCCGCGGCGGCGGCGCGCAGCTCGGCGTCGGTGGCGTCGGGCCTCGCCAGCCGCAGGTTGTCGGCGACCGAGCCCGAGAACAGGAAGGTCTCCTGCGGCACGTAGGCCAGGTGGGAGCGCAGCTCCGCCGGGTCGAGGCGGCGCAGGTCGACCCCGTCGAGCGTCACGCGCCCCGCCGTGGGGTCGACGAAGCGCAGGAGCAGCGACAGCAGCGTGCTCTTGCCGGCGCCGCTGGGACCCACGACCGCGACCACGCTGCCCGGTTCGGCGACGAGGCTCACGCCGTCCAGCGCGGGGGCATCGCGGCCCGGGTAGGTGAAGCTCACGTCCTCCAGCGCCACGGCGCCCCGGACCACGCCGAGGCGCACGGGCTCGGGGTCCACCGGCAGCTCGGGGCGCGCGTCGAGCAGCTCGAAGACGCGCTTCGACGCTCCCGACGCCTCCTGTAGCTGCGCCCAGAGGCCCGTGAACGTGCCCAGCGAGCCCGCCACGAACATCGTCAGGAGCAGGAAGGCCACCAGGTCGCCGGAGGAGAGCTGGCCGGCGAGGGCGAGGCGCCCGCCGTACCAGAGGACCACCCCGAGACCGGCGAAGGCGCAGAGCAGCACGGCGGGCACGAACAGGGCGCGCAGGCGCACGCGCCTCAGTGCCGCGGCGTAGGCGGCGTCCACCCCCGTGGCGTAGCGCCGCCTCTCGACCTCCTCGGCGCCGAAGGCCTTGACCACCCGCACCCCGCCGATGGCCTCCTCGGCGTCGGCGCTGGCGGCGGCGAGCCGGTCCTGGAACTCGGCGCTCACGCGCCTGAGGCCGCGACCGAACACGGCGCCGGCGACGACGACGGGCGGCACCACGGCGAGCATCACCAGCGTCAGGCGAGGTTCCAGCACGAACAGGAGCGCCAGCCCGCCCAGGAGCGTGATGCCCTGGTTCACGAGCTGGGCCACGGCCTGGGACACGGCGGCCTGCACCGTGGCCACGTCGGCCGTCAGGCGCGAGACCAGCTCGCCGGTCTTCCGGCTGGTGAAGAAGGGGACGTCGAGGCCGATGAGGTGACCGAACGCCCTCTTGCGCAGGTCGGCGACGACCGCCTCGCCCACCCGGCCCAAGCAGTAGGTGCGCAGGAAGTTGAAGCCGGCCTGGACGACCACCAGCACGACGAGCAGGACCATCGCCCCGTCCAGCGCCCTGCGCGCGGCCGCGGGAGCCGCGTCGGGCGCGAAGGCGGCGTCGAGGAGCTGCCTCACGACCAGCGGGAAGGCGAGGCCGATGACGCCGGCCACGGCGACGCTGAGGACGCCGAGGCCGAGCCAGCCGGCATGGGGCCGCGTGAGGGCGGCCAGGCGGCGCAGCGCGGCGACGTCGAGCGCGCGCCCGGCGCCGTGGGGGCGGGCCCGAGGAGCGCGTCCAGAGCGGGGGAACACCACCAGCCAAGGGTACACTCGGACCGTGACCACGCCCCTGTGGCGACCTACCCCGGAGAGGGCGGGCGCCTCACGGATGGAGGCGTTCCGCCGCGCGGTGGAGGCGGAGCAGGGCGTCGCCGTGCCCGACTACGACGCCCTCCACGCCTGGAGCGTGCGCGAGCCGGAGGCGTTCTGGGGCGCGCTGGCGCGGCACCTGGGCCTGCCGTTCGCCTGTCCCCCCGAGCGCGTGCGCTCCGACGACCCGATGCCCCTGACGCGCTGGTTCGAGGGCGCCGAGCTGTCCTACGCCCGCGCGCTGCTGCACCCGCCGGGCGTGGACGACGCGGCGACGGCAGTGGTGGCCGTGACCGAGGCCGGCGACGAGCGCCTGCTGTCGCGGGATGAGCTCCGCCGGCTGGTCGCGCGCGTGCAGGACGGGTTGCTGCGCCTGGGCGTGGGCCGAGGCGACCACGTGGTGGCCCTGGCCGCGAACGTGCCCGAGACGCTAGCTCTGCTGCTCGCCTGCGCGGGCCTGGGCGCCGTGTTCGCTTCCGCCTCGCCGGACTTCGGCGCCGAGGCGGCCGCCGCGCGCTTCGCGCAGCTGCGGCCCAAGGCCCTCTTCGCCACGACCGGCTACCTCTACGGCGGTCGCCGCTTCGACGTCGCCGGCGTCGCGGCGCGGCTCCGCGACCTGCTGGGCGGTGTGCCGGCGGTGGCGCTCCCTTACCCGGGGCCGACGGCGGAGCCGCCCGCGGGGTTCGCTGGCTGGACCGCCTTCCTGGGCGACGAGGGCGAGCCGACGCTCGAGGACCTGCCTTTCGACCACCCCCTCTACGTGCTCTTCTCCTCGGGCACCACGGGCCTGCCCAAGGCGCTGGTGCACAGGGCCGGCGGGGCGCTCCTCACCCATCTGAAGGAGCTGGCCCTGCACTGCGACGTGCGGCCCGGCGACGTGGTCCTCTACTTCACTACGTGCGGCTGGATGATGTGGAACTGGCTGGTCTCGGCGCTGGCCTGCGGCGCCGCGGTCGTCCTCTACGAGGGCTCGCCGGTCCACCCGCACGACCTGGCCCTGTTCGAGCTGGCCGAGCGCCACGGCGTCACCCTGTTCGGCACCTCGGCGCGCTACCTCCACGGGCTCGCCGCCGCCGACGCTCGCCCGGGCGTGAGCTGCGACCTCTCGGCCTTGCGCACCGTCACCTCCACGGGCTCGCCGCTGTCGCCCAGCGGCTTCCGCTTCGTGTACGAGCGCGTGAAGGCCGACGTGCACCTCGCCAGCATCTCCGGCGGTACCGACATCGTCGGCTGCTTCATGCTCGGCGTGCCCACGCTGCCGGTGTACGAGGGCGAGATCCAGCGGCCGGGGCTGGGCGTCGACCTCGCGGCCTACGACGAGGACGGGCGGCCCGTGACGGGGCGGCCCGGCGAGCTCGTCTGCCGTCAGCCGCTGCCGTCGATGCCGCTGAGGCTCGTAGGGGACGACTCCTTCGCGCGCTACAGGGCCTCGTACCTCGCCACCTACCCCGGCGTGTGGCGGCACGGCGACCTCATAGAGGTGACGTCCACCGGCGGCATCGTCGTGCACGGCCGCTCGGACGCCACCTTGAACCCCGGCGGCGTGCGCATCGGCACGGCCGAGGTCTACCGCGCGCTCGAGGCGGTGCCGGACGTGCTCGAGGCCGCGGCGGTGGGGAGGAAGGTCGGGCCCGAGCTGGCCGCCGGCGTGGCCGCCGACGAGGAGGTGTGGCTCCTCGTGGTGCTACGGCCCGGAGCCACGCTCACCCCTGAGCTTCAGGCGCGCATCAAGCGCGCGGTGCGCGAAGGCGCCTCGCCCCGGCACGTGCCGCGCGTCGTGCTGCAGGTCTCCGGCCTGCCGCGCACCCGCAGCGGCAAGCCCATGGAGATCGCCGTCGCCAAGCTCGTGAACGGCGAGCCCGTCGAGAACGCCGAGGTCGTGGCGAACCCCGAGGTGCTGGAGGAGATCGCCGCCAAGGCCGCGGCGGTGCGAGCCGGGGACGCGCCGTAGAGCCCTAGCCCCTGGTCCTGGCCCTCACCCCTTCACGGCGCCGGCGGTCAGGCCCGCGACGATGCGCTGCTGGAAGATGAGCACCAGCGCGACGAGCGGGATCGTGACGATGATCGCCGCCGCCATGATCTCGCCGAACGGCTCCTGCCGCGCCACCAGGCCGGTGAAGAGCGCGATGGCCACCGGCACCGTGCGCGCCGGCGGGTCGATGACGGTGAAGGTGAGCGCGAACAGGTACTCGTTCCACGCCTGGATGAAGGCGAGGAGGCCCGTGGTCACCATCGCCGGCGCCGTCAGCGGCAGCAGCACCATGCGGAAGGCCTGGAAGAGCGTCGCGCCGTCCACGCGCGCCGCCTCGAGCAGCGAGCCCGGCAGGCCGCGGAAGAACGACGTGAGCACCCAGACGGTGAACGGCAGCGTGAAGAGCATGTACGAGAGGATCATGCTGGGCACGGACGGCATGCCGAGGACCCGGATCACCGCGTAGAGGCCGGCCAGCACGGCGATCTGCGGGAACATCGTCATGGCGAGGATCACGTAGAGGGCAGGCGTGCGGCCGGCGAAGCGCATCTTGCCGAGCGCGTAACCGGCGAACGAGCCCACCACGAGAGAGAGGACGGTGACCGAGCTCGCCACGATCGTCGAGTTCAGCAGGGCGCGCAGGAACCTGTCGTTCGACAGCACGGCCCGGAAGTTGTCGAGCACCGGGTTGTCCGGCCACAGCGTGGCCGGGGTCCTGATCAGCTCGGCTTGCGTCTTCAGCGCCGAGACGATGGCCCAGTAGAAGGGGAACATGAGGTAGACGAAGATGACGGCGATGAGCAGGTAGAAGAACACCTGCCCCACCGCCCGCCTGGCGGCGCGGCTCATTCGATGCTCCTCTGCCCGAGCATGCGGATGTAGAGGACGGCGAAGACGGCGACCATAACGAAGATGACGACCGACGCCGCCGACGACGTGCCCAGCTCGCGCTGGTTGATGAGCAGGTCCTGGGTGTAGCTGGCCATCGAGAACCTACGGTTGCCGAGCACGACCTGGAAGATGTCGAAGACGCGGAGCGAGTCGAGCGTCCTGAAGATCAGGGCGACGGCCAGCGTGGGGGAGAGGAGCGGCAGGGTGATGTTGAAGAACTGCCGCACCTTCGACGCGCCGTCGACCTCGGCGGCCTCGTAGAGCTCGGAGGGGATCGTCGAGAGCCCGGCGAGCAGCAGCAGCGCCATGAAGGGCGTGGTCTTCCAGACGTCCATGACGATCATGCTGGGGAGCTGCAGCGCCTGGCTGCCGAAGAAGTCGGTGCGGCCGTCGCTGATGCCCAGGTAGCTGCCGAGCGTGTTGAAGAGCCCGGCGCGGGTGGGCTGGAGCATCCACTCCCAGATGCGCGCGCTGACGGCCGTGATCACCGCCCAGGGCACGAGCATGGCC
>Ga0079224_100006257_pt1 | contig 15755 bp, 11 predicted proteins | sample Stecom2015_FD_80414 | JGI IMG/M metagenome (GOLD analysis project Ga0079224, IMG submission 80414) | Agricultural soil microbial communities from Utah to study Nitrogen management - Steer compost 2015 | ecosystem: Environmental > Terrestrial > Soil > Agricultural land | place: USA: Utah...
CGAGTATTTCGTCATGGAGGAACTTGCGGATGTTGCCAAAGACCATGTCGATGTCACAAAAACCCCAGAAGTCAAATGCTTCCAGATAATGGGAAAAGATATCTCCATACGCCACTTTATAATCGGTTAGTTTATAAGGGTGGCTAATATCGACCTCAAAATCATAATGATTAGCAATTTTACCTGCTATTTCCCCGAATTGGACATAATGAACCTGTACATTTTCCGGATAGTCGAACGGCTTTGTGTCATCTGTAAATAGGAGCCACTGGATTGAAGGGTTCCTTTTACACGATTTAAGCCAAAGTTTGAAATTATTGGGTAACTTCCCGAAGTACAACGCTAATATTCCTATTGTTTTCATCAAAGAAGCCCCTTAATTAATTTCTTTCCTGAAGTAAAGCACCAACATGTTTTCAGACATATGCCGAATAGCTTTAGAATAACAAATTCCTATACAAACCCATACCAAAAGGTAGTTCAGGTTAAATTTGGTTACGGGGGATGGATAAAGATACAGGAGGTAAAACAGAACCCATACTCCCGCCGCTTTAGCAAGTAGATTGTTGGACTGGAATATCCCCATAAAAACCGCCGGAAGAGCGATGAGAATAATCAGCGCCAGGTGAACAATCCCTCCTTTCAAAATGATGTTCAGATAATCCGATTCAATGCCTGATCTATAGTCAGTCACACCGTCGAGTTCAATGTTGGGACAGTAGTAGCTTCCGTTGATACCTTTTCCTATGATCCAATCGATAGGCTCCATGTCGTTGTACAAGCATTCTTCGACCCCCGTTCTGGTGTCTGAGGTGCCTCTTTCCAAGACATAACTCAGTAGACCATCTTTGTCGTCGTTGACGATTGCTTCCGCAAATAGTGCCAAGAAACACGCAATGAACAGCGAATAGAAGATAACGAAAAATTGCCTTTTGCTGTTGATGAGATAGAAAAGGTAGCTGAAGATAAACGGATTAAGACAAAGCAGCATGAGGGAGCGACGGGCGTGGAAGGTAGCCAATAAAGCCGCCGATCCAAGAACGGCCGCGGATAGCAGGGTTCTTCTGAATGGATGGTATTTGTATGTCAATAGGATAAATCCCGCAGGAACGGCAAGGGTTTTAGTAAGTACTTCCACAAAATTCTTTCCCTCCTCGGTGCCTCGTTGAAGGATGCTGCCCACTACCAATAGATCATGTAGGAAGAAGAACACGCCCAAGATGATGATCGTGTCAAACGTTTTCTTGTAAAAAAGCAAATTCTTGGGCAAAAAGAGTGCGAAGGGAATTAAATAAAATAATGCTCCTTCATATGGCTCAAACAGCATCACCTTTATCCGATAGTAGCTCAAATCCAGTCCCCTAGTTACAATGCCCACCGTCCACAGCACCAGGAGAACAAACATAACCTGAAGATAAGCATTGTCGAACCTGAATTGTGCGATCTGGCTAAAGGCATAAATAAAAAGTCCGATACCAACTAATTGAATCAACTGAAACGGTGCCGCATTTACAAGCAGCGTCACTGCAAGGGTGTGGCCTATAACATATAAAATAATACCGATCCAAAAAAGGTTGATGGACTTGAGCTGACTTGGGGTTACAAACAGGGTCCTTAAAAACTTGTGTTTCCCTTCTGTTTGAAGTTGGTCTTTTAGGACGAGGCTGGTTTCGGGGTCAAGTTCTATCAACTTATTCATGACTGACTTGTTCACGTTTTTCTAACAGGCTTCGGAGCGTGCTTTCAAGCTGCTTCTTAAATCGCTTTTTATTGTGATGCTCGTTCACATACTGGTGATTTTTATGAACCAACTCAGCAAGCTTCTCCTCGGAAAGCTGGGTTCCCCAGGTAACGGCTCTTTCAATACTGTCCAGGCTCAGGTCTTCCAACAAGTAGCCGTGGGTGGAGATGTCCTCGCCCGAAGCCCACAGGGACAGAATAGGGATCACGCCGAGTCTCCGTAGATTCAACACTGAGCCGGGGCAGCCCCCTTCGCTGGCTGACGGGTAGATCAGAAAGGCACACCGATCAGCAAGGTCCCGGAAGGTTTGAGAGTCTACCGAAAGATAACCATAGAATGTTATATTTTTGCATTCGGAGATTTTGTCTCCGAATATATCCACAAATGATTGTTCAACAGGTCCGACGACATGAAGATTTAGATCTGGATGGATTAGGAAGTACTCTAGGACAAGATCTAGGCCTTTCAGAATTGATCCTCTGCTCCCGAACCAAATAAAGTCTCTCTTTGAGTTACCCGCTATTTTCTTCTCTAGATCAACTGCGTCGAATTCATGGCATGTCTGATCGAGGAGGGTGATCTTTTTTCTCAGTGCTTCAGGATAAGTGCTGATCGTATGGGCACTCCCAATCTGGACGATGGCATCGGCTATTTCGCAGGAATCGTGGTCAGGCACCAGCCGTTCATAGGGATAGGCTACCCCGTATTTTTTATTAAAATCGTCTGTTCGTTGCCGGATCATGGAGTTCTGGTGCTGATAGTAAGCACCAGTGGCGTAATATATTTTTAATGCTTTGGGGTTATTATTGCATAGATAGCCGAAGTTGGGCTCGAGCCCAAATACGACATCAAATTCCTGATTTACAAAATTCAGTGGCCTCGCGTAATGATGGAAAAAGTAGGAGAGATCCAGTTCATGAAGGATCTCGTCGAGGATCAGTGTTTCCTGTTGGTTTTGATGCCCTTTAAAGAAATCAGGGTCATTTTTTTTCTTAAAAGGATCCGTCAGATAGGAGACAAAAATCCATTTCTCTCCATTTTCCTTTCTGATATAATTAGGGAGAAGGGCAATCTCAAGCCTCCTCAAAAGATTGTAGATTTTATGGACGACATTCATGGGATCTAAACGGTTTTCTGGTAAGCAGCTAATGTTTCTTCGGCGGTTTTCTCCCAGGAATAATGGGTCAATTGCTTTTTTCCAGCTATTTTGAGTTGGGCTGCCCATTCGACATCATAAACCACTTTTTCCACGGAATCAAGAATGGAATTCCTTTCGGTTGGATCGAAGTACTGCGCGGCGTCCGCAGCTATCTCTGGAAAACAACTGGAATCGCTCAAACAGGCAGGGCAACCATTGCTGAAGGCTTCCAGAACAGGAAGCCCAAACCCTTCATAAAGGGATGGATAGACAAAAGCTTTCGCGTGGGCATAGAGGTTATTAAGGGTGTTCTCATCGACTCGCTTGGCGAGGAGCTGTTTGCTGATCTTCAATTGATGAAACAAGGATTGCTCTTCACGACTGAAGGGTGCGCCTACGCATACTACTTTGAGATCCCCTTCCCGCTTCAGGAGGGGTGCGATCGCCTTGATAAATAAGGTGAAATTTTTGTAGCCTCTGCGGTCTCCAACAAATAACAGGTAGTCGCCAAATTTATTTTCCGACACAGGAGAAGGGCTGTTGTTGTAGCCGTGGTGGATGACGTCAATCTTGTCCGGATCCAAGTCAAAGATTTCCAACAAATCCTGTTTGGTGTTGTTACTGATAGCGATCAATCGGTTGGCGTTCATCACAGCTTTCTCGATGTGATCCCGATTGGAATTATTTCCCGTGAAGAGGTGCTTAAATTTGAACTCAATCAGGTCGTGTACCGTGATGATGTAAGGCCGTTTTAGTTTAGGGTGAAAATAGTCATGGTAGAAAGTAGGGTGTAACAAATCAAAATTGTTGGAAGCAATTCTTCGGCTAGAGTAGGCTTGGTTCACCCGACAGATCCACTTGTGAAGGGTTGCTTTTCCCTTAAAATTGATATCAGGAAGAAGGTCGACGGTGTTGAACAAGTCACGATTCTCTTTTAGATATTGATTTTCGGAAAAAAGTATGGATAAGTGACACTCGTGATCGGCCGAAATATTTTTGATTAGTTCAACAAAGTACTTGGTAATGCCCCCATATTTTTGATAGGAGAACATTTGGTGGTCATAGAGTATCTTCATAATTTTTTATAAAACTACTTAATCCAAATTCCTTTTTTCCCCTTTACAATGATCATGTAGTACTGCAAGGGCGCAAGAATAAACGCGTTATAGTTTGCTATAACGGCCGCAATAAAGATGGAATAGACTCCCATTTCAAAGTAGGAAAGCAGAATGTAAACCACCACTACGTAAAGGATAGGGCTCGCTAAACTCGACCAAAACTGAATTCGGAGGGCGCTAATCCCATTCAAGAAGCTCATGTATTTGCCCCCAAACATGGCTACGTTAAAGAACACGAAACCCCAGAATGAGAGCCGGAAGTCAATTTCCAAAGTGTCCTTTCCCAGCCAAAAATCGTAAAAAGTATTTGAGAAGATAAGCATGATCAAGCTGGCACCGAAAACCAGGGCATTAAGCAAATTGTATTTTTTTACGCCATTTTTGATCCACTGAAAGTCACCTTTCACATAGGCTTCTGTCGATGCAGACCAGAACGGCGTGAGAAAGATCAGAAAGATCATGTTGATCATCTGGAAGTACTTGTAGACGATGTTGTATGCTGTCACATCCACAGTACCGAAGCTTCTTGCGATAATAATGTTGGCACTTTGATATTGGATAATGCCAGCAACTTGAATAATGAAGAAAGTCAGCCCCAGGTTAAATAGCCCTTTGTATTTGGACAGGTCTACCTTGTTCCACGATGGCCGGTACCTGGCATAGACGCCTCTAAAAAAGAAGATGTTCGCGGCTAGGAGGACGATAATTGGAGACAGGCATAAAGCCAAACCCAGATAAACCAAGGACCCTTCTGTGGTCATTACCAGAATCCCGATAAAGATCAGCGTGGCAACTTGACCCAAAAGGTCAATAAGCGAAGATTTGGCAGGCTGTTGGTCTGCAGTGACGATGGTGGTGATGATCCGAAGTACAAACTGGAGGCAGAAATAGGTGAAAACAATTAAAGCCAGAATGCTAACTTCAGAACGCATCGCCGGATCAACATTAAGAATCGCCGACCAATCTAAATATTGACTTACCACCAGATAGATCAACCAGACAGCCGTAAATATAATCCCTAGGATGGCATAGGTTGTACTTACATAAACCTGCGCGCTGTCATCATCTGCCTGGGCTTTTGCTTCTGCGAACTTGTTTCGAAGACCCTGGGTAAGCCCGATGTCAAAAAAACTGAACCAGCCGACTATGGAGCTTAGCACAAGCCAGATTCCATAATTGGAGGTGTTGATGTAGTTGATCGTCAGTGGGACAAGGACGAAGCTGATGCCGATACTTAGACCTCTAATAACTAGAGACCCAAGTATGTTTTTTTTTGCTTTGATACTTCTCTCTTGTCCTCGGTTTAATGTGTTGCGGAGATAAGATAGAACGGATGAAGCGTTGCTCATTAATACGTTAAAAAAGGTTTTGGTTGAATGGCTTAGTGTTTGGCATCTGCATATTCATACCCATAGCCATATCCATAGCCCATAATGAGCTTCGCATCGTTCATTACGATCAAGGGGTTTTTAAGCATTTTCTTCTTCGCGATATCATCCACAAATTCTAGCTGTTCCTTGGCCGTATAGTTATATCTAACAATATACAATGTCTGATCGATGTAGGGAGACAGTGCGAAAGCATCAGCCACCTGTCCTACCGGAGCGGAATCAATAATGATGACGTCAAACCTGGTTTTCAACTCCTCAAAGAGGTTCTGCATTCTTCGGCTCATCATTAACTCAGCGGGATGAGGTGGGATGTTTCCACATCCGATCAAGGTGATGCGGGGAGCATTTGGCGTCGTGTGCAACAGATCATCAACTGAATACTCTTCGGAACTAAGGTAGTCTGATAGGCCGACGCTGCTTTTTGTTTTTAACTTCTTCAGCAATGCGGGCTTCCGCAAATCAAATTCTAGGACGGCGACTTTTTTGTCGGCCATCCCGAGGCTAACCGCCAAATTGAGGCTGAAAAAGGTTTTTCCTTCACCACTCTTGCTTGAAGTAACCAGAATAACTTTATTATCCTGATTCATAGACGAGAATTGCAGCTTGGTCCGCAACAATCGAAATTGTTCGGCCACAGGGCTTTTTACTTTGTCAGATATGGCGAGGATTTCATTGTTGTTGTGATGGGATATTTCTCCTAGAATCGGTACGGCGGTCTGCTTTTCAATATCGCCTTTCTCCGTCACCTTGGTGTTAAGGATGTTTTTTAAGAAGATAAAGCCAAACGGCATACCGATCCCCATCATGAAAGCAAATATATACACGAGCTTCTTATTCGGTTTGACTGGTCCGCTGCTTGAAGTGGCTGGGTCAATCACCCGAGAGTTGGATACAGTGGTTGCAGCTAGTGATAAGGCGGATTCTTCCCTTTTTTTGGTGAGATAAAGATAATGCTCCTCTTTAATGGCCTGCTGTCGGGCTAATTCAACAAGCTGTCTCTCGATTTCCGGTACTTTTTGCGCTTTTGTGGAGATGTTGCTGCTATTGGATTCGAGATTGCGGGTGGTTATCTCCAACCCATTCTTGATTTGTTTCAGGTTTTCAAGTAAACTTCTTTTGAGCGTCTCCATTTGCTCATTCATGTTCAGGATCAAGGGGTTGCTTGGCTGCGTAGTCCGCAGCATTCTTTCCCGCTCCCGCTGTAGTTCATTGAACTTGTTGAGTAAGTTTAAAAAGGTAGGATCATCGATGTATAAAGAACTTGGGACCATTTGGTAATTGTTCTCTTGCTGCACCAGATACTCTTCGATGTTTTTCAGGACATCAATCTTTATAGCGTTTGCCGCAATTTGTGATTGATAACTACTGGTATTGGAAAGATAGTTGTGGGTGGCCGCACTAACATCCGTGATTTCATTGGTCTGCTTGTAGTTCTCTGCCTGGGCTTCTATTTTATTAAGATCGGCAGTAATGACCTCCAGCTGTTCATCTATAAACTTGATGGTATTGGCTGCGATTTGGTTTTTGACGAAGACGGCTTCCTTGCTATAAACCTCTATCAATTTATTAACGATATCCATCCCTTTTTGAGGTACTGGGTCCAATAGGCTTACCTTCAGCACGGAGGCCATTTTGTTGGCGACTTCGACTTCAACGGCGCCGCTATAGGCAGCAGCCAGAGCGTCTAAGTGGTCGAAGGCCACGAATATGGTTTTTGGTGTTTCCGCCGTTAAAGGTGAGGTCAGTTCAATGGAAAATTCCCCGAAAAAATTTTCAATCTTTTGACCATATTTGAAATACGTTTTCTTTTCATTCGCATCCTCAATTTCAAAACCTTCTTGATCAACAAGATGGACTTTAATCATATTGTCCTCCGCATATCCCAAAGAATCATATTTGAGGATGGTTAGGTTGATAGGGACTTCCCGACCGTATATCTCTCTCTTCCGTGAAAAACCTTCTTCTATAAAAAAAGAGTTGTAGAGCTCAAGTTCTGCCAAAACCCTCCGCATGATGCTTGCTGATTGGAGGATTTCAATCTCATTCTCCACCACGCTTGAAGTTTGATAATTTTCGAGATCCGCAAAGACAGCATTTTGCGAAAAATTGGAGCCTTTGTCATCCGCTTTAATCAATAGCGTACTGCTTATGTAATATTGGGGAGTAGCATAGTACATCTTGTAGATCGCCACCCCTAAACAGACCATCACACCAATGACAAACCAATACCAGTATTTCAGGTACTTTAGGATGATGAGCTTTATGTTTAATGGCTTTGATTTTTCATCCTGAAAGCCATCCAACATTATATCTGATAATTTCATATTTAGTCAAATAGGAATCTAGAATTGATAATCAACGCGACAAGGATGGAAGAAGCAATGGTGATCGCTTGGGTCCTGTTAGGGTTTACGTTCACTTGCACTGCCTTCATCTTGTCAGGCTCTACATAAACTACATCATTTTGGGTGAGGTAGTAGTAAGGGGAACTAAGGATAGACTTATCGTTTAGATTTAGCCGGTTGGCGCTCCTGACGCCGTCCTTGTCTCGGATTACCAGCACATTTTCCCGCTTGCCGTATGGTGTCATGTCTCCCGCAAGACCTAAAGCTTCCAACAGGGTTATTTTCTCGGTCGGCACGGTAAAGGTAGAGGGCCTGTTTACTTCCCCGATTACCGTAACCTTAAAATTCAAAAACCGGATGTTGACGATCGGATCCTTAACATACTCTCTTAAACGGAACGCCAGTTCTTCTATTGCCTCATCCTTAGTCAGCCCGCCGATTCTGACTTTGCCCAAAACCGGAAAGTTAATCTCTCCGTCCTTGTCCACCAGATAACCCTCGTTTAAAGGACTCGCGGTGACGTTATTGTTCCCATCTGTGTTTAGAATTCCGGCGTTGAACAGCAGGTTTGATTCTTGGCTGAGGCTGCTCACCGTGATTTTTAACAGATCATCGGCTTGGATTTCCGGATCAACCGAATTGGCTATTTTTACATTATAATCCGACTGGCTGTCGATGTCGCTGAAATACACTAAGTTTCTCTTGGCACAGCCGGTAAAGATCAATAATAAAAGGAGGTAAAATAGTCGAAAATTCATAAGAGTAATTCTAATACAGGGTAAAGTATTAAGTCTCATTGATTCATCAAGAATCATCAGAGCTTCTTTGGTATCTTGTCATTTATGGGCAATACAGCCACAAATTTTTATTTTAAAAATAAAGAGTCCAATGTGCCTAAGCAAAGGTAAGTTAAATTTTTACAGGATTTACATGATGAGTAATCATTTATAAGCCTGTGTGTTAGGTTTGGGCATGGCTTCGCCACGTGAGTCCCATGTCTCCCTCTTGGATAAGTCTTGTTGTCAGTTTCTATAAATAGCTTTCCGTTGTTTTCCATAGGAGCAATCGGATAATCAAGGTTGTTTGGGTTAGTGGGCTAAAGATGGTCAATACAGGTGTTAGTATGCCCGATCATTTCGGAACCAGAGGCTATAGGCTGTCTCCAAAATTATCTTGGAATCAAAATAAATACACCAATTCCTTACATAGAACATGTCCAACTTATAACGGGAATGAATATCATGGAAGTTTTTGGTCTCTCCCCGATAGCCTTTGGCTTGGGCTAATCCTGTAATGCCCGGCTTGACCGCGTGGCGGAACATGAAGTTGTCAATCTCCTGAGCAAATACCTCGTTCATGGGTACAGTATGAGGGCGAGGACCAACAATCGACATTTCTCCCTTCAATACATTGATGATTTGGGGGAGCTCATCCAAGCTCGTCCGACGAAGAAATTTCCCCACTCTGGTTATCCTTTTGTCATGCTTGCTTGCCTGTAAAAAGTCGGCCTCCTTATTCGTGACCATCGTCCTGAACTTAAGGCAATAAAAAGGAACGTTATCTTTACCGTGTCGGAGCTGTTTGAAGAGCACAGGTCCCTTGGAGGTCAGCTTGATGGCTATCGCAATAACGGGGAAAAGCCATGAGCAGACTAAGATCAGCGCAAGTAAGGAAAACGTGACGTCAAAAATCCGTTTAATGACTACTTTCGAAGAGTCTCTGAAAAAGGAGTCATTAGATGCAGATAACTCTTCAATGGAAGTAAAAGTTTTGTCCATAACCGCAACATTTATAAATTCTTGATGCAAATATACTAAGGAATTTATGTAAAGCAATTTTTTGTATGTTAAAAACATTTTTGCTTCTGTGTAAATTTTTTAGAGGTCTTGCTTTTCGCCGAAAAGACGCAAAATTATGATGATGTTCCCCGGTTTCATCTCCTAAAGCTTCTAAAGGATCTGATTTTTGTGCTAGAACATGCCGTTTTCCTCCAAAAGCAATGACTTTGCCAAAAAAATAAAGAAATGCTTTTTTTTATATTTATAACGAAAAAAAGGAAGTGTGAACTTCCTTAGCTATTTGAAATAATCTGCTTGTAATCTATTCCCATGTGACTGTTGTGATAGGTAGCTACGCCTTTTTTGACGATGATTACCTGTGGAGACTCATGTTCAACATCAAAATCTTTGGCAAGGAGATTTGATATTTCCCGGAAGCGTATCAGATCTAAATAGTAAGGGGTGATCTTCTCACTATCCTCCGGTTTCCAATTCCTTTTCAGCCGATCCCAAGCCATTGCACTGATCGAACAGCGGGTAGAATGCTTAAATATAAGTACAGGACGTTCTTTACTTTCGTTTTTAAGCTGATCAATTTGTGCGATATCCTCGAGTTTGTTCCAGTTGTTGTCCATTGCGTTTTTGTTTTTGTAGTTAAACACCAGACGCGTAGGTTTAAGTTCTGGCTTCAAGCAGATCGGCAGCTGGGTGGTACTTAGCGTTCTTCTAACCGGGTGTAGGTCGCGCACCGATCAAGCGCAGGGAGCCGATTATTAGGTTTTGGAGGTAAAGGGCATGGACCTTTTGAGCCTGAGGGTTCCTAAATTACAGTGGATTCACTACCTTCGTTCTTGAAAAATATTTAATAAGGAATAGCAATATATGGAAATCAACGGTAAAATTGTGCAGGTGTTACCTGAGCAGTCGGGGAATGGTAGAAATGGCGTTTGGAGGAAAAGAGACTATGTGCTCGAAACCAAGGGGCAATATCCTAAAAAAGTGTGTTTGACGGTGTGGGGGGATAAAATTGATCAATTTGGGATGCAGGTTGGGGATGAGGTGACCGCAGGGATTGAGATCGAAAGTAGGGAGTTTAACAGCAAGTGGTACACAGATGTGAAAGCCTGGAAGGTGGATAAACAAGGAGCTGGAAACTCCTATGGAGCCGCGGGCCAAGGTGCTCCTGAGGTCAGCTCTTTCAGCGAAGACGACGGAGACGATATTCTTCCTTTCTAAAAAAAGGTGGACCGGATAGTTGCCCGGGGATAGAACTGATAGGAGGAGGGACATGAAGCCGTTTTGGGAATTCATGCCCCTCCTTTTTTATTGTTGACCTGTAGCTCAAAATTGGCTGTTGCCGAATTGATAGCCCAGATAGATTCCGCCAATAATAAAAAGCAAGGTAATACCGGACATGAGCAATACCACACCGAGCGGCATTTCCCAGTCCTCGGAACCAAGTTTAAAACGGATACTTTTTTTCAGAACTATCATCTCAAGCGATAAAATGCAAGCAGTGTTACGGCCGTCGTTCTTCGATTAATCGTGAGACGATCCTTTCCATCCTTTCATCTCGAGTTCTCTCGCTGCTTCCTCCACGGTTTCCTTTAGCCCTTTTTTATAAGCATCCAGGTTTTCGGCCACTCGCGCGTCATAGGAACCCACGATAGAGGCCGCTAAGATGCCCGCGTTTTTGGCGCCATTTAGAGCTACGGTGGCTACCGGTATTCCTCCCGGCATCTGTAAGATCGACAAGATGCTGTCCCAGCCATCTATGGAATTAGAGGATTTAACCGGTACGCCGATGACGGGTAGAGAAGTCAAAGAGGCGACCATCCCGGGGAGATGGGCTGCTCCGCCTGCTCCGGCGATAATCACTTTCAGTCCTGTTTTTCTGGCTGTTTCCGCATATTCTACCATCCTTAATGGGGTACGATGAGCGGACACGATCGTCAACTCATAACTTACACCCAGTTCTTCAAGTATTTTAGCTGCTTCTTGCATGATAGGAAGATCTGACTTGCTCCCCATGATGATGCCCACCTGCTTGCTCATATTATGTTTTTATTTTGATCAGGTTCTTAAATCTCTTTGCCTTGTTTTTAAGCTCATCTATGTCTTCTTCTAAAATGGTGACGTGGCCCATTTTCCGGAAGGGTTTAGTAATTTTCTTGCCATATAGGTGGATGTGGATCCCTTTTTCAGACAAAGCCTCATCCAAGCCTTCCACTAGGGCTTCACCCGTATAGCCATCTTCGCCAAGCAAGTTTACCATAGCAGCAGCGGACCGGATTCCCGTATCGCCTAACGGCATATTCATCACCGCTCGAAGGTGTTGCTCAAACTGAGACGTGAAATTTGCTTCAATCGTGTGGTGCTCACTATTGTGAGGGCGGGGGGCGATCTCATTTACGAGAATGTCGCCGCCGCGGGTGACAAACATCTCTACTGCCAGCAGACCTATCATGTCAAGCTTTTCCATTACGGCCTGTGCAGTATCAATGGCTTTAGTATGGATGGCCTCACTAATTTCAGCCGGTGAAAACAGAAACTCAACCAAATTAGCCACCGGATGAAAAACACATTCCACGGGAGGGAAGGCCTTCATTTCGCCTCGTTCATTTCTCGCGACGATCACCGCAATTTCTTTTTCAAAATCCACCAGCTTTTCCAGTAGGCTAGGCGCATCGAAGGCTTTATCCAGATCCGCTTCACTCCGGATTACCTGGACACCCCTCCCGTCATATCCTTCTTTGCCGAGCTTGTTTACCGCCGGTAGAAACGCTACGTGGGACTGCACTTCGTCTTTGTTATCTGTAAGGATAAACTCTGCCGTGGGTATGTTGTTCTTTAGGTAAAATTGTTTTTGTTCACGTTTGTCCTGAATTAACTTGATAATGTGCGGCTGAGGAAAGACCTTTTTTCCTTCTTTTTCCAGCTGAGTTAATGCTTCTGTATTGACATGTTCTATCTCTATGGTGATCACGTCACAGTCTTTGCCAAAATTGTAAACCGCCTCAAAATCTGTCAGTTTTCCATGAACAAACTTTTGGGCGATGTCCTTACAAGGCGCGTTGGGATCAGGATCCAAGATATGGATGTCCACATTGTAGTTGATGGCCGACTGGATCACCATCCTTCCGAGTTGGCCTCCGCCGATGATCCCTAAGGTCTTTGCTTGATAATTTTCCCCCACCTGTTTCGTATTTATTAATGCGATGTAAAATTAAGCTAAAAAAGGGGAAGGTCGAAACTATTGCAGCTAGATATGCCATAAGATCCCCCTTATCCATTCTTCTCCTAGCCTAACTTTTTCGCATCTGGCAACGCATTAACCTACTTTTCTGTTAACTTTGTGCCTGCTTTCGGAAAGGTTGAATGTTGTCATTCAGCCTTTTCACAGGCTAATGGATTAGCTTTCCGCTCACCGCCCCCGGCAATGGCCCTCTTCTCTGTATAAGATATGGATTTGAACGGCACCGGCTGAGGGGATCAATTAAAAGATGATTTAATAGCAAGGATATCGTGAAAAAATATCAGGAGTATAAACAAATTGACTTTCCGGAAATAGGTGAAAAGGTCTTGGCCTCATGGAAGGAAAACAAGATTTTTGAAAAATCGGTACATAATAGAGAAGGTGCGGAGACCTTCACCTTCTATGAAGGACCTCCTTCTGCCAATGGCACTCCGGGGATCCACCACGTAATGGCACGTACGATCAAGGATATTTTTTGTAGGTATAAAACCTTAAAAGGCTTCCAGGTAAAAAGAAAAGGCGGCTGGGATACCCATGGATTGCCTGTAGAGTTACAGGTAGAAAAGGAACTGGGAATCACCAAGGAGGATATTGGCAAGAAGATCTCCGTAGAAGAGTATAACAAAAAGTGTCGGGAAACGGTCATGCGCTTCAAAAGCGAATGGGATGACCTCACAGAGAAGATCGGCTACTGGGTAGATCTCGATGATCCTTACATTACATTCGATTCCAAGTATATCGAGAGCCTCTGGCACTTGTTAAAGCAGCTTTATGAAAAGGACCTGTTATATAAGGGATATACCATTCAACCTTATTCGCCTGCTGCGGGGACAGGGTTAAGTTCGCACGAGTTGAACCAGCCAGGTTGCTACCGGGAAGTTAAAGACACTTCTATCACGGCACAGTTTAAGGTCAAGCACCAAGAGGAGGTATATTTACTGGCTTGGACCACCACCCCCTGGACGCTACCTTCCAATTCTGCTTTGGCTATTGGCGAGAAACTGGATTACGTAAAAGTGAAAACGTTCAACCCCTACACCTTCTTGCCTCAAACCGTCATCTTGGCCAAAGCAAGAGTGGGTGCTTATTTTAATCCCAAAGCCAAAGAACTTAAGCTTGAAGATTACAAAGCAGGGGATAAGCTGATTCCCTATGAGGTAATAGAGGAGCTGAAAGGAAAGGACTTGCTTGGGCTTGCTTATGAGCAATTGTTCCCTATTGCAGGGTTGGAGCTTCCTGATCCCGCTTTCACCGTCATCTCCGGAGATTACGTCACCACAGAAGATGGTACCGGGATCGTCCATCTGGCAAAAGCTTTTGGTGCAGATGACTTCAGAACGCTACAGCAGCACAATATCCCGGGCATATTCGTCAAGGATGAGAATGACAAGGATATACCCGTGGTGGATAAGCAAGGGAAATTCCTGCCTGTCGTCGGCCAATACCTGGTAGATAAGATCCACGAACACCAAATCACTTCCCATAAGACCTATGGTGTCGACGATTTCTATGTAAAAAATTATACCAAGGATGATGAAAATGCCGCGGATTATAAAAACACTGACGTCATCATTTCCATCATCTTAAAAAATGAAAATAAGGCTTTCAAGGTAGAAAAATATGAGCACAGTTATCCCCATTGTTGGAGGACGGATATGCCCATCTTGTATTACCCTTTGGAGAGCTGGTTTATCCGGACTACTGCTTATAAGGACCGTCTAGTGGAATTGAACAAAACCATCAACTGGAAGCCGGAAGCAACCGGTACCGGGCGTTTTGGAAACTGGTTGGAAAACTTGGTGGATTGGAATCTTAGCCGTTCTAGGTTCTGGGGCACCCCCCTTCCTATCTGGAGGAACGAAGATGGCACTGAAACCAAATGCATTGGATCGATTGAGGAACTGAACCAGGAGATCGCTAAATCTATTGAAAAAGGGTTCATGGTCGCATCTCCTTTTAAGGAAGGGGAGCTGGACTTGCACCGACCCTATGTGGATGATGTAATATTGGTGTCTCCAACGGGAGAAAAAATGACCCGTGAGCCGGATCTGATTGATGTGTGGTTTGACTCGGGAGCGATGCCGTATGCCCAATGGCATTACCCTTTTGAGAATGAAGATGTTTTCAAAGCCAATTATCCCGCAGATTATATTGCTGAAGGAGTGGATCAGACCCGTGGCTGGTTCTTCACCTTACATGCGATTGCTGTGATGCTTTTCGACAGCGTGGCGTTCAAAAATGTGGTGGCTAACGGACTCGTATTGGACAAGAATGGAAACAAGATGTCCAAGCGATTAGGCAACGCGGTCGATCCTTTTGCCACCTTGAATGTGTACGGTCCGGATGCGCTTCGTTGGTACCTGTTATCTAATGCCAATCCTTGGGATAATCTTAAGTTCAATGCGGACGGGGTGGCAGAAGTACAGCGGAGGTTCTTTGGCACACTTCAGAATACTTATAATTTCTTTGCGCTCTACGCCAATCTGGATGAGTTTGTCTATGATGGAGGAAAGAAAGTTCCGGTAAAAGAGCGACCTGAGTTAGACCGTTGGATCGTATCCAAGCTACAGACACTTGTTGCTGAAGTGGAGGAGGCGATGGATCAGTATGATGCCACAAAGGCCACTAGAGCCATCATGAATTTTACCGTGGACCAACTGTCCAACTGGTACGTTCGTTTAGCACGTAAGCGGTTCTGGAGAGGCGAAATGAATGTAGACAAGCAGGCTGCTTACGAGACTTTATATGAGTGTCTTATGACTTTGACCCAGCTCATGTCTTCCTTTGCGCCGTTTTATGCAGATTGGATGTATCGAAACCTGACGGAAGGACTCAAGGAAGCAGGACAGTCCGTTGCAGATTCTGTTCACCTGACCGACTGGCAACCTGCAGAAGCCACCCTTGTGAATCAGGACTTAGAGGAAAGCATGCAGTTGGCTCAGGATATTTCATCCCTGGTTCATTCCCTAAGGAAAAAGGAAAAGCTTA
>Ga0079224_100006258_pt1 | contig 15752 bp, 16 predicted proteins | sample Stecom2015_FD_80414 | JGI IMG/M metagenome (GOLD analysis project Ga0079224, IMG submission 80414) | Agricultural soil microbial communities from Utah to study Nitrogen management - Steer compost 2015 | ecosystem: Environmental > Terrestrial > Soil > Agricultural land | place: USA: Utah...
GGCCGGTGGACCTGCATTTGCGCGGCCTGGAGCTGATGGGGGCGGAAATCGAGATCGACGGCGGCTATATTCGCGCCCGGGCGCCCAATGGCCTCAAGGGCGCCCACATCTTTCTCGATATCGTCACCGTGGGCGGCACCGAGAACCTGATGATGGCCGCCGCCCTGGCGGAGGGCACCACGGTGATCGAAAACGCCGCCCGGGAGCCGGAGATCGTCGACCTGGCCAACTTTATCAACACCCTCGGCGGTGAGGTGGAGGGCGCGGGTTCGGACACTCTGACCATCCGCGGGGTCAAGGCCCTCAGGGGCGGCAGCTACCGGGTGATGCCCGACCGCATCGAGACCGGCACCTATCTGGCCGCCGCCGCCGCCACCCGGGGCTCGGTGACCCTGAAGGACACCGACCCCCGCTATCTGGAGGCGGTGCTGCTCAAGCTGGAGGAGGCCGGCGCCCAGATCGAGAGTTCCGATACCTGGATCAAGCTGGATATGGCCGGTCGGCGCCCCAAGGCGGTGAGTGTGCGCACCGCCCCCTACCCGGCCTTTCCCACCGACATGCAGGCCCAGCTGATGGCCGTCAACGCGGTGGCCGAGGGGGTGGGGCGGGTCACCGAAACCATTTTCGAGAACCGCCTGTTACAGGTGCCGGAGTTGAACCGCATGGGCGCGAGAATTGCCCTGGAAGGCAATACCGCCATCGTCACCGGAGTGGATGTCCTCAACGGCGCCCCGGTGATGGCCTCCGACCTGCGGGCCTCCGCCGCCCTGGTGATTGCCGCCCTGGTGGCCAGGGGCGAGACCATCGTCGATCGCATCTACCATATCGACCGGGGCTACGAGTGCATTGAAGAAAAGCTTCGCCAGCTGGGCGCCAATATCCAAAGGATTTCCTGATGTCGCAATTGACCATTGCCCTCACCAAGGGGCGCATTCTCAAGGAGACTCTGCCCCTGCTGGCGCGGGCCGGCATCGAGCCCAGCGAAGATATCGACGCCAGCCGCAAGCTGGTGTTCGCCACCAATGTCAGCGGTGTGCGGCTGCTGGTGCTGAGGGGCTCCGATGTGCCCACCTATGTCCAGTACGGTGCCGCCGATCTCGGGGTGTCCGGCAAGGACACCCTGATGGAGCACGGCGGCGACGGCATCTACGAGCCCCTGGACCTGGGCATCGCCCGCTGCAGGCTGATGACCGCCGCGGTGGCCGGCAGCGCCCCCAGTGCCGGCCGCATCCGGGTGGCCACCAAGTACGTCAATATCGCCCGCCGCTACTATGCCGAGCAGGGCCGCCAGGCGGATATGATCAAACTCTACGGCGCCATGGAGCTGGCCCCCATCATGGCCCTGGCGGATGAGATTGTGGATATCGTCGACACCGGCAACACCCTCAAGGCCAACGGCCTGGAGGCCAGGGAAACCATTGCCGAGATCAGCTCCCGGCTGATCGTCAACCGCGCCGCAATGAAGAAGAAGCACCAGCTGATTCAGCCACTATTGAATCGCCTGGCGGCCGCCCTGGCCGATAATTGAGGAGGTCGCCGTGGCAACTATTCAGCGCTTGAACGCCAGTGGGCCAAATTTTGACGCCAGGTTGCAGGCGTTGCTGGCCTGGGACACCGTATCGGATGCCACCGTGGCCGCCACCGTGGCCGAGATCATCGACGCTGTGCGCAGCCGGGGGGATCAGGCCCTGGTGGAATTCACCAACCGCTTCGACCGCCGCGCCCTGTCCGCCGCCGCGGAACTGGAGATCGCTCCCGAGGCCCTGGCCGCCGCCCTGGCCGCCATCGGTGCCGACTTGCGCTCCGCCCTGGAGACCGCCGCCGACCGCATTCGCAGCTATCACCAGTACCAGGTTCAGGAGTCCTGGAGCTACCGGGAGGCCGACGGCACCCGCCTGGGTCAGCAGATTACCCCCCTCGACCGGGTTGGCGTTTACGTGCCCGGGGGCAAGGCCAGCTATCCGTCCTCGGTGCTGATGAACACCATCCCCGCCAAGGTGGCGGGGGTGGGCGAGGTGGTCATGGTGGTGCCGGCCCCGGCTGGCGAACTCAATTCCCTGGTGTTGGCGGCGGCGGCCATTGCCGGCGTCGACCGGGTGTTCACCCTCGGCGGTGCCCAGGCGGTGGCCGCCCTTGCCTATGGCACCGAGACCGTGCCCCGGGTGGACAAGATCGTCGGCCCCGGCAATATCTACGTCGCCACTGCCAAGCGCGCGGTGTTCGGCCAGGTGGGCCTGGACATGGTGGCTGGGCCGTCGGAAATCCTGGTGGTCTGCGACGGCCACACCGATCCCGACTGGATTGCCATGGACCTGTTTTCCCAGGCCGAGCACGACGAGGACGCCCAGGCCCTGCTGATCAGCCCGGATGCCGGGTTCCTCGACCGGGTTGCCGCCAGTATCGAGCGCCTGCTGCCCACCCTGGAGCGGCGGGACATCGCCGCCGCCTCCCTGGCGCGCCGCGGCGCCCTGATCGAGGTGGCGGACATGGACGCCGCGGTGGTGCTGATCAACCGCATCGCCCCCGAGCACCTGGAGCTCTCGGTGGCGGACCCGGACGCCCTGTTGCCCCGTATTCGCCACGCCGGCGCCATCTTTATGGGCCGCCACACCGCCGAGGCGGTGGGGGACTACTGCGCCGGTCCCAACCATGTGTTGCCCACCTCGGCCACCGCCCGCTTTTCGTCTCCCCTGGGGGTGTACGATTTCCAGAAGCGCTCGTCGGTCATCTACTGTTCGCCCCAAGGGGCGAGCGACCTCGGCCGGGTGGCTTCGGTACTGGCGCGCGGGGAGTCCTTTACCGCCCACGCCCGTTCCGCCGAATACCGTATCGAGGACTGATTTGGCCATGACCAATCCCTACTGGAGTGACCTGGTTCGGCGCCTGGCCCCCTACATCCCCGGTGAGCAGCCCAGTGGCCGTGAACTGGTCAAGCTCAACACCAACGAAAATCCCTTTGGCCCTTCGCCGCGGGTTCTCGAGGCCATCGCCGCTTGTGCCGGCGACAACCTGCGGCTCTATCCGCCGCCGGAGTCGGACCAGCTGAGGGCGGCCATTGCCGGGTACCACGGGGTCGCCGTGGAGCAGGTGTTTGTCGGCAATGGCTCCGACGAGGTGCTGGCCCACAGCTTCCAGGCCTTTTTCACCGGCCGGGAGCAGGAGCTGCTGTTTCCGGATATCAGCTACAGCTTTTACCCGGTGTACTGTGGCCTCTACGGCATCGGCTATCGCCAGCTGCCCCTGGCGGAGGACTTTTCCCTGCGCCTGGGGGACTACGCAGTGGCCAACGGCGGCATCATCTTTCCCAATCCCAATGCCCCCACCGCCATGGCGGTGCCCCTGGCGGATATCGAAGCCCTGCTCAAGGCCAACACCCAGTCGGTGGTGGTGGTGGACGAGGCCTATGTGGATTTTGGCGCCGAGTCCGCCGTGGCCCTGGTGGACAGCTACCCCAATCTGCTGGTGGTGCAGACGCTGTCCAAGTCCCGTTCCCTGGCGGGCCTGCGGGTGGGGTTTGCCATTGCTGACAAGGGGTTGATCGAAGCCCTGGAGCGGGTCAAGAACAGTTTCAATTCCTACCCCCTGGACCAGCTGGCCATTGCCGGGGCGGTGGCGGCCTTTGCCGACGAGGAGTATTTCCAGCGCACCCGCAAGGCGATCATCGCCAACCGGGAATCGCTGTGCGCGGAGCTCGTGCAGCGGGGCTTTGCGGTGCTGCCCTCGGCGGCGAACTTTGTCCTCGCCCGCCAGCCGGACTGGCGGGGCGCGGAACTGGCGGCCGCCCTGCGGGACCGGGATATTATTGTGCGTCACTTCAACAGCCCGCGGATCGCCGACTACCTGCGCATCACCATAGGTTCCGAGCAGGACCAGCAGCGCCTGGTGGCGGCGCTGGATCAGATTCTGGCTTAGGGACAGAGGCTCCTTGAGCCCAGCCGCGGTGTGAGGCCGCCGCGGCCCTTCAGTTGCTGCTGGGGCGAATGCCCGCCACCGTGGTTACCGAGATTTTTTCGCCATCCCGCACCACGTCCACGTGAATGGGGTCTCCAGGCATCAGCTCAGCGATGATATTGGTGCCCTGGCGACCGTCCCCCACCAGCTTCTGGTTGATATGGGTGATGATGTCGCCGGGCATCAGCCCCGCCAGGTGGGCGGGGCCATTGATGTGGATGTCGGTGATGATCAGCCCCCGGGGCGGGTTCAGCCCCAGCCGGCTGGCCACTTCCGGCGACAGCTGCTGGGCCTGTACCCCCAGCCAGCCGCGAATCACCTTGCCGTGTTTGACGATGTCTTCCATGACCCGGATCGCGGTATCCGCGGGTATCGCGAAACCTATGCCCACCGAGCTGCTCTCATTGAGGATGGCGGAGTTGATCCCCAGCAGGTTGCCGTAGGTGTCGATCAGGGCGCCACCGGAATTTCCCGGATTGATGGCGGCATCGGTCTGCAGGAAATTCTCAAAGGTATTCAGCCCCAGGCCCCGGCCGGTGGCGCTGATAATGCCCTGGGACACCGATTGGCCGACACCGAAGGGGTTGCCTATGGCCAGGGCCACATCCCCCACCTTGGCCCGCTGGGGGTTGCCGATGCCGATGGGGGTCAGGTTGTCGAGATCCGTCTTGAGCACCGCCAGGTCGGTGTCGGCATCCGTGCCCACCACCTGGGCCTGGGCTTCGCGGCCGTCGTGGAGAAGGATCACGATCTGGTCGGCGCCGCTCACCACATGGTTGTTGGTGAGGATAAAACCGTTGCGGCTGACGATCACCCCGGAACCCAGGGACGACTCCATGCGCCTCTGCTGGGGCATGCTGCCGCTGTTGAAAAAGCGGCGGAAGAAGGGGTCGTTGAGCAGTGGGTGCTGGCGCTCCCTGCTCACGGTTTTGCTGGTGTAGATATTCACCACCGCGGGGGCGGCGCGGGCGACGGCGTCGGAGTAGGAAATCGGGCCCTCCCAGCTGGAGCTGGGGGCCAGCTGCTCGATTTCCGCCCGCTCTTCCGGTGTGGGCGGGTCCAGGAGCCTGGGGGTAAGGGCCAGAATCAGGGCGGCGGTGAGCAGGCCGGTGAGCACAGGCCAGCTGAGGTAGCGCAGGATTCCGCTCATCGGCACCATGATATGGCTCAGCGCGCTCAGCGGTTTGCGGTCAGAGGGGAGGGATCAGCTGACCTTGTAGGTGGGATCGTCATCTTCACTCTCGCTGGCCGCGTCCCTCGCAGCGGTTCTAATATCGGCAATCCCCTTGGTGTAGGTGCCCCGGTCCGGCAGTTCGTCAAAGCCGTAGTTCTCGCTGAGGACGCCGCCGGGAACACTGGGGGCGTAATCCTTGGGGGGCTCCGGGGGCACGGAGGACAGGATGCGCAACTTGCTGTCGGCGCTGAGGCCAGAAAACGCGGCGTCCTGGACCTCCCGGCTGACCTCTGGCGAGGCCAGCAGCATGGCGCTGGTGGCCAGTTGCTCGCTGATTTCCCGCTGGTTGCGGTTCAGTTCGCGAATCAGCCCGGAGGTCTTGATCAGGTGGTCGGCGACGTCCCGCTGGTATATTTTGAGTTCATCGTCCTTTTCCCGGAGTTTCTCCTCCAGTTCACGGCGCTTCCGTTCCTGGGGAGACAGGGCGCGGGTCAGCAGGGAGCCCGCTGTCAAGCCGACCAGGAGACAGACGGCGGCGATGGTCATACTCGTCACATCCACGATGATTTCCTTTCTCTCTTGCCATGGCCAGGGGGCAATTTCATGGCCAATTACAGAGCCTCAGTATACGTGATCTGGCTGCCGTGGTGGGGTCTGTTGGTCAATTTTCCCCAGACTCATTAGAATGTCCAGCCCCGGCCGCGACCTCGAGGAGAACCCATTGCCCGCTGTGCGAGAAGACAAGCTGTCGATACCCGGCCCCGCAGGGGCGCTGGAGGTCGCCTGCCGCGAGGGCAGTGCGGATGGGCGTTTTGCCGGGCGGGGGTGGTGCGCGGTGGTCTGCCATCCCCACCCCCTCCACGGCGGCACCATGGACAACAAGGTGGTCACCACCCTGGCCAGAGCCTATGGGGAGCTGGGTGTTGACGTTACCCGCTTCAACTTTCGCGGGGTTGGCGCCAGCGCCGGGGTGCACGACAACGGCGTCGGGGAGGTGGGCGACCTGCGGGCCGTCGCCGCCTGGAGTCGGGAGCGGTTTGCCGCCAGCCAGCTGCTGCTGGCGGGGTTTTCCTTTGGCTGCGGGGTGGTCAGCAACGCCTGTGGCCAGATTCCCGTGGCTCACGCCCTGTTGGTGGCGCCCCCCGTGGGCCGCTACAACTTTCGCCCGGTGGGCGGCTACCCCTGCCCGGTGTGTGTGGTGATGGGGGGCCGCGACGAGTTGGTGGACCCGGCGCAGGTCCACGCCTGGGCGGAGAGCCTGACCCCCCGGCCAGAGCTGATAGCCATGCCCGACGCGGGCCATTTTTTTCACGGCCAGCTGGTGGACTTGCGCCAGCGGCTGGTGGCAACCCTGGTCCGGCAGCTGGCCGGGATACCCTGACCACTGTGGATTCTTTGCATGCCGACACCCCTTGAGAGATATCGTCGCGACCTGGCCACGGGCAATTTTGTGCCCGATCCGGCTCAGGAGCGGGCAGTTTTTGAGCTCCAGGATCTCCACGACCGCCTGGTGGCGGCCAAATCCCAGGGCTCGAGAGGGCTGCTGGCGCGGCTGTTTGGCGGGGAGCAGGTCAGGGCGCCGGTGACGGGGCTCTACTTCTGGGGTGGTGTCGGGCGGGGCAAAACCTATCTAATGGACAATTTTTACGAAAGCCTGCCCTTTGACGCCAAGCTGCGGGCCCATTTCCACCGCTTTATGCGCCGGGTCCACGACGATCTCAAGTCTCTGAAGGGGGAGAAAAACCCGCTGGAAAAAGTGGCCGACCGCATCGCGGGGCAGGCGAGGGTGATCTGTTTTGACGAGTTTTTTGTCGCCGATATCGCCGATGCCATGATTCTCGGCACCCTGCTCGGCCATCTCTTCGAGCGTGGCGTCAGCCTGGTGGCCACCTCCAATATCGTCCCCGACGGCCTCTACCGGGACGGTCTCCAGCGCCAGCGCTTCCTGCCCGCCATCGCCTTGCTCAACCAGCACTGCAAGGTGGTCAACGTGGACGGAGGGGTGGACTACCGGCTGCGTGCCCTGGAGCAGGCGGAGATCTACCACAGCCCCCTGGATGGGGCGGCGGAGATGGCGCTGGCGGCCGCCTTCGAGAGCCTGGTGCCATCCCTGGAAGAGGTGCGCCAGGGGGTTGCCATCCAGATCGAGGGCCGGGACATTCCCTCCCGCAAGGTGGGGGAGGATGTGGTATGGTTTGACTTCAAGGCCCTGTGCGACGGTCCCCGCAGCCAGAACGACTATATCGAGATCGCCCGGGAGTTCCACGCGGTGCTGATCAGCAACGTGCCCAGGTTGACCACCGCCATGGAGGATCAGGCCCGCCGCTTCGTCAACCTGGTGGACGAGTTTTACGACCGCGGGGTCAAGCTGATTGTGTCGGCTGAGGTTGCCCTTGCGGAAATCTACGCCGGCACCCGTTTGCAGTTCGAGTTCGAGCGCACCCGCAGTCGCTTGTTGGAGATGCAGTCCCACGACTACCTGGCACGCCCTCACAAACCCTAAAAGCCATGGTAAACAAAGGGTTGTCCGTAACGCAGGGGCTTGCCCCAAGAAAAAGCAAAAGCCACTTGAAAAGGCCGGGGCTGATCGGTAGAATTCGCCCTCTTTTTTAACCCCCCCTGAATTTCAGGCAGACAACGATGAAAACATTCAGTGCAAAAGCCGAGACCGCAACCCACGACTGGTTTGTGGTTGACGCCAAGGACAAGGTTCTGGGCCGCATTGCCGCCGACATCGCCTCGCGGCTGCGCGGCAAACACAAGCCCGAATACACTCCCCATGTCGACACCGGCGACTACATCGTGGTTGTCAACGCGGAAAAGGTGCGGGTGACCGGCAACAAGGCCAAGGACAAGAAGTACTATCACCACACTGGCTATATTGGCGGTATCAAGGAAATCAGTTTTGAAAAGCTGATCGACAAGGCGCCCGAGCGGGTCATCGAAACCGCTGTCAAGGGTATGTTGCCCAAGGGTCCCCTCGGCAGGGCGATGCTCAAGAAGCTGAAAGTCTACGCCGGCGACCAGCACCCCCACGCTTCCCAGCAGCCCCACGAACTTACTCTCTGAGACGGATTGTAGACCATGGCAGAATCCCAATATTACGGCACCGGGCGTCGCAAAACCTCCTCGGCTCGCGTATTCCTGAAAACCGGTTCCGGCACCATCACCATCAATGACCGCCCCATCGAGAACTACTTTGGCCGCGAAGTGGCCCGCATGATCGTGCGTCAGCCCCTCGAAGTGACCGATATGGTGGAGCGCTTCGACGCCCATATCACCGTCGCCGGCGGCGGCAGTTTCGGTCAGGCCGGCGCCATCCGCCACGGCATTGCCCGCGCCCTGCTCGCCTACGACGAGGGCCTCCGCGGCGCCCTCCGCCAGGCCGGCTACCTGACCCGCGATGCCCGTGAAGTGGAGCGCAAGAAGGTCGGTCTGCACAAGGCGCGCAAAAAGCCCCAGTTCTCCAAGCGTTAAGTTTCAACTGCTGTTGCGGTTGTATCGACGCCCGGCTGCAAAAGTCGGGCGTTTTTTTTTGTATTTCAGGTGGTTGGGACGCAACGCTGGAACTTTGGCTTGTAAAATTCGGTGCGTTTAATTAACATGGCTCGCCATTTTACCCTTCCAGAACAGATTCTTTGCTGCTTGTTGGAGAGACTCATGAGCAATGACGGTATCAATCAAGCGCGCCGCCGCTTCCTCACTGGTGCGACCTGTGTCGTCGGCGCCGTGGGGGTGGTGGGAGCGGCGGTCCCATTTGTAGGTTCCTGGCACCCCAGCGCCAAGGCCAAGGCGGCCGGCGCTCCGGTCAAGGCCAATATCAGTAAGATCGAGCCCGGCCAGATGATCACTGTGGAGTGGCGGGGCAAGCCGGTCTATGTGCTGCGGCGCACCCAGGAGTCCCTCGACGGCCTCGCCAAGACCACTGATCTGATCCGCGATCCCGAGTCCAAGGAATCCATTCAGCCCGCCTATGTGGACCCGGTCAACCGCGCCATCAAGTCCGAGCTGTTGGTGCTGGTGGGGCTTTGCACCCACCTGGGTTGCGCACCCATGTTTCATCCCGAAGTGGGTGTCGATCCGGCCAATGGCGCCCCCAACGAGGAGTGGGTGGGCGGCTTCTTCTGCCCCTGTCACGGCTCCAAGTTTGACCTCGCGGGCCGCGTCTACAAGAGTGTTCCCGCGCCGACCAACCTGGAGGTCCCCCCGTATTCGTTCGAGGGCGACAGCGTCATAGTCATTGGTGTCGACGAGGAGGCAGCATAATGAACTTGCTCAGCGGACTTTGGACCTGGGTCGACAAGCGCCTGCCAGTACAGCGCGCCTGGGACACCCACATGGGCAAGTACTATGCCCCCAAGAACTTCAATTTCTGGTACTTCTTCGGGGTTCTGTCCCTGGTGGTGCTGGTAATCCAGCTGCTCTCCGGCATCTGGCTGTTGATGAGCTTCAACCCCACCGCCGAGGGAGCCTTTGCCTCCGTCGAGTACATCATGCGGGATGTGGATTACGGTTGGCTGTTGCGCTACATCCACTCCACGGGGGCTTCGGCATTCTTCGTCGTAGTCTACCTGCACATGTTTCGCGGCCTGATCTACGGTTCCTACAAGGCGCCCCGGGAGTTGGTGTGGATCTTTGGCATGGCGATCTACCTGGCGCTGATGGCGGAAGCCTTTATGGGCTATGTGCTGCCCTGGGGCCAGATGTCCTACTGGGGTGCCCAGGTGATCATCTCCCTGTTTGGCGCCATTCCCTATGTCGGTGAGGATATCGTCCAGTGGGTGCGCGGCGACTACCTGATCTCCGGGATCACCCTCAATCGCTTTATGTCCCTCCACGTGGTGGCCCTGCCCATCGTGCTGCTGGCCCTGGTGGTGCTCCACTTGCTGGCGCTCCACGAAGTGGGTTCCAACAACCCCGACGGCGTCGAGATCAAGAAGAACAAGGACGAGAACGGCATCCCTCGGGATGGCATTCCCTTCCACCCCTATTACACCGTGCACGATCTGGTGCCCATCGTCGTATTTCTGATGGTGTTCTGCTTCATCCTGTTCTTTATGCCGGAGATGGGCGGCTACTTCCTGGAAAAGGCGAACTTTGAAATCGCCAACCCCCTGAAGACTCCGGCCCACATTGCCCCGGTGTGGTACTTCACCCCCTTCTACTCCATGCTCCGCGCGGTGCCTGACAAGTTCCTCGGCTTCATGACCATGGCGGCGGCCATCGCCATCCTGTTCGTGCTGCCCTGGCTCGACCGCAGTCCGGTCAAGTCCATGCGCTACAAGGGCATTGTCAGCCGGGTGATGGTGCTGGTGTTTGTTGCCGCCTTTGTGATCCTGGGTGTGCTGGGTGTCAAGGCGCCGACCCCGGGCCGCACTGCCCTGGCCCAGGTGTGCACCATCATCTACTTTGGCTACTTTGTCGGCATGTTCTTCTGGACCAAGATGGAGACCACCAAGCCCGAGCCGGCGCGGGTTACCACCGACGGAGGCATGGGCCCGCTGAAGTTGCTCGGGGTGCTGATCGTTGTCGCCCTGCTGATCGCGCTGCCCCTCAAGGCGGTGGGTGCCGGTGGCGAGTACGAGTGTGGCACCATCCCCTGTGACGAGATGGAGCTCGATTTTCACGACAAGGCCTCGCTGCAGAATGGTGCCCAGCTGTTCGTCAACTACTGCATGGGCTGTCATGCCGCCCAGTACTCCCGCTGGGGCCGGGTGGCCCAGGATCTGCACATTCCCGAGTCCCTGGTGATGGACAACCTGGTCCACGCCGACCAAAAAATCGGCGACCTGATGAAGATCTCCATGCGTGCCGACGAAGCCAAGCAGTGGTTCGGCGCCCCGCCCCCGGATCTCACCATGGTCACCCGGGTGCGCTCCCCCGAGTGGGTCTACACTTATCTGCGCAACTTTTATGTGGATCCCAACCGCGGGGTGGGGGTCAACAACAGGGTGTTCACCGACGTTGCCATGCCCCACGCCCTGCTCGACCTCCAGGGACTGCAGGCCTGCGCGCCCGGACCCCTCAAAGGTCACGGCGCCGCCACAGACCCCTTGACCGGGCAGAGCATCGACTCTGACCCCTGTGGCAGCTACGAGCTGGTGACCGAGGGCAAGCTCTCCCCCGAGGAGTTCGACACCGCGGTATATGACCTGGTCAATTTCATGGGCTATATCGCCGAGCCGATGCGGGAAGAGCGACGTACCCTGGGTATATACGTGTTATTGTTCCTTGCTTTCCTGCTGGTCTGGGTGTGGCTGCTCAATCGCGAGTACTGGAAGGATGTGCACTGAGTGCGCATCCGCACACGGACATTGAAGTTCGCCTTAAGTGAGGAATTATGATGGGGGTCGTAGCAAGACGTTCAGCAATGACATTGTTTTCTGATCCTGTATGTCATTACAGCCACCGAGTGCGCATCGTCCTCGCCGAGAAAGGCATCACCGTGGATATCGAGGATGTCAGTGCCAGTGCGGTACCTGCGGAAGTGCTGGAGTTCAACCCCTACGGCACCCTGCCGACCCTGGTTGACCGGGACCTGGCGCTCTACGAGTCCAAGGTGATGATGGAGTACCTCGACGAGCGCTTTCCCCACCCCCCGCTGCTGCCGGTTTACCCGGTGGCCAGGGCCTTGAGTCGCCAGTTCATGTACCGCATCGAGAGGGATTGGTGCGGCGATGTCGACACCATTCTCGCCGACCCCCAGGCCAAGGAGGCGGACAAGTCCCGCAAGGCCCTGCGGGAAAACCTGCTGTCAATTGCGCCGATCTTCTCCGACATGCCCTACTTCATGAACGAGGAGTTTACCCTGGTGGATTGCTGTCTGGCGCCTCTGCTGTGGCGCCTTGAGATCCTGGATATCAAGCTCCCCAACAGCCGCCAGACCAAGCCCATGATCACCTACATGCAAAAATTGTTCGAGCGCCCGGCCTTTCGCGCCAGCCTCTCCGAGCATGAGCGCGAAATGCGCTAGCCCTTTTTGGAGCGGGATTGAAAGGGGCCGAGGTGCCCCTTTTTCTTTGTCTCAAGGAATCAACCATGGTCAAAATGACATCCAATCGCCCCTATCTTCTCCGCGCCATGTACGATTGGCTGGTGGACAACGACTGCACACCCCATATTGTGGTGGACGCCGGTTATCCCGGGGTTCTGGTGCCCCGCCAGCATGTCAGTGATGGTCAGATCACCCTCAATGTCGCTCCCCGGGCCATCACCGAGTTTGCCATGGATCTCGAGAGCATCGCCTTCAGCACCCGGTTTGGCGGGGTGCCCACCCATATTGAGGTGCCGGTGATGGCAGTGTTGGGTATCTACGCCAGGGAAAACGGCCAGGGCATGGTGTTTACCGTGGAGGACTATTCCCCGGACCCCGACGACGGCCCCAGTTCCGGTCCGCCGGGGAAGCCAAAGTCGGGTGGCAAGCCGAGCCTGAAGGTGGTCAAGTAGTCACCACCGGCAGCGTGATGGTGACAATCAGTCCCCCCCCCTCGCGGTTGTCCGCCACTATGGTGCCGCCGTGCAGCTCCACCGCCTTGCGGGCTATGGCCAGGCCCAGGCCATAGCCCCCGGGCTTGTGTTGCCGCGCCGGGTCGATGCGCACAAAGGCTTCGAACATGGTGCCTTTGCTCTCCTCCGGAATCCCCGGGCCCCGGTCGCCAACCGCAATTCGTGCCATTTTTCCGCAGCGCCTCAGCTCGAGGTCGACACAGCTCTCCCGGGCGGTGAACTTGATGGCGTTGCGCAACACATTCTCGATGGCCCGGCGCAACAGCTCTGGGCTGCCGTCGATGGCAAGCCCGGGTGTCAGCTGGCTGCTGATCCGACAGGCCTTTTCCCCCGCCTCCATCTGGCAGTCGTCGACAATGGTGGCAACCAGGGTGTCGAGGTCGAATTCCTGGCGGGGGTAGGTGACGCTGTCGAGCCTGGACAGGGTAAGCACCTCGCCGATCAAGGTCTCCAGGCGATTGAGATCCTTGCCGATGCGATCGAAGTCGGCCTGGTGGTGAGTGTCTTTCCGCTGCGCCAGGGCTAGCGCCACCTGCATCCGCGCCAGGGGTGAACGCAACTCGTGGGAGATGTCCTGAAGCAGTTGCTTCTGGGCGTAGAGCAGCTGCTGGATTTTATCCGCCATGCGGTCGAAGTCCACCGCCAGATCGGCAATCTCGTCCCGCCGTTTGAGATTGCCCACCCGGACCTCCAGCTTGCCCTCCGAAAGCTGGCGGGTGGCGGTGGACAGCCGGCGCACCGGCGCCGACAGGTACCCGGCCAGGAGATAGCAGACCAGGGTGCTGACCACCAGGGTAATGCCCAGGGCGAGGGCCACCGGGGCCTTGCTCAGCCGGCTGCGGTACGGAGGCTTGCTGAGGGCCACCACTCGATACTGGTGGCCGTCGGGGAGGTTGGCCTGGGCGTGGTAGAGACGCTCGCTGGCCTCGCCGGAGCGCAGGAAGCGGCGCACGGAAGGGGGCAGGGGGCGCTGCAGGACATCCGTGTCGGCGCTGTCGACCACAAACAGGGGCAGGGCGTTCTGGGCGCGGAATTCCCGCAACAGAGTGCGGGCCCGCTTGGGGTTGCCGTGCTCGAAGGCCAGGGCAATGGCGTCCACCTGGGTTTGCAGGGCGCGGCCGTCAACGGTGCTGGTTTGCTCGAAATAGAGCTTGACCCCCCAGCCCACCGCCAGGTTGAGCAGCACCAGGGCCAGCCAGAACCAGGCAAAGATTTTCCAGAACAATCTGCCCATCATTTCTCCAGCTGGTAGCCGGAACCGCGGATGGTGTGAATCACCAGCCCCTCGTCCAGCTCTGTCAGCTTGCGCCGCAGGTGACTGATATGCATATCGATGCTGCGATCATAGGGCGCCAGGGGGCGGCCCAGGGCGGCCTCGTAGAGATGTTCCTTGCTCACCACCTGGCCGGCGTGTTTGGCCAGGACTTCCAGCACGGTGTACTCGGTACTGGTGAGCTCGAGGACCGCCTCTCCCACCATCGCGCGGCGGGCGGCGGAGTTCATGGTCAGGCTGCGACAGCAAAGGGTGGTGCTGTCGTTGCCATTGCCGGGGCCCTGTTGGCGGCGCAGGATAGCCCTGATTCTGGCCACCAGTTCCCGAGGGTTGAAGGGCTTGGGGAGGTAGTCGTCAGCGCCCATCTCCAGGCCCAGAATGCGGTCCACATCATCACCCTTGGCAGTGAGCATCAGAATCGGCACCATGGACTGCTTGCGGATCACCTTCAGCACCTCCATGCCGTTCATCCCCGGCAGCATGATATCCAGAATAATGGCGTCCCAGGGTTTGGCCAGGGCCAGCCTGGCGCCTTCGTCGCCGCGCAGGGTGACGGCCACCTCGAAGCCCTCTGGCTGGAGATACTCGGTGAGCATTTCGCACAGCTCTTCGTCGTCGTCGACAATTAGAATGGCTGTCATGGTGGGGTTCCTTCACAAGATTTGGCTATTGTCTCCATTCCCCGCCGGGATTGAATCGGGTTTACAGAGATTTACCCACGGTTACGCTCCCCTTACCCAAAATCACCGAGTGCCGGCCTAGAATAACACTGACCACAACCAGTAACCCCAGGAGTAGATTATGAACAGAGTCACTAGAGTTTGGCTGACAGCCGCAATTATGGGCAGTGTCGCCGCCAGTGGCTTTGCCGTCGCCGAATACGGTGCGGGCAAAGGTGGCGATGGCGAAGGCCGGCAGGGCGGCAAGCATATGTATCATCACGGCGGCATGTACGGCGGCAAGGCCGGGCCGGAGCGCTGGCTGGGCCACATGGCCGAAAAGCTGGAGCTGAACGAGGACCAGAAGGCGGAGGTCAAGGGCATTCTGGAGGCGGCCAAGGCTGACGCAAAGCCCCTGCGGGAGCGGATGCGCGCCAACATGAAAGCCGAGCGGGAAGCCTTCGAAAGCGGGGCTGACGAGGGGGCCCTGAAGAAATTGGCCAGGGAAACCGCGGATACCCGAGTCGAGTTGATGGTCCACGGTCAGGCCCTGGAGCAAAAAGTGCGGGCCGTTCTCACCGCGGAGCAAAATGCCGAGCTGGATGCCCACAAGGCCAAGCGCAAGGCCCAGATGGAAGCGCGGATGGAGAAGTGGCGCAGCGGAAAAGGTGCCGCGGCGGAGTAGCGGCGGGCAGCCGGGCCGGGGTCAGATCGACTCCGGCTCGCTGCCGTTTGCCAGGTCGAAAATGCGCCCCCGATTGAGCAGCTCGTGGGGGTCCAGCAGGGTTTTGATGCGTTTCATCACCGCGATTTCGGCCTCCGAGCGGCTGTGGCTCAGCCAGGGTTTTTTGTCCACTCCAATGCCGTGTTCCGCTGACACCGAGCCGCCAAGGGCCGCCAGTGGCCGGTAGACGAGGTTGTCCGCCTGGCTCTTTAACCCATTGATCTCCCCGGGGGCGCGGGGGGACAGAAAGAAGTGCAGGTTGCCGTCCCCCATGTGCCCCAGGGTGTAGAGCGCGGCGCTGGGCCACTGGCTGTGGACCGCGGCGCGCAACTCTTCGACATAGCTGGCCATGTTGGCAATGGGCAGGCTGACGTCGTACAAAAAGCAGGGCCTGTCGGCGATGATGCCGTCAAAGGCCTCCCTGATTTGCCACAGGTTGGCCAGCTGACGGGAATTGCCGGGAAC
>Ga0079224_100006259_pt1 | contig 15752 bp, 10 predicted proteins | sample Stecom2015_FD_80414 | JGI IMG/M metagenome (GOLD analysis project Ga0079224, IMG submission 80414) | Agricultural soil microbial communities from Utah to study Nitrogen management - Steer compost 2015 | ecosystem: Environmental > Terrestrial > Soil > Agricultural land | place: USA: Utah...
CGACACTTTATCTGTATCGGGGATTCCTTTTCTTAATTGAGGCTTTTTAGACAGCCTCTTTGTTTTTTTTAGTCCTATTCCAACGATTTAACCGCTATCATTTCGTAGAAAGCACAATAAGATTTGAACCCGAGGGTTCGATCCGAAGGAGATTTAGGGCACGTGTGCAGGGATGGGGGGCTAAATCAATCCCTCTGGATTCAGAATTTATAAATATTGGCACATTATCTTCAATTGTAAGGGTTATTTTAGTTAAATATCGAGATGCTATATCGGAAGTTGAGGAGCGCGCTTTTAGGTTTGAATATGATTCTTATAGTGAGTATTCAGATTACCCAGAAACCAAGGTACTTTAATTCTATAAGACGACCAAACAAGGGAAAGAGGGTAATATTATTTTTACTTTCCCCGTTGTTGCCCTGCCCATGCACAAACCGTCATTCTTCCCCTGTTCCTTTGCTTCTGCGGTTACATTTTATTCCGGGAAATACCGTATTCCAGAAGTTACGGAAAAGCTATCCAGCGACAGCGCCTCAGGAAGATATGTACTTTCATAAGTGAAAGAGCTCCCGGGTCGGATATTTTCGATTACTGTTGATATTTCCGTTGGGGGTACCAATCGCCTTATAGCGGTACCCGATATATCGGTATAGGTAATTTCCACGGTACAGTTTTCCACTATATTTCTCCATGTGATAACGGCGGTTTCTTGCTGAAGGGTAACCGAACGGATTTGGCGCGGCTCGAGACTTGCCTGATATTGTGCTCCATAAGAAGCCGCCTCTGCTTCCACGGGAACAGAAGCGTGTCCGTTGCCGATGTGTGATAGGTAAAAGATGTGATCGCCCTCCTCGATCGGATGAAGGATAACCGAATAATAGCGGCCTTCATCCAGTTGATTAAAATCGATGGGGACGATCGTTTTATCGGAACCATCATTCCAAGTTACAAGCAGTTCCTTAATTCGCGGATCTGTGCTAACCTTCCACCTCAGTTGGACACGGTTCTTCCCTGCTTTCGTGGAAACGGAATCAACTTTCGCGATATAATTCGCTTCGCCCTCATCGTAATAGGGCTTCAAGTTATCGTAAATATTGTCGCAGGCGTAAAAACAGAAACCTGATAGGATACAAAATAAAAAAAATAATGCTTTCATGATTATTTGCTGTTTGCTAAATGCTATCAATTAACCGATGTTCCGAAAAAAGCTAATTCACCGATTACTGACCGTGTAGGTAAGGCCCAGTTTTCGCTTATCTCAAAACGGAGGTACCTTACCGGGACAGCGTCGCCCCGGAAGTCCATATCGAAGCCCGCTAATGCTGCTGCCAAGTCTTCCGCAGTATTCTGGAACTCATCTCCGGATGGCTTATATTGGGAAATGTCACTGACGTCGCTCAACAATACCCAGTCCTGTTGGTAACCATTTACCCAGTAATCCGGATCCGTATTGTTTACGTCCGGGCTTAGCGTCCCATACACTTTCCACAATTTAGGACTAGCGTTATTATACGGGTTAGCCTGGCGATGCCACAGTTTATAACGGCTGAGCAGGACGGGTTTGCCGAGATCGATTGTAAAGAACATAGGAGACGCATTCACGTCCACAGTAGTGTACATCCCAACGGCAATGTTGCCGTCAAACATATTGCCGAACTGCCCAGCGTCATTCTCATCCCGCGGCAGAACGAGCCGCTGGAAAGCCCGGGAATCGAGTTCCTCTTCGAATAGTGGTGTAAGCGTCATATATAATGTATCTGAAAAGTTATTCCAGCGATCCCGGACGTATATTCCAAATTTCTTTGCCACCGGCTCCATGCCTCGGAAGTTAAACCGACCCGAGTTTGCGCTGGTGTATATTGTCTCTTTCTCCGCCATCGTTCCCGTTTCATCCTCCATCAAAAGCCATAACGAGATATCCGCTTCGGTCGGATTATCCCACTGCAGAAATACACCGCCAAAACCCGCCTCCATTTCAATGGAATTAAAAACGGAAACAATGGGAGGCGTCAAGGGGTTTATAGTCACTTCCACCGGTGATGAATAGTTCTGACTTCTGTCGACACTATATAATCGTATCGTTCTCGATTCGGTAGACCCAAATCCTTCAACCGTCAACGAATTGGTATACACCGAGGCGGTGACTTTTTTAGGCTGTCCGTTAATTGTATACACAGCCTCAACAGCAACGACATCCTCATCGAGCGGGAGGTCATAGGTTATTTTTGCGGCGCCGGCAAGATTCTGTACCTGAATATTGCTAATCGTACCCGGAGCTATGTCGTCGGTCCCCGGCTGCCAGTCAACAATTTCTTCGCAACTCATTAGTAATGCGATCAAGCATCCATATATTACTAGAACTGATTTTTTCATAATTTCCTTTTTTTATTCGTTACCAACCGTAATTCTGCACCAGGTTACTATTTAGTCCGAGCTCATAGTTGCGAATGGGCTGAAAATAATTCTTAATAAGGAATGGCGGCGGTGTGAATACTGTCTGAATACGATAATAGTCGGCATTTTCTTTTCCTATTACATTCCATCCCTGAACCGGTTGAGTGAACTCCTGCTGTGCCTTTCTCCAACGAAGTAAATCCCAATACGTCTGCCCCTCGAAAGCTAACTCTATTAATCGTTCCTGATGGATAATTTCCCGCATTCCATTTTTCGTGAGTGGTTTGGTCGGATCGGACGAGTATGTTGCCCAGCTTTCTACTACGCCATCCAGGGAAGCGCGGTGCCGAACTTTGTCAATATAATAATAAACTTCTTCATCCGGCCCACTTTTAACCTCATTCAGCGCCTCCGCATAAAGCAGGTACAAATCCGCCAAGCGGATAATCGGGAAAGCATATTCGTACGCCGTAAAAGTCGGATTAGTCACTACGCTATTCGGATGCACTAATTTTTTCACCCCATAGCCCGTCGCCGAGTACAGATTGTTCGAAAAACGACCGCTGATCATCCCGCTTTTCATGGAAGTATAGTTAATGGCCGAATAGGTGTTTTCCGTGTTCACGCCATTACCGTATACCATACTTCCATCAAAATACAGGGAAGCATAGTAACGTATTTCTCTGTTAAAATTGAGCTTGGCTGTGGTAAACCCTTCCCGTATTAAGAAACGGTCAGATGCGCCAGCCACCTGTACATCGTAGCGGTTGGCGTAATCCCAGGTGATATCTTCCTGAATAGGCACGCCGTTCTTGGAGTAGAACCGTTCGACGGTCCGAATCGTCGGATTACCGACACTGGCCACATGAGAAGAAACGACATTCAGTCCCACCTGCCGATGTGCTACACTTTTTTGTAGCATGGCACTCGATTCGGTGCTTCCCCAGATGATTTCGGAGTTCCATCGCTCCGTAACCGCCCCTCGAATATTCAATTTTTGCTTGGTGGATTCAGCTAATACGTATGTCCCGTTATAGGTGTACAGCTGCGCGTTGCCCTCTGTTTCCGCACAATCGATGGCTTCTTTTAAAGCTGTGGCAGCCCGTTCCCATTTGCTCGCCTCATATTGCTTTGGAAACAAGGCTATTCCCCGGTTATCAACGACAGAAACGTAATTGCTGTTTCCGTTAAACAAGGGGCTTGCCACCATAATTAATACCTTAGCTTTCAGCGCAAGGGCTATGGGCTTTGTTATTCTGCCCAACTCTTCCGTGGTATTTTCTATAATGACAGGCAAATCGGGAGCTGACTCATCTAAAAGACCCACGATGTATTCCGTTACTTCATCTACGGTATTTCTATAGACCGCTACTTCCGTTCCGCCGGAAGATACCGGTAAATTGGTATCCGTGATGGGAATGGGTCCATATTGCTGGAAGAGGTAAAAATGATAATAAGCCTTCAGAAACTTTACCTCCGCTATCCAACGCGACCTCTCCCCCTCTTCCATATCCCTAGGTAAGTGAATATTCTCTAAAAAAATATTGCAGTCACGGATCGCCGTCCAAAGATCAACGCCTCCCGCAGATCCCTCCCATGAGTTGATATACGGTGAATTGGCAGTCTGACCATCCCGGGCCATAAAATAAGCATATTGATTTGCTCCCCCCTGTACGTAAGGCCAGGTGAGCGGGTCATTCACCATCCACATCTCATATCCTGCGAAGAAAGCCGGATTGGTACTCAAGCTTGTCGGATCCGGAAGATAGGAATAGCAGGTAAACAAAAATTTCTCCGCATTAAACCGATTGGTAAATGCATTATCGATTGTTGCGACGTTATCTGGAATGATGTCCAAATAGTTACTACAACGCGCTGTCATCAAGACGAACAGCAATAAGGACGAATATAATCTGATTTTTTTCATGTTCGTTCGGTCTAGAAGTTTATATTTAATCCTGTATTAATAACGCGCTGAAGCGGGTATCCCAAGCCATTTCCGGCCATTTCTACATCCCAATCCCGGAAGGCACTTAATACAAAAAGATTCGATCCGCTCAAATAAATCCGCGCGTTATGCAGGGATATGGAATCGGTCCATCGTTTCGGGAGCGTATACCCCAATTCTGCCGTTTTTAGTCTTAAAAAAGAACCTTCTCGCATCCAATGGGAGCTTTGTTGGTTATTATTGGTGATGGCGTAATTCGACAGCCTCGGCCAAAAAGCATAGGCATTCTGATTATCTTCAGACCAATAATTATCTGCTATCAGCGTTAACAAGGATTTATTGTCGACAAAGGGGGTTATTAATTCGGGGGAAATGAAGAATGCAGAACGTCCTGATCCTTGAAAAAAGAAAGAAAAATCAACGTTCTTATAACCCAGTGAAGCCCCGAACCCGTAGATGATCTGCGGTGTGGTGGGAAAGCCGATAGGCACAATGTCAAACGAGTTGATTACACCATCTTTATTGATATCTTTATACTTTATGTCTCCGGCGCCGTAGTCTCCGAACTCTTGCACCGGAGAATTTACTACGTCAAAGTCATCAATAAACAATCGCTCAGCAATCAGCCCAAAGGGCTGGCCAATGCGCTGTCCCTGCATGCGCCGCCAAGGTGTGTCCTCATAGGAAGGCTCCTCATAGACGAGATATGACGCCTGACTAAAGGTAAAATTACCCATCGCAGAAACCCAAAGGCCATTACCGAAGGTCTGTTTATAATTCAGGGATGATTCAAAACCATGTCCCCGCACCTCGCCGATGTTGGATTGTGGTGTAGCCTGCAAGCCCATGGTCGCGGGAATATCGGCCCTTACCTGCAGGATATCTTTTCGGTGTTCACGAAAGTATTCGCTTTGAATCTCTAACTTATTAAACAAGGACAACTCGATTCCGTAATTCTGCTTATAGGATTTCTCCCAGGTAATAGTTGGATCTGAATAGCGCGAAATGGAAACCCCGGTCTTCGTATATCCACGTTCATATCCGAAGGCGTGACCCCGACTGGCATTGTTCATATTGACTTCCGACAGGAAAAAAAAGCGATCCGCACTATTTCCGATTTCATCATTCCCCACCAATCCGTAGGACGCCCGCAGTTTTAACATCGATATAACATTTTTTAACGGCGCGAAATATTTTTCATTCGACAATATATAGCCACCCGCTATGGAAGGGAAAAATCCAAAGCGGTGGATCTTACTGAACCGCTCGGAACCGTTATATCCAAAGTTCCACTCCAAAAAATAGCGGGAGTCATAATCGTAGGTCAGTCGGCCTGCCGTTCCCAAATTGCGGTATGGTAAGGACAATTGCAGGCTTCCGGAGTTACCAATACGCTTTTCATAGGATGTTAATACGAGAAGGGCGTTTAGTTTATGTTTCTCATTAATTTGTGTACCGTACTGCACGGCACCTTCAAAATAGGTGGTACTAAACACGTCTTTCTGTCCTTCTCTATATGTTAGGTACTCCGTACCGGAGGACTGGTTCAGGGGGTGCAATGTATAACGATCTGTTGTTTTATCGTACGTTCCGACCGTGTAGTAATAAGGGTTGTAATTACGTGACACATCGAAATGGGAGTAGCGGGTGGTATTAAACATACCTCTCACAGACAAGCCCTTCAGCAAGGCATCAAGCTTTTGCTTTACCTCTAACTGAGCGAGGACGAGTGTCTTGTTGTATTCTTTATACCCTTTGACCATATCAGCGTAAGGATTGATATAGTTTCCGGAACCATAATTCCCAAAAAGGATATGAGGGGTGTGCTGGTTGGCCTGATCAGGTTCAAAATATGCAGGGAACAGCACCGGATTCGTTCGCATAACTGAATTATAAATCGCGGTCCCACCGTCGATCGGGCCGTTGTAATCATCAAACGTGCCATGCAGTCGGAAGACCATCTCCGTGGATGGTGTCACATTTATATTGATATTCCCCCTCAGCAGATATTTCTTCAGGTCAATATTGCTGTTGAAGTTGTTACGTCTATCCACTTTGAGGATGCCGTTATCCTGATTAACCGATGTTGCGATATAATAACGGGCAACCTTTCCACCTCCGCTCACATTCATATTCGCCCGCTGGTTGCTCGTATAGTTTTTAAACAACATCTCCTGCCAGTCGGTATAAGGATACACAAAAGGATTGCCCTTTCCGGTATTAGCAATCTTTTCATTGGAGTAGATCAATTCCCCTAACGGATCACGGGTCTTAACAGCCTCGTTATGCATATTCATATACAGTTGAGGATCTTTTACCAGATCGACCTGGCTTACCGGCGCAGAAATGGAATTTTCTAACCGCAAGGACAATTGAGCCTTCCCTTCTCGTCCTTCCTTCGTTTTCACCATAATCACCCCATTGGCTCCCCGAGCACCATATAAGGCAGTAGCGCTGGCATCTTTTAGTATGGAGAAACTCTCAATATCGTCCGGGTTAAGCCGCGCAAGATCGTCGGTAGCCAGCTCCACACCGTCGATTAAAATTAAGGGATCCTTTTTTCCCGCTCCGAAGGTCGTCACACCCCGAATAAAAAAGGAGGCATTGTCCTCTCCGGGCTCACCGCTGCGCTGATACGCTATAACACCAGCCAGGCGGCCAGCGAAAGCCGTTGTAAGATTACTGCTGGGTACCTGGAGCGTTGACGGTGAAACGGTCGATATCGATGAAACAATACTTTCTTTCCGCTGATTAGCATACGCTACAACCGTCAGTTCGTCAAGTTCATGTCCCTTAACTTCCATGACAATATTCAGTTCCTCCGCATTACCAACCGTAACAATCTGATCTTTCATACCCAGGAAAGAGACCGAAAGTTTATCTCCCGGCGTAGCCTTTATCAGGTAGGTACCGTCTGCGTCGGTTGTTACCGTTCTGGTACTCCCTATCAACACAATAGTTACGCCCGCCAACGGCTCTCCCTGTTCATTTGTAATCCGGCCCTTTAATATGAAATCGCTCTGCTGAAAATCAACTCCGGAGAGCAGGTGATTCCCCGCCTCTACGGAATAGCCGGAAAGTAACAACACAAGAAGCCCTACAATTGTTGCTAATTTAACTTGGGGCATTTTGTCAACAAATAAAAAATTAATCTTTACCATAAATGTATTGTTTTTTTTAAGTCTCACTTCTTAGAAAGGCCTACAGTAGGATGGCTACTAACTATCTGGTATCCATAGACGTTCCGTTTTGGTGCCGTCAGAAGGTGGCTTACCCTTTCTGAGTAGTAATAGTTCTTGGTTACTAATCATAATTATAATTTATATTTAGCCCTACATGTCCCATAAGTAGGACATATACTACAAATATAAAATGCTTTTTTTATTTTCAAAATATTTTTTTAATATTTCCAAAAAAAGCGTAAGATTAGTACATCGACAACCGTCCTATTCGCAGAAGCAGAAAGGGAACTCAATACTTTCGTTCTTTTATAAAAAGAAGCAAAAAACCGCTGATAAGTGTGGTAAAAGATGCGAGTACAAACATTCCTGACAGATTGATTGACATATCACGTAGCACGCCCCCCACATAAAGTCCGCCCCCCCCTATCAAGCAGCCAAAAAAGTTAAGGACACCGTAACCGGTTGCTCTATATTTTTCCTCAGTCACTAAACAAAGGATAGGCATCATGTTCGCATCGGAAAATGCACGCATAAATGCATATAACATAAATCCGCCAATAGCTACAGCTAACAACGACGTGGTACTAGCAAGATAGATACAGGGAGCGGCTACCAACAATCCGACAGCGGGCACGAGTATGCGAGCTCTGCTAAAGTTTTTGCTGTACTTATCGGCTAAAAATCCTCCAATGAGAACACCAGCTAATGAAGCAGAATATAAATACCCTGTAGCATATAACCCCGAAGTAGTTTGTGAAAGCTCGAAATGTTCCTTATAATAAGTGGGCAGCCAACCAATGATCAGCCAACCCGAGATACTAAACAATCCCCAAAAGCACCAGGCAATCAGAAATCCTTTATAACTAAATAAATTCGCAATAGCCCCTAAAAAATTGATCTTATTAGTTTGCGCCACCAGCGTCGTAGGAGCCTTTACCGGGGGAGCGTCTTTCAGTATAAAAAAAAGAACGATGGCGTAGGCCACGCCAAACAATCCGAAAAAATGAAATGCAAAATCCCAGGTGTAATTTTCCGCCATCCATCCGCCCAAAAATCCCAAAGCCTGTCCGATAATCACTCCCGCCATATGGATGCCCACCGCGAGTGACTGCGTTTTACCACGATGGTAGTCGACAATAAAAGCTAATGCAGCAGGAATATAACAAGCCTCACTGGCGCCCATTAGCGCTCGTGTTATCAATAACTCTTGAAAGGTGGTGGCCAGGGACGTCATCCAAGTGACCGTGGACCAAATAAGCAGACTGCAAATGATTACTGTACTTCGTTTAAAGCGGTCAGCAAGAAATCCCCCGACCGGACTTAGCACCCCATAAACCCAAAGAAATACCGATGTTAATAAGCCGAATTGTGCATCCGTCATCGGGATAGACTCCAAAATCGAGCTCCTCATCGTCGTAATCATGATGCGGTCCAAGTAGTTCAGACAACCCACGACACTCAACAGAAAGACAAATAACCACGCACGCTTCATGACTTATACGGAATTGACGCAGACGATGTTGTCATAAACAATCAGGCTTTTAAAATAGCGGCAGCCTACTATGCTAGTAGGCCAGATCCAGCTTAGACCAAAAGTTGATGTAATCTATATAGGCGCGTAGATGTTCCTCAACAGCCTTCTGATACCCTTTTAAATCCCGGGCTTCAAGAAAGGAAACGAGCTCCTTATGCCCAACCTGTTGTCGAGCGCCCGCGTTCATCTGGTTGAAACGATCAAAATCTTCAAAATGATCATTTACGTATCTGAAAACAGGCAGGAGCAACGAAATAAAATCAAGCATTACCCGATTTTTTGCAATGGAATAAATCTTTGAATGAAAAGCCTGTTCAGCCTCAATATCTATTTTTATATCCTTTGTTTTAGCCTCTCTGGCAACAATTTTCTTCAGTTCTTTGATATCATCGTCCGTTACGTTGTTAATAATGAACGAGGCGCATCCGATTTCTAACGATACTCTCATACCCAGAAGATTCAGAATCGTCTCTTTGCTGAGCATATAAGGGTTGATTACCTTTTTTAAAGAATGAATGATATTCGGCTCCGCCACCACCATACCTCTTCTCTTACGACTTTCAATGATACCGAGCATGCGTAACCGACTTAATGACTCCCTTATCACGTTTCTCCCCACATCATACTTCACGGCAAGCTCCATCTCATTCGGAATTTCAGCGCCTATCTTCATCTTATTCTGCCTGATATCCTTAATGATCTGGCTTTCTACCCAATCGACTAATGTTCCTGATTTTACGATTTCTTCCATATATTATATATCAACGTTTTCTTATAAAAGGGATATGTCCTACAAATATATAATTCTTTATCGATTCTTAAAATTTTCGTTGCTTTATTTTTATAAAAAAGTTCGCTCAAACTAGTAGCGTTTTAGCAACGTTAAAAATATTCAAAAAAAAATTGGAACATACGTTTTTAAATTTTAGTTTTGTAGGACATATACCATATATACCATATAAACGATCTTGAAGTAATTATTAAAATAAAATCAATGAAAATAGATAAAATAACTGGACTTATCGCGCCTACCTTTACGCCTTATAATAGCGACAGCTCCATCGCCCCCCACGTTATCGCGCAGTACGCGGCTTGGTTGAAGAGCCAGGGTGTTTCAGGGGTGTTTGTAAACGGGTCCAGTGGTGAGAGCGTTTTGCTGACTACCCAGGAAAGGATGGCGTTAGCCGAAAATTGGGCTGCTCACGCAGATGCAGAATTCAAGGTGATCGTTCATGTGGGTTGCGCGAGTGTAGAAAATGCGAAAGAACTCGCTGCTCATAGTCAATCCCTTCCGGGGGTATACGCTATCGCGGCGATGGCTGCTAATTTTTTCCCCTCTTCAAGAATAGAAACGGTCGCAGAGTATTGTGCCCAAATAGCGTCAGCTGCTCCGCTGCTGCCATTTTATTATTACCATCTCCCTGCTGCCACAGGAACCCATATCAAAGTCCATCAACTTTTAAACTATGGCAAAGACCGTATTCCCAACCTGGCCGGCGTAAAGTATACGCATACAGACTTCATGGATATGCATCAATGTATTGCGCTACACGATGGTTATTTTGATGTTTTGCATGGCCACGACGAAACCCTGATCAACGGACTCGTACTGGGCGTTAGAGGTGCCATCGGCACAACGTTCAACTTTATGCCGAAAATCTATTTGCGTATGATGGATGCTTTTGACCGCCATGACCTTGTAACGGCGCGACATTTTCAACGAAAATCCATCGAAGTGATATCGATTATGTTGCGCTATAAAAATGCTATAGTTGGCGGAAAAGCAATACTCAAGCTTAAAGGAATTGATTGTGGTTCCTGCCGTCTCCCGCTGGAGAATCTACATGCCACCGATCTGGCTCAGCTGGAAGCTGAGTTACATTCCATTGGATATTTTGATAACGATTTTTGCACCAATTAATTATGAAAATGAAAAAATTCCACTTTCAGGCATCCAATGTCCCGCTTCTTTTTTTAACAATCTTTCTAGTCATAACCCCCTGGAGGACACAAGCTCAGGAACCTTATAGAATTTGGGACAAAGCGTCACACAATGCTTTTGTTGATCTGATTTACTTTAAGGGATATTTCTATTGTAGCTTCCGAGAAGGTATTGGACATATTCCAAACCAAGCGGGAGAAGGGAACGGGGTTGTACGGATTTTGCGTTCCGCCGACGGTGTCCGATGGGAAAACCTTGGGGTACTCGCTAAAGAAGGAATTGACTTACGTGACCCCAAATTGTCTGTCACCCCAAACGGTCGCATCATGGTAATCATGGGTGGGTCTATCTATACCAAGGGCCGCCTGGATGGTCGAATACCACAGGTTGCCTTCTCCAACAAGTCGGGTAAAAAATTTTCGGAGGTGCGTACCGTATCACTTCCAGACAGTATCCGAAGCTGGGGAAACTGGTTATGGCGAGTTACTTGGCACGGAAAAAAAGGATATACGCTGGATTACCAAATCGGTCCAAAAGAACGACGTGGTCCTACTCGGCTCATGCTTCTCCAAACGAAGAACGGGAGAAAATTCACTCCGGTATCTACTATTGATATAGATGGATATCCGAACGAAGCTACGATCCGTTTCGATGAGGAGGGGGGGCTATATGCACTGATCCGCCGCGAGCTCGGTGACTTTAAAGGTGTCTGGGCCGTAAGCAAGCCTCCATATACGTATTGGAAGCTCCAAAAAGTGCCCTTCCGTTTAGGCGGACCTAATTTTCTGTTCTTAGATTCGAGCACGGTGGTGATGGGTACGCGATCGTACGTACCCGACCACCGTACGGCAATTTACCTGGGCGACAAAAAAGGGGATTTCCGCGAACTGATGAAACTTCCCTCAGGTGGTGATAATAGCTACCCGGGTATGGTAATCCATGCGGGCAAACTGTGGATTGCATATTACTCGAGCCATGAGGGCAAGGCTATGATCTACATGAAAACTATCCCTCTGAATGAACTAAAGTAGCAAAATACCGAGTGTACGGAAATTAATCCCAGAATATAATGAAACCAAAAGACGACACCCCTCTTATTAACAGACGTGAATTTATTCAGTATCAATCTGCATTTTTATTCTTTGCCGCCACTGGCGGTGGCTCCTTCGCTTTCCAAGCTGCAGCTTCATCAGCTCCAAAAAAAGCACTTGAATTTCCCCATTTCCCCAATACGTTGTATGCATTCTTATGGCGCAATTGGGACTTGGTCCCTTTACACCGCCTCGGTGAAGTCGCCGGCGCAAGCGTCGAGCAATTATTGGAGGTGGGGAGCAGGATGGGGCTGCCTACTCCGCCGCATGTTTCGGAGGAGCAGCTTAAGCGGAGTTACCTCACCATTATCCGGCGAAACTGGCACATACTTCCTGAGGATCAACTACTTACTTTGTTAAATTGGACAAAAGAAAAATTCGATTTTACGCTTCAAGAGGACGATTTCTTCTTCATTAAAATGGGAAGATTCAAACCTGAATGCGCTCCTGTCTCTTTTACTCGGCAGGCGAAGCTGTCCCCTTCCCATAAAGAGCAATTTAAACTCCTCCTGCGACGTGCATTTCCCCATGGCTTACCGCAACAGAGGATGCCTTATTTCGGATTTATCGATGAATTATCAACAAAACCGGCCACACCGGACAGCGTGAAAGATAATCCGCAGCGATCCTCTTTTTCGCCAAGGATCGCATACCCATATTTCGCCCTCTTCGGTGATCCGCTATTACAAGACTCCCAGATATCCTATCCCGACGGCTACTTGGATCGGCTCGTGGCTAGCGGTGTCGACGCCATATGGCTGCACCTCGTCTTACACAAGGTTACCCCTTTCCCCTGGAACCCCGCCGTCAGCGATCAATGGGAATTGCGGTTGAAAAACCTGCGTGCCTTGTCTGAACGAACAAGCTCCCGAGGTATACGTATTTATTTGTACCTTAACGAGCCCCGCCATCAACCCGCTTCTTTTTTTCAACAATACCCCCACTTAAGAGGGTATCGAAATGGGCTCTGCACCAGTCTTCCTGAAATCCAGAATTATCTTGCGGATTCTATCGCACTCATCGTGAAAACCGCGCCAAATCTCGGTGGCTTCATCTCGATTACTGCGTCGGAAAACCCGACCAACTGCTGGTCGCATAATCAGGGTAAGGAATGCGTTCGTTGCGCCAAAAAAGGGGCCGGAACTGTTATTGCAGAGCTGAATAACACTTATAAACGTGGTATTGATCAAGGTATTGCTTCCGCACGTTCGGAAAGCGGATATCGTGGCGACGGCCCTCAGCTGATTATATGGGACTGGGGGTGGCGGAAAGATTGGGCGGAAACAATTATTCCAAAGTTAGTCAATAATGGGACGGCAATCATGAGCGTAAGCGAGTGGGACCTCCCGATTGAACGCGGCAATGTTAAAAGTAGCGTGGGAGAATACTCCATTTCCGCTATCGGGCCCGGGCCTCGTGCACGCATGCATTGGGCCCTCGCTAAACAATATGGTCACCGCATTGTCGCTAAAATACAGGCAAATAATTCCTGGGAGCTCGGAGCCGTACCTTATATACCCGCGATTTATAATGTAGCTACACATATCGAAAATTTAAAAAAAGAAAACATTGACGGCCTGATGTTAAGTTGGTCTCTCGGCGGATATCCCTCCCCTACCTTAGAAGTTGTCAAGTTGATGACTGAAGAAATGGGGCTGTCCATGGAGGACGCTATCAGCCAAGTGGCTCAGGCCCGTTTCGGCGTCGCGGCCGATGCGGTTAAGCGCGCTTGGAAAAAATTCTCCACTTCTTTTCAGGAGTTTCCGTTTAATATTCGACTTATTTATTACTCCCCCCTACATAGCGGCCCGTCAAACCTACTCTTTCAAAATCCAACGGGATTCACCGCAACGATGACTGGATTCCCTTATGATGATCTTAAGACATGGCGCGCGATCTATCCCGCGGCAACATACATCGCTTTGTTCCGAAAGATGGCTGCAGAAATGTTTTCCTGTCAAGACACCCTTTGCCGCGAAACAGAACAATTACAATTAGCTTTGGAACAAAAGAAGGCTCTGGAAAGCGAAATGAGGGTTTTTAAAGCCTGTAGCATCCACTACGCAACGCTAGCTAACCAAGCGGAGTTCATCGTTTTGCGTGACCAGCGGAAAACCATTCCGGAAGAAGCGGATAGGCAGTGGTATACGGATCAGATTCGCACGCTTCTGAAAAATGAAATTGAACTCGCTCAACAATTGGCTGACCTGCAGTTAGTCGATCCCAGAATCGGTTATGAGGCATCAAACCATTACTTTTACACCCCCAATGATCTTTACGAAAAAATACTAAACTGTCAATACCTGTTGGACAACGTATTTAGGTAATCACTCCATCTTGTTTAGTCTTTCCGCAAAACTCCGGTTATAGGAAAGAGTACCTTAAAGGTATTGGCTTAAATTCCAAAATATAAGAAATGCAAATCCCCGACACGGACTCGTATCGGGGATTTTTGCATACATGCTTTTTAGAATGGCCTTACGGCTAATCCCAGGAATAATCCAGGGGCGATCCAGCACCTACACGGATGGTGAAATAAATCCGACTGTTTTGCCGGCTGATGATTCTAAACTGCTGCTCGCCGTTGCCGAATCGGCCGTAGGGCATGATCGTTACCCCTTCTGGAGGAAATATCAAGTGCAGGAGCTCATAACACAAATCCTTATATTGATCGGCTAAACCTGTGTTATGTGTTCCCAAAACATCAACGAAAACATGGTCCTCTCCCATCTTATAATTTTTCACATTGTACCTTAACCATGTACTTGTAGCTCCGTCAGGACGACACAGGAACTGAATGCTTTCTCCCGAGGTCGCATTATCATATACTTGTATACGAAACATGGTCGGCGAGATTACGTCCATAACCTCCCGCCACTTAACTTCGAGATCCGGACTATAGTTAAGCTGCAGATTATCATCGACATATGCCCAAATCTAATTACGTCATTGTCGCTGTTGATTATATCGACGAAGTCAATATCCTGCTGCGGACGATCAGCCTGTATAAATTGTTTGTTGAATGCGGGATTGGCTTGTGGCTTTCAAACTTTGAGCCAATGAATTAGCTTCGGTATGTTTTGGGTTTATTTGAAGGATTTTCGTGACGGATTGCTCCGCCTCATCATAATTTTTGACACCATTGTGATACCTAGCATGAAGCAGCAATATGTATTCCGATGAAGGGTGTTCTTTAAGGCCCTCTTCGATGATGGTTTCCGCTTTTTCATTCAGGTCATTCTAATAAAGTAGATACCCGTAGGCCAAATAAAAATCTTCATCTTTGGTGTTTTTTTGATGTAAATCTTCAAAAACATAGGTGGCCGAATCTATCTTGTCGCTCCAGGTATATAACCGCCCTAAAAACACCTGTAAATCGGTGTAGTCCGGGGATTTTTGGAGGGCTAGCTTGGTCAGTTCAATAGCTTTGTTTGGGGATACCTAAAAATAAGCTTTTTTTAGGACAAACAAAAAAATCCCCGACACTTTATCTGTATCGGGGATTCCTTTTCTTAATTGAGGCTTTTTAGACAGCCTCTTTTTGTGTTTAGAAGCTTTTCAACTTCTTCTGTATGTCTTGTACGTACGTTTTAAACTTTTTGTCTGTCTCGATGAGGTCTTCGACGGTTTGGCAGGCATAGATTACCGTAGAGTGGTCTCG
>Ga0079224_100006260_pt1 | contig 15752 bp, 15 predicted proteins | sample Stecom2015_FD_80414 | JGI IMG/M metagenome (GOLD analysis project Ga0079224, IMG submission 80414) | Agricultural soil microbial communities from Utah to study Nitrogen management - Steer compost 2015 | ecosystem: Environmental > Terrestrial > Soil > Agricultural land | place: USA: Utah...
ACGTGCCGCAGTACCCGGTCACCGACGTCGTGGCCGAAGCGATCGTTGACGTCCTTGAAGTGGTCCAGGTCGACCATCGCCAACGCCGCGGATCCCAGCCCTGGAAGCACGCGGTCGAGATAGCGGCGATTGTGACTGCCGGTGAGCGGGTCGGTCAGACTCTCGTGTCGCAGCCGCTCGACCTCGTGCCGATGTTGCTCGGGCACCCCGGCGACGGTGGGCAGGTCGCGGGCGTGGTGCAACGCCGAACGCAGGTGTTCATAGGCGCTGCGCCAGTCGCCCTGCTCGGCGAACGCGCTCGCCAACGACTCGTAGGCCGCCGTCAACGCCGACGGGTCGGAGTCCGGAACGTCCCGGACGTGCGCAGCCTGCGTACGGTTCCGTGTCACCCCACGTCACCTCCGTCAGGTCAGACCCCCATGCACTCGATGTCGACAACGGAGAGGGCGCGCTTGAGCGTCCGACACCCGTGGAACGCGAGAATCGCTCGGGAGGACGAGTCAGATCCGGAACAACCGGGTGAAGGCGGCGAGCAGTTCCTTCGGACCGGTGATCGCGACGAGACCGTCGTCGAGAGCCGCCTCCGGGGAGATCTCGCCCGCCAACAGGGCGCGTACGGCGGGGCCGCTCTCGATGACCAGGTCGGGCGCGGGTGATTTGCCGACCGCGGCCGTGACCGCACCCGAGGCGACGTCGGCGTGCACCACCACGTCGCCGAGACGCAGCTCGAACCGGACGTCCGGATGCTCGCGCGCGGCCTCGGGCCGGAACGTGGAGCGCAGCGCCATCACCATCGAGTCCGGGGTGAGGATCTCGTCCTGGCCGGGTTCGCCGAGCGAACGCGCACCCCAGCGCCCGAACGCCAGCACGACGTCCTCAAGGTCGGCGCCGTACTCGGTGAGTTCGTAGACCACGGATCCGTCCGGCCGCGGCAGCACGCGCCGCTGCACGATCCCCGCGGCCTCGAGCTCCTTCAGCCGCGTCGACAGGACGTTCGTGGGAATGCGCGGGAGGCCGCGCTTCAGGTCGGTGTAGCGCTTGGGGGAGACGAGTAGATCGCGCACGATGAGCAACGCCCACCGTTCGCCGACCAGCTCGACGGCGCGAACGAGCCCGCAGAACTGGCCGTACTGACGCCTACCCATCCTGCGAATTCTACCGCCTCGTGCAGCACCCGAACCGAACTTGCAATTCCGCAGCGACGACGTGCATGTGCCGGGTCCGTGGCCGTCGTGTGCGCGTGCGGACGCCGCTGGTCAGCCGCCCGAGTGCATCATGTCGGCACCCTCGGGCACGCACGGGTCGTCCGGGTCGTCGAGCCAGCCGTGCGGGAGCGTCACCTTGCCCGGTGAGCCCTGCCTGCCACGCGGGCCGGTGGCGGCGTCGACGGGGAACGGCACGTCGTGGTCGAGCTTGCCGATGAGGTCGTCGAGCTCGGCGAGCGTCGACACCGTCGCGAACGCCCTCCGCAGCTCCGAGCCGACCGGGAAGCCCATGAAGTACCAGGCCATGTGCTTGCGGATGTCGCGCATCGCCTTGTCGTGGCCGTCGTGCTCGATGAGCAGCTCGGTGTGCCTGCGCAGCACGCGCGCCACCTCGCCGAGGTTCGGCGGCTCCGGCGCGGGACGTCCCTGGAACGCGGCCTCGAGCTCGCCGAACAACCACGGCCTGCCGAGGCACCCCCGTCCGACCACGACCCCGTCGCAGCCGGTCTCCCGCACCATGCGGAGGGCGTCGTCGGCGGTGAAGATGTCGCCGTTGCCGAGCACCGGAATGCCCGTGACGGCCTCCTTCAGGCGCGCGATGTGCGACCAGTCGGCCTGGCCGGAGTAGCGCTGGGCGGCAGTGCGCGCGTGCAGCGCGACGGACTTGGCGCCCTCGGCCTCCGCGATGCGACCGGCGTCGAGGTAGGTGTGGTGCTCGTCGTCGATGCCGACGCGGAACTTCACCGTCACCGGCACGCCCGCCGGCTCGGCCGCCTCGACGGACGCACGGACGATGTTGCCGAACAGCGTGCGCTTGTACGGCAGCGCCGACCCGCCACCCTTGCGGGTCACCTTCGCGACCGGACAGCCGAAGTTCATGTCGACGTGGTCGGCGAGACCCTCGCCCACGATGATCTTCACGGCCTCGCGCATCGTGGCCGGGTCGACGCCGTAGAGCTGCATCGACCGCGGGTACTCGCCTTCGGCGAAGGTCATCATGTGCATCGTGCCCGGGTGCCGCTCGACCACGGCGCGGGCGGTGATCATCTCGCACACGTACAGCCCGGCGCCGTACTCCTGGCACAGCTGGCGGAACGCGAGATTCGTGATGCCCGCCATCGGAGCGAGCACGACGGGAGGATCGACCCGATACGGGCCGACCTGCAGCGCAGGCGTCGTCAGGGTGGCGGTCATACCCCCAGGTTAATGGCCCCGGCCCCCGACCAACCCCGGGGAGCGCGTGTTGCACCCCCAGGAGCCCGTGTTGCGCCTCCGGGGGCGCGTGTTGCGGATTCAGGGGCGCGTGTCGCGCATTGGGGGCCCGTGTTGCGGGTTCGGGCGGTCGTGTTGCAGTCCCAGGGGACCGTGTCGCGACCCCCGGAGGTCGTGTTGCGGACTCAGGAGCCCGTGTTGCGCCTCCGGGAGTCCGTGTTGCGGATTCAGGGGCGGGTGTTGCGGCCTCAGGCGACCGTGGCGCCGCCCCCGGCCCCGAGACCCCGCCCGCCCGGCCGCCGCGCGAGCGGTTCGACACCGGCGTGCGCATCCGACCATGACGCCGCAACGGAGATCAACCGAAAGACCTGCCGCCAAGGCCGCGACCACAACCCAGCGCGAGCGTTCACAATTCGTTGTCCACCGATTATCCGAAACGCAAATCTTCGTTCCGGCGAACTTCGCCAATTAATCCGCACGGATGCCCATGAATTCGTTCAGTAATACCAGCGATCACCGATCGGAGCTATCCCCCACAGAACCACGGTCACTATCTTCCACCGTACGGGTCCGCACTGTGCTTACCCGTACGGTGATCGGGGACGAGGATGGAGCGCCACAGTGAATTCTTCTCGGACTTCTTCCCGGAGTCCGAGCATCACGGGCCACTGACCGGTCGAGAAGACGTCGATATCCCCATGATTCCACGCCAGGCCGACCGCGAAGCATGGGATTACCACACCGAGCGCAAGTACGCCGAGGCCGCGGCGATGACCGACGCCGTCGCCGAGCGCGTGCGCGCACTCGACGGACTTCTCGTGGACGCGCTCGGACACGCTCCATTCGATTTCTCCCGCCTCCGCCGATCCTTCGAACCCCGGGAGTTCACCCCGGCCCCCGAACTCATGCTGCACACGGCGTTGCCGAAATGGGCCGACTACCGCCCACCTGCGTCTACTGTGGACCGTCTTTTCCCCGACGGCCGTCGCAGGGCTCTGCGGAAAGCCCGTGCACGGTTCGAGGCGGATCTGGCAGAGCGGCAGGCAGAACAGGGCCTTCGCAGGCGCAGACTCCGGGCCGCGCGGGCGGAACACGATGCCGCCGAGCACGCCAGGGCCGAGGAGGTGGCACGGCACAACATCGAGGTCGACGAGCTCGAACAGCGCGTGCGGGGACTCGATCCCGACGCCGTGTCGGAATACTTCACGCGGGTGGTGGCGGCGCAACCCGTTCCCGCGCATGTCGCAGGAACGGCCGATGTTTCGTACGAACGACAGGGCCGCACGCTCTTCATCGCCCGCATGCTGCCGGACGTGGAAGTGATTCCGGACGTCGAGGAATACCGTTACGTTTCCGCGCGAGACGAGATCGTGGCCGAGAAAAGGGCGCCGGAGGAGATCCGGTCCCGCTACGCCGCGTTGGTCGCCAGGCTGGTGCTGCGGACGATGCGGGACGTGTTCGAGGCGCATCCACGAACCGTCGTGGACGAGGTGGTCGCGAGTGGACACGCCCGAACGCGCGACAAGGCGACCGGTCGACCAGCCGCCCCGTGCCTGGTGAGCGTCTCGGCAAGCCGTGCGCAGTTCTCCGACCTGGTACTCGACAGGCTGGACCCGACGGAATGTCTTCGTCACCTGCACGCCAGGGTGTCACCGCACCCGTGGGACCTCGAAGCCGTCCGGCCGATCTTCGATCCGGACCTGTCCGAGTACCGCGTCACGTCGGCGCGCGACGCGACCGCCGGACTCGACGGAAGGCCCGTGCTCGCCGAGTTGTCACCCACCGATTTCGAACACCTCGTACGGCGGCTCTTCGAGGCGATGGGAATGCGCGCGTGGACCACGCAGGCCTCGCACGACGGCGGGATCGACGCCGTCGCGGTCAACGAGGACCCCATCGTCGGCGGGCTCTGCGTGGTCCAGGCGAAGCGATACCGGGCGGCCGTCCCCGCCGAGGCCGTGCGGTCGCTGGCCGGCGTGATCGAGGACCGACGCGCGAACCGGGGAGTGCTCGTCACGACGTCGTGGTTCGGGCCGTCCGCACACGAGTTCGCCCGGCGGAACGGGCGCATCCAGCTCGTCGAGGGCGGCGAACTGAAACACCTGCTCGCCGAACACCTGTCCCTGGACGCGATCGTCGGCATCTCGGACACCGGCGGACACAACACGACGACGTGAACCCGCAACACGGACCCCTGAATCCGCAACACGCGACCACGAAACCGCAACACGGGCTCCCGAGGGCGCAACACGCCGCCCCGGGGGGGTGCGACCCGGGGTTCGTTAGAGGTCGACGTTGATGCAGGCCAGGCGGGCTTCTGCGTCTCCCGCCTCTCCCGGGTGGGTCGACGTGTGGTGTTCGTGGATCACGACGGAGGCCGGCCTGCGGTCGCCGTACGACCAGTCCACATGCGACACCGCAAATCCGTTACCCCGCGCCGAGGTCGTGAAGTCCAGCCACACCTCGTTGTCCGGGTTGGCGTACTCGGGGTCGGTGGACGGTTGGTTCGGGTCCTGCACGTGCTGGTAGTGCGGGCCCGCGTCGTCGCCGGTCGGGCCGCACGGGTTCTCGTGGACGTGGGCGCCGTAGTGCCGGTTGGGCACGAGGCCCTTGACGGCGAGTTTGGTGGTCGTCCCGACCCCGTCGGCCGAGAGCGAGAACGCCGCGGCCCGCGCTCCGCTCGGCACGAGTTCCAGGTCGTAGGTCGTCGCGGTGGCGCCGTCGACGTACGGCGCGAACGTTCCGTGCGAGAACGCCACGGGGCTGTGCGGAACGTCGGCGGGGACGGCGGGCTCCGCGGCCGTCGCGGTGCCGGCACCCAGGAGGGCGACAGCGGACGTCAGGGCAAGAACAGCAGGGAGTTGTCTCATGGTCTGTCGATAGCGCGAAAGCGTGATCGACGGCAAGGAGCGTCACACGGTCGTGCGATCTCACTCCGTGACACGTATGCGGCCGGTGTTCGGACCCGGTCGTAATCTGGGCCGTGTGACATCAGGAAACGGGACGGCGACCGGTGGCGGCGTGACCAGGGACCGAACCTGGCTCGTCGCGATCGCGGCCGCGCTGTGGGGAACCGACGGACTGCTGCGCCTGCCGCTCGCGGAGGACCTGCCCTCTGGCACGGTCGTGTTCTGGGAGCACCTGATCATCGTCGTGTTGCTCGCGCCCTTCGTGCCGCGTGCGGTGCGGGCGCTGGCGCGGTGCGGACTGAAGGAACGGATCGCCGTGCTGATCATCGGCGGGGGTTCGTCGGCGTTGGCGACCGCGTTGTTCACGGCGGCGTTCCAGACCGGCGACGCGATCACGCCGCTGGTGTTGCAGAAGCTGCAACCGCTGTTCGCCGTGTTCGCCGCGTGGGCGGTACTGGGTGAACGCCTCCGCGGTGGATACGTCTACTTCGCCGTGCCCGCGATACTCGGCGCGTGGCTGCTGGCGTTCGCCGACCCGCTGGACATCGAGTTCAGCGCCGCCCGCGCGGCACTGCTCGCCCTCGGCGCCGCGGCCTTGTGGGCGGCGGGAACGGTCCTGGGACGCATGGTGTCGACCAGCCTGCCGTCACGCGACGTGACCACGCTGCGATTCACCGTAGGACTTCCCGCCGCGGCGATTATCGTTGCGGTCCAAGGGAACCCCTACACGGTGAGCTGGGACAACGCGACAGGCCTCGCGCTGCTCGCGCTGGTTCCCGGACTGGTCGCGCTCAGCCTGTACTACGTGGGCCTGCGCGCGACCCCCGCCGCACGCGCGACGCTCGCCGAGCTGGCCTACCCGGCGACGGCCGTGGTCATCGGCGTGTCCTTTCTGGACGAGACGATGAGCGCCACGCAGTGGATCGGGCTCGTGATGGTCGTCGCCGCCGTGACGGCCCTCGGCTGGCATGAACGGCGCGCGCAGCGTGAACCCGTGGTGGAGCCGCCCGCGCCGGCGTTGGCGGGCGGACGCGAGTAGCGACCGAGGGAGGTCTGCCGTGAGCGAAGTCCCCACCGGAACCGGCAGCGACACCGACGGTGAACCGCACCATCAGCGGCTCACCCGGAACGTCAACGAGCTACTCGGCGAGCTGCGGGTCGCGCAGGCCGGGGTGCAGATCCTGTTCGGCTTCCTGCTGGCGGTGGCGTTCACGGCGCAGTTCCGGGAGGCCAGCGGGTTCGAGAAGACCGTGCACCTGGTGACGGTGCTGTTCACGGCGTCGGCCACGGCGCTGCTGACCGCCCCCGCCGCGTGGCACCGCATGTTGTTCCGCGCCGGGCGGAGGCAAACGATCCTGCGCGTCGGCAACCGCATGGTGATCGCGGGGTTGGCGTGTCTGTCGATCGCGGTGACGCTCACCGTCGGCCTGATCGCGAAGGTGATCTACGGCCCGGTGGCGATGGCCGTCGCCGTCACCGTCATCGGCGCCCTCTTCTCCACCCTCTGGTTCGTCATCCCCTCCCGGTTGTAGCCGCCCCCGTGGGCCCCATGGTTGCGTTGAACGCAACCATGGGGCCCTTGGGAGCTCCAACCCGGAGCCTCAGTCCTCGTCGGTCAGGTAGGGGTGCAGGCCGCGGGCGTCGGTGTAGCGCGGGTCGGGCCGGAACCAGGTGACGACGTCGGTGTCGAACGCGTCGAGGTCGGAGACGTCGTAGAGCTCCTCGTGCGCCCCGTCGGGGAAGGCGTAGTCGTCGAAGTGGGCCAGGATCTCCGTGACCCGCTCCTCCGGGACCGCCTCGGCGAGGTCGAGTTCCAGCTCGACGCGCGACTTGACGACGTGCAGGGCCAGCGCCTCGGCCGTGCACAGCGGGGCCGTCCACTCCTCCTGCGTCAGCCGGTAGCCGAGGACGGCCGTCGTGACCAGGAGCTGCTTGGCGAACAGCGCCGTGTACTGGTCGGCGTACTGCTGGGGCAGCTCGTCGAGCACCCACAGGGCCTCGACGTCGACCGCGGTGGCGTCCTCGTCCTCGAGCAACTGGATGTCGCCGAACAGTTCGTCGGTGACCATCTCGACGCCGTGCATGAGTGCGCCGGCGACGTAGCGCGCCTCCTGCTCGGTGACGTCGCCGCCCTCGGTGAAGCCGAACGCGTCGAGGTCGAAGGCGCTGAGGTACTGGGAGGCGTCCAGCAGGCGTTGCCTGCGTTCGGCGAGTTCGGCCTGGTCCTGCGGGTCGATCTCGATGGGCCCCTCGTCGGGCTCTGCCGACGCGGCCAGCGCACTCTCGAGCTGGTCGTCGGTCGCGGTGACCGCGCAGTGCTTGACCTGCCACCCGCGGAGCAGTTCGGTCTCTTCGAGCAGCTGTTCGAGTACGGCCCTGGTGGCGTCCTCGGCGAACACGAGCGCGGGCGCGTCCAGCAGCCAGCTGACGTTCGCGCCGCCGAGGTGGGCGTGCACCGTGTGCTCGACGGGGGTGATCTCGACACCGTCCGGCCCCTCGATCCCGGCCAACCGGGACAGCCGCGTGTCGAGCAGCGCCACCACGCCGACTTGCTGGAGCGCGTCCAGGTCAGGACCGTCTTCCGGGGCGGTGAGCTCTGCCGACAGTTGGTACTCCACGGCGTGCAGTGTGGCACGACACGCCCCGTGTCAGGCCATCAGCTCCAGTTTCGCGAGCTCGCCCCTGCTGGTGACGCCGAGCTTCGGATACGCCTTGTACAGGTGGTAACCGACCGTCCGCGGGCTGAGGTACAGGCGGGCGCCGATGTCGCGGTTGCTGAGCCCGTCGGCGGCGAGCGCGGCGATGCGCCGTTCCTGCGGCGTGAGCGTGTCCGCACCGGGCGCCGTCGTCGCGCTGTCCCTGCGTTCGCCTGCGGCGCGCAGTTCGGTACGGGCGCGCTCGGCCCACGGGGTCGCTCCGTGCCGTTCGAACACCGACAGTGCCGCGCGCAGGTGCGCCCGTGCCCGCGCGGGCCGGCGTTCGCGGCGCAGCCACTCCCCGTGGACGAGTTCGGTGCGCGCCTGCTCGAACGCCCCTGCCTGCCCCGCCACCGCCATCGCGGCCGCGAACTCGGCCTTGCCCAGCAGCGCTGCGCTCCGCGCGGCCAACGCCTCGCCCCAGGCACTGCCAGTGGCCGCTGCCCACGTGGTGAGGTTCGCCAGCGCACGGTCCACCACGTCGTCGCCCACCGAGTCGCCGGACTCGGCCGCCCTGGCGACGGCTTCGATCAGGTCGGGCACGAGTTCCAGGCCGACGAGGCCGACGTCGACGGCACAGGCCAACCGCTCGATCACGCCGTTCAGCCGTCCTGCGCCGAGGTCGAGGAGAGCAGCGGCGTGTTCGGCCGATGACTGGTCGGCGTCGGCGGCGTATCGCGCGACGCCCTGCTCGTCGCCGCGGAGGCCCGCCACGACGGCCAGCACGCCCGAGGCCTCGGCGATACCGCGGCGTTGTCCGATGGACACGGCCGTGGCCAGGCCCTCCTCGGCGGTGGTGACGGCTTCGCCGAGATCGCCGAGCCGCAGCTGTGCGCGGGCCAGCACCGCCAGCACCCGCGGCAGGACGCCGGTCGCCGCGTGCGCCCTGGCCTCGGTGACCAGCTCCAGCGCCTCGGCACGTGCGGTGTCGTGTTCGCCGAGCAGCGCCCACCACGACGCTCTCCTTGCTCGGGCGCGCAGGCTGATCGCGACGTCGGTGCAGGTGTCGACCGGTGCGCAGTCGGCCTCGAGCAGGGCACGCAGGGCGGCGACCGCCGCGGCCGGGGCTCCGCCGGCGGCGGTCGCCAGCGCACGCACCTGGTCGGCGCCAGGTACCGCGAGGGTTTCGGCCAGCTCGGCCGCATCCGTCACCTTGTCCGGATCGTCGGCCGCCCAGGCGGCCTCCGCGGCGGCGACGAGGAGTCGTCCCGCGTCACGCGGCGCGGCGCCCGCCAGGCGTTTGGCCGTGCCGACCAGCGTGTGGTGTGCGTCGATGGGACGGTCGTCGTCCTCGGCGAGCGTCGCCCGCACGATCGCCGACCAGGTGGCGTCCGCGGGGTCGGGCAAGAGGGCGGATGCCTGGTCGGCAAGCTGGCGTGCGCGTTCGGGCTGTCCCGCGTCGGCGGATGCGCGAGCCGCGGAGGTCAGTCGCCTGCCCTCGTCGCGAGGGGCAGGGCTGAGGCGCGCAGCGCGTTCGTAGGCGTCGGCGACCGCGGCCATGCCTCCGCGCATGCGGGCGTGCTCGACACCGGTCTCCAGTTCGGCGGCGACGGATTCGTCGGAAGTGGTGGTCGTCGCGGCGAGATGCCGGCCCCGCCGGTCGGCGTCGGCCTCTACGGTGAGCACGTCCACCAGCGCACGATGCGCCTCGATACGGCGGGCGAACGTGGCCCCACGGTAGACCGCGGGACCGATGAGCGGATGACTGAACCCGAAGCAGGTGTCGGTGAACATGACCAGGCCGGCGTCCTCGGCTTCGCGCAGGTCGTCGAGGGTCGCGCCGAGCCGTCGCGCGGCGGCGAGGATGGTGCCGGTGTCGCAGGTGTCGTCGGCTGCTGCCACGAGCAGCATCGTGCGAGCACGTTCGGACAACGCGGCGAGGTCGGCCTCGAACGGGCCGGCACCCACCGGTCCGCCGCGTCCGATTTCGAGCAGCGCGGACGGGATCCCGCGCGAGGCTTCGATCACCGGCGCGTACCGATGCCGGGGGAGTTCGGTCGACGCGAGGATGCGCGCGGCCGCCTCGTCGTCCACACCGGACAGTCGATGGTGCGGCATGCCCGCGATGTCCCGGACGGAGGCCGCGGGTAGGCGGAGCGGTTCCCGGACGGCGGCGAGGATGCCCACGCGCTCGCCGGCCAGCCTGCGCGCCGCGAACGACAGCGCGTCGCGGGACTCGTCGTCCACCCAGTGCAGATCGTCGACGAGCACCAGCACCGGCGTCCGCCTGCCGAGCAGGCTGAGCAGCTCGAGCAGGGCGGCGCCCACCGCGAACCGGCCGCCGGGGTCGGAGCCTGCGAGCACGCGGCGGATGGTCTCGGCGTGCGTATCGGCCAGGTCGCCGACGTGGTCGACCACGGGACGCAGCAACAGGTGCAGACCGGCGTAGGGCAACGTCGACTCGCCCTCGGAGCCACCGCCCCGCAGAAGGAACAGGCCGTCGGCGCTGCTCGCGGCGTGTGCGAGCAGCGCCGACTTCCCGATGCCCGCCTCCCCGCGGAACACCAGTGCCTGCCCACCCCCGGTACGCAGCTCGGCCAACATCCGGTCGATGCGGCCGAGTTCGTCGTCGCGTCCGTGCAGCCGTGGGAACGTCATGGGCACGAGCGTGCAACCTCGACCAAGGTTGAGGTCAAGCACGTCACGATGCGTAGGGACGCCGGGTCCTCGCCTCGCGCAGTGCCCTGCCCCACCAGTGGAGCTGGTCGAGCATGCCCTTGGCGGCCTTGCCCGTGGATGAGGGGTCGTGCGGGTTGCCGTCGTCGTCGAAGCGGTCCCAGAAGTTGTGGAAGCTGACGGTGTCGCGCACGGTCATGGCGTGCAGTTCGGCGAACACGCCGCGCAGGTGCTCGACGGCGCGCAGCCCGCCACCCATGCCGCCGTAGGCGACGAATCCGACGGGCTTGGCCCGCCACTGGTCGTGGTAGTAGTCGATCGCGATCTTGAGCGAGGCCGGGTAGCTGTGGTTGTACTCGGGGGTGACCACGACGACCGCGTCCGCGTCGTCGAGGCGCGCGCCGAGTGCGTCGCTGTCGTCGGATCCGCACAGGGAGTTCGGCAAGTGCATCCCGGCGAGGTCGACGAGGTCGACGTCGAAGCCGTGGTGCCTGCGCGCTTCCCCGGCGAACCATGCGGCGGGTACGGGGCCGAACCGGTCGGCGCGCGTGCTGCCGATGATGACGGCGAGCCGGAGGGTGTCCTGTTCTGCGCCGGGCGTTTCCTGGCTGTGCGTTGTCGTCGTGTTCATGGGGTTTCACGCTAGGAAGCGCCCCCGGTGGCCGACATCTGTCAACCGACCGGTGAACCGACTGACCGGCCCGTCCCGGTCGAGCCTGCGGTCAGGCCTGTTTCGGCCGAGCCTGTCTCGGTCAGGCCGTCGAGTTGGGTGCGTCGGGACCTGCGGACACGCGGGTGAGCCGGGTGAAGGTGACGAAGCCGTCGTCCGTGCCCGGCCAGTGCCGCCGCACGGCCGCGAGGCCGGACCGGCGGACGACGGAGCGGAGCACGAAGACGACCACGATGGCGTCGTCGGCGTAGCCGAGCACCGGAACGAAGTCGGGGACGAGGTCGACGGGCAGGGCGAGGTAGGCGAGCAGCAGCCACAGGCGCACGTGTACGCCGCGGGGCAGGGAGCGGTCGGAGCCGAGCCTGCGCACGAGGCGGAGCACGTCGGGGAGCAGCCGCAACGCCTCGCGGAGGAGGCCGCCGCGAGGGCGCACGATGATCAGCGTGACGACGAGCGTCACCCACAGCGCCGCGACGCCGATGGCGATGCCGATCAGCAACTCCCAATACCAGGACACGAGGGCAGCGTAGGCGAGCGGCCGGACCACCCCACGCGCGCCGACGGCGGACGGCTAAGCTGAGCCCCGGCAGGGCCGTTAGCTCAATTGGCAGAGCAGGGGACTTTTAATCCTCGGGTTCTGGGTTCGAGTCCCAGGCGGCCCACCAAAAGATGCTTGGCGAGCTGCGAAGGCAGCCGACCTCGCGATCTTCTGCGAATCCTCGGTCGACATGTGGTCAGATGCCGCCGGCCCACCGCCTGGACTGCCACACTGTGACCGGTTGCACCATACGCGGACGTAGCCATCCGACATAGCCGGTCGCTGATCAACGGTGTCATCACTGGCCGAAGCATGATCAGCAACGTCTTCTCACCCTCGACACCTTGTCAGCACCGGCCGGCGACGGCTACGGCAGCCCAGCTCGACCCCGTGCGGACCGAGATCCACTACCGTGGCTCGCGACGAGAAAGCGCGTCGATAGCATCGAGGTCAGCGCGTAGTTGGTCGGCGATCTCCACGTTCGTCGTGGGCGATGGGTGCCGCGCGTTCAGTGACCATGCTCCGTCGCGCAAACTCCTCACCGCAAGATCGGCCTTGCGGAGCGCGTCCTGCACGAGGGCGCCTGACGCCGTGGGGACTGCCTCGTCCCGGAGGGTCATGCCGATCCGCATGATCGTGTCGCATAGGTCGGCTGCATTGTCCGGATCCTTGTTCATCGCGGCCGTGCGAGCAGCAACAGCGAAAGCGGAGATCAGCAGGCCGACATTCGGCCCATCCAGTGGCAGTGGTGGCAATGTGTCGTCATGAGCTTGGGCTTCCTGAACATTCCGGAACGTGCCCCGCGCCAAGTTAGCGGCCGTGTCTTCGTCGATGTACTTCAGGGCGCTACGCCTTTGGATTCCCAACTGCTCGGAGATCCTGTCCAAATGTGAGCGCAGCATGTTCCGGGCCTCACCAGGCTTCAGCGGCATGCCACGGGCAGCGAACTCCCGGTCCAACGCTTCTGCGATCCGGACGAACTTCTCCGTTCGATCAAACTCCGCCATAGCATCGGACGATACAAGGAAGGACCGACAATCCTTCGAGCCTCAACCCTTCGTGCTTGGTTCGAGGAAATATATTGCGCGTGACAAGCTCCTGGATGTTGTCGAGCGCAATACGTATCGGGGACATTATCTAGCGCGTCGACCAGGCCGTCCGCGAAACGCGCCGTCACCCCGACCTGCGGTTGACACGAGCCGGGAAGCGCCTTGTCGGGCGCCGGACCTTACGCCGAGATCGGGTGGATGCGCTCGAGCTCATCACCGAGCGCATCGCGCGCGGTCTCGCGGTCGTAGAGCTCCTGCAGCCCGGTCCAGAAGCCCTCGGACATGTTAAAGAAACGCGATAGGCGCAGTCCGGTGTCCGCAGTGATGCTGCGCCGCCCAGCGATGATCTGGGACAAGCGCGCCTGATCGACCCCGATCTCTTTGGCGAGCCGGTACGCGGACACGCCCAGCGGGTCGAGGAACTCCTCCTTGAGGATTTCACCGGGGTGAACCGGCGGCATGGTGGTCATGATTCTCCCTAGTGGTAGTCGACGATCTCGACGTGTTCAGGGCCGCTGTCGGTCCAGGTGAAGCAGACGCGCCATTGGTCGTTGATGCGGATACTGTGTTGTCCTGCCCGGTCCCCGCGTAGTTGTTCGAGGCGATTACCGGGCGGAACTCGCAGGTCATCAAGCTGACCCGCCTTGTCGAGCATCACGAGCTTGACCCACGCCCGACGTCGAACGTCAGGCGGTAGCCGGGTGTCGCGACGGTGCCAGAGCTTCTCGGTGTGCTTGTTGCCGAACGACCGGATCATGACGTCCTACTTGTGGGCCTCACAAGTACTAACGTACATCGATACTAGCGAGACACGCAAGGGGTGGGTCGATCTGTCCGGCAATCATGTCCCGTCCACAAACCCAGCCCCGCCTCTCCATAAGCACCGAGGTGGACCGCTTGAGCAGAGAAGGAGAACGGATACATAAGGGGCCCACGCTGTATATGATCTTGAGATCGCGGAATCCGGCCCTTAATCCTCGGGTTCTGGGTTCGAGTCCCCAAGCGGTCCACCATCCGCCCAGGTCGCGTGACATGGGCCTTGCACGACGAACGCCCCTACTCAGCCCCGCGGAACGTTCGGCTCAGCAGCCTCGACCAACGAGTTCGCAATGTCGCAGGCCTCCTTCGTATCCATTCCGCTTACGACCACGTCGACGCGTGATGTGTCGGTTACGCCGATTGAAATCGTGCAGCCGTTGGCACTGGGAGAACGTGCGTACTTCCGGCCGTCGTCTTCCGTGTGCTGAACTCCAAACCCAGTGTTAGGAACGTCCTCAACGCCACCGTTCTCGCGGATCGCAATGCCCGTCGTTGGCATGTCGCCTGCAGTGTCTTGCCGGTCTGGACTCCACTGGCAGGTGAGCGCGGTACCGACGTTCTTCTGCACGGGCTCCTCGACTGCGCCAAACTTGGCGACGTCCTCGGTCCGCAGGATCGAGCACGGGTCGATACCCCCAAGCGGACTACTCGGATCTGCGCTACTGGGCTCCGCTGGTTCCGTTACCGAAGTCGCGGCTGGCGAGCTCGGTCCGGGGTCTGCCTCGGGTGTGCCGCCCTCACTGTCAGAGCAAGCTGACAGTGAGAAAGCAGCTACGACGGCGAACGGCAGTGCTGCCGCGCGGAATGAACGCACCGGTTGTGCTCCTACCCTTTGAACGTGTCCTTTTGCTGCTCTTCCGAGTCGCGATAGTTGTCCATCGCGACCTTCAGAGCCTCTTCCGAATCCTTGATGACGGTCCGCAGCTGCCGCAACATAGGTAGCACCCCCTGCGGACCGTCTCCGCTTTGCCGCACATGTTGGGCTACTTGTTGCGCGTAGGGGCCGGTTCCGAGCTGAGGCTCCTTTGCCAAGAACTCGGCGTCGCCCATGATCTCGTCGAGATCGTCGCGTGCCTCGATGAGCGCATCCCGGATGGGCTGGGCGGCGTTCTCGCTTACCCGGAAGCCACCGCCCTTTGCGGAATCCAGCAGTGCGCTGGATTGTGCCTGTGCTTCGCCGACTTGCTTGGTCAGCGCGCTGCCTGCTGCGCCGACGGCGGCGCCGATCCGCGCGCCGCCGGGTGCGCCTCCGCCTGTGGACTCTGGAACATCACCAAAATCGGGCATCTCGGTTCCCCTCGGGTTGCTTACCTGACGTCGTGGTTTATTCGCCGATGACGGGTGGGGCGGTGCGTTCGTCGGTGCCGAACAGGCTGTCGGGGTCGGCTTCGACCAGCCAGGAGGGACGCTGGTGTTCCTCGTCCTCGCCGCCCTGCTGGTTGCCGCGTCCGGCTCCGGCGCCACCCATCATGCCGCCACCGGCACCACCACGGGCGCCCGCGCCACCGGCCGCGGCCGCCGCACCCGGGGCCGCGCCACCCATGCCCGGTTTGGCCGCACCCGAGGCACCACCCGGACCGGCAGCACCACCAGCTGCACCGGCACCCATGCCCTTGGCCGCACCGGCGGCCGAACCACTGCCACCACCGGTCGGGCCGAACCCGCCCGCCGCGGCCGGGCGACCCAGTTTGCTGCTGTAGGGCGTCGACCCGCCAGCGGTGGACCCGCCCATCGGCCCGACCGGCCCCATGGGCCCGAATCCGGAACCGCCCGGGCCGGCACCCGGGGCGGGCATGCGCGCCGCCGGGGTGTTGGCCGCCGGGCCCGTGCCCGGCAACTGGCCCTGCCCGGTCGCCCGACCCGGCATCGGCGCCGGCGCCACACCCGGCGGAGTACCCCCGCCACCGCCGGGCAGGCTGCTGACATTGCCCGGACCGCCACCGCCGGGCACCGACGGGCCACCACTCGGACCACCCGAATACCCCGCAGCACTCGTCGAATCCGACGGACCACCCGGAATATCGATCACCCCGGAGCC
>Ga0079224_100006261_pt1 | contig 15751 bp, 13 predicted proteins | sample Stecom2015_FD_80414 | JGI IMG/M metagenome (GOLD analysis project Ga0079224, IMG submission 80414) | Agricultural soil microbial communities from Utah to study Nitrogen management - Steer compost 2015 | ecosystem: Environmental > Terrestrial > Soil > Agricultural land | place: USA: Utah...
CAACTGTGGCGCTGTTTATTTATATGAACATGACAATGTAACTTGGTCAATAAAGCAAAGAATAGTGGGCTCAAATATCAAGCCTAAAGATTTATTTGGTGGAAAAATCCACTTAAACCACAATCAACTGATTGTGGGTACTCCAAACTCAAACCTCAATGGTGCTTCATCAGGAATAGCCCACATCTATAATATCAATGCACCTGATTTAATTTTTCAATCAGGTTTTGAGAGCCCATAACATTATTCAATCATAGTGAATAATCGAAAACCTACTGCCAATTAAAAACTAAAATTGATGTGGTCACTTACATCAAAAATAATCATCGGTGCCGGAATCGTCTTCGCTGGAGAGGTTGATGCGGACTTCGAGGCCTTGGCGGGAGTCGGCGTTGGTGAGGGCTTCATCTAAGGTGATGATGCCTTCTTTGTACATGCTGTACAGGGCTTGGTCGAAGGTTTGCATGCCATCTTCTAAAGATTTTTCCATTGCTTCTTTGAGTTCGTTGATTTCGCCACGGCGGATGATTTCACGAATTTGTGGGGTGTTGTACAGCACTTCGCAGGCCGGGCGACGTTTGCCGTTAACATCAACAACCAATCGTTGTGAAATAACTGCTTTGAGATTGAGTGCCAGGTTCATCAGCACGTTATTGTGCATATCACTGGGAAAGAAATTAAGAACTCGTTCCATCGCTTGGTCGGAGTTATTGGCATGCAAAGTGGCCATGCATAAATGACCGGTTTCGGCAAATGAAACTGCGGCCTCCATGGTTTCGGCACTATTAATCTCTCCGATTAAAATTAAATCGGGTGCTTCCCGTAAGGCATTCCTTAAAGCCGGTTCATAGCCCAAAGTGTCAATACCAATTTCACGCTGATTAATCACCGACTTTTTATGCCGATGGACATATTCGATGGGATCTTCAACAGTTAAAATATGGCCGGTTTGGTTACTATTACGGTAATCTATCATTGAAGCCATGGTGGTGGATTTACCGGAACCGGTCGCACCAACAACCAAAATTAATCCCCTTTTTTCCATGATTAAATTATACAAATGGGAAGGCATATGCAAATCTTCAAGTTTTGGGATTTCGCTTTTAATGGTTCGGATTACCATGCTAACTTCACCACGTTGACGAAATACGTTAACCCGATATCGGCCCACGCCTTTGATGGAAACCGCCAGATTACATTCTAAGGTTTCTTCAAATTCCTTTTGTTGACGTTCGTTCATCAATGAATAAGCAATTTTTTCTACAATCCCCGGTGGCAAACCGGTACTGCTCATGGCTTCCAAAACGCCTTCAATTTTGACGTTAATCGGTGCACCTGTGGTTAGGTATAAATCCGAACCATCACGCTCACGCATGGTTTTTAGAAAATGTGTTAGGTCCATAAAATCCTCATTTAATTAACGATGTCTTCAGGGTGACAAATTCTGTCCAATTGGCTTTTACTGAACCCTAATTGTTCACCCGCTTGGTAAAATGTATGGGTTTCTAGTAAATGTATTTCCCCATCTGCGGTAGCAATTTGCCACAGTTGTACCATCAAACTGTGTTTATCTTCGGTGCTTAAAAATTCATTAATCACTTCTGTTTGAGGTCGCAAACTCACTGAAACCTGAGAAGTGATGTTGGCTTGCGCCAAATACTGATTGGCCTTGGCTCGCGTTAGGCTGAGCTGTTCAGTTAAGTGCGTGTTAAGCACCATTTTTTCGACGGTTAACTCTACATAATCCGCTTTGACCATTTCTGTTAACAAGCAGATGATGGCTTGGTTTAATTGATCTTTTTGATCCGAATTCAAAGTCATTTTTGAACTTTTCGGCACAAAAAAGGACTTAATTGAATTCAGTAAATTAATCATACACCTATTGATGATGTCGGTAAAATACTGATAATACACAATACTCCCTTAACTGCAAACAGATTTATGCGTCTTATTATATTCTTTGTGACCCTGTTGGTCTTTAACGGCTGTCAAAAGCATACGCTTAAACCCGAAGAAACCGTTAAAGAAACTGTTAACCCGTTACCGGCATTAATTACTGCAATTGAGCAATGCCAAAAAAACCCAACCTGTGAAGAGTCATTAAACGCTTACTTTGCCCAATTTGCGGAAACCACCCAAACGGAAGAAATGTTAGCCGAACGTAACGAGCCTACACCGGTAAAAGCGCCCGGCAAGCAAGACCCAAAATGGCAAGATCAGCCGTTACTCGCCAATCAACAAGTACAAGCGGCCCTCAACGAATGGCTGACCTGGAAACGCCCAAATCTAATTGAAACCTGGAATAATTATCAGTTTTTAAAGGCTTATATCTTGCCGCCTTTTACGGCCAAGAATATTCCTGAAAATCTAATGCTGGCTTTGATTGCTCAGGAAAGCGGAGGCCGGGTGCATTCAATGTCTTCAGCGGGTGCCAGTGGGTTGTTTCAATTTATGCCGGCCACAGCTCGACGTTTTGGTGTTACCGGTACCATGGGTGACTATGATGCCCGCTACCACCCAAAAACTTCAGCCCAAGGTGCCGCAGATTATATTCAAGAACAACGCGACTTATACGGCGATGATTACGCCAAAATCCTGGCCGCATATAATGCCGGCGAGAATCGCTTTAAACGCTTAAACCGTAAACACAACAACGGTTCTGTCTGGCAATCAGATTTTTATTACGAATTACCACGAGAAACCCGCGGCTACATTGCCAGTGTTTTATCGGCCATGCTAATTTTTGCCAACCCGGAAGACTTTAACGTTGAACTGACTGCCATAGACGGACAAACTGCAGTTATTAAAGCCGACACTCCAGTTTCTCTGAGTGAATTAGCGGTTTGTTTTGGGCAACATAATAATCACATGGGCTGGTATCGCACCTTACGCAACTTAAATCCAACCGTGAAGGCTAAGCGGGTGATTAATGCCGGTTCACCAATTGTCATTCCTGAGATTCTTAAACCTATTTATGAACAAAACTGTCATGACAGTGCCCTGATGACGTTAGCCAAACAAATACATGATGCTGATTTTACCGAGCGACCGGCCTTTACTTATTACAGCATCAAGCCGGGGGATTCTTTAAGTACCATCAGTCGTCAATTCTCGTGCGCCAGCAAAACTCAAATAGCCCAACTTAATAACATTAAAGCACCACGCTATTTAATTAACGCCGGCAAACGAATAAAAGTGCCTCAATGCTGAGAAGCCCCTCTATTCGTTATTTATTTTGGGCATTTTATTTAACAATTATTGCTCTACAGTCCGTTCTAGCTTGGCAAAATGAGCTTTTTGTTGATGAAGCTTTCTATTGGTTAGAAGGGCGGTTTTTACAATTTTCTTATACTGAAGTACCAGGTTTTGTACCGTGGCTTAATGCCTTAAGCGGCCATTTCTTACCTACAAATTCTTTTTATTTTCGTTTGCCTTACCTTTTAGCGGCTTGGAGCATACCTTGGTTGGCTTTTCATCTCGCAACTTTATTGTCCCCAGAACGCGACAAAGCCTATTTAGCGGCCATTTTTAGCTTATGTTTACCATTATTGGGCTTAGTCGGCGTCTTAGCCATTGCGGATGTATGGATATTGTTTTTTTCCGTATCGGCAGTTATTTTCTTGTTGCGGCTACTGATTTCGCAGCAACCGTTTGACGCACTGGTTCTGGGCCTGGTTTTAGCACTCGGCGTTAACGTCCACATTCGTTTTTGGTTTGTATTATTTATTGCATTTATGGCTGCCATCATGGTTTGGCGCAGCCAAATAACCCGGCTAAAATGGCTTTGGCAGCTGACATTTCCGCTATTAATAGTGGGGTTTTTACCTATAATTTGGTTTAACTTCCAGCATGACTTTCCCTTGTTGAGCTTTCAATTAGGAGAACGTAATCCTTGGCAGTTCCAGATTAGCCATTTATGGTTTTTTGTTACTCAAATTCTTCTGACAACACCCTTGATTTTTTGGCTGTGCCTAAGCACTTTAAAAGCCCCACAAGACAATGATTTAAAACAACAAAAAGCACTTCAATTTATTCAATATATAGGAATAATGTATTGGTTATTATATGCACTTCTGGGCTTTTACTCAGATAACCTGCGTACCAATGCCCATTGGCCATTATTATCTTACCTGCTTTTGCTGCTGATAGCCGCTATACAAGGCCGAACTGATACACCATTAAAGAAATGGGCCATTATCACGGGCTTTGGCGCACATGTTAGTTTTTTACTTGGCTTTTATGTGTTAATTCATAGCCTCCCGGTCCAATCCAATAGCCATAAAGAACTTATCAGTCATTCGATAGGCTGGCAGCAACTAAGTGCCCATGTGGACACCATACAACAGCCTAAACAGCTGCTATTGGCCGATCAATTTATGACTGCAGCGGCATTAAATTATTACCAAGTTAAGCAGTCCGATGTGTATGTTAAGTCGTTAACCCATCCGTTAAATCAAAAACATGGCCGTCAACAGCAACTTAAATTAATGGGTTTATTAGAGGAATCAACAGTTCCTGAAAATACGTTGTTGGTGGTTGAACATACTGCTTTAAAATTAACCCAACAAATTAGTTTCTATCAAGCCACCTGTCGTCAGCTAAATGGTTTGAACTTAATGAGTGACCTCAGTATTCGCCAAGGCACTAAATTGTATTACTTTTTCCATAGCGGCTCTGGGGATTGCCAAATGCCTCCGATTGTTTATCATCAATATGAGCAAAAAGTCCATAGTGGTTGGATTTTAGCGCCTATCTCCAGACACCAAAATATACGTGCTGAAGCGCTCGATGGTTTGACAAAAACCCCTCTAAACCTGATTAAGAAACCACTGGGGACAGACCCACTATTTAGAGAATTAGCGGCTACGGATTATGCGTTGTATGAATATCAAATTGAATCTGAAAAAAGCATTCAGCTAAAAATATCAAATACAAACTATTCAGTTCTCACGCGCAGATATTGGCCTTAACGATACATTAAGCGAAAACCGATATGGGTCCAAGCTTCTCCATTGTTAATCTGTTCTATTTCGCTTTTGTCGTCTAATGTTGACAACCAAGATAAACCTGCTGCGGGGTTACTACCGCACTTTTGAGCAGGTTTAAAGAAACCTTTTATTTTCCCTAAATCCTCGCACCCACTGAGCCATTCTTTAACATTTCCCTGCACACCGTAAAGTTTACTGCCACTGGCAGAAAATGCTTTAACCGGTGCTAACCGGGGAAAACCATCATCACATGGATACAAACTTTTATCTGTTTCTTGTGTGCCAAACTCTAGACCGGCCAAGTTCTGACGACCGCACGTTAGGGCTTTTCCAGGCGATGCTATTATCCGCCAATGATCAGCACCCAATAAGCGATAATCTAAACCTGTTTGACCACTTAGCCACTTGCTATAAGCTTGCGCATCTTGCCAACTAACACATATTACCGGCATCTCATCACTGACGGCAAAACCTGGATTCTCTAAGGTTCTTTGTGAAAAAATGAGATTGGTTTTTAATTGGCTTTTACATTTTTCAGGCGAACGATTGGTGGCTTTTACGAAGGCTTGGTATTGACCGTAAGTGATCTCTGTTGCGGTCACATAAAAGCCATACTTAATATCGGCAGCTACCGGTGGAATGACTAACACAGAAGCAATGCCCATAGAATCAACTTTTATTTGTCCGCCACTAGGTAGTTGCTCTAGTTCACTATAAAGCTCAGCCACTATAGGATGATTCGGCATTAACAGATCAGTTAACTGTATCAACCGACTACCTAAGTTTTGGTTGTAATTAGCCACCGCATTGCGTACTTGTTCAGCCAAAGTGCCTAGTAACAAACTTACTGTCATCTCACTGTGATCGGTTAAATATTTCAACAATTGCTCGTTAACCAAGGCCACTTTATGTCGCACCGTAGCAACGCTTTCGGCATAACCTTCAGCTTGCGATATTTTATGATTCAAAACGGATTGATAGACCAATTCAAAGTAGCCATCACTGATTTCAGACAGCATCGTTTTCGCTGCCAGATGATTCGGTTGATCTTTTAAAATTGTTAACAATTTGTCCAGAGCATTATCGCTCGCCGGTGTGGTCAATTGTTTACGTTCAATATTGCTTTTGGCCGCCACCAATAAACCCTCTGTTTCAGAGTCACTTAGCTGTGGCTCAGGTAACTCAAGCATCGTATTTGAATCCGATAAGGACACTAAATCGTCGCCTTTCTCAGCATTCAATGAAGGTGCTGTTACAAAGTCCGAAGTGCCTATGGTTTCTGCAGTTGGTATGGTTGAATGTTGTGATGATGGGTCGTTGAGACTAATAAATGAGCCGTTCAGCCAGCCCACCAAACCCACCACAAATAACATAAACACGCCGGATGCTAACAAATATGGCCAGGCTTGTAAGCGCCTAATAGGCCCAAGTGCTACTTGCGGCGATAACGACTCAATAGCATCCTGCAAAGACTGCATCGACTGAAAACGCTGATTTGGTGATTTGGCCAAACATTTATCAATAATGGGTTGCCAATGGGACACTTTTTTAGGTAATCGCGGCACCGCTTTTTCCACATGTGCCATCATAATGGCTAAGTCATCACCTTCGTCGAAAACTGGTGAGCCAGTGAGCACCTCATAGAGTATCGCACCCAGACCATAGATGTCTGAGCGTGCATCTACATGCTTTGAGCGCGCTTGTTCTGGACTGAGGTAATGAATGCTGCCAACAATTCGTTGGTCTTTGGTAAAGCGACGATTTCCGGCACTCAATGCAATCCCAAAATCTGCAATTTTTACATTTCCGAATTGATCAAATAAAATATTTTCAGGCTTTATGTCCCGATGAACCACCCCTTGTGCATGTGCATAGGCAAAACCCTGACATAAACTAATCAACACCCGAATTAACTCTTCGTCATTGTGATAAGCAAAACCGGTTAAATCACCGTGTTGTAAATAGGGCATTGAATAATACAAAATTTGATCGTCCAATGAGCCCACATCATAAATACTAACTATATTTGGATGGTATAGTTTGGCAATAATTTCCGCTTCCTGTTTAAAGCGCTTAACCACATTACCCTCATCAACCACCACCGGTCGCATTATTTTTAACGCCACTTCCCGCTTTAAGGATTCTTGAAATGCCAAATAAACCACACTCATTCCACCTTCGCCGATTTGACGAATAATACGGTAGCCTGGGATTTTTATGTTTATGTGGTCAGCGTTCATCCTGCTTATTGTATCTTACTATTAAGGTCTTTAAAATTTGCTTTGTAATAATTAATTTCATGTTAAGCTGTCAAATTAAAGGGGGTTATAAAGTCGTGCGTGCTCTAATATGAATCAAGATAATGTTAACTTAAAAGACGAGATTATTGCCATTTCCTGTGCTGACTGTCATAAAAACACCATCTACTTAAAAATCCGTAATGCCGCAGAAAACCAATATCATTTTCGCGCCCAAAATTATTTCTGTAATGAATGTCAATTACTGAAACAGACTAAGCAAGTGAGTACTGATGGTTCTTAAATATTAAATTTATCCTAAAATTAAGTCCCATGAACCCACTCAGTTACAGCATTATCAATCAAGCCCAACTTGAAAAAAAGGACGGCATTTTTATAAGTTCTACTTTTGCAGATATATATCACCACCCCAAGGCTTTAGCGGAAGTCGATTATGTCTTTCATCAAGGCAACAAACTACTCCAAAGATGGTCACAAAAGCAGGATAACACGTATTTTACCGTTGCAGAAACTGGCTTTGGTCTTGGTTTAAATTTTTTAGTCACCTGCCTTGCATGGCAAAACGCTAAGTACAAACCTAAGCGCTTAGTTTTTATTTCGACCGAACGCTGGTTAATTTCACCTGAACTATTTACAGAATTCTATAGCGACAAACCGGTATTTAATTCATTTATTAAACCTATACAAGTTGCATTATCCAATCGCCGAGCCGGTTTTCACTGTATTGAAATCACCAATGACATCAGCTTATATTTACTGTTAGGAGATGCCACACAGTGTTTAAAACAATTAACCGCAACCGTTGATGCGTGGTTTTTAGATGGCTTTGCGCCGGCTAAAAACCCGAAAATGTGGGATTTGTCTTTATTTTCTGAAGTGGCACGTTTGTCAAAAATAGGCACCACTGTGGCCACCTACACAGCGGCATCACTGGTTCGAAAGAACTTAGAAGTTTCTGGCTTTACAGTCAGTAAAACGCTTGGCTTCGATGGTAAACGCAATCGCTTAATTGCACACATGGATAAATCACCACAAACCTTTAATAAAGATAAAACACCCTGGTGCATAACACCAATCGCTAAAACCCATTGTAAAAATCAGCAACAAAACCAAACAAAAAGCCTAACTGTCTTAGGTGGTGGCATTGCCGGCTTAGCAGTTGTTAACGCAGCCAAGAAAATGGCTTGGCAGACCACCCTTATTGATAACCAATCAAATTATTTAAACAGCACCTCAGATCACACAGCTTCCGGTAATCCATACGCCCTGGTAATGCCATATATTACTGCCCGAAGTTCGATGGAAGCCTTGTTTTACTGGCGTGCTTTTGAATACGCCAAAAGATTTTACCAGCCACTTGACTATAACCCCATTGGCATTACTGAATTAAACAATGCCAACCGAATACCTGATGAAACTTTAGCCGCTTTACCGGATACTTTAATTCGCTCAGATAACAACTGCCTTCACTATCCTTCTGCAGGCTATGTGAATAATCAAATTTTATCTGAGAAACTAAAAACAGCTATTGACCATTTCCACTGTGCAACCATAGACTCGATTAAATATGATTCTCAACAAAGATACTGGCAACTTTTCAATAGCCAAGGTGAGTGTATTCATCGTTGCTCGGTGTTGGTAATTGCAGCCGGTATATGCAGCTTAAAGTTACTGCCTGAATTAACCGGACATGTCCAAGCTCGCTGGGGCCAAACCAGTCTGCTGACAGGTACAGACATTGTTAAAGACCACAACTCTGCCACCCTTGCTGAAGGTTACTGCATTCCTGTTCACCATAAACACGTTACTGACGAGGTTTTATTGGGTGCGGATTATCAACATCTAGCTGCATCTGACTGGTTCAACACAGCGAAAAAACGACCGCAAAGTAATTTAAACAACCGTAACAAATGGCGTCATTATGATGGCTTTGATTTTGTGCAGTCAGCTAGTTTAAAAGCAGATTATGTCGGTATCCGAGCCACTGCCAACGACCATTTACCCTTATGTGGCCCGATGATTGATAACAATCAATTTAAAAAAGACTATCACGATTTATATCATGGACGGCACTGGCAGGTTTACCCTGAAGCAACAGCACAACCGAATTTGTATGTGCTAACCGGCTTGGGCTCCCGTGGTTTTACCTCAGCACCATTATTAGCCACTTATTTAATGGCCATGATCAGCGGACGTCCTTTGCCCTTGGAGCGTGATTTAGGTAAGATAATCCACCCCAACCGTTTCTTATTCCGGCAAATGAATAAACCACCCCTATGATGACAGCTACTAACAACCTACAATCACTTTTTCAGTCTGCTAACGATACCACGACTAAAAACCACACGGTAAAATCTGATCGCCAGCAGATCATCTCGATTCGATGGTTATCATTGAACACCACTGTCAGTTGATTACGAACGAAACAAGATATGGAATTACAGACAAGTTAACGATGACTCCTCATGTGAAACATACAACATGGATACCCTATGAATAAATACAGCATTAATCAGGTTGCCGTCTATTGCGCCTCCAGTCGAGATATAGATGATCACTACTTCACTGCCGCCGATCAATTGGGTGAACGCATGGCAGGCAAGAATTGGACTTTAGTTTACGGTGGTGGCGGTACCGGATTGATGGGCCAAGTAGCCAATTCCATCCAAAAGCATGGCGGTAAAACGTTAGGCATTACCCCGGAAGTCCTAAAAATTGAAAGTTTAATAAATAGCCGTGATAATGAACAAATAATCACCCGTGATATGCCGGAACGAAAAACCATGATGATTGATCTGGCCGATGCTTTTGTGGCCTTACCAGGAGGTTTCGGCACTTTGGAGGAATTATTTGAGGTGATGACTTTAAAGCAACTGGGTTTTCATCATAAACCCATTGTAATCGCTAATTTCCATGGCTACTACGATAAACTTTTGGACTTTTTTGAAGAACTTTATCAACAAAAATTCAGTAAACCGGCCTATCGTCAGCTTTATCACATTGCCTATAATGTGGATAACATCATGACTTATTTAGAAAATTACCAACCGCCTAATTTAGATAAACACTGGTTCGTATAATTCAAACTACTTTTTACCTTCGTTCCAATAATAAGAATCAGGGTATTGTCGCGCGCCAAAAATAGCGGTCCCGACACGAATAATGGTGGCGCCCTCTGCAATAGCGATTTCAAGATCACCGCTCATGCCCATAGATAACTCAGACATCTCAACGTTGGAAATTTGTAAATCTTCTATCTCTTTTTGTACGGCTCGTAGGCGCTGAAAGCAGGTACGGACTTTATCTTCATCGTCTGAAAATAGTCCGATAGTCATCAGGCCTTTAATGTGAATACGATCAAACTGGCTGATCTTTTTCACTAAACCTACTGCCTGTTCCGGCTTTACCCCAAATTTGCTGTCTTCATATGAAGTATTTACCTGAATTAAGACATGGATGTGCTTGTCTTCAAATTCCAAACGATTTTGTAATTTCTTGGCTAAGGACAAACGATCTACGGACTGAATACAAGTAGCCCATTGAATCACATCTTTAATTTTATTAGTTTGTAAGTGACCTATGAAATGTACTTCAGGATAAGGTCTGCTCAATTCAGGGCCTTTTTGCAACAGTTCTTGGACTCTATTTTCACCCATTAAAGGTTTGTCCATTAATGATAAGGCGTGTTCAATGCGGGGCACATCAACAGTTTTACTGGCCAACAATAAACGCACATCATCGATATTTCGGTTGGCTTTCTCGCAGGCCAATTTAATGCGTTCATTAATTAAGGCCATATTGTGCGCGATATCTGTTTTGGCCCGATCAGCTTCGCTCACATAGCACCTCTTTTAAGACCACCGCTTGGTTATGTTTTTTATCCTTAGCGCCATATAACAAAGTAACCCGCTTTTCTTTGGCGATCGTGACCAGCTCATTGAGCTTATCACCACAGTCTTTGAGTTCGTTTTTATATTTTTCTGAAAACTCAGTGAATTTATCGGCATCATGATCAAACCATTTTCTTAAATCATCAGACGGTGCCAAATCTTTACACCACTCATCAAGCCGCGCTTCATCTTTACTCACACCACGCGGCCAGAGACGATCCACCAAAACTCGGTGGCCGTCTCTGTTGGCAGCATCTTCATAAACCCGTTTAATAACAATGTCCGGTTTATTCATGACTCACTCATGACTTTAGGCTTGTTTTAAGAAGTCTCGTAGTACATATTGCAAGATACCACCATGTTGGTAGTAAGCAATTTCAATCTCAGAATCTAAACGCGCTATGGCTTTGAAATTTACTTCATCGCCATTTTCTTTAACCGCTTTAACCGTCACCTTTTTATGCGGCGTTAACCCTTCTGCAATACCGGTAATGGTAAAGGTTTCTGTGCCATCTAAGCCCAAACTAGCGGCATTTTCGCCGTCTTTATATTGCAATGGCATAACCCCCATACCTACCAAGTTGCTACGATGAATACGTTCATAACTGTCCACCAACACCGCTTTAATGCCTAACAACGCGGTGCCTTTGGCAGCCCAGTCACGGGAAGAACCACTACCATACTCAGTACCACCTAAGACCACCAACGGGGTATTGTCGGCACGGTATTTTTGGGCGGCTTCATAAACCGTCATTTCTTCACCGGTTGGTAAGTATTTAGTGAAGCCACCTTCAGTTTCTACCAGTTTATTTTTAATACGAACGTTGGCAAAAGTACCCCGCACCATGACTTCATCATTACCACGTCTGGATCCGTAGGAGTTGAAATCGACCGGGTCCACACCTTTACTTATAAGGTACTGACCTGCTGCAGACTCAGCAGAAAATGAACCGGCCGGAGAGATATGGTCGGTCGAAGTGCTGTCACCTAACTTCAATAAGGCACGCGCACCCTTAATATCCTGCAAAGCCGGTGCTTGTTCCGATATATCTTTAAAGAAAGGGATTTCTTGCACATAAGTGGATTTGTCTTCCCATTTATATAAACTACCTTCAGCCACCGGTAATTGCTGCCAAATTTCATTCCCGGCAAATATCTCGCCATAGTTTTTAGCAAAGTCTTTCGGTGTTAATACCTCGGCCATAATGGCGTTAATTTCATCATCACTTGGCCAGATGTCTTTTAAGAATACCGGATCTTCGTTTTTATCATAGCTTAAAGGTTCTTTTTCCATGTCAATATCGACTCGGCCAGCTATGGCAAAAGCCACTACCAGCATCGGCGACATTAAAAAGTTCATTTTCACTAGGGGGTGAATACGCGCTTCAAAGTTACGATTTCCCGATAACACCGAAGTTGCTACCATGTCATATTGCTTCACGGCTTGTTCAACAGCCGGCAACAAAGGTCCAGAATTTCCGATACAAGAAGTACAGCCGTAGCCCACAAGGTGAAATTGCAAAGCCTCAAAATCACGCATTAAATCAGCTTTATTGAGGTAATCGGTAACCACTTTTGAGCCTGGTGCCAAGGAGGTTTTTACCCATGGCTTCACATCAATACCACGTTTACGGGCATTACGCGCGATTAAGCCGGCACCAATCATCACAAACGGATTTGAGGTGTTTGTACATGAAGTAATGGCGGCAATCGCGATGGAACCATCGGAAAACTTATATTTAACTCGGTCCTGCTCTATCCAGACACTTTTTAAACCATTTTCTGTTTTTTTACCATGAAGTTTGTCTTGAAGATTGCTGGTGTCGTGGCTCTCAACAGGCTGAGCACCGCCTTCTTCTTGAAATCGTTTTTTCATTTCTTCAATGGTTTCACGGTCTTCATGCTCAATATATGAACGACCAAAACCACCATGCAATAAATCACCAAATTTTGGCTTAATGTTTTCCAGTAGGATTTTTTGCTGCGGTAATTTAGGACCGGCGACGGTTGGCTTTATCGTACTTATATCCAACTCCACAACAGTTGAGTAATTAATCTTGTCTTCATTTTCTCGCCACAGCATATTTTCTCGGCAATAGGTTTCAACTTGTTTAATTTGTTCTTCTGAGCGGTTACTGGTGCGCATGTACTCAAGGGTTTTTGCATCAATCGGGAAGTACGTAATCGTACAGCCAAATTCCGGTGACATATTACCTAACGTTGCACGGTCAGGCACAGATAGCCCATCGAGACCATCACCAAACACTTCCACAAATTTACCCACCACACCGTGTGAACGTAATAATTCAGCTACCGTCAGCACCAAATCAGTAGCAGTCGAACCCAACGGTAATTTTCCAGTGAGTTTTAAGCCCACTACTTCAGGCATAATCATGTATATTGGCTGCCCTAAAATAGCCGCTTCAGCCTCAATACCACCAACACCCCAGCCAACAACACCGATACCATTGACCATGGGGGTATGGCTATCGGTACCCACTAAAGTATCAGGGAAAAGCTGATTATCGCGAGCAATAACGCCTTGCGATAAATACTCTAAGTTTACCTGATGGCAGATCCCCATACCCGGTGGCACTACACTAAAATTCGAGAAAGACTTTTGGGCCCATTTAAGTAATTGGTAGCGCTCCTGATTACGCTCATATTCCATTTCAATATTACGCTGGAATGACTCTTCCGTACCAAAGTAATCAATTTGCACCGAGTGATCAATCACCAAATCAACCGGAATCAAAGGGTTAATTAAATCTACATTTTTACCTTTACGGGCCACTTCAGAACGAATGGCCGCAATATCGACCACCGCCGGCACCCCAGTAAAGTCTTGCATTAAAACCCGAGCCGGCTTAAAGGGAATGTCATCTTCAGAACCTTTGGGCTGCCAATTAAGAAGGGTTTCGATGTGCTCTTTTGTGACCCCAAAGCCATCATAATTACGCACCGCATTTTCCAATAATATACGAATCGAAAAAGGTAACTTTTCAATAGCATGTCCTTGTGCTTGGAGTGCTTTTAAACTGAAATAATCATAGCTTTTATTATTGACTTTAATTGATTTTTTTACGCCATATGGGTCGTTGTTAGCCATCTTATACTCCTTAAAAAATGTAATGATAAAAAGAAATCATAGGCTAAAACAAGACCTGATTTCCATTCAATTTAATTAATAATTGTTATACCTGAAATACCTATATTTTTCAAGTGCAGCAGCAAATCTAAGTAGTGGTTTTATACTAACAGTCCATGCTGTTTAGAACACTAAAACCAACAATAAAATAACAGCGAAAATAATCAAAAACCATTTATAGACTGTTGACTTAGATGGAATTGACGATTTATGAGTTTGCTGCTCTGCTAAAAACCGCTGCATCAAAACATCTCCATCTAATGCGGAATTGTTATGCTTGGACGTTGAGTTTACTGATTTCCGGCTACTGTGTGCTACCACTTTAGGTTTGTTTGTAATGGCCTGTGAAATTTGACTGCTATCGGGGACCGTTTCCGGTTTGTGGCTTGTTGCATCTTGGGCATGAAACGGATCGATATACTCGGCTTTTTTAATGGCCTCTAGCACCTCAATCAAGCGTTTTCTTTGCGGCCATGGTATTTTTCGCAAAGACTCAGGCTCACCAGTTCGCAAGCGATGGGTTTGACCATTAATTCGAACTATAATATCGTCTTCATTAGGCATTGTTTTTAATCTTGAATTTAAGGTGATTTTCGCTTTTTACGAATATACAAGGTTTTGTCTACCACCGCCACCGTTTCACCCTGCTCATCCGTTATGGTCAACTGATAAACCGGCAAATCCTTTTCGCCGTTGGCAGTGGCTTGCTTAATGCGTGTGATTTCAGTTTCACTGACGGTCATGGTGGCAGACACTTTGCCTGTTCCGGGTTTAACAAAATCAATGGTGGCGGCTTTATCCCAGACAATGTAATCGGGGCCTAAAATCCGCATCAGCATCAACATATAATGCGGATCAACCATTGCATATAAAGAGCCACCAAAATGGGTCCCCACTGCGTTACTGTTATACCAATGCTGTTTCATGCTTACGGTGACAGCTTGCCAATTATCGGCAATATCATCAATCCGAATGCCCGCACCAAAATAAGGGCCATACCAGTTCATCAAGCGTTTCATCTTGGCCGGTGTTTTGGCGTTTTTAATACGTTTTAATAAGCGCATAATTAGTTAAGCTTAGGTGGCCAAATATTGTAATATTATACCAGTTAGCATCGCTGCAGAAGTACCGACCACATAACCGAAAACTGCCAGTAAAACTCCGACCGGTGCCAATGCCACATGGAAGGCTGACGCCACCACCGGTGCAGAAGCTGCACCACCGACATTAGCCTGTGAGCCCACTGCTAAAAAGAACACTGGTGCTTTAATTAATTTACCTACCAGAAGTAATAATCCGGCATGAATAGAAATCCAAACACCGCCAATAACGAATAAAAATGGCTTAATTTCAGTAACATCCATTTTCAAGCCAATGGTGGCTACCAGAACATAAATAAAGACTGATCCGACTGCGGAAGCACCTGCCCCCTGTAAGTCTCTCGCTTTGGTGAATGACAAGGCCACA
>Ga0079224_100006262_pt1 | contig 15749 bp, 10 predicted proteins | sample Stecom2015_FD_80414 | JGI IMG/M metagenome (GOLD analysis project Ga0079224, IMG submission 80414) | Agricultural soil microbial communities from Utah to study Nitrogen management - Steer compost 2015 | ecosystem: Environmental > Terrestrial > Soil > Agricultural land | place: USA: Utah...
AGGCGACCACGGAGCTCGATCCCGTGCAGCGCCGCCGGGCCGCGGTGCGCCGGAGCTACCTGGCCGTCAGACGCCACGAGATCGAGGCCGCGGCGCGCTTCGAACGGAGCGAGCTCTGCGTCGACGGCGCGCCTGGCGAGTGGACCGCGGAGGCCATCGAAAGGTTGCGCCAAATCCACCGCGTGCGCGGGCGGCTCCTGTCCGACCGCGCCCCGGTGGTCGGCCCGCTCGACGTGATCGGGCGATCCCGCTGGCTGGTGGCGTTGGTCGGCGCGAGCGCCGCAGCATGGCCGGATCTTGGATTGTCCGATGACCCGCTCGCCGAGCGTCTGCTCGAGCTCTGCTCCGAGCTCGAACCGGAGACGCTGTCGCTCGCGCACCTCGCTTCTGGGGGATGGGGAGCCGCGTTCGCGCCGCCCTGTGACGAGGATGGCATCGACCTGGCGTTGGCGCTGGCGCAGCCGATGCCGGCCGCTGGCGTGCTGGAGCGCGCCGAGTCGCTGGTGCACACCGGGCGCGCCAGCGATCGCTTCCGTGTGGAGCTCTCCCGCAAGCTCAGGCTCCGCGGTGAGCTCGGCCGCGCGTTGTCGGTGCTCGACCCCGCGAGCACCCCCCGGATGCGGGTGGAGGCGGCGGAGATCTTGCGGCGCGCCGGCGAACGGCAGCGCGCGCTCCAGCTGCTCGAGGGGATCGACTGGAGCGGCACGGGCAGCGATGTGTCGAGCCGCCGCGCCGCGATCGTGGCGCGGCTCACGCTGGACGCGGGTGACGCGGAGGCGGCGCTCGCGCGCCTCGAAGGGCAAGCACCGGCCCCCGCCGTGCTGGAGACGCGCGCGCTGTGCGAGCTCTCGAAGGGACGCCGCGCCGCAGCGCTGCGCAGCGTCGAGCAAGCGCGCGCGCTCGCCGGCTCGGAGGAAGAGCGCGCTCGCATCGAGGCGGTCGCCGCCACGCTGGCGCATGCGGGTGGCGACGCGGCGGCAGCGCTGCGCGGGTTCGAGGTCGCGGCCGAGCACGCGGCGCGCGCGGGCGCGCTGCTGGAAGAGGCGACGTATCAGACGGGCGTCGCCGCGGCCGCGAGCAACCTCGCCGAGCTCGGGACGGCGCTGACCGCCGCGCGGCGCGCGATCCTGCTGTTCGAGCACCTCGGCAGGAAGCGCGAGGCGGCGCGCGCGGCTTTGTCGCGCGCGGCGGTGTACGCCCAAGCGGGCGCCCTGATCGAGGCGCGCGAAGCCGCGGAGGACGCCATCCGCCGCGCCAAGGCGGCCGAAGATCGTCGCTGCCGGGCCTACGCCCACTTGGCGCTCGCCGACGTGCTGCCCGAAGGGGACCGCGAGGGGATCGAGCACGCCGAGCGGGCGCGGCAGCTGCTGATGGAGGGGACGGACGAAGACCGGCTGCGAGCGGCAGCGCGCCTGCTCGCGCGCGGCGGCAGCGTCGACGTCGCTGCGTTCGACGCCATCGCGCGGGACCCCGCGGCGGCGGTCGAAGCGCGCCTCGACTGGTGGGGTGCCCGCGCGCTGGCCGCCGCAGCGCAGCACCCGCCGCAGCGCCCCGAGACCATCACCGCCGAGCTGCTGTCGCTGATCGGCGTGCCGGCGCCCGTGTGCGCGCGCGGCGCGGCGTTCTCTTTTGGGGCGCGGCTGGCCGCTCGCAGCGGTGACGGCGACGCCGCGCGCCGGCTGGCGCTGGCGAGCGCCGAGGCCGGGCGCCAGCTCTCCTCCCGGGCGCCGCCGGAGCTGCAGGTGGCCGTCGGGGCCATCCCGTGGCTGTCGGGCCTGCACGTACCGCGTGAACGGGAGCTCTTGCCGGAGCAGGTCCAGGACGTCGAGGCCCTGGTGCGCGCGCTGGGGCGGCGCGACCGGCTCCGCCCGCTGCTCGATCAAGTGCTCGATGCGCTGGTGCTGTGGACCGGGGTCGAGCGCGGGCTTCTGTTGCTGCGGGCTCCCGGGGGCAAGCTGGTCGTGCGCGCCGCGCGCAACCTGCTGCGCTCGGATCTGACCGGCGAGCAGCTCGCGCTCAGCCGGACCTTGGCCGAGCGGGCGCTCGGCGAGCGGGAGCCGGTCGTCGCCGTGGACGCCGCGGGGGAGCTGTCGGAGGTGTTCGCGAGCGTGCACTCGCTCAAGCTGCGCAGCGTGCTGGCGGTCCCGCTGCTGGCGCGCGGCGAGGCGCTCGGGGTCGTGTACCTCGACGACCGGGTGCGCCGCGGGGCGTTTGGTCCCGAGCAGCTCGGCTGGGTGCGTCTGGTCGCGACGCTGGCGGCGGTGGCGATCGCCGACGCCCGCGATCAGCTGCTGCTCCGTAAGGCGGCGCGGCGGGCTCAGCGCGCCGAGGCGCGGCTGGCAAGCGAGCTCGCCCGGAGCCAAGCCGAGCTCGACGTCGCCGAGCGAGAGCTCGCCCGCAGCAAACACGCGCGCGACACCCGCTTCGACTACTCCAAGATCATCGGCCGGAGCGGCCCCGTGCGCGACATGCTGCGGTTGGTCGACCGTGTCACCAGCTCCGAGGTGCCGGTCTTGATCCTGGGCGAATCGGGGAGCGGCAAGGAGCTGGTGGCGCGCGCCGTGCACGACAACGGCCCCCGCCGCAAACAGCCGTTCGTGTCGGAGAACTGCGCCGCCATCCCGGAGCCGTTGCTCGAATCCACGTTGTTCGGCCATGTCCGTGGCGCGTTCACCGGCGCCAGCCGTCCGCGGGCGGGGCTGTTCGAGGTCGCCGATCACGGGACATTGTTCCTCGACGAGATCGGCGAGATGACCTTGCCGATGCAGACCAAGCTGCTGCGGGTGCTCGAAGAGGGCGAGCTCTGGCCGATCGGATCGGAGCGTCCGCGGCGCGTCGACGTCCGCATCATCGCGGCCACGCACCGCGACCTGGACGCGATGGTGGCCACCGGACGCTTTCGACAAGATCTGCTGTACCGGCTGAACGTGATTCGGATCCGGGTGCCGCCGTTGCGTGAGCGCCCCGGCGACATCGCGCTGCTGGTCGACCACTTCGTGGCGCGCTACGGAGCCGGTCGACGCTTGCGTTTCACCAAGGCCGCGCTCGGCTGCCTGTCCCGCCACGGCTGGCCGGGCAACGTGCGCCAGCTGGAGAACGAGGTGCGGCGGGCGCTGGTGCTCGCCGACGACGTCGTGGACGTCGAGCACCTGTCGCCGGAGGTCGTCGATCCCGAGCGCGGCGAGCGGCGCCCGGACGGCTTGAACCTGCGCCAGCGGGTGGACGCCCTCGAGCTGGAGCTCGTGACGATGGCGCTGGAGCGCACGGCGGGCAACCAGACGCGGGCGGCCGAGCTGCTCGGGGTGAGCCGGTTTGGGCTGCAAAAAATGATGAAGCGCCTCGACATCCTGCCCGAGGTGGGCAAAGGGCGGCCGGTGCGCACCCATTGACGGCGCGCCCGCAATTTGAGCGACGGATGTTGCCTCCGCTGGACAGCGGGTCCGGGCAACGCTACTTCCCGTCCTAATGAGAGCGTGGCCGCCGGGCCGCCCGGTCCTGAAATGGGCTGGAGGTAAGACGCAGCTGCTCGAGCCCATTTTGCGCAAGCTGCCGGGCAAGATCGACACGTACTACGAGCCGTTCGTGGGGGGCGGGGCCGTGTTCTTCGCGCTGGCGGCCGAAGGGCGCTTCGAGCGGGCGGTGCTCGCCGATCGAAACCCGGACCTGGTGGAGGTGTACCGGGCGCTCGCCGAAAACGTCGAGAAGGTGATCGAGGCGCTGCTCGCCTACCGCTACGACGAGGTGGAATATTACCGCATTCGCGATCAGCGGCCGCGCAGCAAGATCCAGCGCGCCGCGCGCCTCATCTACCTCAACAAGACCGGCTACAACGGGCTCTACCGGGTGAACCGCAAGGGGCAGTTCAACGTCCCGTTCGGCCGCTACAAAAATCCGCGGATCTGCGATCCCGACAACCTTCGAGCCGCGGCGCGCGCGCTGCAGCAGGCGGAGATCCACGTGGCGGACTTCGAGGAGATCTGTGCTCGCGCCAGGACCGGCGACGCCGTGTACCTCGATCCTCCATACGTTCCGGTGTCGAAGACGGCAAACTTCACGGCGTACGACCGCCACGCCTTCGATTTGAAGGAGCACGAGCGGCTGGCGCGGGTGTTCGCCGGGCTCGCCAAGCGGCGGGTGGCCTCGGTCCTCAGCAACTCCAACACGGAGTTCACCCGAGACCTCTATCGCCGGTGGCAGTGCGCCGAGGTCGGGGTGAACCGCTCGATCAACTGCGAGGCAGGTGGCCGCAAGGGTGCCACGGAGCTTTTGGTCGTGAACAAGCCATTGCGCAAGGCGGCGGCCGCTTCGAAGTGACCCTGGCGACGGGCGGGGGGCAGACGAACACGCTCAAGCGGCGACGTCGGCCTCGAGCTCCCGAAACAGCGCGTCGAGCTCCGGGCGCTGCCTGAGTGGCGCGCAGAATGCTGTCGCCACTTCCAGCAAGCGGGCTTCGAGGGCGTCGGCGCGCTCTCCCAGGCTGCCGATCTCGGTGTGCGCTTCGGACTGCTGCTTCTCGAGCGCGTCTTCGTGCGCCAAGAGCGCGTTGCGCAGCTCCTGGATTTGAAACTCCAGGTCACTCACGGTCGTTTGCTTCACCTGCAGGTCGGCCCGCGCGGCTTCCGCGTCCAGCGTCGCCGCCTCCCACTCGTCGACCTTGCGCGCGGCGTTCCGGTAGGCCTCGGCGAGCTCCGGGTAGGGACGCTGCATCCCAGAGCGGCCCTCCCAGCCGAGGATTTCGCGTTGCGCGTCCAGCACCTCGGCGCGTCGCTGCTCGGCCAGACGCTCGAGCCGTTCGACGACGAGCGCGGCGGCCTTCTGCTCCGCGCGCGCCTTGCTCGCGTCGATGCCCAACGCGTCCACCGCGTACCCGAAGCGCTGGCGGATCTCGCGTCCCCGCGCCGACAGCTCTTCGAGCGTGCGCTGCTTGGCCAGGCTCGTGCGCCGCGCCAGAGCGATCTGATCGACCAGCTCTCGAACCTGTGACAGCAGCGCCGCCAGCTCCCCAGGAGGCTCACCGGGATAGGCGCGGGTGAGCATCTGCTCGAAGAGCTTCGTGCGGCGCACCCAGGCGTCGAGCGCGACGGGGGGCAAGGTATTGGCGGGACCTGGGGGCAGCGCCTCTCCCGATCGAGCCTCGGGGGCGACCTCGATGTCGAGCGATCGGGCGAGCTCGAGCAGCTCCGCGTGGACCTGCCGGGCGTCCACGGGGCGGCGCTCGGGATCTTTCTCGAGCAGCTCGAGCACCAGGCGCTCGAGCGCCTCGGGCAGCCCTGGATCTTTGCTGCGCAGCGGCGGCGGCGGCACCTTCAAGTGCTGCACGAAGAAGCCTGGCACGTCGCGCGCGTCGAACGGCAGCGTCCCGGTCGTCATCTCGAACAAGATGATGCCGAGGGCGTACAGGTCGGCGGCGGGCCCGGCGTCGATCGAGACGATGCGCTCGGGCGCCATGTACTGCGGCGTCCCGAACACCTCACCGGCGCCGGTCAGGCGGGTGTCGCGCGTCGAGCGCGCGATCCCGAAATCCAGGAGCTTGACCGTGACGGGGCCTCCGGCCGCCCCGACCAGGAACACGTTGTCCGGCTTGAGATCCCGATGGATGACCTCGAGGTCGTGCGCGCGCGCCAGCGCGCGCGCGATCTGCACGCCGATCGGCAACGCGTCGCGGAGATCGGGCTTGCCCTGCGCGATCCGCTCGGCCAGCGTCTCCCCCTCGAGCAGCTCCATGACGAGGTACAGGCTGCCGTCCTCGAGATCGCCCTGATCGAAAATTTCGATGATGTTCGGGTGCGCGAGCTTCTGCGCGGCCCTTGCTTCGCGCCGAAAGCGCTCCTTGACGACCTCGTTGTCCGCGAAATCGCGGCTCATGACTTTGATCGCGCACGGGCGATCGACCAGGCGGTGGTGCGCCTTGTAGACCGTCGCCATGCCGCCCTCGCCGATGACCGCCTCGATGTTGTATCGGCCGGCGATGGTCGTGCCGACGCGCGGGTCTGGCATTTCCTCGAGCACCCGACCGTCGACGAAGCAGGTCTGGATGTCGCTCGGGTACTTCAGCCGGCACTGCGGACAAGCCTTCATCTGAAGCCATCCTCGGCCGTCTGCGCGCCGGCTGAAAACGGCTTTTGCGCAGGGCGCCCGGCCGGCGGGAGCGGAACTTTCCAAGCAGTGATTGGGACGCCGCGACTCCCGCCGCCAGGCCCGACGGCCCAGCCAATCCGAGCCGTGGTCGCGGTGTTGTTCCCTTTCGACGGGCCGTGGTAAGCCGGGCCCCGGCGACGGCACGACAGCATGCGAGCGGCACGCCAAAAGAGCCTGAGGATCGACGTTCCACGGCCCGAACAGGACCGCCTACCGCTTTCGAGGGTGGGCATCATCGCAGGTGTGGGTTTTGTCATCGGGATCGGCTGGCCGCACCTGGCCGGGGTGCAGCTCGTGCCGAGCCCGCCGCTGGAGCCCGCGCCCGAGCCCGCGGAGCCCAAGGCAGCGAAGCCGAAGAAGGCCGCTCCTTCCGCCCCCGCACCCACCCCGGAGCGCGAGACGCCGTCGCGCTTGAAGGTGGGGGAGGCGAAGATCACCAGCTGCCGGGACGACCAAGGCAAGACCCTCGACGACTGCGGCGATTTCGATTTCGACGGCATCGCCCGCCCCCGGCTCTTGGCGCTCGCCGACTGCGAGGCGGGCGAGCAGGCCGAGGGGGTGCTCTCGATCGGGTTCCGGGTGGACTTCGAGTCGGGCCGCATCGTCGACGTGCTCCGGGGCAAAAGCACGACCTTGCCCTTCAAGGTGGTGGACGGTCTGGTGCAGTGCGCGACGGCGAGCTTCGATGACGCGGTGCTCGCGGGACTTTCGCACCGGCACCAGGAGTACACGATCTTTTATCTGGTGGAGTTTACGCCCGCGCCGGTCGCGACCGAAGCCGCCGACCCAGAGCAAGGGGCGGCGGAGGCGAGTGGGCGCGCCACCGTGGGTTGGAACGTCGCGTTGATCCGGGGCGCTCCGAACCAGGACGGCGAAGTGGTCGCCCGCCTGCTCAGCGGCACGCGCGTGGTCGTCACCGCTCGCCAGGGCGACTGGTACAAGGTGAAGTACGACGCCAAAGGCAACGAGGGGTGGGTGTTCAAGGGAGCGATCGGCCTATGACGGGTGGCTCGGACGCGCAGGATCGAAACGGAGGGCACGGCGTGCTAAAAAGATCCATGCCCCGCGCGCGCCGGCGATCGTCCCCGAAGGCTGAAGCGAGCCCGAGCGCCAAAGCCGACGCCCCCGAGCGCGATGTCGTCTTGGTTCACGGCGTGACCGAGGACGGGGAAGGGCTCCAGGTGCTGCGCTGCCGCGGCGATCGCTTGGAGGCCGGAGCTGTTCGACCCCTCCGCGAGGGACGGCCCATCCACGGCGAGGTCGTCAAGCTGTCTCCCCGTCGCGAGCTGCCGCTCGTCTGTGACGTCGAGGTCGCGGTCCCGGCTCCGGCGAGCGCGGTCAAGGACCGCCCCGCCGCGCGCACCGGGCCGGCTCAGGTGGCGACCGATCAGTACCGAAGAAACTGGGACACGATTTGGCGCCGCCCCAAATCGGCTCGCCCGAACTGAGAACGCGAGACCGCCCCTGAACGCCGGACGCGCACCCCGGAGGCGAAGCCCGCAGGTGTCGGGTTCTGGTGCGCCGGCGGAGCAGATGTCCCCACCGAAGTGGGGGCAGGACCGCCTGGGTGATTGCTGGTGGGGGTGTTTGCGTTGTAAACTCAGCTGTTACGGAAGTTTTCCGTCTTGGGACCTATCCGGGGTCGACAAAGCAGGAGGCGGTTGAAGTGTTCGGCAAATTTCGGACCGGCGCTGGGCGACCTGACCCTGATGGCCGATCTGCCGACGGGGCGCCGGAAGGCTCCGAGAAAGAGGTGCGCCGCTGCGTCGACTGCAAGATGGCGTCACCGGAGACGCAGACCAACTACACGCTCATCAGCTCGCGGCACGGATGGCGTCTGTCACAGAGCGTGGCGGAGGACGGGCGGCGCATCATCGAATGGCGCTGCCCCACCTGCTGGCAGCGCTTCCGCGCCGCACCGCGCTAGAGCACCGATCAGCTTGCCAGAGCGGGAAACCCTCTCGTCTGCTCACGGCTCGGTGCTCTAGATGGTCTTATTTCCCGCGACAAACGGCTTGCTCCGCAAACCGTTCGTCGCTCTAGTCGGGCCTGAGGCTCGCGTCGGGGGCAGCGTTGGCCCGCTCGCCAAGCGCATCGGGATCTGGGGCGAGCCGCGTCGCCGCCGCTTCCGGTAGCCGCAAGACCACCCCGTCGCGGAGCCGCCGCGCAAACAGCGCCCCCTCGTGGCGCGCGAGCTCGATCCGCTGTGCGTGCGCCTGGTCGTCGTCCTCTGCGGCGGGCCAGAACGTCACGTGCCCGATGGACGCGAAGCTCGGCGGCGGCGCCACGATCGTCCCCTCGATGTCGAGGAGCGCTTCGATCTTCGCATTGCCTGCATCGAGATCGACGGCTTGGCGCCGCGGAGCGGTCATCGAGAAGCCGCTGCCGCTCCGGCGAAGCTCGAGGGACGCTCCGTTCAGGCTGAGCTCGAAACGCTCCACCTCGTCCCAGCTGAGCGAGCTCAGGGAGCGGTCGACGAGCGCGTCGGCCTCGAGCGACAGCGCGAGCAACACGTCCGACGGCACGCAGGCGGCGGCGGGGCTTGGGCGCTCTCGAACGGCGATGGCGCCGTCGCCGCTCGGGCACGAGCCGCCCACGAAGAGCTCGACCACCGGCCGCTCGGGCGCCTCGGCGGTCACGGAGAGGCGCACCGGATCCGCCCCCGCGAGCGCCCGTTTGGCGGCCGCCACGTCGATGAACGGGTCCGCTTCGAGCCGCGCCATCTGCAGCAGCAGCGCGTCCATTCGTCGGCGGCTCACCGCGAGCGGCTCGGGCTCGGCGTCCAGCACGAAGTCGCCCCCGCTGACCTTCTTCAAGAGCCGCCGGCCGCCTCGGCCGTCGAGCAGCACCTGCCGGAGCTCGCTCTTTCCGTAGGGCACGAGCTGCTTGTCGCGGAAGAACCCGGCGTCCGCGTCGAGCAGCGCGGCGACCTCTGCGTCGACGAGCGCCACGCCGTCGCCCTCCACCTCCACGTAGACGGCGCCAGGGGGCACGGCGGCCGCCCCGCCCAGGTGCAGTATGTGCCGCGACGACTCGCCCGTCAGCTCCACGGTCGTTCGGGTCGGGTCGAGCCCGAGCGCGCGCCGGTCGACCCTCTCTTGCGCGACCCGGCGCAGCGGCTCCGCGCGGTCCACGGCGGCGATGAAACGATCGACCGCGTAGGGATCGGCCTGCTCCTCGACGGGTCGAAGCAGCCACCAGGCGCGCTGTCCGGCCGCGTCCGCTCGCCGCTCCAGGACGACCTGCCGCCCCGCGCTCCGGACGGCGATGCGCGCGATCTCGTCTGGACGAAATACGGACACCAGCCGCCCCTTCCGCTCGAGGCGCTCGTCGGTGCTGGGCGTGTGTCGCGTCAAGAGCAGGGCGCCTACGGCGACCAGCGCGCCGACGATCAGGAGCAGATTGACCAGCTGGCGCCGCAGCACCTCAGGCTCCTTCGGCGGCGTCGCGGCGGGATTGTCTCTCCAGCGAGCGCCGGCGGTAAAGCACGAGCAAGCCGAGCACCGCGGCGGTGCCTGGCATGTACAGCAGCACGTAGCGCTGGACCTCGCTCATGGACGCCTCCGTCAAGCTGAGCCCGACCGGGTACGCTTGCTTGTCCTCGATGCTGACCAGCGGCGGCGTCGCCGTCAGCCAGGAGATCGCGCTCTCGACGAAGCGGCGATTGCCGATCAGGCTCGGATCCCGAAAGGTCTTCGAGTAGACCAGGCTCGGTGGGGCGACGATCAGCCGCGGGCCGTGCGCCGCCTGCGAGCGAGCGGGCTTCGGCAGCTCCGAGGCCATCGCGACCGTGAGCGGACCGGCGCGATCGTCCTCCGCTCGCTCGGGCAGCCCCGCGCTGGTCGCGAACTTCTCGATCGCGCGGGTGGCGAAGGCTTGCTCGGACGTGGTGAGCAGACGTCGAGCGGGGCCGTCCGGAACCTGGCCCAAGCTCTGCGCGAGCGTGACCAGCACCCGCAGATCCAGGCGCTCGCCCCCGCGCACCAGGCCGGCGGTGACGGGGTGCTCCTTGACGCTGGTGAAGAACGCCTCGCCCAGGCCCTCGGCGAGGCGGTGGGTGGCGTCGGCCTCGATGACGACGTCGTTGTGGAGCTCGACGCCGCCGGCACGCGCGATCGCCTCGAGCCCGAGCGACTGGATCTGATCGGCGTCCGACAGGCCGGCGTTGGCGAGCAGCAAGACGCTGCCGCCCTGCTTCAGATAGCCAGCGATGTGCTCGGCGACGGCCGGTCGGAACGGCACTTGCGGCCCGGCCAACACCAGCACGCGGCAAGACTCGAGCGCCGGGGGCGGGCCGGGGCCGAGCGCCAGGCGCTCGATCTCGTAGTTGTTCTTGGTGAGCCGCTCGCGCAGCTCCGAGAGCCCGCTCGGTCCGAAATCGTCGAGGGACGCCTCGTCGTGCCCGGTCGAAAAACACAGTCGCGGCTTGTCGCCGGCCGACAGGCTGCGCAAGCCCTCCGTCAAGGCTTGTTCGAGCCGCGGCCGCACGCGGGCTTCGGCTTCGTCGAAGCGCATCAGATCATCGGCGGTCACGTACCAGTGGCGCTGGCCGTCGCTGACGACCACGCTGGCATCGGTGACGATCCGGCCGTCCTGGGTCTTGCCGGCGACGATCCCGTACTTCTGCTGCAGCGCCAGAAACTGCGCCGGATCCTGGTCGGGATCGACGTAGCGGACAGCCAGCTTCGTCGTGCGGGCCTGATAGGTCTCGAGCAGCTGACGGAGGGAGCTCCGGAGCGGATCGGCGGCTCCCAGAAAGACGACGACATCCGTGGGGCGCTCGAGCCCCTGCAGCGTCTCTTCGGTGGCGGCGCTGAGCGTGTAGAGCTTCGAGCCGGTGACGTCCCAGCGTGCATAGAAGCGCGCGCCGAGCAGGTTGACCGAGATCGCCAACACCAGCGCCGCGACCACGCCCGCCACCGACAGCGCCGCCAGGGCGCCCTGAGCAGCGCGCGGCCGCCCCGACCCAGCGCGCGCGCTCACCGCCACACCTCCACCACGCGCGTGGTCAAGAGCAGCGGCAGCAGCACCAGCGTCGCGTCGAAGACGAGTCGGCGCGAGTCGACCACGCCGCGCGACATCTCCTCGATCTGGCCGATGACGGACACGTGGGCGCACAGCTCCTGAAGCAAACCCGGCGGGAACACGAACTCACCGATGCCCGCGATCAGCGAGCCGAACAGCGCGAAGAAGGAGAGCATCAACGCCGTGAGCTGGCTTCGGGTCAGCGCGCTCATCAGCGTGCCGATGGCGAGGTACGCCGCGCCGATCCCGAGCACCGCGAGGTAGCTGGCGCCGACCACCGCCCAGTCGATGTGCCCGGTGTCCCTGAGGATCACGACGTACAGGATGGTCGGCAGCCACAGCAAGACGTAGGTCGAGAGGCTCGCCAGGTACTTGCCGGCGACCACGCCCGCGGCGGTGACGGGCGCGGTCAGCAGCGCTTCGAGCGTCCCGCTGCGGCGCTCTTCGGCGAACGTGCGCATCGTCAGTGCCGGAGCCACGAGCAGGATGCTGAGCGGCATGAACATCGACTGCCCGAAGTACGCCTGGATCGGCCCGCCTTGAAACGCGACGTCCGGGTAGTTGGCGAAGTGGCTCAGGGTCAAATGAAAGCTCAAGCCCTGCAGCACCAGGAACGCGGCCATCAACACCCAGGCGAGCGGCGTCACCCAGAGGCTCAGCATCTCCCGCCGGTAGATCGCGAGCGCTCCGTTCACGGCGTCGCCTCCGGCGCCGGAGCGTCGGAGCGCCCCGCGCGGGTCAAGCTGCCGAACACCTCTTCGAGCCGGACCTTGCGGAGCGTTGCCTCGCGCACCGCCACCCCGGACCGCACCAGGCGCGCGACCGCCGCCTCGAGCGCCGTGCCGGCGTCCGCTTCGGGAGCGAAGGTGAGGACGAGCCGCACCAGCCCGTCCGCCGCCTCGACCGCCACGTGCTGCAGGCGTGGATCTTCAGCGAGCAGGCCGGGCGCGAGCCCGTCTGGGTCTCGCACCAGCAGCGCCGCCTCCCGCTTGGGGCTCGCCCGCAGCGCGTCCACGCTGCCCTCCGCGACCAACCGCCCTTTGGCGATCACGATCGCGCGGTCGCAGGTGGCCTCCACCTCGCTCAAGATGTGCGTGCTGAGCAACACGGTGTGCGCTTTGCCCAGCGCCCGCACGAGCGCCCGAATCTCCAGGATCTGGTTCGGATCGAGGCCGGCCGTCGGCTCGTCCAGGATCAGCAAGGGCGGGCTGCCGAGCAGCGCGTCGGCCAGGCCCAGGCGCTGCCGATAGCCCTTGGAGAGGTGGCCGATCAAGGTGTCGGCCATGCTCGCGACGCCGGCCTCCGCCATCGCCTGCTCCAGCGCGTCTGCGCGTCGCTTGCGAGGCACGCGCTTCAGGCGAGCGCGAAACAAAAGATACTCGCGGACCCGCAGCTCCGGATAGCTCGGCGCCGACTCGGGCAGATAGCCGAGGCGAGAGCGCGCAGCGAGCGCGTCGGTCCGGATGTCGTGACCGCCGATGCGCACCCGTCCCGAGGTCGCTGGCAGAAAACCGGACAGGATGCGCAGGGTGGTGGTCTTGCCGGCGCCGTTGGGGCCCAAGAATCCGACCACCTCGCCGGCGCCGATGCGGAACGAGAGCCCGCGGACGGCCACCACCGTCCCGTAGTCTTTGACCAGGTCCTCGACGTCGATCATGCCTGATGCCGCGCTGCGCTCGGGATAACACGCCGCCGGCACGCTCGGAAACGTAGCCGGCGCGGCGGCGATTCCCGGCGAGCATCGGCGGGTGCTCAGCGGCTGCCGGGCCGAGATCGCAGCCGCGCGCTCGACCGCCTCAAGGCGAGCACAAACATTCGTGGAGCGACAGCGCCCACTGCACGGGCTCGGACTGATACCCGCCAGCCATCTCCGCCTGCGCGGTGCACTCGCTCGGCATGCCGTCGGTGTGGCGGATGACGCACAGCGGATCGCCGTTGGTCGAGCAGGTCGGCTGAGATGCCACGCAGTCGATGATCGCCTGGCACGCCTTGCCGCAGAACTCATCCCCCGGACCGTCGTTGCAGAGCTCGCACCGCAGGTCCGCGCAGGGGCCGGTTTGCCGGTCGAAGTCGCAGCCGCCGGTGCCACCCGTCCCGCCCATCGGGTTCGCGGCGCCGCTGCTGCCGCCCGCGCCGCCGGCGCCGCCCGCTGGAGCTGCGCCGCCGGTGCCGCCCGCTGGAGCTGCACCACCGGCGCCGCCGGTCGGAGCTGCGCCGCCGGTGCCGCCGGCTGGAGCTGCGCCGCCGGTGCCGCCGGCCGGAGCTGCGCCGCCCGTCGCCGCGACGCCGCCGGTGGCTCCCGTGCCGCTCGTGGCTGCACCGCCGCCCGTCCCACCGCTTGGCGAGACGCCTCCCGTGCCTCCGCCCACGGCGGAGGTCCCACCGCTCGCCGCGCCCGGCTCGAAGAGATCACCGCCGCCCGCGCTCCCGCACGCCATCGCGCCCAGCAGCCCCACCGCCAAGACAGCACGGGAGGCGCGCGCTGTTCCCCTGCCCGTCGACATGTGAGGTGGGATGGTACCGGTCCCACCGGGCGCGTCCAAGCCGTGGTTTTTTTGTCAGGAAAGTCGCGCGCTTCAAGCGGTGGCTTGGGGCGGTTCCTCGTCCTCGTCCTCCAGCAGCTCGCCGTGGCACTTCTTGAACTTCTTGCCAGAGCCGCACGGGCACGGATCGTTGCGCCCGATCTTCGGGCCCGATGACGCAGGTCGCGACGGCTGCGGCATGGAGGCGGCGGCCTCACGCATCTGCTGCAGCAGCTCCGCCGGGGGCTGCACCGGTTGGTCTTCGCCAGGGTGACGCGCCACCGCTTGCTCGAGCTCGGCTTGATGGCGCAGCTCCGCCTCGTGCTCGAGGGCTTCGATCTCCTCTTGGCGTTGGATCTTCACCTCGAAGAGCTTCTGCAAAACCACCCCGGAGACCTTCGCCATCATGGTGACGAACAGGTCGTATCCCTCTTTTTTGTACTCGTTCTTGGGATCGCGCTGCCCGTAGCCGCGCAGGCCGATGCCATCGCGCAGGTGCTCCATGTTGGAGAGGTGATCGACCCAGGCTTCGTCGATGGCCTCCAAATAGATGTGCCGGAAGATGCGCAAGGCCAGGTCGACGCCGAGCTCCTTCTCCTTGGCGAAGTACAGGCGTTCGGCGTGCTCGTAGAGCAGACGCACCAGCGCTTCTTGGTCGGCGAGCTCTTCGATCTCACGATCGGCGCGCACCTTGAAGTGCTCGCGGAACCCATCGCGAATGCCGGCCCAGTCCCAGTCCTCCGGGGGCTTGTTGGTCGGGCAGGTCTCCTCGACGATGGCGGCCACCACGCGATCGATCAAATCGAGCAAGCGCTCACGCTGCTCGCTCAAGCCGTGGCTGACCAGCTCGAGCAGCTCGTCGTAGAGCTGGACCGGGCTGCGGCGCCGGCGCTCGTTCACGTCCAGGCGCACGCCCCACAGCTGATAGACCTCGCGCTGTAGGGAATCCAGCTCGACCAGCTTCTCGACCTTCTCGATCTCTTCACGCGTGGGGGGGCGGCCTTTGCCGTTTTCGTCGCGCGGCTGCAGCGGCTGCTCGGCGAACATCCCGATGAGCTGCGCCACCAGCGGCGCGACCTGCTTGGCGACCTCCGGATCGGCGTCGATCGTGCGAGCCTTGCCCGTCGGTTTGCCGAGCTCGTCGAGCTCCTCGGGCTCGTAGCGGCCGAGCAAGAGCTGCTGGCGCAAGGCGTACACCGTCTTGCGCTGGGCGTTCATGACGTCGTCGTACTCGAGCAGGTTCTTCCGGATGTCGAAGTTGCGCTCTTCGACCTTGCGCTGAGCGTTCTCGACGCTCTTGGTGACCCACGGGTGCTCGATCGGCTCGTCGTCCGGCATGCCCATGCGGTCCATCAGGTTCTTGACCCGGTCGCCCGCGAAGATGCGCATCAGGTCGTCTTCGAGCGAAAGGTAAAAGCGGCTCGAGCCAGGGTCGCCCTGGCGCCCGGCGCGCCCGCGCAGCTGATTGTCGATGCGGCGCGACTCGTGCCGCTCGGTGCCGAGGATGTGCAAGCCCCCGAGCTCGATCACCTCGTCGTGCTCCCGCTGGCACTCCTCCTCGAACCGGACGACCAGCTTGGCGAACTCCTCCGGCTCCGCGTCGGGCGATCGGTTCTGCTGCTTGAACTCGTTGCGGGCGAGCATCTCCGGGTTGCCGCCCAAGAGGATGTCGGTGCCGCGCCCGGCCATGTTCGTGGAGACCGTGATCGCGCCCTTCTGCCCGGCTTGAGCGACGACGAAGGCCTCGTTCTCGTGGTGCTTGGCGTTCAGCACGTGGTGCGGCACCTTCTTCTTGTTCAAGATGCGGCCGATCGCGCCGCTCTTCTCGACGCTGGTCGTGCCGACGAGCACGGGCCGGCCGAGCTCGTGCATCTCGATGATCTCGCGGATGACGGCGGTGAACTTCTCCCGCTCGGTCTTGTAGACGATGTCCTGGAGATCCTGACGGATATTGGGCTTGTTCGTGGGGATGGCGGTGACGTCGAGCTTGTAGGTGGAGGAGAACTCCTGCGCCTCGGTCTCCGCGGTCCCGGTCATGCCGGCGAGCTTCTTGTAGATGCGGAA
>Ga0079224_100006263_pt1 | contig 15747 bp, 10 predicted proteins | sample Stecom2015_FD_80414 | JGI IMG/M metagenome (GOLD analysis project Ga0079224, IMG submission 80414) | Agricultural soil microbial communities from Utah to study Nitrogen management - Steer compost 2015 | ecosystem: Environmental > Terrestrial > Soil > Agricultural land | place: USA: Utah...
GACCGCCTCGCTCGTCGCCACGTGTGCCGTCACGGGCTTCTGGAACGTGGCGCGCACGTCGTCGATGCCGTCCGTGTCGAGCGGGTCCGCGCACACGATCTCGACGGAGTCGTCGTGCTCGGCGAACACGATGAGCCGGTGCGCGCGCGCGTACGAGATCGGGAGCCTGGTGGCGACCTCGGTCGGAATCTCGTCGACCGGGATCGGATCCATGAACGGCAGGCGGCACTCGGCGGCGAGCGCCTGGGCCACCGCGATTTCGCTCGCGAGCTTCGACTCGACGACGAGCTCGAGCAGGGGCTTCGCCCGTTCGCCTCGCTGCTCGAGCAACGAGGCGAGGGCCTCCCCGCTCGCCACGCCGTGGCGCTCGAGGATCGTCCCGAGAAGTCGCTCGCCTTGCTGCATGCTCACTCCACGCGTTCCACGGACACACTCCGCGCGAGCGGATGAATCCTGAACGGGAGCTCGCGGCGTCCCTGCGGTTCCTGCTGTTGCTCCTGCTCGGGCGGCTCGGCCTGGGGGGGAGGCGGCTGTCCAGGAGCGGCCGGTGCGCCGTTCTGCGGAGCGGGCGGCGGCTCTTGTGCCGGCGGAGCCGCCGGCGGCGGGGCGGGCGCCGGGGTGGCGGGCTGCACGGTCGGCGCCTGGGCGGGAGGCGTCGGGGCCGCCGGACGGCGATTGCGGACGGGAGGTGCCGCCGCGGGAGCCGGTCGCCCCTCTTCGCGGACCTGTCCGGGCAGATCGATCGGCTCGCTGGGCATGCGCTCCTGAACGACCTCCCCGCGGCTCTCGAGCTCGAGCTGTCGGAGCTCCTCGAGCTCGTCGTACGTCTTGCGGATCACCTCGACGAGGCCGCTGGTGCGCGACCAGTCGCGCGGCGGCTCCCAGTCGCTCCCCGCGAACACGAAGTAGCGATCGAGGAACTCCTGGCGCTCGCGGATCTTGCGCTCGAAGATCCGCCGGAGATCCGTCTGATCCCGGATCACGTGGGGCGTCAGGATGAGCAGGAGGTTCGCCTTGCGCTTCGTCGTTTCAGTGCGCCGAAACAGCGCGCCGAGCAGCGGGATGTCCCCGAGGATCGGGATCTTCTCGCGCGAGGTCGTGTGCTCGTCGCGCATGAGCCCGCCGATGACGACCGTTTGCTGATCTTGGACGACGACGGTGGTGTTCGCCTGACGCTTGGTGATGGGCACCGCGCCGAGCGCGCCGACCGCCGCGCCGGGAGCGCTGCTCTCCTGCTGGATCTCGAGCCGAACCTGGTTCGACTCGTTGACGTGCGGCGTGACCTTGATCTTGTTGCCGACGTCCGCACGCGGCGCGCTGAAGCCGCCGCCGAGGCCGAGCCCCAAGAGACCGAGCGCGTTCGCCTGCTGGCCGCCGCCGAGCCCGGCGAGCGCGCTGGCCGGCGCGCCGCCGATGTTCGTCTGCAGCGGGATTTCGTCGCCGATGTTGATCTCGGCCGGGACGTTGTCCGTCGCGATCACGTGCGGGGTCGCGAGGATGTTCGACTTTCCGCTGCTCGCGAGCGCGTTCACGACGACGCCGAAAGCGGGGATGCTGAAGCCCGTGCTGAGCAGGTTGCTCGTGCCCTCGAGGTCCGGCCCACGAATTCCCGCCGCGAAGCCCTGAAGCAAGCTCGCATCGGCGGGAAACGCCACCGAGCGCGCGGCGCCCAATCCGCCGAGGAGCAGCGTCCCGTCGATCGCGCCGCTGCCCTCGATCATGTGCCCGCCATGGAAGGCGAGGCCGAGCTCGGAGGCATCGGAGATGGCGAGGTCCATGATCACCGCCTCGATGAAGACCTGCCGGCGCGGCTGATCGAGCTTGTCCACGACGAGGCGCAGCGTCGCGTAGTCGCGATTGGACGAAGTGATGAGCAGGGAGTTCGTGCTCTTGTCGGGCGTGACCCTCACCTCGCCCTCGAACATGCCGCCGGCGTTCGAGGGGTCCTTCTTGCTCCCCCCGAGCATCTGCGTGAGCGTCTGCGCGAGCTCCTCGGCGATGGCGTGTTGGAGCGGCAGCACGTGCACGCGGCCGCCCTCGACGGTGCGCGCGTCGAGCCGTTTGAGCAGCTCGAGCAGGCGGAGGTAGGAATCCTCCGTGCCCACGATGATCATGCTGTTGCTCGCGTCGTCGGCGATCACCCGGCTGAGCCCCGAAGCGATCGAGCCGGGCTGGTTCGCCTTGCCGAGCTCGAACAGCTCGTTCACGCGCTTGACGAGGTCGCTCGCGGAGCCGTTCCTCACCGGCTCGATCCACATGCGCTGCCCGGAGCCGCCGACGTCGATCTCCTCGATGATGCGGATCAAGCGGCGGACCTGGTTCGCCGTGTCCGTGATGATGAGCAGCTTGCCGGGGCCGTGCACGGAGATGTCGGCCTCCTTGCTCTTGAACTTGTTCAGGATCGCGAGCACTTCCTCCGGGGTCGCGTGCTGCAAGCGATAGAGCCGCGTCACGAAGCGGTCCGAATCCGGGACGGGCTCGCCGCGCGAGTAGATCGGGGTCGCCTGGTTCACGACGCCGGCGCTGTCCACGATCTTGAGGAAGCGGCCGTGGGGCACCACGGTCATCCCGTTCGCCTCGAGGATGGAGAGGAAGGCCTGGTACGCCTCCTCCAGCGTCACCGGCTCCGGCGAGACCACGGTGGCCTTGATTTGACGGACCTTCGCGCCGTAGATGAAGCGGCGCCCCGTGAGCCCGCTGATGTGGTTCACGAGCTCGGCGAGATCCGCGTCTTGGAGATTGAACTTCACGCGATGACCGGGCGGCTTCGGTCGATAGGGCACGTCCGCGGCCTGCGCGATCTTCTCCATGTCCGTGGGCAGCGCGCCCTGAGCCCCCGGCGGGTCGGGCTCGGACGGGGCGGCAGCGGCTTCGGCGTTTCGCCCGCGCTGGCGCCGATTCGGCGGGTTCCGCTGTGCCTGCTGGCGAACGCGAGCCGGACCGGGCTCGGACTCGGCCGCCTCGGGCGCATCCATCTCGGGAGCCTCGTCCTCGGCGGCGGCAGGGAGCGCGCCGAGCAAGCACAGCAAGGAGGAGGAGAAAAGCAGGGATCGTTTCACGCGGGCATACTCACTTGATGCGATAATCGATGCTCACCGGGGAACCGCGGCGATTCACTTTGACGTTCAGGTTGTTCGCGGTGCGGAGCCGCGCGTACGCCTCGAGCGCCTTCTCGGGGCTCGCCATGTTGAAGCCGTTGATGCTCTCGAGGCGATCACCGTTCTGCAGACCGAGCGAGCCGAGCAACGTGTCGGGCCGAATACCGAACAGGCGAACGCCCACGACCTTCCCGTCTTTCTGCTCCGGCACGATGCGCGCCGACCGCATGAGCTCCGCCTGATCCTCGAGGATCTTGTCGACGACGGTCCGATCGACGTTGAACTCCGTGTCGCTCACCTTCTGGATCTTCGAAGCGATCTCGGGAGGCAGCGGCTTCGGCCCGCGCCGGGGGGCGGTCGGCGGCGGCAGCGGCCGCGGCGGCTCCGGCTCCTCCTTCGGCGGCGCCGCCGCGGTTTTCGGAGGCTCCGAGCCCGCGACGCGGAAGAGCTGAGCCTGGCAGAGCTGCCCTCCGCCGGAGAGCCACACGGCGGGCGTCGCCTCCCGCGGGTTGTAGCCGATGAAGACGACCTTCTTTCCCTGCACCTCGTCGCCTGCGCGCCGCATGCGGGGTTGCGGCTCGCCGGGGCCCTGCAGCGCCGCGACGGACCACGACGGATCGGTCGACTCCGTCACGATCAGCGCGTTGATCCCTTCGCACGGTGGAGCCGAAAGCGGATCCGAGAAGTCGAGCTCGGGTGGCGGCGCCACCGGCTCCTCGGGCTCCGGGTGCAGCGGGCCCGTCACCGAATCGAACGGGTTGCGATCGATGATGGGCTCCGCGGACCGTGGCTCGCGCCGCGGCAGCGCGGGTGGCGTCGAGGGCGCCAACACCTGTCCCTTCGATCCCGTGGGCGTCAACAACGCGGCGCCGAACAACTCCGTCGCGCCGGACGCCTGGAAGTAGGCAGCCGTCGCGATCAAAGAGAGAACGACGAGCAGGTAGTATTTCCGGAGGAGCGAGTCCAAAGCCACCGGTCCGCCCCGTATAAAGCGATTGCCGTGCCAACGGTCAAGCCCCGCGAATCCACGAGAGAACCTGAAAAAGCGGCGCCGGGGCGCGACGCTCGCTTCGCCACTTTGGCAAGAACCGCCCCCCATGGACGGCTCCGCTGACAAGTTGTCATGCGTCCGATTCGCCGAGCTTTCTGTAGATGGTCCGCGTGGAGATCCCGAGGAGCTGCGCGGCGAGGGACTTGTCTCCGTTCGTGTGCTTCAGCGTTTCTCGGATCGCCCGGTGCTCGATTTCGGAGAGCGGGGTTCCGATCGTGAATGTGAGGGAAGCGCCGCCCGGCGCGGAGGCATTCGCGACGGCATCCGGCAGATCGCCGAGCCCGAGCGAGTCCGTTCGGCACAGCACGGCCGCGCGTTCGATCACGTTCTCGAGCTCGCGCACGTTGCCGGGCCAGGAGTAGTCGGCGAGCTTCTGCAGCACCTCGGGACCGACCCCGAGTCGAGGGCGCCCGTTCTTCCGGCAGTAGAGGCCGAGGAAGTGATCCACGAGCAGCGGGATGTCCTCGCGCCGAGCACGGAGCGGCGGCGCCGTGATCGCGATCACGTTGAGCCGGTAATAAAGATCCTCGCGAAAGCGCCCCGACTCGACCTCGGCGAGCAGATCGCGGTTGGTCGCAGCCACGATACGGGCGTCGCTCTTCTCGACCCGCCCACCGACCGGCTCATACTCGCCCTCCTGCAGTACCCTCAGAATTTTGACCTGTACCTGCGGACTCAGCTCGCCGATCTCGTCGAGGAACAGCGTGCCGCCTCGCGCTCGCGCGAATCGCCCTTCGCGCCGCGTGACGGCGCCGGTGAACGCGCCTCGCTCGTGCCCGAAGAGCTCCGCCTCGAGGATGCCCTCCGGGATCGCCGCACAGTTGACCGCGACGAACGGCCCCGAAGCCCGCGAGCTCTTCTCGTGAATGAACCGCGCGATGAGCTCCTTGCCCGTCCCGCTTTCGCCCAGGATCATCACCGTGGCCGTCGAAGGCGCGGCCTGCGTGGCGACGTCGAGCACGCGGCGGAGCGCCGGGCTCTGCCCGACGATCTCGCGATTCTTCAGGAGGCGGATCTCTTGCCGGAGCGAGCGGTTCTCTTGCAGGAGCGACTGGCGCTCGGCCGCCTTGCGCACGCTCTTCACGATCGTCATGCGCTTGAGCGGCTTTTCGACGAAGTCGTACGCCCCCTCGCGCATGGCCTGCACGGCGACCTCGACGGTCCCGTAGGCGGTCATCAACACGACCTCGGTGTCCGGCGACACCTCCTTGAGCGCGCGCAACAGCTCCACCCCGTTCGTCCCGGGCATCATCAGATCGGTGAGCACCACCTGAACCCGGTGCCGACGCACGAGCTCGAGGGCGGCCTTGGCCCCCTGGGCCGTAAAAACCCGCATGCCCTCGCGCTGAAAAATCTTCTCGAGGGAGGTGACGTTGCTTGCATCGTCATCGACGACGAGCACCGTCACCTCGGTTCCCCCGGAGGCAGGGGCCTCGCCGCTCTCTTCTACGAGCTCGGCCCGCGCGTCACCGGCGTCCATCATCGCGACGACAATCTGTCAGAGCACCAGGCAACATGTCAAGGCGATGACAAAATGTCGTGACCCGTCGGAAACGGGGGCCAAAGGCGGGGCCGCACGAAGGGTCTATCTGGGGCGCCCTTTTTTTCGGAGGGGCGACGTCGCGCCTCGTCAAAGCCGCCGGCGTTACTCAGGTATCATCGGTAGTGCGGTGCACCGGCCTGGTACGCGCCGGTGGTTTGGTGTGTGAGGTTCGAAAAATGGCCGAGCTCAAGGACGGCACGCTCCTGTTTTCGCTCAAGACGCTGATGGCGCGCGAGGACGAGCGGCGCGCCCTCGAGCGTTCGCGAGCCGAGCGCGAAGCCGCAGTGGAGCGCGCGTCGTTCGAGGCCGCCGAGGCGCGGCGCCTGACGCTCGAGCTCTCCCGCGAACGAACCCAGCTCGAGCTCGTGAACCGCGAGCGCGCGCGCCTCGCCCGCGAGCTCGCGGAGCTCGAAGCGCTCCGCTCCGCCGAGAGCGAGCGCGCGCAGAAGGAGGCCGAACAGCGCGCACGCTACGAGCTCATCGCGCAAGAGAAAGCGCACGCGCATCGCATGGCGGAGATCCGCACGCTCACCCAACACCATCGGGAGCGAGCCGCCGCCGTCTTGCTCGGGCTCATCCTGGTGGGAGCGATCGTGATCTTGGTGCTCTCGCACATCGGCCCACGTGCAGAGCTCGAGCGCACACGCGCGGCATGGGAGCGCTTGCTCGAAGCCGAGCGAAACCGCGCCAGCGAGGCGGCGCGCCTCTATCGCGAGGCCGTGGAGAGTCGCGACGCTTTGGCTCGGGAGCTCGAGCGCGTGCGCGCTCCGCGCGCGACCGAGCGCGCGTCCGGCCAGGACTGAGCGGCGCGCTCATCCGATTTTGCAGCGCGAGCCTGCTCGACAGCGTTTGCGTTTTCTGGTTCAACGCGGACTCAGGAGAGCGTTGGACGCGCCTGCTTTCTTCACGGCTGCCACACCCGGGCCGACCCCAACCTTCGTCGCACGCCTGACCCTGTTCATGGAGCGCCTGTACGGGGTCGATCCAGAGGGCACGGGCACGGAGACCGATGTCCCGGCGCTGAAGCTGTGCTTCGACTATCACGGCACGACGATCCGGGCGGCCGATCGACGGGATCGGTTCTTCGTTTCCACGCCGTCGGGCGTCGCGATGGTCGAGCGCGACCGCGCAGGTGAAGCGCGAGCGCAGTGTCTGCTCGAGAGCTTCGGGGCCGTCGAGATCGGCTGCCTCGAGAGCCACGAGCCCTCCTTCGATTCCGAGGCCGACTACCTCTTGCCTCCGGATGGCAACGTGCACATCTGGTGCTCGTTCGCGGCCTATGCGATCCCGCAGCTCCGTGCCCTCGGTTGGGTCGTCGAGGTCGCCCCGGACTACCCGTATCGAGTCGCCGATCCCGAGAGCCCTTGGTACGCGGACCTCGAACGCGGTCCCGACGAGGAGCGCGAGGATTGGTTCAGCTTGGAGCTCGGCGTCGAGATCGACGGTCGCCGCGTGAACCTCTTGCCGGCCCTGCTCGAGCTGCTCGACGAGGGCGGTGACGCGGCGAGCTTGGAGTCCCTGCTGCGCGTGCCGGCGCGGTTCCGCGTCCTGCCCGTGGGCGACGGGCGTTATCTCCCCGTTCCCCCGGAGCGGCTGGGCTCGCTCCTGCGCGTCGTGCTCGAGCTGTATCGCGGCGAACGCCTGGCGAGGGGCGCGCTGCCGCTGCCGTCGTCGCGCGCGGGCGTCGTCTCGGAGCTCGATGCCGTGTTCGCGACGACCGGAGCACGCCTGTCGTGGCGTGGTGACCTCGCCGGCTACGAGCGCGGGCGCTCTCTCGCCGCGCGGCCCAAGGCGCCGGAGGCCGCGACGGGGCTCCGCGCGGAGCTTCGCCCCTACCAGGCGGAGGGGCTCGCGTGGCTGCAGCACCTCCGAGCCCACGATGCCGGTGGCATCCTCGCCGACGACATGGGGCTCGGAAAAACGCTGCAAACGATCGCCGCGCTCACCGTGGAGAAGGAGTCGGGCCGCGCGGATCGACCGAGTCTCGTGGTGGTGCCGAAGAGCCTGCTCGGCAACTGGCAGCGCGAGCTCGCGCGCTTCGCGCCCGGCCTCCGCGTGTGCCCGATCGTCGGGCCGCGGCGCTCCGAACGACTCGCGGAGCTCCCGTCGGCAGACGTCGGGCTCATCACCTACCCGGTGTTGCTCCGCGAGCACGAGCGGTTGCGCGCGCAGGAGTACCACTATCTGATTTTGGACGAGGCCCAGGCGATCAAGAACCCGCGGAGCCTGGCCCATGGCGCCGTGAAGGCCCTGTCCGCGCGGCATCGCCTCTGCCTCACCGGCACGCCCGTCGAAAACCACTTGGGGGAGCTCTGGGCGCTCTTCGATTTCTTGATGCCGGGCTTCCTCGGCGAGCTCCCGCAGTTTCGCGCGCGCTACATGAGTGGCGCTGCCGACCTCGGCGCAGAGCGGCTGGACGGGCTCCGCCGCACGGTTTCCCCGTTCATCCTGCGGCGGATGAAGGAGCACGTCGCGCGCGAGCTCCCTCCGAAGACGGAGATCGTGCGCCCCGTCGAGCTCGACGGTGACCAGCGCGATTTGTACGAGAGCATCCGCGTGGCGGCCCACAGCGAAGTGCGACGCGTGATTCGCAAGAAGGGCATGGCAAGCTCCGCGATCGCGATCCTCGACGCGTTGATGAAGCTGCGGCAGGTCTGCTGCGATCCACGGCTGGTCACGACCGCGTCGGCTCGCGAGGTCGCTCGCTCCGCCAAGTACGAGTCGTTCCTCGAGCTCGTGAGGCTCCAGCTCGCGCAAGGCCGGCGGGTGCTCGTCTTCTCGCAGTTCACTCGGTTGCTGGCGCTCCTCGCGCAAGGGCTCGAGGAGCACGGCATCCGCTACGTCGAGCTCACCGGAGCCACGACCGACCGCCAGCGTGCCGTCGATCGCTTCCAGTCGGGAGAGGTCGATCTCTTCCTGATCAGCCTCAAGGCAGGGGGCACGGGGCTGAATCTGACGCGCGCCGATACGGTGATTCACTACGACCCGTGGTGGAACTCGGCTGCCCAGGCCCAGGCCACCGATCGCGCCTATCGAATCGGACAGACTTGTCCCGTGTTCGTCTACAAGCTCATCGTCGCGGGCAGCGTCGAAGAACGCATGCTGCGCCTCCAGCAGAAAAAGGCGCAGCTCGCGAGCACGCTGCTCGGAACGCAGTCCGCGTCGCCCGTGCTCGACGAGGCCGAGCTCGACGACCTCTTCGCCCCCCTACCCGACTAGAACGTCGATCGGCTCGACTGCACGCCCTTTCTCTCAGGGGCGCCTCGCGCCGCCCCTCCGCCGACGTGAACTAACGTGAATTCGGCGGGCCCCTCCCCACGCGGGCACCCTGCTCGACGCTGTTCTCCGCGTATTTCGGCTTCCTCGTTGGGGATGGCGGCCCCCGCGGGCGGAAGCCCGAGAGCTCGGCTCGGGCCAGACTCGCCGCTCCCACTCGAAGCGAGCCGTTGGGGAGCGCTGGTCACCCGGAGGGAGTGGATTCCTCGGTCGTTCCTCCCGGGCTTGGGGGCAACGGCACCCAAGCGCGACGTAAACTCCGCAGTTCCCTCCCAGGCGTTTGGCTCCCTCGATGATTCTTGCCAGGGGGAGAGTCCGGCAGTAGGCATCCCCCGTGACTCGCATCGATGAGCTTCCGGGCGTGAGCGCGATGAGCCTGTACGTGCCCCCTTTCCGGGTGCGGCTCGACGACTGGTGCCGGTGGACCGGCAACGACTGGGGCAAAGTGAGGGCGGTCGTCGGCGAGAGCTTTCGTGTGCTCGGTCGCGACGAGAACGTCTACACCATGGCCGCGAACGCCGCGCTCCGGTTGATTCTCGACAACCAGCTCGATCCGCAGCGCGTGGGATTTCTGGGTCTCGGCACCGAGTCGAGCACGGACAACGCCGCTGGCGCCGTCATCGTGCGCGGGATGCTCGACCGCGCGCTCGAGGGGCTCGGCTTGCCGCGCCTCTCGCGCCATCTGGAGGTCCCCGAGTTCAAGCACGCGTGTCTCGGCGGGATTTACGGGCTGAAGAACGCTCTGCGCTACGTGGCCCTCGATGGGTCGGATCGCCTCGCCATCGTGGTGAGCGCGGACGTCGCCGAGTACGAGCGCGGGAGCACCGGCGAGCAAACGCAGGGCGCCGGCGCGGTGGCGATGCTCGTCGAGCGCCAGCCGAAGCTCTTCGCGGTGGACCTGCTCCACGCGGGCAGCGCGTCCGACTACCGGGGCCCCGATTTCAGGAAGCCGCTCGCGCGCCATTTCACCGAGGGATACGCCGCGCGCACCACGCGGCCGAGTGACTTCCCTGTCTTCAGCGGCGAGTATTCGACCTATTCGTATCTCGACGAAACGGTTCACGCGGTCGAGAACATGCTCGATCGGCTCGGCGTCTCACCCGGGAAGTACTACGCGAGCGTCAAGAGCCTGTTCTTTCACCGGCCCTATCACCTGATGCCGGTTCGGGCGATGTCGTTCCTCTACGTGCGCGGTCTGGCTCGCGGCGACCACCATCAGGACGAGCTGGCCGAGCTCTGCGCGGCGGCAGGCGTCGGCGTCGATGCCGTCCTGGCCGAGACACGCTCGTCGCCGGACCTGTTCGCCCACGTGCTGCAAGGGGGCGCCATCGCGGATCCGTATACGGCGACGAGCGCGGTGGCGGCCGTGCTCCGCAAACGCGCCGGTTTTCGCGACCTCCTCGCGGAGAAGATGAGCCTCGGCAGCGAGACCGTGAAGATGCTCGGCAACTTGTACAGCGCTGCGCTGCCCGCTTGGATCGGCGCGGGCTTGGAAGAGGGCGCCCAGAAAGGGCTCGCGCTCGACCACGCGACGATGGTGGCGGTCGGCTACGGGAGCGGCGACGCGGCCGAGGCGATCCCGATCCATCCCGTTCCAGGCTGGCAAGAGCGAGCGGCGTCGTTCCAGTCGGCGCGCGCCCTCGCCGACGCCGTGGATCTCACGCAAGCGCAGTACGAGGCGCTCCACGATCACCGCGAGCTCCCCGACATCGTCTATGCGCCGCGCGATCGCTTCGTGATCAGCCGCGTCGGGACCGCCTACGAGCCGTCGTTCCAGGACCTCGGAGTCGAGTACTACGAATACGTGCGTTGACGTCGCCCAGACGTTCGAGCACGCCCGCCCACCGGTCGCCGCGCCCCGACGAGCAGGCGGTCAGTGATACAAGCCCGTGAAGGCGAGCGTCGCGGAGAACGTGGAGACGTCGACGGATCGCTCGTCGCTGCCGGTCAGCGTGCCGGCGAAGCGGAGGAGCGGCCCAACCGACCATTCGCCGGCGACCCAGAAGTCGTGGCCGAACCAGAACGCCCCGCCGAAGCCGCCGGTCTCCTCGAGGTCATCGGCTGGGTTTTTCTCGATGTTGACGCCGGCGAACCCGACGAGTCCGCCGAAGTGCCAGCCCTTGTTGGGCATCGGGAAGCCATCGATGAAGGCGCCCACGAGCGCCGCCTGCACGGCGCGATCTTGCTCGAGCCGTCCGCGCTCGAGATCCACCGAGGGAGCACCGAGCAGCATCAACCCGCCCCCGATCGCGATGCCGGGGCTCGGTGAGCCACCGAGGAGAAGGTCCACCCCGAAGGTCACCCCCGAGCCGCGGAGGTCGACGCCGCTCGGATGGTCGTCATCGAAGGTCGCCCAGAGCGAGCCGATGCCGAGGTTGGCGCGCGCATAGAACCCATCGTGCATGTGGTAGCTGCGCGGCTCGCTCGGCGGTGGCGGCGGCGCCGTCAAATCGATGCGACCGCGCGGGGGAGGCACGGAAGCGGGTTGTCCGTGCGCCGTGCCGGCGAGGGTCCCTATCGATCCAGCGATGAAGAAGACAACGAGATATCGAGCGTTCGAACGCATGGTCCCGACCACGGCTACCGATACCGCAGCACGAACTCGACGAAAAGCACATCGGCGGCAGCCGCGCCGTGCGCAGGATTTGCGCCAGATTGCCCGCTCGGCGCAGCCCCTGCACCTGGCGGGCGGACGCCTTCCTCGAGGACGGGCAGCGGGGCTCTCAAAACGCTGAGATCCTCCGGTGCGCCTCTTGCTACGAATGGGCCGCCACGGCTCCACCTCGAACTCCACCTCACCCCCGTCGAGACCACGCCGAGCGCGCTCTCCGGCGCCGAGGCGCGCGCTCGCCAGGACCGGACCGTCGCCTCGTGGCCTCGACCCGGGCTCGCCTAGCCGTCGGTGGCAGCCTGGGGATTGACGACGTGGACGAGCGCTCCGCTCAGAATGCCCCGCACGTTCTCCGCGGTCGTTGCGATGAGGCGCTGGCGCGCCTCCGGCGTCGCCCACGCGAGGTGCGGCGTCACGAGAATCCGCGGAGCAGACAACAGCGGATTGTCGGGCGGCGGCGGCTCGCTCGAAAGGACGTCCACGGCCGCTCCGGCGATCACGCCCTCGTGCAGGGCGCGCGCGAGATCCGCTTCGCGCACGAGGCCGCCGCGGGCGGTGTTCAAGAGCACGGCGCGACGCTTCATCGTGACGAGTCGTTCCCAGCGGACCAGTTCCCGGGTGGCTTCCGTGAGGGGGCAGTGCAGCGTCACGACGTCCGCCTCGGCAAAGACGCGGTCGAGGTCGACCGCCGTGACGCCCGGCTCCGGGGTGTTTCGGCGCGAAGGCGTGGCGATGACGCGCATGCCGAAGGCGAGCCCCACGCGCGCGACCGCGCGTCCGATGTTGCCGTATCCGACGATGCCGAGCGTGCGACCCGAAAGCTCGAGTTGCGGCGTTCTCCAGAAACAAAAATCCGTCGAACGCGACCACTCCCCGTCGCGGACGAGGGCGGCGTGCATGCCGACCTGACGATAGAGCTCGAGCAAAAGCGCGAAGGTATGCTCGACGACGCTCGGCGTGCTGTATTCGGGCACGTTGCACACGGGAATGCCACGGGCCCGCGCAGAAACGACGTCCACCACGTCGTAGCCCGTCGCGAGCACGCAAATGCCGCGCAGCGCGGGGAGCCGCGAGAGCTCCGCCGCGCCGATTCGCGTCTTGTTGGTGATGACGACGTCGGCAGCACGACACCTGTCGACGACCAGCTCCGGGGGTGTTCGGTCGTGTGCGACGAGCTCACCCAGCGAAGCCAGCGGTTCCCACGAGGCATCGCCCGGATTGGTGGTGAACGCGTCGAGGATCACGATGCGCTTCGACGAACCCATGTCCGTATGCTAACTCTCGCCCACCCAGCGAGACCAGGCGCGCTCGCTCCTTGCGACCAAAAGGTAGCGAGCCACGAAGAACGCCGCGACCATTCGACGCGAAATCCGAATCCGTGCCTCCTCGAGGATCGATTTGGGACCCTCGTCGGCCAGTGACGCGCGTTCGAGGAGCCCGGAGCCGGGATTCGAGATGAAACGGGCATGACCATCCGCGACAACCCAGTGCGTTCCAGAAACTCGGAGCAGGCATCCGCTTCGGGCAGCGCGACCGAGCCGCCCGAGGCCAAGGCCGACGGGCCATCTCGCCGCAAGACGCCCCGTCTTCCCACCGCCTTCGTCGAGGAGTTCTCCCGCGTCCCCGTCGCCTACGCGCTCCGGGAAGTGCTCCAGAAGGGCTACGACGCCCGGACCTTTCGGCGAGACCTGATCGCGGGCGCGACGGTCGCCATCGTCGCGCTCCCGCTGTCGATGGCGCTCGCCATCGCCACCGGTGTCCCCCCGCAGCACGGGCTGTACACGGCCATCGTGGCGGGTGCCTTCGTGGGGCTGCTCGGTGGCTCACGATTCCAGGTGACCGGGCCGACCGCCGCGTTCATCGTCGTGCTCGCGCCGGTCGCGAGCGAATACGGGCTCGCGGGATTGCTCACGGCAGGCCTGCTCGCCGGACTCATGTTGATCGCGATGGGCATCGCTCGGCTCGGGCGCCTCATCGAATTCATTCCTCACCCGGTGACCACCGGTTTCACGGCGGGAATCGCCACGGTGATCTTCGTCCTGCAGCTCAAGGACGCCCTGGGACTGCGCGTCGAGGCGCTCCCCGAGCATTTCCCCGAGAAGGTCGCCACGCTCTTCGATGCCCGGGGCACGGTGTCACTGCCGGACGTCGTGACCGCGGCGATCACCCTGGCGGTTCTCCTCGGCCTGCCGCGCCTGACCCGGCGTGTGCCCGCGCCGCTGTTCGCCATCACGGCGGCGTCGGTCGTCGCCGCCGCGCTCGGCGCGTTCTTTCCGGAGTTCGATCCGGCAACGGTCGGAAGCCGCTTTCAGTCCGAGGTAGACGGGCAAATAGTGCCGGGGATCCCCCGCGCCGTGCCGATGCCGGGCCTCCCCTGGGAAGGCACGACCCTCACGCTGGACTGGATCCGGGAGCTTTTGCCCCCGGCATTCACGATTGCCATCCTGGCGGCGATTGAATCGCTGCTCTCGGCGGTCATCGCGGATGGGATGACCGGCACGCGCCACGAGCCGAACTCCGAGCTCGTTGCGCTCGGTGTCGGCAACGTCCTCGCGCCGCTATTCGGAGGCATTCCCGCGACCGGCGCGCTCGCCCGGACCGCGACGAACGTCCGCGCTGGGGCGGTCAGCCCGATTTCGTCCATTCTCCACGCCGTCTGCGTGCTCGTCGCGATGCTCATCGCGGCTCCGCTGGTCGCCTGGGTGCCCATGGCCTCGCTGGCTGCGCTGCTGATGGTCGTCGCGTGGAACATGTCGGAGGCGCGACACGCGGCGCACATCCTCAAGGTGGCTCCGAAGAGCGACGCGGCGGTGCTGCTCGCCTGTTACGGCCTGACCGTGTTTTTCGACATGGTGATCGCCGTGAGCTTCGGGGTGCTGCTCGCCGCGCTCCTCTTCACGCGACGCATGGCTGAGCTCACGCAGTCCCGCCTGCTCGCCGGCGAGGGCGGGCAGGGCTCCCCGGAAGCACGGGATCTCCCCCCTCAAGTGGCAGTCTACGAGATCGCCGGCCCCCTCTTCTTCGGGGCTGCCCAACGCGGGGTGGCCGCCCTCGACGCCATCGCCAGCAGCATTCGGGTCGTCGTGCTCGACCTGAGCCGTGTTCCCGCCATGGATGCGTCGGGGCTGGTCGCTCTCGAGAGCGCTCTCGGTCGCCTACATCGCATGAAGAAGTTCGCGATTGTGAGCGGACCGTTCCCCGAGCCGCAAAGGATGTTCGTCCGGGCGGAGCTCGAAAGGCATCACGAGAACATCGCTATCGCGAGCACCCGAGCCGAGGCTTTGGAAATGGCCCGCGACCTCGTGCTCTTGAATCCCCATTGGCATGCGCTGCCGCAGGCTGCGCCAAAGAGTGCCTCCCCCACGTCTTCCTGATGCTCGCCCCCCAACACGCTGGATTCCCGCTCCCTCACGGCAAACGAGACTCGGAGAAATCCTCCAGCAGGGGGAGATTGGGGTCCGGCACTCCCACGGTTGCATACGTCGGCCCCTGTGCGATTTCCGAGCCGATGTTCCAACTCGAATGCGAGGAGGAAGAGAGCCCATGAGTCATTTTCGCCTCGTGCGTGACGTGATGACCCGCGACGTCGTCACGCTGTATCGCAACGACAAGCTGGCCGTCGCCGACGACGTGATGCGACTCGGCCGTATCCGCCATCTCCCGGTTCTCGACGAGACGGGACGGCTCGCCGGTATCGTCAGCCAGCGAGACCTGTTCCACAACGGGTTGATCAGGGCGCTGGGGCACGGCGCTCGCGCGCAACGGGCCGCTCTGGACTCGGTACCGGTCGCAGACGCCATGCAGCCGAACGTGATCACGACGACGCCGGATACACCGCTCCGAGAAGCAGCAGAAACGATGCTGACCCGCAAAATCGGCTGTTTGGTCGTCCTCGATCGCGGCGAGATCGTGGGTATTCTCACTGAGAGCGATTTCGTCAGGTTGGCTGCAAGTTGCTGATCCGGGTGGGGCAAGGTGCGCCCTCGGTGTAATGTGAATGGTGTACGAGAATCGAAGACTCGATTGCGGGTGCACTCGATGTCTAGTTTCCGTTGACATGAGTGCGGTTTGTGCATAGGTACCGCGTTCATGGCAAACACCCCCGTATCCGATAGAATCCGATCTCGAGTTGAGGCATTCGTAGACGAGCTGAGCGATCTCATCCGTC
>Ga0079224_100006264_pt1 | contig 15747 bp, 10 predicted proteins | sample Stecom2015_FD_80414 | JGI IMG/M metagenome (GOLD analysis project Ga0079224, IMG submission 80414) | Agricultural soil microbial communities from Utah to study Nitrogen management - Steer compost 2015 | ecosystem: Environmental > Terrestrial > Soil > Agricultural land | place: USA: Utah...
CGGGGGCGCCTTGTCCGGCTCCAGGGCGGCGATGCGCTCCTTCACGTCGCGATAGCCGGGATCGCGGCGTGCGATCTTCTGGAAATAGTAGAGCGCCTCTTTCACGTCGCTCTTCATCTCGTAGACGTTGCCGAGGTCGTAGTAGAGGCTCATCTCCTGGTCGACCGTCTTGGTCTGAGCGTTCAGCGCTCGCTTGTACGCCTCGGCGGCTTCGTCGAGCTCGTTCTGTTCGAGGTGGATGAGCCCGACCATGGCGTGGCACATGCACTCGCGCGCCGGATCGCGGGCGGCGATTTCGAACTCGCCGATGGCGTCCCGTACCAGGCCCATCTCCTTGTACGCGACGCCCAGGTCGTAATGCGTCGCGCTGTCGCTCTCGTCGACCTGCCGACTGACCCCCTCCTTGAACTTCGCGAACACGGCGTCGACGTCGACCTCTTCGTCGATGCTGGCGAAACCGCCCGTCGCCTGCCGGCTCTCGGCCGGCAGCTCGTCGAGCGCCTCGAGAGAGGCCGCGATGTCGAAGACGGCCTCGTCACCCTCGAAGGTGCGATCGTGGGGCGCGAGCTGCGTGATGTCGATCGTGCGGCTGCCGGCGCCCGCGTCCTGCTGCTCGTCGAGCTCTCGCAGCTTCTCGAGCACCAGGGGGTGGCGCGGGGTGCGCGAGAGCTGATCCTGCAAGATCGCGCGCGCGTCGTCCACCAGGCCACGCGACGAAAAGAAGTCCGCCTCTTCGAGGGCCGCTTCCAGCGATTCGGTATCAACGGGCGCTGGCGCTTCTGACGGCGCTGGCGCTGGCTGCCCGCCGTAGCCGGCGAACTCCGCGTCGGGATGCACGTCGCTGAACGAGGGCAGCGGCTGCCGCGCCGAGGCGCCCAGGTCGCTCGCCTCGATGAGATCGGTCTCCGGCAGCGGGAAGCTCGGCAGGGCGTCGCTGGGGGCCCCCGCCGCTGCGAACGGATCGTCCAGGTCCGGCTGCAGCTCCGGGCTGCTGCCCATCGCCCGCGAGGGCCGGACCTCTTCCAGATCGTAGGACGGCAGCGGCTCGGCGGCTTCGTAGTCGGGGGCGGTCGGCTGCTGGGCGCCGTAGGCGGGTGGGGCGATCTCGGCCGCGCCCTGCGCCGCCCGCCCGAGCTCGGCCGCCATGTGGAGCGCGGTCGGGTTGTGGGGCTCGACCTCGAGCACCTCGTACACCAGGAGCTCGGCCTCGTCGGTGTTGCCGTCCTCACCCAAGATGGCGGCCAGCGTCAGCGTCTCCGCGATGGCGCCGGCGCGGTCGCCCGACTCCGCCAGGATCTCGCGCAGCTTCTGGCGCAGCTCGCGAGAGCGCGGATCGACCTCCAGCGCTTGGCGCAGGGTACCGACGGCCTTGCCGTACAGGCGCAGGCGCCGGAAGGACTCGGCGTCGATGATCGCGCGCTGGGTCTGCGCCTCCGCCTCGAAGCTTGCCGCCACGGCCTCGTAGGGCTCGTCGGTCTCGGAGACGACCAGCTCCGGGGCGCTCATCCGCGGCGGACGGGGCGGCGGCTCTGCTTCCAGCTCGGGCTCGTCGATGAACTCCACGTCATCGACGACGCTGATGATCTCTTCCTCCTCCTCTTGCGGCGGCTCGGAGCGGACGGCCGGCGGCGCAGCAGAGGCTGCCGGCCGGACCGAGGCCGCCGGCGGCGCCGCCGAGGGGGCCTGCGAGACCGGCGGGATGCTCTGCAGCGCCCGCACCTGGTCGTCGTGCGGGGCGACGGCCATCAGGTGCGCGACCAGCTGCTGGAACATGTCCACGCGGCCCTGCTCGCGCGCCAGGCGCGCCATCTCCTTGAAGACCTCGACCGCCTTCTCTTGCTGGCCGATGGAGGTGAAGGCCAGCGCCAGCAGGTTCAGCGTGTCGAGGTTGCGGGGATCGGCTTGAAAGCAAATTTGCAGCTTGCTGAGCGCCTGCAGGCCGTCTTCGTGGCGACCGCGCTGCAGGTACAGCTCCGCGGCGACCCGCGCGAAGCGTGGATCGGGCCGGAAGTGCAGGATGCGCTCGATGACCTTCAGCGCGTCGTCCCGCCGATCGAGCTTCAGCAAGAGCTCGGCAGCGGCCCAGAAGGAGTTGATGGCCTCGTCGACCGCCTGCACGCGGCAGCACGCCTCGGCGAACCGCAAGTAGGGCAGGGGATTGGCGCGATCGAGCTGGATCATGCGCCGAAACACCTCGATCGCGTCCCGGTCCCGGGCTTGTCGCTGCAGCCGGGTCGCCACCTCGTCCCAGGCCGCCAAGGCGTCGCTCGTGAGCCCGAGCTGGGTGTAGATTTCGGCGAGGCGCGGCAGGATGTGGGCGTAGCGCTCGTCGAGCTCCGGCGCGTGCTTGCGCACGATCTCGCGCACCTGCTTGTAGACGGCGATCGCCTTCAGCGCGAAGCCTTGCGTCGCGTAATACTGTCCGACGCGTTCGTACGTCGCGACCGCGTCGCGGTAGGCGTGCATGCGCGCCTGAAGGTCACCGATCTTGAGGAGCGTACGGGCGTCGTTCGGATCGTATTGAACGATCCGTTGGTACTCTTCAATGGCCCGGTCGAAGCGCTTTTTCTCGACGTGCTTCTGGGCGCTCTGAAGAATTCTCTCTCGATCGATGGCCACGCAGATTCCGGACGATCTTGCTCGACGCGAGCGCTAAATCCTACGAGATCCCGCATGGTTTCGTCAAGGAACGCCCCTTGGGGAGGCGCCTTCGTTCGAGCCGCATGCGGACAGCGTGCCCACAAGGTAAGTCCGCTCACCGGCAGGCGCAAAACGCGGGAACGAGAAGGATCAAAAGGGCTTGAGCCACGCGAAGGTTGCGGTGGCCGCCGCCGCGAGGAGCAGCAGGGGCGTCAAGGTGGGCACCGCACCTGCCTCGGTGGCCTTGCCGAGCGCGAGGTGCTTGGCGCGCGCGCCGATCACGTGGTGCAGCGCGATCACGATGATCGCAAACAGCAGCTTGGCGTGCATGAACTTCGTCGTGACGAAATAGAAGTGTGGGTCGAGCAGCAACCGGGTGCCCCCGGCCAGGAACGCGACGCCGAACGCCGGCGTGCTCAGGCGCTTGTAGACGCGCAGGGCCAGCGTCCCGCGCGCGACGGCGTCGCCCGGGGCGCTGACGAGCACGCCAACCGAGCCGATCGAGCCGATCCACACCAGGTTGGCGACGATGTGGGTGAGCACCAGGACCGTGTGCAAGCCGAGCATCGGTCCGGACCGTAACACTGGTCGGGCGCGCCTGCCGGGTTTTCGCCCGGGGGCGGCCGCAGATGCAGAGGGGCCGCTTGCGGTCGGTTCTTCGGCGCGCCATGGTCCTTGAACGATGACTGCGAGCCGTACCTACACCGCTCCTTTCGCGCCCGGAGGGCCCGCCGGGATCGACGCGGAGATCTGCCGCAAGCTGATCGGCATCGCGCTCGCCCGGGGTGGCGACTACGCAGATCTGTTCTTCGAATACCGGGCCGGCGGCGGCCTGAGCTTCGAGGAGGGCATCACCCGGAGCGCCTCGCGGGGCGTCGCGCTCGGTCTCGGCGTCCGCGTCCAGCGTGGGGACGCCACCGGCTATGCCCACGTCGAGGACCTCACGTGGGAGGCGATGCGCCGCGCCGCCGAAACCGCAGCGCGCATCGCCGCCGCGGACGCCAAGGCAGCTCCCGTGCGGCTCGACCCCATCGTGATGCCCAGCCGCTACGACCTCGATCGACCGAGCATCGACGTGCCTGGGCTCGACAAGCGCCGCCTGCTCGAACGCGCCAGCCGCGCCGCGCACGCCATCGACCCGCGGATCGTCAAGGTGGAGGCCTCCTTCGCGGAGGAGATCCGCGAAGTCTTGGTGGCGACCAGCGACGGGCGCATCGCGCACGACGTGCAGCCGCTGATGCGCTTCGGGATCCGCGCCATCGCCGAGCACGAAGGGCGGCGGGAGGCGGGGCGCAGCGGCGGGGGCGGCCGCATGACCCTCGGCTACTTCGACGGCAAGAGCCCGGAGTGGCACGCCGAGATCGCCGCGCGCCAGGCGCTCTGCCTGCTTGATGCTCGCAAGGCGCCCGCTGGGCAAATGGAAGTGGTGCTCGCCCCGGGTGACAGCGGGATCCTTTTGCACGAGGCCGTGGGGCACGGGCTCGAGGCGGATTTCAACCGCAAGGGCACCAGCAACTACACGGGGCAGGTGGGGCGAGAGGTGGCCAGCGACCTGTGCACCGTCGTCGATGACCCGACCTTTTTGCAGAGCCGCGGCTCGATCAACGTCGATGACGAAGGGGTGGAGCCGGAGCCGAGTGTGCTGATCGAGAATGGGGTCCTGCGCGGGTACATGCAGGACCGCTTGTCGGCGCGCCACTTCAAGACCCGGCCCACCGGCAACGGCCGGCGTGAAAGTTTTGCCTGCGCCCCGATGCCGCGGATGACGAACACGGTCCTTTTGGCCGGGCCGCACGACCCGGAGGAGATCGTGCGCAGCGTAAAAAAGGGAATATTTGCGAAGACTTTCGGGGGCGGTCAGGTCGACATCTCCAATGGGGATTTCGTATTTAGCCTGACCGAGAGCTATTTAATCGAAGACGGAAAAATTACGGCGCCCCTCAAGGGCGTGAACCTCATCGGTAACGGTCCCGAAACACTTCGCCAGGTAACCATGCTGGGTGACGATGTCGCCATATCCGATGGAATCTGGACCTGCGGCAAGGACGGCCAGAGCGTCCCTGTCGGGGTGGGCTGCCCCACCATCAAGATTGCCCGCATCACCGTTGGGGGCACCGAGATCGGGTAGCGGGATGGGTGCGAGCCGTGCCCGCACCTTCGTGGCCGTGATCGGCCACGGTCCGCTGCTCGAGCGGGACGACGGGGCGGCTGCGACGCTCCGCCAGCTCGGCGCGACCGTGCGGACGCTCGACCTTTGGGACGATCCGGTCAATCTCATCGGTGACGATGACGACGAGCTCGACATCCGGCCCCGGGCGCTGGTGTTCGAGGCCCTCGATCGGCCGGATCTGGCGGTGGCCGCGCTCCGAACGGTGCGCAAGGAGCCGTATTTCGACAACGTGGGCGCGCTGATCGCCGTCACGGTGGGGCAGCTGGCGCGGGTCGAGCCGTCGAGCGGCTTCGACGACTTCGTGCTGAGCCCCTACGTGCCCGAAGAGCTGTACACGCGCATCCGCGCGCTGGAGTGGCGTCGCAGCGAGTTTGCGACCGAAGAGCGCCACAAGGTGGCCGGCATCGTGGTCGACAAGGCCGGGCACGAGGTGAGCGTCAACGGCAGGCCCGTCAACTTGACGGCCAAGGAGTTCGCCCTGCTCGCCTACTTGTGCGAGCGGCGTGGCAAGGTGCTGTCGCGCGAGCACCTGCTCGCCCGCGTCTGGGGCAACCGCTACGAGGGCGGGCCGCGCACCGTCGACATCCACGTCCGCCGCCTGCGCGCCAAGCTGGGGGACGCCCTGCCGCTCGAGACGCTGCGCGGCTCCGGCTACAAGCTGCGCGCGCCCGAGCTGGAGGAGAAGGGCGCCCTCTTGCGCAACGACGGAGAGGCCGAGATCGAGGCCGAAGGCTGACGCAAGGCACTTCCGACTCAAATGACGGGATGAGTCAGTGTAAAACCCGTCCATGATCGTCGTCTCCACGGGGTGTCCCGCCGGTATCGGCCCCGAGGTCAGCATCGCCGCCGCAGCGCGCCTGAAGGACGTCCCCAAGGTGCTCGTCGGCGACGAGCGCACGCTCTTCGAAGCCGCCGAGCTCGTCGGCGTGCCTTCGCGGCGCTTGCGCCGGCTCGAGGACAGCCGCGTCGACCCGCGCTTCATCTACATCTTGCCCGCCGGGCCCCGCTTGACGCCGACCGATCGCAAGCCGGGCAAGCCCTCCAAGCGCGCGGGGGCCGCGCAGCTCATGTACATCGACGTCGCCTACGACCTGGTGCGCACCGGCAAGGGGCGCGCGCTGGTGACCGGACCGGTCAGCAAACAATGCATCGCCCGGTCGGGACATGTCGACGCCGAGCACTTTCGCGGGCACACCGAGTGGCTGCAGGCGCGCGACGGGGCCGCCTCCAGCGTGATGTGCTTCGCCTCGGAGAAGCTCGTGACGAGCGTGGTCACGACGCACATTCCGCTCGCCGATGTGCCGGCCAGGCTCGAGGCGGCGAACGTGCGCGGCGCGACGCTCGCGCTCGCGGAGCTGCTCTTGAAGCTCGGGCGCAAAAACCCGCTCGTCGCCGTCTGCTCGCTGAACCCCCACGCCGGTGAGGGCGAGCTGTTCGGCACCGAGGAGCGGCGCGCCATCGTGCCGGGGCTGCGCTCGGCGGCCCGCACGCTCAGGCGCCGTTGCCGCGTCGAGGGGCCCGTCGGGGCCGAGACCGCCTACCGCATGGCGGCCGCGGGGCACTACCAAGGCGTGGTCGCCATGTACCACGATCAGGCCACGATCCCGATGAAGCTCATCGCGTTCGGCGAAGCCGTCAACGTCACGATGGGGCTCAGCGTGGCGCGAACCAGCGTCGATCACGGCACCGCCTACGACATCGCCTGGCAGGGGGTGGCGTCGCACGACGGCATGCTGCAGGCGATGCGGCTCGGCGCCAGGCTCGCTTGAATCAGCCGTCGGCCGGGGGGGGCTCCGAAGGCGGCTGCGCGGGCTCCGCGCGCGTGCGCGGCGGGGGGTTCGGGGTTCGCTCCGTGTCGGCGTCCCAGCGCGCGGCCAGCTCGGCGCGGCGGGGACCGGAGACCAGGCGCCGCAGCGCCACGTGCTCGATCTGGCGCACCCGCTCGCGAGACACGCCGAAGTCGCGGGCGATCTCCGCCAAGCTGCGCGGCTCCTGCGTCTCGTCCAGGCCGAAGCGGCCGAGCAGCACGGCGCGCTCGCGATCCTTGAGCTCGGAGACCGTCGAGCGCACCCACTCGTAGAGCTCCCGCTCGAGCAGCAGATCGAGCGCCGAGACGCCGTGCGGGTCGGCGATCGCGTGCTCCAGCGGCGGCGACGAATCCCGCCCGGTCGGCGTGTGCAGCGACACCGGCTCGAAGAGCGCCGACCGGGTCAGCAGGGTGCGGACCTTCTCGACCGGTTGGCCCGCGGCGCGAGCGAGCTCCGACAAGGTCGGCTCCCGCTGCAGGCTGGCGCGCAGCTTGCGTGAGACGGCCCGCAGCTCCCCGAGCTGCCGCATGACGTGCAGGGGCACGCGCACCGGCGCGTTGCGCAGCGCCACGGCGCGGCGCACGCGCGCGCGGATCCACCAGATGGCGTAGGTGGCAAACCGCACGTTGCGGCTCTCGTCGAACAGCTCCGCCGCGCGCACCAGCGCCATGTTGCCTTCTTGGATCAGATCTTCCAGGTCGGAGCGCCCGCGGTAGCTCTTGCCGAGCTCCCAGAGCACCAGCCTCAGGTTCGCCTCGACCAGACGCCGGCGGCCGTGGCGGAGCTGGTCGAGCGCGGCCTGCACCTCCCGGCAAAGCTCGGGCTCGCCCCCCTGCCCGCAGAGGCGCCGGAGCAGCAAGCCGAGCGCCTCGTCCGACGGGCGGAGCGTGCGCACCAGATCGCGCAGGCGGGCCTCACGATCGTCGCTCGTGTCGTTCAGCGCGGTTCGCAGCTCTGCGAGCACCGAGAGCCCGCCGTCGACGTTGGCGTCGGGATCTTCGGCGGCGCTGGGCGAGAAATATTTGCCGGGCTCGATGGATTCGTCTTCGAGCGCTCGGCCGAGCTCGAGCAAGATCTCGATCGCGGCCGGGCTCTTGGCGATCGCCGAGGCGACGCCGTCCTGGGCCGCTGTGATCGACGCCACGATCTCCGCTTCGAGGCTCGGGCTCATGCGCGGCGTGTGCTCGAGCGCCTGCATGTACGCGGTCAACGCGTCGGCGCTGCTTTGGTCGCCACGCGTCTTCGACGACGGGAACGCGCCATCGCCAGCGTCGTGGTGGGCGGCGCGCCTGCCCGCACCTCTGCGGTGACGACCGTCGCTCTTTTCCATAGAGCCACTAATCTACGGGAACGGACCAATCGTGGGCTACGGAAAACGTCGCGCGCGGCGCGAACGAGTGAGCGGGTGTGCGAGAGCGCTCGAGCTTTCGCTTCGCCGAGCGGTAGGGTAAACGAAACGCCGTGGGCGTTTCCGATCGTCAGGTTCGGCGCTGGGCGATCGCCGCCGTGTCGGCGATCGCCGCCGCTTGCGAGCCGCGCGAAAACTCTGCGCGTCTTCGGACCGAGACGTTTCCGGAAAACCAGCGCTTTGCCCAGGCCGTCTCCCGCACGTTGGGCTTTCTGTCGGCGGAAGCGGCGGAGCGTCGGGGGCTCGCGGTCGAACGGCTCGGGCGCTCGCGGCTCGCCGTCATCGCTCGGCTCGACCCGGGGGCAAGCGTGCCTGGCGCCGGTCCAGAGCTGCGCGCGCTCGCCGCGGCCGCGCGCGAGGCCTCCGCCGCGGGCCAGGACGAGGACCTTCATTTCATCGCGGCGCTGCACGAAGCGCTGGTCGACTACGAGCTTGCCCGCGACGCAAGCGGCGCGTGGGTCGTGCAGCAGGCGCGGGGCCGCAAGCGGAGCGGCGCGTTCTTCACCCCGCCCGCGCTGACGCGGGTGGTCGTCCAGGCGGCGCTCGAGCCGCTGCGGCGCGAGCTCCAGGATCTCGACCCCGCCGAACGAACCCGCCGCGTTTCGAGCTGGCGGGTCTGCGACCCGGCGATGGGCGCGGGGGCGTTCCTGTTCGAGGTGTGCGCCGCGCTCGCGGCCGAGCTACCGCCGGGTGGCAAAAGTCGGCGCGTCGTGCTCGATCACTGCCTCCACGGCGTCGACGTGAACCCGCTCTCGGTGGCCGTGGCCGAGGTCTGCTTGTGGCTGTTCGCCGCAGATCCGGAGCTCTCGCCGGAGACGCTCGAAGCGCGGCTTCGTCCCGGCGACGCGCTCGACGGTGATTTGCAGGCGCGCCAGCCCAGCTTGTTCGCGCGGCGCGGGGCCGGGTTCGACTGGGTCGAGCAGTTTCCCCAGGTTTTCGCCGACGGGCGCGGCTTCGACCTGGTCATCGGCAACCCGCCGTGGGTGGCCTTCGCCGGGCGCGCGGCGCAGCCGCTGTCGCCGGAAAAGCGCAGCGACTATGCGGCGCGGTTCCGATCCATGCGCGGGTATCCCACCTTGCACGGCATGTTCGTCGAGCGTGCCGCAAAGCTTGCGCCGCGCGGCAGCGTCGCGCTGCTCGTCCCCAGCCCGATCGCCGATCTCGACGGCTACCGCGCCGTGCGCCGGGCGCTCACCGAGACCCACCGCCCGCGCGAGCCGCTCACGGAGTTCGGGCAGGACGCGTTCGCGTCGGTGACGCAACCCTGCTTTGCGCTGATCGCCGATCCGGCGCCGGGCGGCGTGGGCGGCGATGACCGCCCGTGGCAGCTCTCGGAGCGCCAGCGCGCCCGGGTGGAGGCCGCGCCGCTCGAGATCCCCGGCGCGCTCGAGCGCCTGCGGAACTTGGCGCCCCTGCCGAAGGAGCTGTTCGGGGAAATGGGGCTCCAGACCAGCGGCGGCGTGAGCCAGCGGCTCTTGCTGCGTGCTGCGGCGCCCGACGATCGGCACACCTATCCCCTGCTCGAAGGCCGCGACGTCGGCGAGTTTCGGCAGGGCCCGCCGCGGCTCTTCCTCCATCCGGATCCGAGCACGCTCGAGCAGGCGCGCTGCCGCGTGCGGCCGGTCGCGGAGTACCAGCGCGTCAAGTTCGTGGTGCGGCAGACCGCGCGTCATCCCATCGCGGCGCTGCACGGCGGCTTGCCGTTCCGCAACACGCTCCTGGCCGGCTTCGAGCACCCCGAGCTCGATCCCGCGTTGATGGTGGGGCTCTTGAACAGCAGCTTGTATCGCGCGCTGCACGTGGCGCGCCAGCGCGACGCCCGTCAGGCCGTGTTCCCGCAGGTCAAGATCCGACACCTGCGCGAGCTGCCGCGCCCGCCCGCCGCACCCGCAGCGCACGAGCGCATCCGCGAGCTGACCCGCCGGGCCGGCGCCGACGGCGTCGACGAAGCGCTGCGCGTGGCGCTGGACGAGACGGTGTTCGAGCTGTTCGCGATCGAGCCCGCCGAGCGCGGCGCGATCGTTCGGCTGCTCGAGACGGCGAGCGGTAACTCTGCGGCGCGCTGAGGCTGGCCTGCACCTGTAGGGCGGCGACGGCGAGGTCGCCCGAGCAAGGCCACGAGCCGATTAGTTTCTCAAAAGCTCCGCCACTTCGTTGAGCGTCCGCCGCTTGCCGTCCACGATGTACATCGGCGTCCCGATCAGGCCGCGCTTTTGCGCGTCTTTGGCCTCGGCGTCGATGCGGGCGTAGGTGTCCGGGTGTTCGACGCACGCCTCGAGCTTCGAAAGGTCGAGCCCGAGGTCACGGGCGACCTGGTCGAGCTTCAGCGCCTCGCGCCGCCCGGCGCGGCCGTACAGCCAGCGATCGGCTTGCCAGAAGCGGCCTTGCTCCTGGGCACAGAACGCGACGCGGGCCGGCAGACACTGCGTGGTGCCGACCAGGTTGCAGCGCATGCGTGGGTTGTTGTGGTGCACGAAGCGCAGCTCGTCGGGGCGCTTGCCGATGGCCCTCAGGATGTGGCGCGAGGCGACCGCGCAGTGGGGGCACGTGTAGTCGGTGTAGCCGTGGACGACGAGCTCGGGGTTCTCGGCGCCGATCCAGGGGTGCCCTTCGGGAGTGACGCCGGTCGCGAACGGGACGTCGCCCTTCCAGGTGAAGACCTGCCAGTAGGCGGGCAAAAACAGGATCAAGGCCAACGCCAGGCCAGCCGGGGGCGCGAGCACGTAGCTCAGGCTGCCCGGGTCCCTGTAGCCCTCCGTGAGGGTCCCCCGCCGCCGCCACGCGACGGCGAGCAGCGCGAAGCTCACGACGTGCACCACTTCGCACATCAGGCACAGGCTGCCGATCAGCGCGATCTCGACGACGAGCAGCGCGACCGAGGCGAGGGCGCCGAGGGCGGCGAGCGGCAAGAGCCACTGGGAGCGCCGCAGCGCCGCCACGATCATGGCGCCGAAGCCGAGCGCGCCCCAGAGCGGCACCGGCACCCCGAAGAGCACCGACCAGCGCGAGAGCGCGACCGCGCCGCAGTCGAGCGCCTGGCCGAAGCTGCAAAAGCTGACCGCGGCGGGATCGACGTACGCCCGGTAGTGCGTCCACGCGAGCGCGAGCGAGGACAAAAGGCCGACGGCCGCCAGCAGAGCTGGCAGCCGTCGATCGTCACGCTGGGTCTCACCCATGCGCGTTCAGGGTCCCCGTCAGCCGCTGAAGCCGCCGGTGAACGCCGCCGCGAAGGAGGCCTGGGCCTCCAAGCTGGTCCCGGTTTCGCTGGCCAGGTCGCCGAGCATGGTGACCGAGGCCTCCATGGCCGGGATCACGCAAGTGATGCGGCCGGCGGGAATATCGGCGAACAGCGAGCCGCTGGCGCCCGCCTCCACCACGCCGTTGAGCTGGGTGGTGATCTGGACGAGCGGGGCCGGCTCGAAGACCACCTGGCCGTCCACTTCACCGTTAATGAGCGCCTCGAAGCGGGTGAAGCTCTCCACCATGGCGGTGCCGTGCACCCTCAACGCCGAGATCTGCGCCTGGAACTGGCCCTGCGCCTCCGCGTCGATGTCGGCGGCGAACGCGAAGCCCACCTCGATGTTCGGCGGGGTGCACTCGATGTTCGCGCTGGCCTGAGCCGAGGCCTGTGCCTTGCAATCTGCCGAAGCCTCGCACGACGCCGACGCACTGGGCGGCGTCGCCGTGCCCTTGCACTCGCCAGAGCATTCGCCGGAGCACTCGCCGCGGCATTCGGCCTCGGCCGTGCACTCGGCGCTGCCACCCTCGACCAGGCACTTGCCGGAGCAAGATCCCGTGCACTCGGCGGCGGCGTTGAACTCGCAGGTGCCGGTGCATTCACCGTCGCACTGACCGGCGCACTCTCCCTCTCCGTTGTACGCCGAACAGGTGCCCGAGCAGGTGCCTCGGCAGGTGCCGTCGCAAGCCGCCGCGGCCTCGAGCGTGCAAGCGCCTTCGCAGAGCCCTTCACAGGTGACGCTGGGCGCTTCGATCGCGCAGGAGGCCTCGCCCGTGCACTCGCCCGAGCAGGATCCTTCACACTTGCCCGTGCACTCGACCGAGATCTCACCCGGGTCGACCTCGACGTCGCAGCCACCCTTGACCTCGCACTGGGCCTGGGCCTGGACCGCAACCGAGGCGGACGCGCTGCACTCAGCGGGGCGGTAGTTGACGGTCAGGCCGCCCTCGGTGTTGGCCGAGATGCTGCCTTGGATTTCGGCGACCAGGTCGTCCACGCGCGCGCTCAGGCTTGCGTTGGCGGCGGCCTCGATGCCGAAGGCAGCCTCGAGCTGTGCGAGGTGCGTCACGAACTTGCCCTGGACGCTGACCACCGCGTTGTTCAGGTCCGAGACCGCTTTGAAAAAGCCGTCAAGCTTGGCGTTGCCCGAGATGCCAACGTCACCTTGTGCAACGACGCCGCACGGGCCGCACAGCTCTTCGGCGCCCTGCGCGAGTGGATTGTCCTCGCTGCAACCCGCAGCCACCAGTCCCCCAACCAATGCCGGCACGATGATGGCGGCGTGACCGAAAAATCGCTTTCTCATGCGTGAAGCTCCTTTTGATACCTCTGCGAAGGACGCCTCGGGGTTGCCCCCGGCGACGCCCTTCGACGGAGCAGAATGGTGAGCGATTCATTTCGCCGTGATGACCCTGCTCGCAGCGCCCGTTTCTACTCGAGAAGCGGCGGCGCTGTCACCTTTTTCCGGCTGCGCGAAAAGGCCGCTCAGGGCGCAGAATATCTCACCCTCCAGATGCACATCTGATCGCGCGATCATGGGCCGCGACAGGCGCTGCGCGATTATCGAAGTGCCAGTAACGGTGCGAGTGAAACTCGTCACGGAGCGGGGGCCGCGCCGTTCGCGGGGGGCGCTGGCCGTCGCCTTGTGTTTTCAAGCGCTTGCGCCTCGGTCTCCGCGCTCACCCGGGCGGCCCCTTGACCGCGCGGCGGGCGTCACTAACCTGGCTGCGGTCGTAGGCACCGGCGCGTGCGCGCCGTCGTATCGGCCCGCGGTGGCGGGACTGCTTGGCGCTGCCCTCCCCGTGGGCTGCGAAGGCGAAGCGTCGAGCTCAGCCCCCGCGCTTTTCGTTCTCGTCGTTCAAGTGGCAGGCCGCGACGTGCCCCCGGCGCACGGGGTAGAGGGGCGGGACCTCGCGCGGGCAGCGCTCGAAGACCTCGGGGCAGCGGGTGTGGAAGCGGCAGCCCTCCGGCGGGCGCAAGGGGCTCGGCACGTCGCCCTTGAGGATGATGCGCTCGCGGCCGCGCTCCACCTTGGGGTCGGCGACGGGGACGGCGCTCATCAGCGCGCGGGTGTACGGGTGCGCGGGCTCGGTGTACAGGTCGGCCCCGTCGGCGACCTCGGCGATCTTCCCGAGGTACATCACCGCGACGCGATCGCAGATGTAGCGCACCACGGCCAGGTCGTGCGCGATGAAGACGTAGGTCAAGCCGAGATCGCGCTGCAGCTCCTTGAGCAGGTTCAGGATCTGAGCCTGGATCGACACGTCGAGGGCGCTGACCGGCTCGTCGGCGATCACGAGCTCCGGCTCGAGCGCGAGCGCGCGCGCGATGACGATGCGCTGGCGCTGGCCACCGGAGAACTCGTGCGGGTAGCGACGCAGGTAGCGCTGGTCGAGCCCGACGCGCGCCATCAGCCCCTGCACTCGGCGCCGCAGCTCGCCGCCGCTGGCGACGCGGAAGGTGCGCAGCGGCTCGGCGATGATGTCCTCGACCGTCATGCGCGGGTTGAGGCTCGCGTACGGATCTTGAAAAATCATCTGCATGCGGCGGCGCAGATCGCGCAGCTCCCCGCCCCACCCCCAAGCGCCGAAGCGACGGCGCCAGAGCCCGGTCAGCTCCTGGCCGTCGAAGACGACGCGCCCGGCGGTTGGCCGCAACAGCTGCAAAATGGCGCGCCCCGCCGTGGATTTGCCGCACCCGCTCTCCCCCACCAGACCGAGCGTCTCGCCACGGCGGAGCTCGAGCGAGATGCCGTCGACGGCGCGCACGGCGGCCGGGGGCTCCGCCGACAGAAGTGGGCGCGCCACCGGGAAGTGCACCTTCAAGTCTTCGACGCGGAGCAAGAGGTCGCTCTTGGCCGAGCGCGGATCACTCACGGTGCACCTCGGCGTGCGCCGGCGCCGCGGCGGTCGTCGGATCGGGGTTGTCCGCTACGCTGGACGGGCCGCTGGCGCCCGCACCGAACGCCGTCCCTGGCTCGTCTGCGCGCCAGCAGGCCGCAAAGCCGCCGTCTGCGGTGGGGATGCGGTCGGGATAGGCCTCGGCGCAGCGCGCGATCGCCCGCGGACAGCGCGGGCGGAAGGGGCACCCGCTCGGCAGCGCGGACAGGTCCGGCGGCAACCCCGGGATCGCGATCAGGGGCTGGTCCCGGTCCGAGTCGAGGCGGGGGACGCTGGCGAGCAGGCCTTGGGTGTAGGGGTGTCGCGGAGCGGCGTAGAGCCGATCGGTGCTGCCGGCTTCGACGACGCGCCCCGCGTACATGACGAGCACGCGATCGGCGAGGCCCGCGACCACCCCGAGATCGTGGGTGATCAGCAGCACGCTCATGCCGAGCTCGCCCTGCAGCTCCTTGATCAGGTCCAAGATCTGCGCCTGGATGGTCACGTCGAGGGCCGTCGTCGGCTCGTCGGCGATGAGCAGCTCCGGCTCGCACAAGAGCGCCATCGCGATCATGACCCGCTGGCGCATGCCGCCGGAGAACTGGTGCGGGTACTGATCGATGCGGCGCGCCGGGTCGGGGATGCCCACGCGCTCGAGCATCTCGATCGCCTTGCGGCGGGCGGCGCGGCGGTCGAGATCGCGGTGCAGCTCGAGCACCTCGGTGAGCTGCCGCTCGACCGTCAAGAACGGGTTGAGCGACGTCATCGGATCTTGAAAGATCATCGAGATGCGGTCGCCGCGCAGCCGGCGCATGTCCGCCTCGGTCGCGGCCGACAGCTCTTGGCCGGCGAACTCGATCTGCCCGCCCGCGTGGTACCCGGGCTCCGGCACCAGCCGCAGGATGGACGCGCTGGTCACCGACTTTCCGGAGCCGCTCTCGCCGACGATGCCGATCGTCTCCCCCCGCCGCACCTCGAAGGAGACGCCGTCGACGGCCTTGACGACGCCGTCCTCGGCCTTGAAGTACGTGCGCAGGTCTTCCACCCGAAGCAGGAGCTCTCCGGCGCCGCCGCCCTTTCCGTTGCGCTGCTCCGTCATCAGGTCCTCGTCTTCGGGTCGAGCGCGTCGCGCACGCCGTCACCCAGGAAATTCAGGCTGAACAACAGGAGCGCCATCCACGCGCCGGGAAAGACCAGCGTCCAGTAGAACACCGCCATCTGGTTGGCCCCTTCGTTGATGAGCGCGCCGAGCGACGGGCGCGGCGCCTGCACCCCGAGGCCGAGGAAGGACAGGAACGCCTCCTGCAAGATCATCGTCGGCACCGTGAGCGTGAAGTAAACGATGATGGGGCCGAGCGTGTTCGGGATCAGGTGCCGAAACAGGATCCAGCGCCCGGGAGTGCCGAGGCTCTGGGCGGCCTGCACGAACTCCTGCTCGCGCAGGCTCAGCACTTGGCCACGCACGATGCGGGCCGTGGTCAGCCAGCCCACGAACCCGAGGGCAAGGAACAAGAGCAGCAGGCTCTTGCCGAAGACGGACACCAGGATGATGACCAGGACAACGCAGAGCAGGGCGTACAGGAGGTCGACGACGAGCATCATGA
>Ga0079224_100006265_pt1 | contig 15746 bp, 11 predicted proteins | sample Stecom2015_FD_80414 | JGI IMG/M metagenome (GOLD analysis project Ga0079224, IMG submission 80414) | Agricultural soil microbial communities from Utah to study Nitrogen management - Steer compost 2015 | ecosystem: Environmental > Terrestrial > Soil > Agricultural land | place: USA: Utah...
GCGCCGGCCTGGCGGTCACGGCCGGGATCGTGGCGTTGCTGGTCGAGACCCGGGCGGTCACCGATCCGAGCGGCGAGCCGTCGGCCCGCGGGCACCAGTGCCCCGGCTCGCCGCAGCTCGAGCGACGCCTCGATCTTCAGCTCGGGCCGCTCGTCGATCGTCCGGTGGAGTTCGCCGAGCTCGACGAGCTACCGACCATGCCGGTCCCGCGCTCGCAGACCGCCGCCGCGCCGACCACCGTCGAGATCCCGCGCCCGCGATCGATCACGCCGCCGCGAGCTCAAAAGCGACCGACGATCACCACGCCGATGTGATCGCGTCCGGCCGTCACGCTGCCGGCGTAGTCGTGGACCAGCCGCCGCTTTTGCAGCGCGCCGATCACCGTCATCGCGACCCCGCCGAGCAGCAGCACGCCACCGGGCACGCCCATGGTCACGGCCGCGCGGTTGCGAGAGTCGCTAAAGCAGCTGTTGCCGGCCGCCGGCTCGCAGGGATCGGTGAGCCCCAACGCGATCGCGCCGCCGACCAGCACGCCGCCGGCCACCGTCGCCGTGATGCCGGCCCCCAGCCAGCGCCGCGCGGTCTTGGCCTCGGGGCTGTCGCGGAGCGGATCGTAGCCGTCGTCGATCCGATCGCTGGCGTCGGTGTCGACCTGATCGACGAGCTCGGGCAGCAGCGGATCTTCGGTGTCCGTGTCGGCGTCGGTGTCGAGCGGCGGCTCGTCCTCGTCCGTGTCGCCATCGGTGTCGAGCGGCGGCTCGTTCTCGTCCGTGTCGCTGTCGGTGTCGAGCGGCGGTTCGGCATCGCCGCTGTCGCTGTCGGTGTCGGTATCGGCCGCAGGCGCGGCGGCGACCGGCAGCGGCGTGACGATCAGGCTCGTGAGACCGACGAGCGCGAGCAGGCGAGACGGGCCGCGCATGAGTGCGTCGACAGTAGGGCCCGCGGTGTTCGCTGCCAAGCGGGCTCGGCTTGGCGCGAGGCTCTCGCCGATCGCCCGCGATGCCGATCGACCTCCGCGAGAGCCCCTCGTCCATTGCCCACGATGCCGATCGACCTCCGCGGGAGCCCCTCGTCCATTGCCCGCGATGCCGATCGACCCCCGCCAATACCCCTCGCCCATTGCCGACGATGTCGGCCGACTCCCGCCAAAGCCCCTCACCCCTTGCTCACGATGTCGGCCGACTCCCACGGGAGCTCCTCGCCCATTGCCCATGATGCCGGCACACCTCCGCGGAAGCCTCTCGCGCATTGCCCACGATGCCGATCGACTCCCGCGGGAGCCCTCGCGCATCGCCGGCAATGCCCGCCAACTCTGGCTAGAGCCTCTCGCGCATCGCCTGCAATGCCGCCTCGCCGCGCTGGAGCGTCATGCGCACTACGGGAGATGCGGGCGCCCCTGCGCCAATACCGGCGCCCTTTTCCGGCGTTTCCCGCCATCCCGTGCGCGAGCTTCGCCGGACTGTACCATGGGCCACCGTGCCCATCCTCGACATCACCGCCCCGCCCAAAGATCTCGACAAGCTGTTTCAGGCCCATGTGGCCGAGCTCCAGGCCTTCAATCCGGCGCGCACGGTGCATCGGCTGGTGTCGCGGCAGCGGGTCCTCGAGCTGAGCGACGCCTTGCTGATCAGCTGGGCGTCGATGATCGATCGGATCCCGCAGGAGCTGTCGAAGCAGCGCGCCGAGCAGCGCAAGCTCGAGATCGATCGCCTCGACCGCCGAGCCTGGGTCTTCTACGCGGCCGACCTCGCGGCCGAGGAGATCCACTCCAACACGATCAAGAAGGAGCGTCGGGAGCTCGCCAAGGTCGTCGCCGAGCACGATCGATTCCTGTTCAAGTGGGCGACGCCGCTGTTCGGCGACGACCCCGATCACGCCCAGACCTTGCGCGACATCTCGCGCGGGACCGGAGCGCGCGACGACGCCGAGGACGTGCTGCGCCTGGTCGCGATGTATCGCGCGAACTGGAAGCAGGTCGAGCACCAGCAAAAGGCGGTCAGCAAGGCCCGCCTCGAGCAGGCCGCCGCCGACGCGGCCAGGCAGCTCGACTACCTGCGCAACAGCTCGGCCAATCCCGCCCGCAAGCTGGCCGACGCCGCCTATTCGCTTTGGTACCACGACTACGACGAGCTGATGCAGCTCGGCCGCTACCTGACTCGCCGCGAGCCCGACTCGACCCTGCGCTTCCCCGGCGTCCGCGAGCTCCCGACTCGCAACCCGCCGCAGGATGAAACGAGCGACGAGCGGCCGCCGATCGACGAGCAGCAGCAGGTCGAGGATCAGCAACAGGACGTCGACGCGGATCCGAGCGCGTAGCCGGTTGCTCGGCGAGCTACTGGAAGTCGCAGCAGCACTTCACCTCGCGCATCGATTCATCATCATCGCTCGCCCACGGGATCGGCTCGTCGCAGTCGCCGGTCATGGTGACGGCGGGTGTGCTGGTCTTGGGGTCGCAGCCATGACCGTCGAAGTCCACATCATAGAGCGCCGCCGTGTACCCGGCACAGCCGTCGGGGACACAGGTCTCACCTAAGGCGGTGCAGATCTCGGAACAATTTGAAAATCCGCCCGGGAATCCGCCTGCCTGACAATACGTCCAGCGGGGTCCGCACTGCCCCTCGATGCAGCCGCCGGATTCGTATGGCGTTCCAGCATCCCAGAGCACGCACTCGTGGCCGCAACTGCCACAGTTGAGGTTGTCGGTCAGCAAGTCGGCGCCGCCACACGGGAGGTCCGGCAGCGGCTCGTCGTCGTCCTGGTCGTCATCTTGCTCGTCGGCCTTTTCGTCGCAGTCGGGGCATGGCAGCTGATCGCGGCAGGCCGTGGTGGCGAGCAGGACGGCGAGCAGGGCGACGAGGCTGGCGAAGAGTGTGGTTCGGGCTGTGGTCGTCATCGTTTCCTCGCCACAGGCATCGGCGTTACTGGAAATCACAGCAGCACTTTATTGCCAGACAGGGAGCTTGGACCAGATTTCGATGCTCGTGGCGGATCGATGCCGTCATGAATACGGTAGTGTCGAGCGCTACCGGATCCGTCACATATTCTCGATACTGCGGCGAAACTCTAGCGACCGCGTCGCTGAATCCACTGGTCGGCGGTGACGCGCTGTTGATCGTCGCGGGCCGCCCAGGCCATCTGCGAGGTCGCCACGGCTCCGAAGCCTTGCTCGGACACCGCGATCACGCCGACGCCCTCCTCGTTCGTGATGCGGCGGATCACCAGGCGGATGGCGTCGTTGGGCGTCTCGCCGGCCTCGAGCAGCGCATAGACCTCGGCGGCGACTCGCTCGCGCATGATCGCCTCGCCCTTGCCGGTCGCGGCGACGGCTCCGTGGGGGCCGGCGTACAGGCCGGCGCCGAGCACCGGGACGTCGCCGACGCGGCCGCGGATCGCCAGCGTGGTGCCGCCGGTCGACAGCGCGGCGGCGTAGCGACCGGCTCCGGTCCGCACGACCACGCCGACGGTGTCGCGAGTGTCGGGCTCGATGATCGGATCGGGCTGTTCGTCGGCGCGGAGTTGGACGAGCGCGGCGTCGAGATCGGCCGGCGGCTCGCCGACGAAATTCCAGTGCGCGCGCCAGTCCCAGTCGGCCCATGGACCTTGCTCGGCATACAGCTGACCGTAGGCGCGCTCGAGCTTGCGACGAGCTTGATCGGTGGCGAGCTCGCGCTGCTCGAGCCCGAGCGTGGCGGCGAAGGCCTGCGCTCCTTGGCCGGCCAGGAACAGATGCGGCGTGTCGATCACGGCCTCGGCGACGCGGATCGGGTGACGAACGCCGGCGATCCCGGTGACCGCACCGAAGCGTCCGCGATCGTCCATGACCGCGGCGTCGGCTTCGATCGTGCGGCCGTCGAGGCGCAGGTTGGCGCCGGTGCCCGCGTTGAAGCGCGGGTCGTCCTCGAGCAGCTCGATGGCCGCGATCGCGACCGCGAGCGGATCGGCGTCGAGCTGGGCGAGCAGCTCGAAGCCGCGATCGACCGCGGCCGCCGGACCGTCGCTGCGCGAGGCGGGCGAGCCCTGGCCACCGTGGGCGACGATCAGCGGGCCGCGCTGATCCGCGGTCGACTCCGACGTCGGCTCGGGCACATCTCCGACGCTCGGCAACTCGGTGCACGCGAGCGTGAGGAGGATCGAGGACAGCAGCGCGGTGGCTCGCATGCACGCAGTTTAGAGGTTCGGGCGGGCGCTTGCGCTGCTGCGCTGCGACCGTCAAGCTTGCCCGGTGCACGGCGTGCTCGCAGCGCTGCTGACCCTGGCGCCCGCACCGGCTGCGCCCGAACCGATCTCCAGCCCGAGCGCCGAGGAGTGTCGCGGACGCCAGCTCGATCTGTTCGTCGGCTACGGATCGAGCGAGGCGCCCAGGCTGCTCAAGGTCTACATCGACGCGACCGAGCCCAACCAGCTGCAGATGTGGCTCGAGGCCCGGCGGATCGTCGGCGAGCGGGCCAAGGAGCTGCGCCTCGAGCTGGTGCCGACGCGCGGCGGTCGAGCGCAGGGCGATCCCGAGTCGGACTCGGTGCGGATGTGGTTCGTGACCGCGGCTGCGCTCGGTGCCGCAGAGGAGGCCCTGCGCGTGCTCGATGGCACCGACTGGCAGCGGGTCGCCGCCCAGATCCGCTCGCGCGAGGGTCGGGCCGCGCTGGCCCGCGAGATCGGCCTCGATCCCGACGAGTTCGAGGCCCGGCGCAGCGGCGCGTCGGGGGCCTGCCTGAGCCGGAGCTTCGAGCAGATGGCCAACGCGCTGGCGGTCCAGACCGTCGGCCAGCCGGCGGTGGTCGTCGGGGTCGTCGACCGCGACGGTCACGAGCAGATCAATTACATGGACACGCAGCTGACCGAGCTCCGCACCACGCTCGATCGGCTCGCGACCACGGCGATGTTCGTCGACGACGTCGGCGCGGGCTTCATCCCGTTCGGCCCCAGCCTGAGCGGCCGAAGCTCGCGTCTCGATCGCACCTTCCCCAACACCGGGGTGCTGGTCGGCGGCGAGGCCCTGCCCCATCGGCTGGTGATCTTCATCGAGGACGAGGAGCACGGGCGGCTGCCCGACTGGCTCGATCCGGCGATGCGCTACCGCAGCCAGAACCCGGGCGTGCTGTCGATTCAGGTGATCGCGGCCGGCGTCGGCGGTCGCGCCATCACCCTGCGCCGACGGCTGTGCGCGGCCCGAACCCTGGGCCTCGAGGTCGAGTATCTGTTGCACCTCGCCCAGCGCCCGGCGGTCCGCCGCCTGCACGAGCAGGCGCTCCACGACGCGCTCGAGCCGGTCGCCAATTCCGACAGCTGCAGCGACAGCGAGCCGCTCGATCCGGGCTCGGACAGCGGCGGGCCCGATTCGCGGCGCGGGAGTGACTTTGGCCACCCGCGCGGCGCCTGGCTCGACGGTCGCCCGGTCAACCCGTCGGATCTCGAGAGCCTCGAGTGGCAGCTGAACAACGAGCCCGACAGCAGCATCGTGGACTGGCTCACGAGCCCAGAGACCTTCAGCGAGAGCTTCGAGTTCCAGTTCTGACCGGCTACCATCCCGGCACTCGCTCGCCAGCTTCAGGCAGCTCTTCAGGCAGTTTTTTCATGGACCTCAAGTACTGGGCCGCCACCGATGTCGGACGCAAGCGCACCGACAACGAAGACAACTTCCTGATCGATCACGAGCTGCGCCTGTTCGTGGTCGCCGACGGGATGGGCGGGCACTCGTCCGGCGAGGTCGCGAGCGCGATGGCGGTCCACACCATCCGCTCGATCCTCGCCCACGAGCAGGATCTGCTGCAGGAGGAGCGCGACGACGACCCGACCTGGCACATGGAGATCTGCATGCTGCTCGAGTATGCGGTCCACGTCGCCTGCGAGCAGATCTACACCAAGGGCGTGCAGGAGCCCGAGAAGAAGGGCATGGGCACGACCGTGGTGTCGCTGCTGATCGTCCGCGATCGCGGCTACATCGCCTACGTCGGCGACAGCCGCATCTACCTGCTGCGCGGCGGCATCGTCTACCAGCTCACCGAGGATCACTCGCTGATGAACGAGCTGATCCGGCAGGGCAAGATCACCGCCGAGGACTTCGATGACAGCCCCTACGCGCAGTTCAAGCACGCGATGACCCGGGCGGTCGGGCCCAACGAGACCGTCGAGGTCGACACCCTCGACTTCGACATGATCCCCGGCGACTCGTTCTTGCTGTGCAGCGACGGGCTCTACGAGTACCTCGACGACACCGACATCTCGCGGATGTTGTCGCTGACCGAGGTCAAGGACATCCCCGGTCGGCTGATCGACATGGCCAACACCCGCGGGGGCAAGGACAACATCACCGCGCTGATCATCCAGGTCCCGGAGAACGCCGACGGCAGCGATCGCGCGGCCGAGATCAACTTCACGCTCGACACGCTCAAGGCCATCCCGCTGTTCGCCCAGCTGACCTACCAGCAGCTGGTGCGGATCATGAACCTGACCCGGATCATCCCGTTCGGGGCCGGCGACGTGCTCTGCTACGAGGGCGAGATCGGCGAGGAGCTGTTCGTGATCCTCCGCGGCGAGATCGAGCTGTCGGCCAACGGCAACCTGGTCGCCACGCTCGGCCACGGCTCGCACTTCGGCGAGATGGCGCTGATCGACGCGACCCCGCGCTCGGCCACCGCCCGGGCGATGACCGACGGCAAGCTGCTGCTGATCAACCGCGAGGACTTCTACGAGATCCTGCGCAAAGAGGCGCCGCTGGCCGTCAAGCTGCTGTGGGCGTTCGTGCAGGAGCTCAGCGCCCGGCTGCGCCAGACCAACGCCGATCTCAGCCTCGCCCGCGACAAGGGCGGCAACTGGGGCGAGGTCGCCGACGAGATCGTCGATCTCAGCGAGGAGATCCTGGTCAGCGAGTCGAACCAGGAGCTCTCGCGCGAGGCGGTCGCCGAGGCGCTGCGCGAGCCCAGCGTCGACGAGGAGATCGACGCCGAGGAGATCGAGGCGGTCGAGGAGCTCGAGGAGCCGGAGCCGGATCTCGGCTTCGAGCACGAGATGGGGGGTGGTCCGGCTCCGGCGGTCGGTCCGGCTCCGGCGGTCGGTCCCGCGCCAGCGGTCGGTCCCGCGCCGGCGGTCGGTCCCGCGCCGGTGGTCGGTCCCGCGCCGGCGGTCGGTCCGGCGCCGACGGTCGCTCCGGCTGCGGCGGCCGACCGTCGAGGCACCCGCAAGACGATGCCGTACATGAGCAACCCGCTCGCGAGCACCGCGGCGCCCAAGCCCGACGAGCTCGAGGTTCACCTCTCCACCGACACCGACGACTGAGCTCGCCATGCCTTGCGTCACGCCTCGCGCCGTCCGCCTCGCGTCCCCGCTGCTGCTCACGCTCGCGCTCGGCTGCTCGGCCGAGGGTCACGGCGAGCACCACGGACCCGAGTTTCACTTTGGCCCGGCTCCCCACGATCCGGCCGAGCAGGCGACCCGACCGGTCGGCGGCGAGCCGTCGGACCAGCCGCCGGGGGTCCGCGACGACGGCAGCATCGTATTCGCGGTCCAGTGGTTCGAGGGCGGCCTCGAGCAGGCGCTGAGCGAAGCCAAGGACCAGCAGAAGCTGGTGTTCGTCGACGTCGGCGCCTACTGGTGCCCGCCCTGTCACGAGCTCGACGAGCAGGTGTTCACCCAGCCCGAGTTCGGCGCGTGGCTGAGCGAGCGGATGATCGCGATCCACGTCGACGCCGAGAAGGGCGACGGCCCGGAGCTGGTCGAGCGCTACAAGGTCCAGGCCTACCCGACGATGCTGGTGCTCGAGGCCAGCGGGATCGAGAAGGGCCGGGTCGTGGACTTCGTCGAGGCCGAGCCGCTGAAGACCAAGCTCGAGGCGATCACCGCGGGCGGCAACGTGCTGGCCGAACTCGAGGCCGCAGCCCGGGACAACCCCGACGACATCGAGGCCCGCTACCGGCTCGGCCACGCCTACGCGCTCGCGGCCAGGCGCGACGAGGCCGAGGCGGTGTTCGCCAGCGTGATCGCGGACGATCCCGCGAACGAGGCCGGGTTCGCCAGCAAGGTGTTCTTCGATCGCGCGCAGTTCTTCACGCTCAAGCTCGACGGCGACCCCGAGGCGGCGATCGCCAAGCTCGAGGCGCTGCAGCGCAAGTACCCGGCCAGCTCGGAGGCGACCCGGGCCTACCGGATGATCGGCCGCGCCAGCTGCAAGCTCGGCCGCCCCGAGCAGGCCGTCGCCGCGCTCGAGGCGATGATCGCCAGCGATCCCGAGGACGTCTCGCTCAAGATCAGCTACGGGTGGTTCGCCTTTCGCGAGAACTGCCGACCCGAGGCCGGGCTCGTCGCGGTGCTGACCGGCATCGCGCAGGATCCCGAGTCGGCGGAGCTGCGCTACCTCGAGGCCGAGCTGCGTCGGCTGGTCGGCGAGTCCGAGGCCGCGCTGGCGGCCATCAACAAGGCCAGCGAGCTCGAGCCCGACAGCGCCTACTACAAGCGGCAGGTCCGGCGCTTCGAGGCGCTCGCTCGCGGCGAGGGTGAGTGAGCCCAGCACGATCCGAGTCCGGCTCGACGGCGTGAAACAGCCGGCACGGTACTTGCTCGGTAGGGTCGCATGTTCGAAGCGATCGTTGCGATCCTGATCGTCGCCTGCCTGGTGCTGGCCGCCGTGATCCCGCCGATGATCCTGCTGTGGCTGGGCGCGGCCGTCGGCACGATCGGGGCGCTGGTGGGGGTTCCGGCCGGGGTGGTCTATCACGCGCGGCTGTGGCGATCGCTGCGGGCCGAGAACCAGGGGACCGAGGGGTTCTGGCTGCGGCCGCACGAGCTGCATGACAGGTTGTCCAAGCAGACCCTGCGACCCGTGCAACTTTGGTTCGCGGCCGGGGTGGTCGGCTTCGTGATGACGCTGCTCGGGGGCACGGCCGTGGCGACGGCGGTGATCCGGCTGTTGGCGGCCTGAAAGCTCGAGTCATTACCGCCGCCGAAAGACGACGTAGTTGAAGCTGCCGCGCGGCGTGTTGAAGCGCTGCTGCTCGTGCCAGTCGGCCTTGAAGCGCGGATCTTTGACCAGCCTGCGATAGATCGCGCCGCGCGGATCGATGCCGTCGTGCTTGCGGGTGTGGACGACGATCAGCTCGGGCGCCTGATCGAGGATCCACGCGGCGCCCGCGTCCGGGTCGCCGCGCAGCGGCGGCTCGGCGAGCGCCGGCTCGTTGAGACAAAAGGCGTCGAGGATCGCCGCGTCGCCCTCCCAGCCGGCCACGCCGACGTCGCCGAGCACCGCCCGCTCGCCGGGCCCGAGCTCGCGGGCGAGGTGGCGACCGAGCGCGGCGCGGGTCTGCGAGCGCACGACGTAGCCCCCGGCCCGGCCGCGCAGATGCTCGCGGGTGACCAGATCGCCGAGCGGCGTGGCCCCGAGCAGCAGCGCGACGACCAACGAGAGCTCGCTCGCTCGGGCATCGAGGCCGGCGAAGACCAGCCCGAGCAGTCGCACGGCGGCCACGCTCGCGAGCACGCACACGAGCGCGTGGGCGGCCAGGAAGTGGCGGAGCTCGTGGCCGATCAGCGGATCGGCGCCGATCAGCGCGATCGCGTAGCCGGCCGCGACCGCGAGCGGCAGGACCACGCGGGCGTCGAGCGAGCGCAGCGGCTGGATCAGCGCGACCAGCAAGACCAGCGGCGCGGCCGACCAGTAGGCGCGCAGCAGCACGAAGCGATCGTCGTGACCGGTCTTGCAGCGGACGGTGTTGGGCAGCAGCTCGCCGAAGTACGCGTAGCGCCAGCCGACGTAGATCGCCAGCGCCGGGCCGAACGCGAGCACGAAGGCCCACGCGCCGCGGCGGTAGTCCGGGTTCGGGCCGTCGATCGCTCGCTGGACCGCGATCGCGAGCAGCACCGCGATCGCGAAGATCGGCCCCTCCGGGCGCAGCAAGCTGGCGACCAGGCACAGGGCTCCGGCCAGCGCCAGCGAGCTCGAGGCGATCGGTCCGCGAGCGAGGCCGACGTGCTCGCCGGGCTCGAGCTCGACTCGCTCGAAGCCGAGCCCGCGCAGGCTCGCCAGCGCCACGCCGCAGCCGAGCGCGACGAACACCCCGGTCTCGAGCCCGCTGACCGACCACCAGAAGCTGCCGCGCTCGAGGGTGAAGAGCGCGAAGGGCAGCACGGCCGGCAACGGTCGCACGAACCTGCGGGCGATCGCCCACTGCAGGTATCCGGTCGCGATCAGCCCGGCGCAACCGAGCAGCTTGAGCGGCGCGACCTCGAGCTCGCCGACCGCCCCGAGCAGCGCGGCGATCAACACGTAGGCGAAGTTCGAGTAACCCTCGACCGGCGGCCCGCCGACGTTCCAGACCAGGCCCTCGCCGGCCAGCAGGTGCCGGGCGTAGCGCATCGTGATGAAGGCGTCGTCGGTCGAGAACGCCCAGGCCGCGGCCACCCGCGAGAGCGTGCGCCAGGCCAGCCACGCGATCGCGAGCACCAGCGCGATCGTGGTCAGCCGATCGAAGCGGGCCGAGCCCCTCGCGCTTGCAGCCACCGCGTCACCGCCTCGCGTTCGGTGTGGACCAACATGACGACCAGCTCGGCCCCGGCCTCGATCGCCTGCTCGATCGAGGACGGCTCGTCGACGGCCCGGGAGATCCGCGTGGGATCGAAGCCGGCCGCCAGCAGGCCCTGTTCGATCAGCGCCGGGACCTCGCCGAGCTCGCGCCCGCGCATGTAGTGGGGCTGCTCGCGGAGGATCACCCCGCCGGGTCGAAACTGCAGCAGCGCGGCCCCGAGCTCGCGCAGCTCGTCGTCGCTGCGATCGCCGGCCATGCCGAAGCCGATCGCCGGCCGGGACCCGGGGTCCCAGCCAGGCAGTCCGCGGACCAGCTCGGCGATCGCCGCGAGCCCGGCGAGGTTGTGGGCGAAGTCGAGGAGCACCCGGACTTGTTTACCGGGCTCGACCTCGATCACCCAAATGCGCGCGCGACCGGGGTTGTCGTCGGGCCGCGAGCCGAACTCGCGCAGCGCGGCGGCGATGCTGGGGTCGGCGACCCCGAGCCCGCGAGCCGCAGCCGCGGCCGCGAGCGCGTTGGCGACGTTGTGGCGAGCGCGGCCGCCGAGGCTCAGCGGCATCTGCTCGACCGCGCACAGCCGGGTGACGACCTCACCCTCGCGCCGGACCAGATCGCCGTCGACGACCGTCCAGATCTCCTCGCCGCGGGCCGACGACCCGCCCAGGATCGGATGGCCCGCATCCAGGGAGAACCACACGATCGGCGCAGGCAGCTCGCGCGATCGAGCCCAGTCGACCAGCGCGGGGCTGTCGGCACACAGCACGATCCGACCGTCGGGATCGACGACCGTGGCGACCACTCCCTTGGCCGCGGCCATGCCCGCGAGGTCGTGGACGCCATATTCGCCGAGGTGATCGCGGGCGACGTTGGTGATGACCGCGACGTCGGCTCGCGGGACCCCGAGCCCGCGCCGCAGCAACCCGCCGCGCGCGGTCTCCAGCAGCGCGACGTCGATCTCCCGGTTGCGGACGATCGCCCGGGCGCCGCCGGGCCCGGTCCAGTCGCCGGCTTCGATCAGCCGCTCGTCGACGCACAGCCCGTCGGTCGAGGTGTTGCCGACTCGCAGGCCGTGCTCGCGCAGCATCCGGGCGAGCAGCCGCGTGGTCGTGGTCTTGCCGTTGGTCCCGGTGATCAGCGCCAGCGGCCGGCGACCAAAGCTCGACCAGTCGATCGCGTCGACCGACGGCAGCGCGCCGATCGGCCAGCTCTGCACGTCGGCGAACTGTCCGAGCGAGAGCTGCTCGTCGTCGATCAGCCACATCACGCCGCGCGCCTGCGCCTCGGCGATCAGCTCGACCGCGCCGCGGCGGGCCTGCTGCTCGGCCTGCGCGGCCGCAGAAATCTCGGCCAGTCGCGCCGCCGCCTGCTCGGCCGTGGACTGCCCGAGCGCGCGGGCGAGCGCCCACTCGTTGAGATCGGTGGCGGCGTAGAGGCGATCGACCGCGGCCGTGAACATCAGCTCGGCGCCCGCAGAGCCGGCGACCTGGACGAAGCGTCGAACGTGCAGCTCGGCGGTCCAGCCGAGCGCGTCGAGGCCCTCGTGTAGATGGTGTTGCCAGCCGGCGATCACCGGGGCGATGTCTTGCTCGGTCTCGAAGCGCAGCTCGAGCACCGCCCCGGCCGCGCGCGCGTGAAGGTTGGCCCCGGTCAGCCGCCGCGAGTCGATCACCGTGACCATCGAGGTCAGTCGGCCTCCTCGCGGGCCAACCGGACGCCGCGCTCGTCGACGATCACGTCGCTGTGGCGGGCGGCGGCCAGCGGCCGATCGTCGCGGACCGGCTCGACGGCGTCGTCGTCTCCGGCAACCTCACCGCCGGGCGCGGAGCCTGACGCCGATGAGGACCGAGCCCCGATCAGCGTGCCGATCCCGTCGATCACCGAGACCGAGGTCGCGTCGGGCGAGCGGGCCTCGCCGCCGCCGAAGCGAATGATCTGCTTCCAGCAGCGGGTGATGTTGTCGCCGAAGATGACCAGCAGATCGCCGCGCTCGCCCATCCGCAGGGCGGCGGCGACCGACTCTTGCTCGTCGGGGATCACGGTGATCGCCTCGCTCGCGACGCCGGCGGCGAGCAGGCCCTCGCGCAGCAAGCCGGTGACCTCGTCGGGCCCGCGCCCGCGCAGCGAGTCGTCGTGGCGGAGGATGAAGCGATCGAACGCGGTCGCGGCCGCGGCCGCGATCCCACGGATGTCCTCGTCGCGGCGATCGCCGGGAGCCGAGAGCACACACAGCCGCCGGCCGCCGATCTCCATGCGCCTGACGGTCTCGGCCATCGCGGCCACGGCCGCGGGGTTGTGGCCGTAGTCGAGGATCACCTTGAAGGGCAGCTCGTCGAACACGTTGAGCCGCCCCGGCGCCTGAAAGAACGTCGTGTCGAAGGTCCGCAGGCCGACCCGGATGTTGTCGACCTTGATGTTCATGACCCAGGCGATCAACGCGGCGAACATCGCGTTTTGCACGTTGAACATGGCCTTGCCCTCGAGCGTGGCCGGGATCAGGTGAGTCCACAACAGCGGGATGTGGCTGCCCTTGTCGTAGATGGTGATCATGTCGCCGTTGATGCCCTCCTCGAGCACGCAGGCGGCCCCGCCGGCGCGGATGTGCTCGCGGACCAGCGCGTGCTTGGGGTTGCGGGTCACGTAGGCGATCCGCTGGGCCCGCGAGTAGTCGGCCATCTTCAGGCACAGCTCGTCGTCGGCGTTGAGCACCGCGCAGTCGCGGCTGACCTCGACGACGATGCGCTTGAGCGCGGCGAGCTGCTCGACGGTGTCGACCCCGCCGAGCCCGAGGTGATCGGCGCTGACGTTGAGCACCGCGCCGACGTTGTTGTTGCGGTAGCCGAGCCCGGCGCGGAGCAGGCCGCCGCGCGCCGTCTCGAGCACCGCCGCGTCGACCGAGGGATCGCGCAGGACCATCTGCGCCGAGACCGGTCCGGTCATGTCGCCGCCGACGGTCCGCTCGCCGTCGATGTAGACGCCGTCGGTCGTGCACAGCCCGACCGTGTGCCCCGACATCTTGAGGATGTGGGCGACCATCCGGCTGCTGGTGGTCTTGCCGTTGGTCCCGGTGATCGAGACGATCGGGATCCGCGAGGGCGTGCCCGGCGGGAACAGCATGTCCATGACCGGACCGGCGACGTCGCGGGGCGTGCCCTCGGTCGGGGCCACGTGCATGCGAAAGCCCGGCGCCGCGTTGACCTCACAGATCGCCCCGCCCACTTCGCGATAGGAGCGCGAGATGTCGGCCGTGATGAAGTCGATGCCAGCCACGTCGAGGCCGATCGCCGAGGCGGCGCGGGTGGCCATCTCGCGGTTGTCGGGGTGGACGACGTCGGTCATGTCGACCGCGGTGCCGCCCGTGGACAGGTTGCCGGTCGAGCGCAGGTACAGGATCTCGCCGGGCGCCAGCACCGAGTCGCGGGTCTTGCCGGCCAGCTCGAGCAGCCGCAGCGCCTGGTGGTCGAGCTCGATCCGGGTCAGGACCTTCTCGTGGCCGATGCCACGGCGCGGATCGGCGTTGACGATCTCGACCAGCTGCTCGATCGTGTGCTCGCCGTCGCCGACCACGTGGCCGGGCACCCGCTTGGCGACCGCGATCAGCTTGCCGTCGATGACCAGCATCCGGTGATCGAAGCCCGAGATGAAGGTCTCGACGATGACCGTGCGCGAGTGCTCGCGGGCCTTCTCGAACGCGGTCTCGACCGCGCCGCCGTCCTGCAGGTTGATCGACACGCCGCGACCATGGTTGGCGTCGAGCGGCTTGACCACGACCGGATAGCCGAGCCGCTCGGCCGCCGCGACCGCCCGGCGAGCGTCGCGGACCAGCTGCTGGCGCGGGACCGGCAGCCCGAGGTCGCCGAGGATCTGGTTGGTCTCCTCCTTGTCGGAGGCGATCGCGACCGCGATGTGGCGGGTCTCGGAGGTCACCGTCGCCTGGATCCGTTTTTGGTAGCGACCGTGGCCGAACTGGACCAGCGAGTAGTCGTTGAGCCGCAGCCAGGGGATGTCGCGGGCCTCGGCCGCGCGGACTAGCGACGCGGTCGAGGGCCCGAGCTGGCGGCGCTGGGCCAGGCTGATCAGCTCCTCGAGCTCGACCTGGAACTCGAAGTCCTGCTCGATCGGTACGTCGGCGAGCTTCAGCTCGGCCGGGATCAACGAGTGCAGCAGTCGCAGCGCGAGCTTGCCGGCCGCCTCGCCGACCCGCTCCTCGTCGAACTGGTAGACGACGAAGTACTCGCCCTCGGTCCCGGTCCCGCGGGTCTTGCCGAAGGTCACGTCGGCGCCCGCCAGATTCTGGATCTCGATGGCGACGTGCTCGAGCACGTGACCCAGCCAGGTGCCCTCGCCCTCGCGCATGCGCCTGATGAACCCGCCCGGCTCGCCGTACGAGCAGCCGTGCTCCTCGAGGGTCGGCAACGCGGTCAGCAGCGCGTCGACGAAGCCGGGGATCTTGGCGCTCGGCCAGCGCTCGAGCTCGCCGAGATCGCAGCGAAGTCGGATGACCGGGAAGTGAGCATAGAGGTTGGGACCGCGGTAGATGCGTTGCTCGAGGATCTTCATCGGGACCTGGGCGCCGACGGCCGGCGGGGGCCCCAAGCATGCCCGAAAATCCTGGCGGTCGAGCAGCCCCGAGCAGCCCTCAGCTCGACCGGCGCAGCTGCAGCATGCAGTAGTGCAGGGCTTCGCGCAGCGAACGATGGGTCTGCACCCGGTCGAGCTCGATGCCGAGACCGACCATGGTCAGGGCCACGTGCGGGCTGATGCCGCTGACCATGCCCTCGACCCCGAGCAAGCGCAGGCTGCCGAGCAGCCGCAGGATCCGATCGGCGATCGCGGTGTCGAGGGTGTCGACGCCGGTGACATCGAGGATCACGAAGCGGGTCCGCGAGCGGCTGGCCTCGGCCAGCAGCCGCTCGGTGATGTCCTGGATCCGCTCGGCGTCCATCGTGCCGATCAGCGGGATGGTCAGCACGTCGTCCCAGACCCGCAGCACCGGGGCCGACATCTCGTGGATCGCCTGCTGCTGGCTGCGGATGGTGTCGATCTGGCGCTTGAGCTCCCGCCCGGTCTCGACCGCCGCGCTGATGTCCCGGGTCAGGCCGCCGCAGTAGTCGGTCTGGCCGGCGTCGGTCTTCAGCGGGCGGTGCCAGGTCCCCCAGTGGACGCCGTGGGCCTCCGACGGCGAGGGGGACGAGGGCCCGCCGAGCGCCGCGCCGACCGGCGCAGCAAGACCCGGGA